>Ga0074045_10005567_pt1 | contig 10972 bp, 9 predicted proteins | sample BogForMeECP23OM2_FD_94442 | JGI IMG/M metagenome (GOLD analysis project Ga0074045, IMG submission 94442) | Bog forest soil microbial communities from Calvert Island, British Columbia, Canada - Bog Forest MetaG ECP23OM2 | ecosystem: Environmental > Terrestrial > Soil > Wetlands ... | reverse complement strand
TCACCTCGACGAATAACAATCCGTCCACCTTGCCTAGGTCGTCGGTCTCGCGATTGAAGACCACTTCGCGCCGCGAATCGGAGAAGCGCGTATCCCAAAGCAGAAACTTATGGATCACCGTGCCCGTCTGCTCCCCCGAATCCGGAGTTCCACTGGCGGTCCACTGATAAACGATTCCGTGTACCACATAGACGCGCGAATTCCACTGCATCAGCGCGGCATGATGGTTCTGAAACCAGGTGATGAGCATCCCGGAATTCACCGCGTCCGGCGTGAGATAGGTCGCGGTCACCAGGATGGGCCGGCCGTCGCTCAAGAAGTGCCGCCCTTGCAGCTTGCTGGCAACGTCCTTCAAAGACTTCGGATCGGCTGCCCCGGCGCCATCTTCGAGAGCTGAGTCTTTCCCGCAGCATATCTCACGATCGTGGAATATGGTATCGAGCGAAGTCAGCAGCACGTCGGCGGAGTGCGGCGACCGCGCCATTAACGACGGCAGCTCGCGCACCTCGATCACCTGATCCTGATAGAGGACTTGGCCCTGACCGAACCCACATAGAGCAAAGCACAGCACCACCAACTTAGTCAGCGCCCACGGCGCTGACTCGCAACCCTGAAGCGTGCTCATGAACCACCTCCCGCCTCATAACAATTGTAGGCGGCTGGTGGCCCTTTCATAACGACCTTTGCTAAACTTTACACGCTGCGCTGTCATCCTGAGCGAAGCGAAGGACCAATGCACTTCTCTCCGCGCGTCGATGCTGCATGCGAGTACACAGGTCCTTCGCTTTGCTCAGGATGACAATGATTACTAAAGAGGGAACTCTCATCCCGGCCCAATCGTCGGCAGAAACTTCGGCGCCTGCCGGCCCTTGGTCGCTTGCTCGAACGAGTACGCCAGCTTGATCAGCGTGGGCTCGCTCCAGGCGCGGCCAAAGAATGAAATCCCCACCGGCAAGCCGGAAAGAAATCCCGCGGTCACATTAATGTTGGGATACCCCGCAACCGCGGCCGCGTTCGAACTTCCCCCCGCCACATGGTCACCGTTGACCAGGTCTGTCAGCCACGCCGGCCCTCCGGTCGGAGCCACGATCGCGTCCAGGTGGTACTTATCCATGAGCGAGTCAATGCCCTCGGTGCGCGCCAGTTGATGATTCTTCGCCAGCGCATCCACATACGCCTTTTCTGTGAGTGGCCCCTTTGCCTGGGCCTTCAGAAATAAGTCTTGTCCGAAGTACGGCATCTCTTTCTGCCGGTTGCGATCATTGAAGTCGATGATGTCCTGCAGCGTACGCACGGGCGCTCCGGAACCGAGCCGCGCCAAATAAGCGTTCAGATCGGCCTTGAGTTCGTACATGAAAACCAGCAGTTCGCTCTCGTCGAACTTTCCAAAAGTTTCAATGTCGGCGGGGTCGATCAGCGTCGCACCCTGCTGCTTCATCGCGGCCAGCGACTCTTCCATGAGTGCATCGACCGCATCGCTGAAGCCAAAATACTTTCGCGCCACGCCGATGCGCGCGCCCTTCAGTCCGTTGGGAACGCAGTACTGCGCATAATCGCTCTGCGCCTTGCCCGCGCTGGCCGCCGTCGCCGCGTCCTCGGCGTCGACTCCCGTCAGCGCCCCCAGCAGAATCGCCGCATCGCGCACCGTGCGGCACATCGGCCCCGCGCCGTCCTGGCTATGCGAAATCGGGATGATCCCGCTGCGACTCACCAGTCCCACCGTCGGCTTGATCCCCGCCAGCCCGTTCGAAGACGACGGACACACAATCGACCCGTCCGTTTCCGTGCCGATGCCTACGGCGGCAAGGTTCGCAGAAATCCCTGCGCCCGTTCCCGAACTTGATCCGCAAGGATTGCGGTCGAGCGCATACGGATTCTTGGTCAGTCCGCCGCGCCCGCTCCATCCGCTGGTCGAGTGACTGGATCGGATGTTCGCCCACTCACTCAGATTAGTCTTCCCCAGAATCACCGCGCCCGCCGCCCGCAGCCGCTGCGCCACAAACGAATCCTTCACCGGCTTCGATCCGACCAGCGCCAGCGACCCGGCGGTGGTCATCATGCGGTCCGCCGTATCAATGTTGTCCTTGATCAGCACAGGAATGCCATGCAGCGGTCCTCGCGGCCCTTTGGCCTTGCGCTCCTGATCGAGCGCATCGGCAATAGACAAGGCATCGGGATTGAGTTCGATGATCGCGTTGACGGCGGGGCCGCGTTTGTCGACGTCGTCAATCCGCGCCGTATATTTTTCGACCAGCGACCGCGCTGTAAACTTGCCGGACTTCATCCCCTCCTGCAATTCCGCAATCGAGATCTCATTCAGCTCAAACGGCTTGATCTCGGCAGCCGCGGAACGGGTCGCCGCTCCGGCAGCGCGGCCCGCGCTCAGGGCGGGAAACAACGCGGCAGTTCCACCCGTAGTCAGAGCAGCCTGCAGGAACCGGCGGCGCGAGGCCCCGGAATGCGATGAACCCATAGTCTCCCCATCATTCGTACGAGAATCATTTCCACGAAAAGCGATTCATGTGAGACCGGCTCCGTCCGAGCGTTGCTGCGAACGAAAATCGATCCGCACGGAGTTGCTCCACGGCCGACTATTTAAACACGAATCCCCGCCCGAGTTCACGAGCTCGCGGTTGTGACGCTTTCGCGGGGATGGTAAGCTAAGATCGTTCGTCCGGCCTGAGCGGGAGTAGTTCAGCGGTAGAACGCCAGCTTCCCAAGCTGGATGTCACGGGTTCGATCCCCGTCTCCCGCTCCATTCTTTGAGCCCCAGTTTTCTTCGGGCAACGTTCAGCGGCTGGGCGCATTCCGCACGCGCGTTCCCGAACCCGCGTAGAACGGCCGTTTCCCGAACCAGAATTCGCTAACTCTGGTTCGGCAACGACGGTTCATCCCCCTAAGTACAGGCGAAAAGCGTCCAACGTAACCTGAAACCGCAGACCCGTCGAGGTAGGCTGTATCGGAGCTTGGGTTTCACAGCAAGGGCTATCTCCACGATAGTCGTCACGGCACCTGGGGCATCTACTGCACGCCGATGCGGTGCAGGTGAGGTCGGAACAGCCACCGGAGTAAAAGTCATGCGAAGAATACTGGTCTACGGCATCTCGGTCTGCGTTTTCCTGTTCGTATCGCCGCTGCTGGCGCAATCTCACTGGTCTGGGGGCCCGCCCGCCGGGGCCACCGCTCCCACGCTTGAGGCGAGCGTCGGCTACGTCTACCTCGACATGGCCATACCCTCCCAACCACGTGTCGGGCTCGCCGGAATCGACGCCAGCGGTCTGCTCCGCTTTGCGCCGCGCTGGGGACTGACCATCGACGGCACCTTTGCCAGCACGGGCAACGTCTTTGACACCGGTCACAGCGCCAATATCCTGAGCTTGCTGGCCGGCCCCGCCTTCTATCCGGTCAACGGCCGGACTGGAATTTTTGTTCACGCCTTGGTGGGCGCCAGCCGGGTCGGGGGCGCGGTTCCGGTCAGCGGGCCGAACTATCTCGATGGCTGGGTCGCCCGTCCGTCGTACGCCGTCGGCGGAGGAATCGAACGGGCCCTCTTCGGACCGCTTGCCGTCCGCATCCAGGCCGACTATCAGCGCACCACGTTCGGCGACTCAACCGGCGCCATCGAAGGTCAGAACAACCTGCGCCTGACCAGCAGCGTGGTGTACCGCTTCGGCAACCGCGAGTGGCAATTCACAACGCCCCGCTCCGATCAACGAGCCGAGGGGCTTGCCATTGTCGGATGCGACGATCAGGGCAGGAGATAGCAAAACCGCTCGCGCAAGCCACAGGTCTAATCGATACGCATCGAATCGTTTCCCGCGTCGTCGAAGCATGACGAAGCGGAAAGCCGCTGTGACGGAAGTATTTCATAAGCTGACAAGAGGCAGGGAATGTGCCCCTGCAAGTCAAAAAGCTTCTTGGCCCTGGTAAAGCCGGCGCTGCCGAACGCAAGTCGCAGATCGGGATTGGAACTTAGTTCCAGAATTCGTCTGGCCCCGTCAGCCGGGCTGGCCGGAGGCACAAGATAACCAGTCACGCCGTCGTCGATCAGTTCCGGAATCCCTCCCACGCGCGTACCGATCACGGGCTTACCATGAGCCATGGCTTCGGCAATCACCCAGCCAAACGCCTCCTGCCAGCAGGAGAACTGGCAAACCAGGTCGGACGCGGCATAGATCCCCTCCACCATCGGATCTTCAAGCAGGCCGGTCAATGTGACATGATCCGCGATCCCCAGTTGTGAGCAAAGTTGGAGGTAGTCACTCTTTGACGGACCGTCACCGGCTATAAGGAAGTGCAGGCGAGGGTCTTGTGGAATCGCCAGAGCGGCGGCTCGAATCAGATATTCCAAGCCTTTTTCCGGAATCAGCCAACTGACCTGTGAAACCAGTATCTTGGCCGGATCGATTCCGAATCTCTCGCGAAATGCCAGCCCCCTTTGGGGATCGCTGGTGCGCCTGAAATCAATTGAGTTATAGAGGGTTGTCAGTTTTGCAGGCGAAACATATTGCTCGCGGGCGTTTTGATCAAGCACGTAATCGCTGACGCAAAACACCCGCCGGTAGGCGGAAGCCATGAATCGCCCGATCATGCGTTTGTGAAACGCGGTACTTTTCGCCGTCGATCCCGGTGCCCGCGACCGTTGATCGGTGAAATAGACCTCCCGGGCCCCCGCCAGGCGGCAAGCCCAGGCAAGGGGCGAAAGAAAGAGAGTGAAGCTGAGATGCACGCGATCCGGTTGAATCTTGCGCAGCAGGGAGAATAGAGCCAGCGCGCCGCCTAGGCTGGACTTAGAGATCATGGGCTCAACCAGTATCTCCGCGTCACAATCTCGAAGGAACTCCTTCACCAAGGCGCTCGGTGGTCCTGAAAAAACCAGGATGCTTCGCCAGCCTGCGGCTCGCAGCGAGCGGGAAAGTTCGGCGACGAACATCTCCACGCCGCCAATTCTGCGCGGAGTCACATCAAAAACCGACATCAAGCTGCGGCGCATGGTGGTCTTTACTTTGCGATTTTCAGAGGAGACATCTCAGCTTCAGCGCAGTCTGGCGAGCGTTCCCGGCAACAACCGGTTAGCCAATATTGCGGCCGCGCCGCCCACAACTCGCGGATGGGGGTTTGCCGGAAGTTGCCGCAGGGCGCGACCCGCGAGCAAGTCAACACATCGCCGTTGGCTTGAATCTGCAAGTTAGTCATCCCGGGGCATTGCGCGCGCGCTTCATGCGAGGTGTGGGACAGGATCGCTACTCTCAACCCATCCGGATCTCTGAAATAGCTCTTCATCGCCTCCAATTGGGATTGGCGGTTTCGGATCGGGAGCCCCCGTTCTTTCAGCTTCAGGAGCTGATCCACGGCTTGCATGGCCTTATCCGTGTCCCGCGGCCAGTTCGGAGACGTTTCATACCACAGTGGATCCTCTTCGGTGTTGTAGTTCTGGGCGATCGCCTGGTAAACGACACCCACGCCCTTATCGGCAGCATAATGAGCCACATCGGCCGCGGCCTCCAGGTTTTGCCTCATCAGCACCGTCTTGAGCTGGATGTCATACCGCAGTTTTTCATCCCGGCGCAAACGCAGCAGGGTGTCGAGCGAGTCGGATGTACGGTCCCAAAAATCAGCCTTGCCGCGAACGAGGTTGTGCGTTTCTCCAATGCCATCGACAGAAACCGTTACTCTCCAGGGATTGGCTCTGGCCACTTGTTCGATACGCTTCTGATCCCGCCAATAGCCGTGGGAAAGCAGTTCCATGAACAATCCCACTTGGCTGCCGTGAGCCAGGATCGCATGCGCGTCGCGTCGCAAAAGTGCCTCACCGCCGCTCAATGTGACCTGTGCCGGCCCAAGCCATTGACGCAGATCGGTCAGCAACCGGTTCCACTCGTCTAGACTGGGCACTTCTTTGCCGTCTTTGTTTTTCCAGATGTCGCAGTGCGTACAGCGAGCATTGCACAGATCGGTGAGCATCAAAACGATCGAAGCCGGACGGCAGTATTTGGCGTAGCGTCCGTTCCGGATGGCGCGGAGCCTATAGCTCACCGCACCCGATAAACGCCATCGCGCAATTCCGATTTCGGTCAACATTTCTCACATTCAGGAATGTGGTCGTCAGAACTGGGTCAGGCGGATGAAGCGGGCATGTTTCTTTTACTTCTTCCGTATACCTGAGCTTGGCTGGGAACAGCCCGATTCGAGCGCGGTTTCGAGGACAGGCAATTATCACTCCGCGTCGACCGTCGGTCAATGGAGACGGCTGCCGAGACTCATCGCCCCGCGCGCGCCGTCATGCTGAGGGAGGGTGGGATCACCGGACGGCCCCGGCGGCGGAGGTCGCCGGCATCGATCTTGAACTGCTCGACCAGGCCGCTGAGTTGCGCCGACATTTGCACCAGCTCCTGCACCGCCTTCTGCGTGTCGCTTGCGCCCAAGGACGTGCTTTCCGCCGCCTGCGCGATTCCGCTGATGCTGCCGGTGATGTCGCTGCTGCCGCGCGCCGCATCGCCCAGGTTACGGGTCATCTCGTTGGTGGTTGCGCTCTGCTCCTCGACGGCGGTGGCAATGGTGCCAGAAATGTCGTTGATGTGGTTGATCACCCCGCTGATGGTGGCGATGGCCTCGATCGCGCCTCGAGTGTCGGTCTGAATGGCCGCGATTTTGAGGCTAATGTCTTCGGTGGCCTTGGCGGTCTGTTTGGCCAGTTCTTTTACTTCGTTGGCCACCACGGCAAAGCCCTTGCCCGCCTCGCCGGCGCGGGCGGCCTCAATGGTCGCGTTGAGGGCGAGCAGGTTGGTCTGCTGCGCGATGGAGGTGATGACCTTGATGACTGCACCGATCTCGGCGCTGGAGGCGCCCAGTTTGGCCACATTGGCGTTGGCGGCCTGCGCGGTCAGCACGGCGTTGGAGGCCACGGTGGCCGCTTCATGAGCATTGTTCGCGATCGACTGGATGGTTGAACCCATCTCCCCCGCGCCAATGGCAACCGTCTGCAGATTCTGGCTGACCTGCAGGGCGGCTTGAGAAACCACCGTGGCCTGGGCGGAGGTTTCGCCGGAGTTGGCCGTGATCTGGTTGCTCGTGGCCGAAAGCTTCTCGCTGGCCTCGGCCAACTGGTAGGTGTTGGACGCGATCTGGCGCATGACCTCCTGCAGCTTGTCCATGAACAGGTTGAACGACCGGCTGGTCTCGCCCAACTCGTCATCGCTGGTCACCTCCAGCCGCTTGGTCAGGTCCCCCTCGCCCTCGCCAATATCTTTGAGGCGGCTGGTGAGCTGGCCCAGCGGGGCCGCGATGTAGCGTTCAATGACGACTGCGGAGAAGATTCCGCCACACAAAGCCCCGATCAGCAGGACGAGCATGCCAAACGTGCGCTGCCGCCTCGACCATTCCGTGACCGTGTCGAGCTCTGCCTGAAAGTCCCGAGCCAGCCCGGCCTGCAACTCCTTGAGAGACGCTTCCATCTGCCGGTTGTCTTGCGCCAGAACCGCAATGGCCTGCTGGGTCTGCGCCGACAGATCGTCGGGATGCTCAATCATCGCCGAATACACTAACTGGGAACGGGCGTGAATATCCTCGAAGCGTTGGATCAGCGCGGCGGTCTGCTGCTGCCGTTCGGCCCGGAAACTGGTTTTTTCCTGCACCGAGCGCAGTGCCGACGTCACTACCTCCGCATCTTCGTCCGCCTTGGCCAGAGCCTTCCGGTCCTGCATCAGGACGGCGTCGTTATAACGCTTCACCACTCTTTCAAAGCCCGCGCTGGCTTCCTGGCTGCTCAGCGCAGCCGGAAACAGAAACCCAGAGGCAACCTCCATGTGCTGTTGGGTCTCGGCCGAGGTCCACTGCAACAGCACCAGAAGGGCCACATAGCCCGCGCCAAAGATGGCAATACTCATCCATATCTTCGCCTTGATTCCTAATCGCTTCATTCCGAATCGTTTCATCGCAAGCCTCATCTGACCGCCAGCGTTTTCGCTCTCCCGACATCCGTTCCTTTGCCCACATATCCAATCGCGCCGGGTGTGGCCGCCACGTAGTCGACCACCGCGGCTTCCGAATCGAACATCTTGGGCATGGCCCCCTGCCCGGTAAACACCAGGTTGCGCCAGCCGGTGCGGAAGGCGGCGTCGCCTTTGCTCACGTATGCCTTCAAGAAGGCCTCGTGCGCTGGTCCGCCCTTCAGGGTTACGGGAGTCACTCGCGAGCCGTCGCCCAAACTGGATTTATCTCCCGTGAAAATCCCGCGAATGTCATCGCTGCTGGCCGCAGTCGCCTTGACTCCGCTGTTCACGATGACCACGACGTTCTGGGCCTGCGCCGCGGCGCAGCCCAGCACGACACCGAGAATCAGGATGGACAATCTTCGCTTCTTCATGACTCTCATCTCCAATCAATCTTCGCGCCCGCTAAAAGCTGAACCCGATCTTGGCCGCCAGAACGTTCGACCGGGGCTGCAGTCCGTTGGGATTGGAGTCCGAGTAGTAGCCCAAATCGATGCCATGGATAAAGTGCTCCTCGACCTTGCCGTAGAAGTAGGTGTTAAAGTCGTACCGTGCGGAAATGGTCCAGTCCTTGGAATAATTGCCGCTCAGAGATGTGTTTTGGCCTCCACCCGCATCCACGAAGTGGCTGTAGTAGGTTCCTACCTGGAGCTTTTCGGTCACGCGATAGCTGGTCATGACATACCAGCTGCGCCAGTCCAGAGGATTGGGAATCGTAACCTGACCCGATGGCGTAGTCGCGGTGATGGAGTAGTCGACGGGCACTCTTCTGACTTCGCCCGCAACGAAGAACTTGCCCCGTTCAAACTGGGCGTATTCCTGCGTGGCCGTGTTGCGGCCCACCGCGAAGGCGAGCGGTCCGGCACTGCCGTGCACGTCGTCGTCGAAGGCGCTCGCCCCGATTAGGAGGCCTTTCAACGGAGTCTGCCAGCGCACATCGCCGCCAAAAACCTTGCCGGTGGGCGCGGAGGTGATCAGAGTCGTGGGCAGTCCGAAAACCGAGTCAATATATTCCAGATCCAGATCGAGGCTCTTGACATAGCCGCCGTTCAAGTCCAGCGCGCGGTAGCCCGCATAGGCTCGGTAGACCAGCGTTCCCGTTTTTCTCCCCAGCCTGGCGTTGCCGTAAAACTCTCCGCCCATCGCGGACAGCAAGACGCTCCGGTTGTCGGTGGGATAGACCGATTGCGGCAGAAGCGCCCAGAGATGCACGGCGTCCACGTCCTGCGAATCGTTGAACAAGCCGATGGGAATTTTGAATTTGCCCGCACGAAATCCGAAGTGGTCGTTGAACTTGTAGTCTCCGGTGGCCCAGTCCACTTGAACATTGGGACCACCGAGTTGCCCCAGCTGATACATGTGCAGCTGGATGCCCACCCGCAGCTTGTCCGACAACGTGTCGCTCACGCTCACTGCGCCATCGGTCCAGGCCAAGCTTCCCGCGCTCGTGTTCGCCGAGAGGTAGTTGTTGGTCGAGCTATAAAGAATGCCCTGCGTCGCAAATCCGTGAATCTGAATCGTGGAGAGGTCCTGGGCGAGCACCGGCCAGGCGCAGGCACACAGGGACGCGAGGATCAGCACTCGTACTCGTCGGAACATGGGCACTCCTCCCGATACTGTTCCTTCAATCGGCCTGCCGTCTCCGCGCTTTAGGAGGGCCTCATTGGGCGGCACACTTTAGGGGGCGTCCATAAGAACGAAAGCGTCAAGACTCACAGGGCGTATATAATTTCCGCCACTTATGCCCCCGGGCCGGAGCAGACCTTTCTTATTCGAGTCATCTTTACCGGTCCGGCTGGCGGTGACGGCGGTCGCGCTCCTGATCTGGTTCGGGACGCAATCCCTGATCGGCGCGCGTGCCGCGCCGTCGGCTGGAATCGCCGACGGGATCCACGCCGCGACGGCCTCCGCGAATCTTTACCTGCACCAGCATCCCGGCGCGGCGAATGTGCTGCTGGCGGTCAGTTCGGCCATCATCGACCTGCTGGGAATCTTTCTTTTGTCAACCTGGATTTTCCGCGGCGAGTTGCGGCCCTTTCTGGGACTGGTCATCGTGCTGGGGCTGCGCCAAATCATGCAGGCGGCGGTCGCGCTGCCCGCCCCGCCAAGTGCGATCTGGCACTCTCCGGGGGTTCCGTCGCTGCTCGTAACCTATAGCGTGGCCAATGATTACTTCTTCTCCGGGCACACCGCAATCGCCGTTCTCGGGGCCACGGAGCTGGCTCGTGCCGGCAGAAGATGGATGACCGCAGGCGCGGTCGGGATCGTGCTCTTCGAGGCCGCGACCGTGCTCGTCCTGCGCGCTCACTACACCATGGATGTCTTCACCGGTCTGATCGCTGGACTCTACGCGGCGCACCTGGCGGAACGCCTGACGGCAGTACCGAGTAGCGAGTAGCGAGATTCAGGTTTTGCTCGGTACCCGGTACTCGGTATTTTGTACTGGCCACTCTTTTGCTTCTTCTTCGTCATCCGGAAGATGGTCCGGAACCCGTCCGGAGGCAGCTCCTCCACCATTCATCTGCCATTGTTACTTCGGTTTAGCGAAAACGAAAAATCCGTGATTGCGATCACCAAGAGCCGTGATGACGGCCATTTGCCCCGCCGATGAGTTCAACGAAGATGTTCTTGGAGAGAGTGGAGATGTGGGATCCATCCACATCCCCCTGGCGCGCCGGGCTCCAGCGGTCCGGCGGGGCAAATCAGGGAGGTTCCGAATGAGCACGATTGAGGTTCATGAACCGGAAGTACAGGAAGCACAAGCCAAGCCGTTCACTCGCGCGGCTGCGTTGCCGCGCACCGAACTCGTCCTCGGACCGGCGCTGCCGCAGAAGCCGATGTTTTCCGACAGCATTCTGGAATTTGGCGTGCAGCGCAAGCGCAGGTTCTTTGCCACCACAACATCCTTCATAGTGAATTGAGTGGTCATCATCCTAATGCTGGCCGTTCCTTTGATGTTCACCGAGGAACTGCCCAGAGCG
>Ga0074045_10005566_pt1 | contig 10972 bp, 10 predicted proteins | sample BogForMeECP23OM2_FD_94442 | JGI IMG/M metagenome (GOLD analysis project Ga0074045, IMG submission 94442) | Bog forest soil microbial communities from Calvert Island, British Columbia, Canada - Bog Forest MetaG ECP23OM2 | ecosystem: Environmental > Terrestrial > Soil > Wetlands ... | reverse complement strand
CCGCCGATCACCCGGCAATCGCGCACAACGAAGGCGGCGCGCGGGTCGTTGTCGAGGATTATCTCGGCGGCGAAGAGGCGAGCTTCATCGTCATGGTCGATGGCCGGCACGTGCTGTCGCTCGCCTCGTCGCAGGACCACAAGCGGCTCGAGGACGACGATCGCGGCCCCAATACCGGCGGCATGGGGGCGTATTCTCCGGCGCCGGTGGTGACCCCGGCCGTGCACGCCCGCATCATGCGCGAAATCATCCTGCCGACGGTCAAGGGCATGAGCGCCGACGGCGTGCCCTATACCGGGTTTCTCTATGCCGGCGTGATGATCGATGAGGCCGGCACGCCGCGGACTCTGGAGTTCAACTGCCGCCTCGGCGATCCGGAAACGCAGCCGATCATGCTGCGCATGAAGTCCGACCTCGTCGGGCTCTTCGAGCGCGCTCTCGAGGGCACGCTCGATGGCTGCGAGGTCGAGTGGGACCGGCGCGCTGCGCTCGGCGTCGTCCTCGCCGCCGCCGGCTATCCCGGCGATTCGCGCAAGGGCGACCCGATCACCGGCCTCGATTCGGCGCCGACCGACTGCAAGGTGTTCCACGCCGCCACCGCGCTCGGCGCTGGCGGGCCGGTGACTGCGGGAGGACGGGTGCTCTGCGTCACGGCACTGGGCGAAACGGTGCGCCAGGCGCAGCGCAACGCCTACGAGGCCGTCGCAATGATCCACTTCGAGGGCATGCAGTACCGCAAGGACATCGGCAAGCGCGCGCTCGGTGCGCGCCGCGGCTGATCGGGGCCCGGGCGCGCGATCAAAATGGATACGGCGGCGGTGCGCGACTATTTCGCCGACCTTCAGGCGCGGATCGTGGCCCGCCTCGAAGAGCTCGACGGCAACGCCTTCGCCCGAGACGCGTGGCAGCGGGAGGGTGGCCGCGGCTTGAGCCGGATCATCGAGCAGAGCGTGCTCTTCGAGCGCGGCGGGGTCAACTTCTCCCATGTGCAGGGCGAGCGCCTGCCGCCATCGGCGACTGCGACCCGCCCCCAGCTTGCCGGCCGCGCATTCGAGGTCATGGGCGTATCGCTGGTGCTGCACCCGCGCAATCCCTACGTGCCGACGGTGCACCTCAACGTGCGCCTGTTCGTGGCCCGCGCAACCGCCCCGGGCGCAGAGGGCGAATCGCTGTGGTGGTTCGGCGGGGGAATGGACCTGACGCCCTACTATGGCTTCGCGGAGGATGCGGTGCATTTCCACCAGCGCTGCCGCGATGCCCTGGCGCCGTTCGGCGCACACTACCATCCGCGCTTCAAGCGCTGGTGCGACGAATACTTCTTCCTGCGCCACCGCGGCGAGCCGCGTGGCATCGGAGGCATCTTCTTCGACGACCTCGGCGATGGCGGCTTCGAGCACTGCTTCGCGCTGACCCGCAGCGTCGGCGAGCATTTCTTGCTGGCCTACGAACCGATCGTGCGCCGCCGTCGGGACACGGCCTACGGCGAGCGCGAACGGGACTTTCAGGCCTACCGCCGTGGCCGCTACGTGGAATTCAATCTGGTCTACGACCGCGGCACCCTGTTCGGGCTGCAGTCAAACGGCCGCACCGAGGCGATCCTGATGTCCTTGCCGCCGCTGGTCAAATGGCGCTACGACTGGCGGCCGGAGCCCGGGTCGCCGGAGGCGCGCCTGTACACCGACTTTCTGCTGGCCAGGGACTGGCTGCAGGCATGAGCGGCAGCGGCCCCGGATCGAGCACCGGCCACCTGGTCGAGTCGAAAGTCGACAGCGAGGTGGTCTTCGACGGCAAGCTCTTGCACGTGCGCCGCGACACGGTGCGCCTGGCAGACGGCACGCTCGCCACGCGCGAGTACGTCGTCCATCCGGGGGCGGCGCTCGTCGTGCCGGTGCTGCCGGACGGCAGGCTCGTCGTCGAACGCCAATACCGCTATCCGCTCGATCGCGTCATGATCGAGTTTCCCGCCGGCAAGCTCGACCCGGGCGAGACGCCGCTCGACACGGCGCGACGCGAACTGCGCGAGGAGACCGGCTATCTGGCGGCGAGCTGGGAGCGGCTCGGTCAGGTGCACCCGATCGTCTCCTACTCGACCGAGACAATCGAGTTCTTCGTCGCGCGAGGCTTGACCCACGTGGGGGCGCGGCTCGATGCCGGGGAGTTCCTCGATATCGAGTCGATGTCGGTCGCGACCATGCAGGCCGCCATCGATCGCGGCGAGATCACCGACGCGAAGACCGTCGCGGCGTTTCTGCTCTACGCGCGCCGCCTGCCGCTGCTGCCAGCCCGGGCTGCATGATCGCCTGCCGGCTGACGATCAGCGGTCGCGTGCAGGGCGTTGGATTCCGCTACGCGCTCGCCGACCAGGCGCGCAGCCGCAATCTCTCCGGCTGGGTCAGGAATCGGCGCGACGGCAGCGTCGAGGCGCTCGTCGCCGGGCCCGAGCCGGAGGTCGAAGCCCTCATCGCCTGGGCCCGCCGCGGTCCACCGGCGGCGCGCGTGACCGCGGTTGCGGTCGAGCCGGCGGCACCCGGCGCGGACGGGTTCGAGGTCATCCCGAGCCTCTAGCTCGCGGGCGTCCCGGCGCAGATGTCCTTCCAGGCCGCGTAATTGGCGATGGACAGGATGGGGAAGACGGCGATCAACCCGACCCCGAACGCCGCCAATCCGACCACGATCAAGCCGAACGAGAAGAGTCCGAACAGGAAGAGCGGCCCGACGTTGAGCGTGAAGGCGCGCACGCTGGTCGCAAACGCGCGGCCGAACGGGGCGTTCTGCAGCAGCACCGCGAGCGGCACGAAAGCCACGGGCAGCGACGCGAAGGACGCGGCCGCGAAGAATATCAGCAGGTCCGAGGGCATGATGCGCACGTCGCTCGGGTCCACCAGCAGATTGGTGCCGGTCGTCGCGTAGGCGACAGCCGCTTCCACCGCGAACACCCACAGCGCCGACAGGACGATGGCCGCCAGAGCCGCCGGAGGCGCCCGGAAGGCGGCGGTGGCGTAGCGGAGCTCGAGTCGGGCACCGCGATCGACCGCCGCTGCGCCGAGCAGCATGCCGCACTCGACCACCGGAACGATCACGCTGGCGGCGGCGACGCCGATGCCCGGCAAAAGGTCGAGCAGCAGTTCGCTCCCCAGGGTAATGCCGCCCAGCGCACACCAGCGCCCGGGCGCCTGCTTGAACAGGCGCATGGCGGATTCGAACCAGGCGAAGGCGCGGGTTAGCGGCACCGCGCGCGGCGCGGACGGGCAATGCGGCGCGTCCATCGCCCGCGATCCTCAAAGCGGCTAGGCCGCTTCGCCGAGGTATGCCGCGCGGACCTTTGGATCGGAGAGCAGCTGCGCCGCCTCCCCGTGCAGCGTGATCTCGCCGCTCTCCATCACGTAGCCGCGGCTGCTGACCTCCAGCGCCAACTTGGCGTTCTGTTCGATCAGCAGAATCGTCACACCCTCTCTGGCGATGGCGATGACCGTCTCGAACACCTTCTGCACCATCAGGGGAGCGAGTCCCATCGACGGTTCGTCGAGCAGCAGGAGCTTCGGTCGCGACATCATGGCCCGTCCCATCGCCAGCATCTGCTGCTCGCCGCCGGAGAGCGTTCCCGCAGTCTGCTTGCGCCGCTCCTTGAGCCGGGGAAACAGGCTGAACACGCGCTCGACGTCCTGCTTTATCGCCGGCCGGTCGTCGCGGGTGTAGGCGCCCATCGCCAGGTTCTCCTCGATGGTGAGGGCGCCGAACACGCCCCGGCCTTCCGGCACCATCGACAAACCCTTGCGCACGAGCTGGAAGGCGGGCTTGCCGGTAATGTCCGCGCCGGCATAGTGGATCTTGCCCGACTTGATCGGCTGCAGGCCGGTTATTCCCTTGAGCGTGGTCGTCTTGCCCGCGCCGTTCGCGCCGATCAGGCAGACGAGCTCCCCTTCGGCGACCGACAGATCGATCCCCTTGACCGCCTGGATGCCGCCATAAGCGACCTTCAGCGCCTTGAGCTCCAAGAGCGGCGTGGTCACCTCAAGCCCCCTTCAAGTTGAGGCTGACCTCGCCGCCCAGGTAGGCGGCGATCACCTTCGGATCGTTCTGCACGACGGCACAGGAGTCTTCGGCGATCTTCTTGCCGTAATCAAGCACCAGAACCCGCCCGCAGACGCTCATCACCAGCTTCATGTCGTGCTCGATCAGGAGGATGGTCATGCCGTCGCGGCTGATGTCCTCGAGCAGTCGCTTCAGCGCCTGGGTTTCGGTCGCGTTCATGCCCGCAGCCGGCTCGTCGAGCGCCAGGAGCTTCGGCTCGGTCGCCAGCGCCCGGGCGATCTCCAGCCGCCGCTGGTCGCCGTAGGCGAGATGCTTGGCGAGATCGTTGGCGCGCTTGGCAACACCGACGTACTCGAGCAGCTCGTAGGCGCGCTTCTCGATCGCCGCCTCTTCGGCCAGCGTGCGCCGGTCGCGCAGGATGGCGCCGAATACACCGGCCCTGGTGCGCACGTGGCGGCCGATCATCACATTCTCCAGCGCCGACAGGTTCTGGAACAGCCGGATGTTCTGAAACGTGCGCGCGATGCCGCGCTCGGCTACGTCGTTGGGCTTGGCTCCGGCGAGCGGCTCGCCGTCGAAGATGAACGCCCCCTCATCGGGTGCATAGATGCCGGTCAGCACGTTGAAGAGCGAGGTCTTGCCCGCTCCGTTGGGCCCGATCAGCCCGTAGATCTCGCCGTGGTTGATGGTGAAGGATACGTCGGCAAGCGCCTGCACGCCGCCGAAGCGCTTGGAAATGTTCTTGGCAACGAGGAGGCTGAGCTGGCTCATGAGCCCGCCTTGGCTCCCTCGAGTTCGCGCTTGCGCACGGCGGACGGCCACAGTCCGGCCGGCCGGTAGAGCATAATCGCGACCAGCGCAATGCCGAAGACGAGCAGGCGCACCGTTTCCGCGTCAAGCAGGACGCGGCCGAACAAGGCGTTCTGCAGCGGCTCCATCGTGGAGCGCAGAACCTCGGGCAGCAGGGTCAGCAGAACCGCACCGAGGATGACCCCGGGAATATTGCCCATCCCGCCCAGCACGACCATCGCCAGCACGATGATCGACTCGAGCAGTCCGAAGCTTTCCGGGCTGACGAACTCCTGGGTCGCGGAGAAGATGCCGCCGGCGATGCCGCCGAACGACGCGCCCATGGCGAATGCCAGCAGCTTGATGTTGCGCGTGTTGATGCCCATCGCCTTGGCCGCGACCTCGTCCTCGCGGACGGCCTCCCACGCGCGGCCCAGCCGCGAGTCCTGCAGCCGCAGATTGATGACGATGACGGCGATGGTCAGCAGGAGCAGCAGGTAGTAATACTTCTGCGGACCGGAGAACGGAATGCCGGCGAGGGTTTCCGCCTTGGCAAAGGAGAAGCTGCCGACGTGAAACGGGTCGATCAGGTTGATGCCCTGCGGACCGTTGGTGAGGTTCACCGGCGCGTTCAGGTTATTGAGAAAGATGCGCACGATCTCGCCGAAACCGAGCGTGACGATCGCCAGGTAGTCGCCACGCAGCTTTAGCGTCGGCGCGCCGAGCAGCACGCCGAAGATGCACGCCAGCCCGGAGCCCAGCGGCAGGATCACCCAGAACGGCAGGTGAATGCCGAAGTGGGGCGAGGCGAGCAGCGCGTACACGTAGGCGCCGACCGCGTAGAACGCGATGTAGCCCAGGTCGAGCAGGCCCGCGAACCCGACCACGATATTGAGCCCCAGCGCGAGCATGACGTAGATCATCGCGAAGTTGAGGATGCGCACCCACGCCTGCCCGACGAGCGCGGCCACGAACGGCAGCAGGGCTAGCGCCACCGCGACCAGCGCCACGCCGGCCCAGGCCTTGGACGGAATGGCCTTCCTCCGCCGGCGAGCGCTCATGCGCGCTCGCTTACCCGCTCACCCAACAAACCCGAAGGCCGGAAAATGAGCACCCCGATGAGCACGAAAAAGGCGAATACATCCTGATAGTTGCTGCCGAACAGGCTTACCTGGCCGTCGTTGGCCGCGCATTGCTGCTGCAGCGAATCGGAGAGAAACGGGAATCCGCAGATATTGGTCACGTCGCCGATGTAGCCGGCGCCGAGCGCCTCGATGATGCCGAGCAGGATGCCTCCGAGCATCGCACCGGCCAGGTTGCCGATGCCACCCAGCACCGCCGCCGTGAATGCCTTGAGGCCGAGCAGGAAGCCCATGTAGTAGTGGGCGATGCCGTAATAGGTCATCACCATCAGACCGGCAACGGCGGCCAGCGCGGCGCCGATCACGAACGCCGCGGAGATGACGGTGTTGATGTCGATGCCCATCAGTCCGGCGACCTGCGGGTTCTGCGCCGTCGCGCGCATCGCCATGCCCAGACGCGTGCGTTGCACGACGAACACCAGCCCGGCCATGATCAGGCCGGCAAGCACGATGATGAGCACCTGCAGGTCGGTTATCGACGCGCCATGGACGTTGTACGGCGTCGGCTGGAAGATCGTCGGGAAGGTACGGTAGTTGCGCCCCCAGATGATCAGCGCCATGTTCTGCAGGATGATCGACATGCCGATGGCGGTGATGAGCGGTGCCAGGCGCGGCGCCTTGCGCAGCGGCCGATAGGCGATCTTCTCCATCGCATACGCGATCGCCATGCAAACCAGGATGGCCACCACCAGGCCGGCCAGGATCAGCACCGCGGGCGGCAGCGGGACGTGCGTTCCGAGCAGCGCCGTGACCACCGAGAGCGAGACCATGGCCCCGATCATGACCACCTCGCCATGAGCGAAGTTAATCAGGCCGATGATGCCGTACACCATCGTGTAGCCCAGAGCCACGAGCGCGTAGACGCTGCCCAGGGTCAAGCCGTTGATCAGCTGCTGCAGCAAGATGTCCACGCGCAACCCCTTTCCGCCCCTCGGCCGCCGGTCGTGTCCGGATTCTCCACTGCGCGGGGCCGCGAAAGCAATCCCTGGGCGGAAGCGGAGGAAAAAAAACGGCGCCCCGAGGGCGCCGTTGGCAGGCCTGTGTTCCGGCTATTGCTTCTTTTCGTCCTTCTTCATCTCGCCCATCGGCGCAGCGGGAGCAGCGGCGGGCGGTGCCTCGGCGGCCGCGACCTTCTCCGTCTTGCCGCCGACGTTGATGGCCATGGGCTCCAACTTGCCATCCTTCACCGTATACAGGGTGATGGCGCCGTTCTTGGTGTCGCCGTGCTCGTCAAACTCGATCTTGGCGGTGATGCCGTCATAGGAAATCTTCGCCAGTTCCGGCAGATACTTCGCCGGATCGACCGAATTGGCCTGCTTCATCGCGGCGATCAGCGTATTTGCCGCATCGTACGAGTAAGGCGCATAGACCTGGATCGGACCGTACTTGGCGGTGAAGCGGGTGACGAAGTCCGAGGCGTTGGGCATCTTGTCCGGCGGCAGGCCAGCCTGGGTGCAATACTGGCCCTCCGCGGCGCCACCGGCGAGCTTCGGCCATTCCGCCGAGCACACGCCGTCGCCGGCGATGAACTTGGCCTTGATGCCGAGCTCCTTCATCTGCTTGACCATCGGGCCGCCCTGCGCGTCCATCCCGCCGTACATGATCACGTCGGGGTTCTTGGCCTTGATCTTGGTCAGGATCGCCTTGAAGTCGGTTGCCTTGTCGTTGGTGTACTCGCGCGCGACCACGGTTGCGCCGGCCGCCTTGGCGGCCTTCTCGGTCTCGTCGGCCAGACCGGCTCCGTACGCGGTCTTGTCGTCGATGATCGCGATCTTCTTCGCCCCGAGCGAGGTAACGGCCTCCTTGCCGATGACGCTGCCTTGCTGCACGTCGTTGGCCATGACCCGGAAGACGTCCTTGAAGCCCTGCAAGGTGAGCTTCGGATTCGTTGCCGAGGGCGAGATCATGGGAATGCCGGCGTCGTTGTAGATCTTCGAGGCCGGGATCGAGGTGCCGGAGTTGAGGTGGCCCACCACGCCGGCGACTTTGTCGTCGACCAGCTTTTGGGCCACGATCGTCCCCTGCTTCGGATCGGCCTGGTCGTCCTGCGCATCGAGCTCGAACTTGACCTTCTTGCCGTCGATCACGATGCCCTTGGCGTTGGCGTCGTCGATGGCCATGCGAGCGCCGTTTTCATTGTCCTTGCCCAGGTGCGCCTGCGGGCCGGTGGTCGGGCCGACATGCCCGATCTTGACCACGATCTCCGGCATGGCCGGGGCAGCGGCCGGGGTAGCGGCCGGCGCGGCGGCCTGCTGCTTCGGTTCTTCCTTGCCGCATCCGTAGACCGTCAGCAAGGCCGCGGCGACGAGCGAAAGCCCGAGCGAGCGGTTGAGTGTCATGAATCTCCTCCCAGAAAGGGTAAATGAAACGGTGGCGATCAGGCGAACAGGTAAAATAACGTCCAGCGGAACCGCCAATTATCCTCCGGCCGGGTGTGGGCTGTCAATTCGCTGCGGCGCCGCCGCAGCGGGCAAGCCTCCCCGGCGGCCTGTCGGCGAAGATCGCGCTTGCCGGCCGCCGCCCGGCGTTTCGTCGCTTCCAACTTGTCCGGGCGCCGCGGACTGGCTTAGAGTCGCGCACTTTTCGAATCCGGCGCGGCCGTTGCCCGCATCCAAGACGGTGCACGGCAACAGGGCCGGTCCGATCGCGGTCGCGACCGGGCTTGCGCCGGCGCGGCACCCACAGGGAGAGGTTGGCAGATGGCAGGATGGTTGACGCGGCGGCGCACGCTGGGCGGCCTGGCCGCCCTGGTCTTGCTCGTGGCGCTGGCTGGAAGCGTGGCGCTCCGGGCCAGCAAGAGCGGACCAGACGCCGTGACCGATCCCAAGGCGCCGGTGACCCTCGAGTTCGTGGCCTCGGATCTGGCGCACGTCGAGCCCCATGCCCTCACCCGCTGGCTGCCGCTTTCCGGCACGCTGCAGCCGGTCAACCAGACCACCGTCACCGCCAAGGTCGCCGGCGAGATCCGCCAGGTGACCGTGCGCGAGGGCGAAACGGTCAAGGCCGGACAGGTCATCGTGCGCTTCGACACGGCCGACCTCGAGTCCCGGCTGACCGACCGCATGGGCGCCCTCGAATCGAGTCGCGCCCAGCTCGCGCTGGCGGAGAAGACGCGCGCCCAGAACCAGCTGCTGCTCAAGCAGAAGTTCATTTCCCAGAACGCCTACGACAGCGCCGAGAGCAACCTGTCGGTGGCCCAGGGTGCGCTCAAGTCCAACGAGGCCCAGGTGCAGCTCGCCCGCAGCGCGCTCAACTACGCGGTGGTCACGGCGCCGCTGTCCGGGGTAGTCGCCAAGCGTCACGTGCAGCCCGGGGAGAAGGTTGCCATCGATGCGCCGCTGGCCACCATCGTCGATCTGGCGCAGATGGAGCTGCAGGCGATGGTGCCGGCCAACGACATTCCGGAGCTCGCCATCGGCATGCAGGTCGACGTGGCAATCGACGGCTTCGGCGAGCGGCGCTTTCCCGGCTTGATCGAGCGGATCAATCCGTCGACCGAACCGGGCACGCGGGCGATCCTGGTGTTCATTCACGTTCCCAATCCGAATGCCGAGCTGCGCGGCGGCATGTTCGGCACCGGCAGGGTGACGCTCTCGGCCGGCGCGCCGGTCCCGACGCTGCCGGCGGTGGCGATCCGGACCGAGGCCGGCCAGGCCTTCGTCTGGACCATCGAGGACGGCAAGCTGGCGCGGCGCATTGTCACGGTCGGAAACCGCGATGTCACGGCCGGCCGGGTGGAGATAAAGACGGTGCTCAACCCCGCCTTTCCGGTACTGGCAGCGCCGTTCGACAACCTGAAGGCGGGCATGCCGGCTCTGGTGCGTGACAACGCCGCGCCGAAGCCTGTGGGCGCGAGCTAGCGGCGCAGGGGCTTCGCGCTGACCCGAGGGCACATCGATGTGGATCACCCGAGTCTCGATCAACAACCCGGTCTTTGCCACCATGGTGATGGCGGGCATCGTGGTGCTCGGCCTGTTCTCCTATGCCCGGCTGCGCGTCGAGCAGATGCCCGAGGTCACGCTGCCGTACGTGCTGATCCTGACCGCCTATCCGGGCGCCTCGCCGGAGGTGATCGAGTCGGACGTCACCAAGCCGATCGAATACGCGGCCAATACCGTCTCCGGCGTCAAGCGGATCTACTCCAACTCGCGCGAAGGACAGAGCCAGGTGTTCGTCGAGTTCCGCCTCGGCACCGACGCGCCGCGCGCGATCCAGGACGTGCGCGACAAGATCGCCGCCGTGCGCCCGGGCTTCCCCCGCGACGTCAAGGATTCGCTCATCGTGCGCGAACAGATCGACGACGACAGGCCCACCGAGTCGCTCGCCGTGTTGTCGCCCACGGTCGATCTGCGCGAACTAACCTCGCTTACGGACCAGACCATCGTCAAGGCGCTCGAGAACATCCCCGGCGTGGCGCGGGTCAGGGTCAACGGCCGCGTGACGCGGCAGATCCTCATCCAGATCAAGCCCTCCGCCTTGACCGCGCTCGGCATCGGCATCGACCAGGTCATGACCGCGATCCAGAATGCCAACCAGGACGTCGCCGCCGGCAGGGTCACCCGCGGGCAGAACGATGCGGTGGTGCGGGTGGAGGGCAAGATCAAGGATCCCCAGCAGTTCGGGCGCATCATCGTCGCCCAGCAGGGTGGCGGTCCGGTGTATCTCAACCAGGTCGCCGACGTCATCGATGGCGAAAAGGAGCTCGACTCGATCTCGCGGGTCAACGGCCGCCCGTCGATCACAATCGATATCGAGAAGGCGCAAGATGCCAACGTCATCGATACCGGTCGCAGCGTGAACGAGGCGATTGCGGCGTTGAAACAGCGGCTGCCGGCTGACGTCGAGGTGCGGGTTGCCTATTCCCAGGCCGAGGAGGTCCAGCGGAGCATTGACCGGGTCAAGAGCACGATCCTCGAGGGCGCGCTGCTGACGGTGCTCATCGTGTTCCTGTTCCTGCACTCCTGGCGCAGCACGATCATCACCGGGCTCACCTTGCCCATCGCGGTCAT
>Ga0074045_10005564_pt1 | contig 10973 bp, 7 predicted proteins | sample BogForMeECP23OM2_FD_94442 | JGI IMG/M metagenome (GOLD analysis project Ga0074045, IMG submission 94442) | Bog forest soil microbial communities from Calvert Island, British Columbia, Canada - Bog Forest MetaG ECP23OM2 | ecosystem: Environmental > Terrestrial > Soil > Wetlands ... | reverse complement strand
TTCTCGCAGGTGGAGTTTTGCGACAACTTGATTTTTCGTCGGCGAGTCGCGCTCGATCAATTGGGCGAGCGACTTCTGGATGCCAACCGCACCATCGGCCAGCCCAACAAAATCACCGTGATCTTTGGCCGCAGAATCACCCCAAGATATCGAGGAAAGCTGCAGACCGTAATTGAGGATCTGGATCTACCCAATCCGGTCATCCGTAGTCACTATGGCCACGGGTTCATCAAACAGTATGTTCGGGATCATCTCCTGCTTCGCACCGAGTCCGCTACCAACAATGTTGCCGACTACGCCGTGAAAAAGGCCATCGACCATCTTCCGGAACTCCGTCAGAAGCTCTCCTCGATTGTTGACAACTATCTGAGTATTCAGCAGGACATCCTGGAAACCTTCGTCGATCGCGGCCAACTGCGGAAACTCAGCCAACCCACCATCCTCCCAAACGGTAAACGCATTCCCGGTTTGAAGCTCGATCACCCTCGGCAACTGGCCCTGATGCATGCCTTGGTGCGCTTCTCGCACATCGCTGCAGGGAGCACGTTTACGACCGCAGAACTCCACCCACAAACTGCCGAGGCTTTGGGCTGTTCCACCCAGGATTACCGCCTCTCCTCGTTGCGTTACGATCTGTCAAAGCTCCGAGCCAAGGGCTTAGTCGAGAAACTTCCACACTCCCGGCGCTATCGGCTCCTGCCGGAAGGCTACTCGATCTGCCTCGTGTTTCTCAAACTCTTCGAGCGCATCTACGCGCCCCTCACCGCCGGTCTGCTGCAACCGTTTTCTCCGGACAACAAACTTCAACAAGATCGGCTATCGCAACTCGACAAGCTCTACCAGCGCGTCGTCCACGCTCTCGACGATCTCGTCCACGCCGTTGGCCTCAAAGCCGCCTGAGCACAAACACAACGAGAACAAACTTCTCGTCACAACACACATAACGGTCCTTGATGATGCGATCTTCGCGGCAGCCGAGTTACTCAAACCCAGAGACTGAAACCGCCGAAAGGTAATTATATTAGTCTCGGACGGCATAATCAGCGGCTAGCCTTTCATTCTGCAGGTGAACGACGTTTTGGTGAGACACAGGATGAAGAACGACCAGATTGCGCTTCGCAGAATCGCAGCAGACGGGAAATCCTAAGGATTTATAATGGAAACGAAGGGAAGTTGGCCCAGCCAGATTCATATGACCTGGACGCGAGTAGGCTTGCCACAGCGTGAGGACTCGATAGCAAAGTGAAACAGTTCAGAAAAGATTGGAGCTACGGTAACTCGAGTTCGAGCGAATAGATTTCGTCGACGCTCAAGTCACGCGTGAAGAGCGGAGAACCGTCGGGAGTAATGGAACACTCACCCACCGTGTATAGATGTAGATTCTTCACATCAACGATTAACACAGAACGGGTCTGTCCGACTTTGACGCGGCGATATTCGGAAGCAGAAATACTGTTGTAGTAAACGTACTTTCCGTCTTTCGACCATGTGGGATATCCCATTGCCGCGGGTTCATTGACCCAGTCTACCCACTTCCTGGTTTTGAAATCGAATAGCCAAAGCTCTGTGGAATCCGTGGACGAAGCGATCAAATGTTGGCCATCCGGAGACCAGCGAGGCGAGTACAAGTTTTCTGATCCAGGGATTATAGAAACTTGCTTAGAAGATAGGTCTACAATCTGGATGGTAGGTCTAGGAATAAAGCGAGCCCCACCAAAAGCGAGTTGTTTGCCATCGGGAGACCAAGTAACGTCAATCTGGTACTCTTTTTGTGCGAGCACGTCCTGGGGAGACCCACCCTGCGCCGAAATTAGGAATATCTTCCAAGGGCGACCCGCTTGCGTGTCACTATAGGCGATCTGCGTACCGTCGGGAGACCATCGAGGCAGCCAGGGAATAACAGGAGGAGACGTAAGCTGCAAACGCTCGCTCCCATCGAGGCGGCTGCGCCAGAGATTCTGATCGGGGTAAGTTACATACGTGACCCATTTTCCATCTTTGGAGAAGTCTACTTCCCCTGCTGAGATTCCCGCGAGAAATGGAACCCAGTGATGAGAAGGAAGGTCGTAACGGACGAGTTCGCTTTGAGGGTGGGTCCCATCCCCGAACATTCTCTTCCCATCGGGACTCGGCACCAAGAAACTCAGCGACATCGGGCCAGCCGTGAGCTGGAATGGCGGGGTAGGACGCCTTTGTAAGAGCCCCGTAGGTTCTCGCAAAGCCCATATGTTAGAGATGTCTGTAAGATCGCTGACGAAGAAGTAGTACCGGCCGTCGGCACTCCAATAGCCACCACGTTCCGAGGGTGGATTGTGCCAGCCTGGGAGCACAGGGTGAAAATCAGTGCCGTCAACCTTAACTTCCCATATTGAGTAATATCTGCTCTGCGCAGTGTCGTAAACAGTGAATCGAAGGCGACTGCCATCGGGGGAAAAGCGAATGTCGTTGGCAGTATCAGAGACGGTGATTAATTTTTGAGCGTTCGAGCCATCGGCGCCAGCCAGGTAAATGTCTGAACCTTTGGCAAACGCCAGCTGCCGGCCATCTGGCGACCAGACAGCCTGGTGGGCGACGAGATCCCCGAGGCGGCGGCGTGTTCCTCCTGGTACAGAAATTACCCAGGCCTGATTTTCGTTCGCAGTATCGGCCCAATCGAAAACCAGCAATTGAGAATGATCGGGAGAAATATCGGACATACCGATATTGTAAAATGCAGTTGGAATTAGTGAGGTGTCGCCATTAGCGGTGGAGGCCTGAACCAGAGCTGGCTTCGAAGCGATCATTTCAGTGATGTAGAGCCGGGAACCATCCGTTAGGGCAAATTCCTTGCTGAAGCCGTCGTGAGTGATTTGTTTGGTGTTGATTACCCTAGGCGGAGGAAGAGGTCGGCTGCGCCAGGTGAGTGCCCCTCCAAGAGTTAAAGTCAGAATCAAAACTGCGAAGATCCAGATCCGACGGGATCTACCCGCGATTGTTGCTGCGGCGGCGCTTGCTGCTGTCTCCTGCCCGAAAGTGGTGTCTCGCCTTAGGTTTTTCAGATCGGCGCGAAGTTCCGAAGCGCGCTGGTAACGCGGCTGAAGGTCCTTCTCCAGAGCCTTATTGACGATACGTTCCAGCTCTGGAGAGATGTCAGGATTCCCGCGACGTAGAGGGGTCGGCGCTCGATTCAGAATCGCGTCGTGTATGACCGCAGCACTGTTGCCTGGAAAAGCCATTCGGCCAGTCGCCATTTCGTATAGAACCGCGCCGAAGGAGAACAAATCCGTTCGCGCATCGAGTTCTTCGCCCCGAGCCTGCTCCGGCGACAGGTAACCCGCCGTGCCCATCGCCACCCCGGTTCTGCTGAGGAGAGGATCGGGAGTTGCCAGTTGTTCAATTTCACCTTGAACTCCCTGAACGACTTCGTCAGGGCGATTGCGGCCGGTGTGTTCACCGCTTGGGTGAACAACGGGAGCAAGTTTCGCCAAACCGAAATCCAAGATCTTGGCCTGGTGATCGTTAGTGACGAATATATTCGCTGGCTTGATGTCACGATGAATGATGCCCTTCTGATGAGCCGCATCCAGCCCGTCCGTGATTTGAATTGCAAGATCGATCAACTCATTCGTTTGGAATGGCGCGCTCGCATTAGCGATCCAGTCCCGAAGTGTTTGGCCGTCCATCAGCTCCATCACGATGAATGGTTGACCTTTGTACTCTTCGAACTCATAAATGGTGCAGATGTTGGGATGATTCAGCGCGGACGCGGCCCGCGCTTCGCGCTCGAAGCGCTCCAGCGCCAAGGCGTTTCTGGCTAGTTCCTGGGGAAGAAACTTCAGCGCGACCCGGCGGCCCAGCTTAAGATCTTCGGCCTTGTAGACGACTCCCATTCCCCCAGCGTCCAACAGTTCTAAGACGCGGTAATGAGAAACCTTCCTGCCGATCAGGTTATCGGGGATTGCTTCCGCCTCGAAAGGTGCTTCAGACGAGATCGCGGGGGGCAAATCAGCCGAGCGAGAAGCCATCCAGTCGACCGGCACCATCCAGCGGTAGCCCCGGCGAGCCAAGGTTTCAATGTAGCGAGGATTTTCGGCTGAATCCCCCAAGACCTCGCGCAGCCTGCTTAGGGCCGTATTCAATCCGTTGTCGAAATCGACGAAAGTGCCAGAAGGCCACAGCCGTTGGCGAATCTCTTCCCGCGTGACCAGTTTCCCTGGACGAGCCAGAAGCAGCACCAGGATTTGAAAGGGTTGGTCCTGTAATCTGAGCCGGATTCCATGCTTGCGAAGCTCGCCTGTGGCTAAGTGCACCTCGTAGGGTCCAAACCGGCCGACTTGCATGTCCTCGGGAGGCGCTAGCATGATAACAATTCCTCAGGATTATCACCTTACTCTCGTCCAAGAAGTTTGAACAGTTGAATCCATTGATCGGAGAACGGCCTTAACCGCTATCTCGCCAAGCAGTTACGCCGTAAGGTTCGTTCATGGTCAGATCAAGCTCCCGTCTATGGTGTCCCTCCCCTAACTGATCGACGCTTGCCCTCGCACTGCAAATCGCGGAGGTGAGGACAATGAAAGCGAGACTGGTAGATGGTTTGGTCTTGAGTCTTCTTTTCGCATTAAGTCCTGTTTGGGCTGATGAGACAAGCTCAAGGGCGAACAACGAGATTCCCTTTGAACTGCGGGAAGGTTTCCTGATTGTAGTGGAAGGACGAATTGCGAGCCTCAAGGGGCTGAAATTTGTTCTGGACACCGGCACGAGCTACAGCGTCGTCGACCGGAAAGTGGCCGAAAAGCTTACTCTGGGGCGGCGTCCCGGTAGGACGTTCAATTTTGACAAGTTCGTAGCTGTGGAATGGGCGGATTTTAGTGAAGTAGAGTTTGGACCAATTAAAGCGCACAACCCTTCGCTAATGGTGGGGGACCTTGTAAACTCCTCGAAAATCCACGGGCGTGCAGACGCCATCATTGGCTTGGATCTCCTGTGCGCCTGCCGACAATTGCTCATCGACTACGAAACTCGTAGAGTCATTTTCCGCGCCAACACTAACGCGAGTAATACTTCCGCGCCGCGGTGCCCACCTTTTCTAACGATGAATGTCTTGGTGCAGGGCCACTCGCTTCGACTCATCGTCGATACAGGAATGGGAGGGATTCTTTTGTATGAAGACAGGCTCCGCAAGCAAGTCCCGAACCTTAGGTTGGAAAATGAAAAGAGCGGGGTTCAAGTCGGGTATTTGCGCGGCATGCAGGCGAAGCTGCCGGGCGTTTGGTTCGGCACTTCGGAGTCGGAACCCACGGTATTTTTGATAAAGGGAACTTCCAAGGATCCCGTTGGTATGGATGGGTATTTAGGTACCCGGGCATTGAAAGCGCAGCAGATTGAATTCAACTTTGAGACGAATACGCTGGCGTGGAAAGAATGAGAGCCACCACTGCGGTCTTACCCTCGATGACACTTTTGTCTGTGAATCTAGACGGCAAGGTCACAACTCTCTTTCAGCAAGAACAGCTGTGCTGCCCAAACGCAGCTCCGGTCGACTGTTAGCGTTCGTAGTGGGGGAAATTCAACGCGATGCAGCGATGATCGATAACTTTTAGGACAGGCCCTCTAATCGTCCTGTTTCGTCTTGAAGCTCGGCCAGAAGAATTCCAAACTCAGCCATTTCAGGTGCTTGTGGAAATTTTTCCGTTCTTCGAGTTGCTGACCATTTGCGCTATATCGCCCAGGAACGGCGTTTTAGGCCCCGGATGGCCTGCGACCCCACCCAGGCATTTTTTTAGTGAAAAAGCCGCATAAATCGACGTTTTTGTTACGGATAATTTTCGCGCCCCGGAGGTTTGCATGGGCGTTTTTGATCTAGGGGCAGCTTCCTTGCAGGACCTGGTCTTCTCTATTTCTCCGGTCAATCGTCGCGTACTCGGAAGCGTGCCGGTCACTGGCCAGATACGGCGTTCGAGGAGATGAGAACACAAACGACCCGAGGAGACCTCGCTATCGAGTAGCCAGGCGGTCTTGCGGCCGCCCGGCCCTCTCAGAACTGGGCGTGAAAGTTTCCCCTCACCCAGCTCAAGTCCTTCGAACGCCTCTTTAAGGGAGACGCGGTTTCGAAACGGAGAGACGCTGCCGATGTACCCGGTCATGGCACTCTGGATGAAGCAACAGGCAGTTCGTTGCACCTGTGGAACCACCCTTCACACGAGGGACGCAGTAATGAAGGCGCCAGCCGGTGATCCGGGTGATTTTGGTATGACACAGTGTGCAGAGTCCGTGTTGCTCATACCAGAGATAGCGAAGCGTGCGGGTACCCCGAAACGTGTCCAGCATATGAGCCCCTTCGCGTTCTTCGAAGTAGGTTTCATAGGCGGGATCGTACGGGTTCGCTTCGCCCTGGACCTTGACCTGTCGTTTGATGGGAGTGCTCTGGGCGGGGAATAGCCAGACTTTCCTTGGCCGTCCCTCGTCATCGCAGGTTTCCCCGAAGAAGGTCCAATCGCGGTCCCTACGCCGTTCAAAGTATTTCGCTTTGACCCAGCGCGAGGGCTTGTTCGGGTGCCTTCGTCGTGCCCATTGCCACAGACTAGAGAAGATATTGCCATCCACGCGTTCAAACGTGGATTTACTCACCACGTGCCGATGATAGTTTGCCCACCCACGAATCTTCGGGTTGAGTTGATCGATCAGATCGGCGGCAGACATGCCACGTGCGTCCTTGATGATTCGTCGGATGCCGTTCAGGAAGGTTCCAACATTCTTCAACAGCTTTACAGGTCGCACTCCCACATCCAGACCTGGGGCTCGTTTCGCCGAATTCACATTGGCGAGAAAAAAAATCTGTCTGGAGCTTTGCACACTGACAGCGCGTGGGTGTACGTTATCGGTCGGCCGGGAAGTCGAAATGGAAACCCAGGTTACATCTCCACTGTTATCCCGCCAAGGGGAGAGCACGGCATGCGCATTTCAAGGCTTTGGTCCGCAGTTCCCATACTACTTAGCATGTGCCTCTTTTCATGGGTATTCCTGTCGGCTCATGCTCACCAGAACCAGCAACGAACTCGCGCGACAACGAATTTGCCCTACGGCATCTCGGTAGTAAATAAGATTGACGCCCATAGAGTGGGGCAACTCTTTGATACAAGCAATCCAACGCTAAACGCATACAGTAATCCGAACACTTCAGGGGTCACCTTCCGGACTTCGTGGGCAGATGTCGAATCGGAAGACGGAAAATTTGATTTCAGCAAGATTGACACTGTTTTTGCCAACGCCGATAAAAATGGCAAGTGGGTAGAGCTTATTTTAATACCGGGTTTCGGCACTCCTGGCTGGGCAATGCAAGGGGTGCAACACGGAATGTTCACCATCCCATATGGACCCGGTAGTGGAATGCTGTTGCCGTTGCCCGTACCTTGGGATCAAACCTACCTGTCTCGTTGGTTCACTTTCTTGAAAGTGATTGCGGACCGATATGCTGGCAAGGCTTCCTTTCGAAAGATTGCCGCAGCCGGCCCGACTTGTGTCTCGGCCGAGATGTCATTACCCGACTCCCCAAATGATATCGTCCAATGGGAGAAGTTCGGCTATACCACTCAGAAGTACATCAATGCCTGGAAGCAGACGTTTAGTGCCTACTCATCTACTTTCTCCCGCCAGTATTTTTCGCTGGCGCTGCATCCAGGTCTTCCGATTCCGGACAGAACTCAGAAAGCTTATGTAAGGGAGCAGATTCTCAGTCTGGGGCTCCAATACCCTAGCCAGTTTGCCCTGCAAGCAGACGGCTTAAAGGGTGATCTGTCGAACGAAACGTTTGGGTATCGCGTCGTTAGAGATTACAGTGGACAGGTGGTCACTGGATTTATGATGGATACTACTGCCGTTCTACGGCCGCAACAGATGGGTGCTGAGGGCGATCCCCCCCTCGCTTTGAGAAAATCGATCGACAAAGGGATGCGGCCGAACGATTCCGGTCAGCATGTCAATTATCTGGAAATTTACGAACCCGATGTGCTTGCCGACGGAATGCAACCAGTCCTGCGTTATGGAGCGTCGCTTTTCGAGCGAAAACAATGATCTGTCCCTGTCCTCGCCCATCGGATGAACGCGACACTCCCACAAGCTGCAGGCGCGGCGCCCCCTGGAATAGCCATGCGGGCACAGCCGGACGAATTCGCCTTACACGAGCGCCGCGCGGCCGCTACCGGAAGATCCATCTTCCGATCGACTCATGCCAACTCCCGTCGCGTACTCGGAAAAGTGCCGGTCACTGGCAAGAAACGGCGTTCGGGGAAGTGGGAAATGGCACGCGAGATTGAAGGGGCAGCTCGGAAGCATGACGTATTTTAGTTGCCCAAAAACCTCCATGTCTTCGCGCTTGCAACCCACTCATTCTACAAGATCGAGATTCGCCAATTTACAGGGCCCAAAATCACATGTTTTTGGGCGATCGGCCGCATCGCCATTCGGTTAAAGGTGGCACAAAGTTGGGCACATTTTCTGCCACAGATAATAATGACGAGGTGCTAACCGATGGAAAGAGTTGTTCGACGGCCTAGCAGCAGGCCTATAGACCACTGATTGCCAGTCAGTGAAAAGCACCTAAACCCACTTGTATCGCGATTAAAAGCATGGGCCTTAGGATCTTATAGTTTTGAACTTCCGTTCGATCTTCACCATGCTCTTCGAGAAACTGGTGATTGCTGAACGCTGGTAGATTCCTAGCCTTGCTCCTTGATTTCAAGCAGATAAAAGTAAGCGTCTGGTCTGAACCGTCTAGACGAAGTGTGAGTACTTAAGGATGCTGCCGGAAGTGGGGAACTGCGACGGGTTTTGTGAACGGGCGATCCTTAAAGCCAGGCGCCAAGGACTAGAATCGCGCGCCCTCGGCGAAGCCAACATCCCGACTTGCCTCTGCCTCGTTCATTTTCCGACCCCAGATTCTTCCAGTGTGAGCTTATAGGCGACATAGTATTTGTAGATATTGCTCACGTACTGGACGGTTTGTTCTCCGACATCCCTCGCCACAATGAGTTCGACATTCCCGAACCATTGATTGGGATCCAGGCCTTCTCTCGCTGCCCTGTTCCGGAGGTCCGCAATCCTGCTGGGCCCAGCGTTGTAAGAGGCGAAGGTCATGAGAGTCTTGTTCAGCGGGTCAAGCTTGGGGTCAGTAAAGTAGGTGTCCGCGATGTTGCGCATCATCTTTGCGCCGGCATGGATGTTGTCTTCTGCGATCTCCACGTTGGGAATACTGATGGGAGGAGCGGCCGCGTACTGGGGAATCACCTGCATAATGCCCACCGCGCCACTCGGATTCCTTAGACTCTGGTCTAGACCTGATTCCTCATATCCCTGCGCTACAAGCATTAGATAGTCAAAATCGTATTCAGCCCCGTACTTTTGGAAATACCGTACGTAAGCCTGAAACTTTTTCAGTTCCTCGGTCGAAGTGGCGTCTTTCACCCACTGGGTATTCTGCAGGTACCGCTTAAGCAAGATATTCCCGAACAGGGTGCCCACCTGGCGGCCATTGATGAACTCGTCGAGGAGTTGTCTCAACTGCGGACCGTCCTTGCGCGTTGCCCAAGCCAGTTGCCCTTCCGCCTTCAGGACGATATTGGGATGGAGCGTCAAGTGAGGAAATACCTTCGCCCAGAACTCGGCGCGAATGTTTATGGTCGCAGTTGCCGGAAGCAAGCTGGCGTTAACCATTTCAAGCAGGTCTTCATCTGTCAGGCCGGGATCGGCAGTCTTCACCAGGATTGGTGGTTTACCTGCTTTTTGAAACGATCGACTCAAGCGCTGCAAGTTTTCATAGTAGGCGCTAAGCGGACTTACGAAGATCTGTTTCCCGCTCAAGTCTTCGAGACTTGTAATCGTGGGCGCCTTCGGTCCCGTCACAATTACCTGCTTCACATCGGAATCGATGGGTGTCGTGAACAATACCTCTTTCTCCCGCTCCGGCGTGACAATTACCCCAAACGCAATTACATCCCCCAATCCCTGCAAGAGAGCGGATTCCAACTGCTCCGGCCTGACCGGAATGAACGTGATATTGATCTTCAAGGGGCCAGTTCTGTACTTCTGGTTCACAAAGCCCTGAAACGCATCCAATGCTTCGTAGTAAATTCCCTCCGGTTGACCTGCGTTGAAGAAAAAGCCGGAACGACTGTATACAACGAGAGCGCGAATCTCGTGTCTCTTGACCATGCCATCCATGTCGCCGGTGTGCTTTTCAAAATTAAGAGGCAACGAGAGGTTAGCAGGAGCTTGTTGCTGGCCGGGCGAAGGTTGCTGAGCCGATGCGGCGGGCGCCTGGGTTGGGGGCGCATCCCTGTAGACATCTATTAAAGTCGCTGGCGATAGGACATGGTTCTGGGCATTACAGTTCGCCGACAGAACAGCGCACAAAATTGGACAGAGGAACAACGATCTGGCCAGTGAATTCATGCCGGTTGATATCCCTTAAATCTCGGAAAAGTGAGTACCGAATTACCTCAGAGGACGCGACAAGCATACACCTCTTCTCTTAGAACACAACGTTTCCAGGCTAGAGCGGCTAGAGCAACTTCGATACATCGGTTGTACCCGGTGCGGAAGCCAAATCAGTGGACTGCCAGCGCCAGCCCTTGATCTGAAATAGTCAACTTGCGATGATATCACCTGTCTAGTTTGAGGAATGGCTGATCCCTATTGTCAGGGCAAGCTCTGTGATATATGTCGCATCGATGGCATGTGCCATTCAGTCAAAATCAAAATGATGTTTTAGGTTGCTGGATTCAATCAGGTGAGCGGGGCGCCAGAACTGCCAACTGATGATGTTCCGTCAGTTTGGTTTCGTGCCAGAACAAAGGAGAATCGATTATGGGAAAGCTAGGACGCTTGACACTATGTTTGATCGCAGCGGCAGTTATCTGTGTTGCTCAGGATGTGGTGAGCATCGTGCACGGAACCATAAAGAAAGTGGATAGTACTACGAAGACCATTGTGGTGAAGAC
>Ga0074045_10005563_pt1 | contig 10975 bp, 6 predicted proteins | sample BogForMeECP23OM2_FD_94442 | JGI IMG/M metagenome (GOLD analysis project Ga0074045, IMG submission 94442) | Bog forest soil microbial communities from Calvert Island, British Columbia, Canada - Bog Forest MetaG ECP23OM2 | ecosystem: Environmental > Terrestrial > Soil > Wetlands ... | reverse complement strand
TACTTTAGCGGTATGCACAGGTTTATCGCATCATGAGATTCCAGCTCATCGGCGTCAATCACAAGACCGCGCCGGTCGAGGTGCGCGAGCGCCTGGCGATTCCCGAATCGCGTCTGCCCGAGGCTTGCAAAAGACTGTCTGAGCATCCCGCCGTTGCCGAGGGGATGATCGTTTCCACCTGCAACCGCGTGGAATTTATCGCCAACATGAAGAATGGCACGGGCGACCTGCGCGAATTTCTGCGCGAATATTTCGCCATCGATCTCGCTCCGTTTGAAACTCATCTTTACGAATTTAAGGAAGACGAGGCGATTCGCCACATTTTTCGCGTAGCCGCCAGTCTCGACTCCATGGTCGTCGGCGAACCTCAGATTCTGGGGCAGGTCAAGGAAGCCTACGCCACGGCCCGAGCGGTGGGAGCGGTGCGTGCTCAACTCGATCAATTGCTGACGCGGGCGTTTGCCGTGGCCAAGCGCGTCCGCACCGAAACTGCGGTTGGATCTTCGTCGGTCTCGATTGCGTCGGTCGCCGTCGAACTGGCCGAGAAAATCTTCGGCAGCCTGAATGGCAAGAACGTCTACCTGGTGGGCGCGGGGAAGATGAGCGAGTTGGCGGCGCGTCATTTGTTGGCGCACGGCGCGGCTTCGCTATTTGTCGCCAATCGCACTTACGACCGGGCGATCGGCTTGGCGCACAAATTTAATGGACAGGCGATCGAGTTCAGTCGGCTCTATGAGACCTGCGATCGCGCCGACATCGTGATTACCGGTACTGGCTCGCCCAACTTCATCTTCCGTCCCGAGCACGGCGAAAAGCTCATGGCGCTGCGCAAGAACAAGCCCATGTTCTTTATCGACATTGCCGTTCCCCGCGACGTCGATCCGGCGATGAATGAGATCGATGGCATTTTTGTTTATGACATCGACGATCTGCAGCAGGCGGTCAGTTCGCACGTCGCCGATCGCAAGAAGGAAGCGGAAAAGGCGGAGGCGATCGTCGATGGCGAAGTCAGCAAATTCCACGCCCGTCTGCAGACGCTCGACGTGGTTCCGACCATCGTAAGCTTGCAAGACCACCTGGAAACCATTCGCCAGGCCGAGATCGACCGCGTTCGCGGCCGCCTCGGTTCAATGACCACCGACCAGGAAATGGCCGTTGAAGCGCTCACCCGCGGCATCGTCAATAAAATCATGCACACTCCCATCAGCACGCTCAAGACCGCTGCCCGCGATCCCGAATCCACCACCGTTATCGAACTGGTGCGGCGCCTGTTTAACCTGCATAGCGAAGACAAAAAAGAATTGGCCGCTACGAAAACCGGCCGCGGGCAGATTGCAGAAAAAGGTTCTGAAAAAGATGCGGGAAGAGGGGCGCAAAACTGATGGCTCGTTTGCGCATCGGCTCCCGTGGCTCGCAACTCGCTCTCTGGCAGGCCCACCACATTTCCGATTTGTTGCGCGCGCAGGGTCACACCGTCGAACTGGAGATTATCAAGACTACGGGTGACAAAATCACCGACGTGGCGCTGGCGAAGGTCGGCACCAAGGGCATGTTCACCAAGGAAATTGAAGAGGCGCTCGTCGAAAATCGCGTCGATCTTGCGGTGCACAGCTTAAAAGACTTGCCGACCGAACTCGCCGGCGATTTCGAGATTGCCGCCATCACCACCCGAGAAAATCCACGCGACGTTTTTTGTTCGGTGAAGTTCGCCCGTATCGACGCACTGCCGCAGGGTGCGAACGTGGGCACGAGCAGCCTGCGGCGCCAGGCGCAGTTGATGGCGTTTCGTCCCGACCTGAGAATTCACCCGCTCCGAGGCAATGTGGATACGCGCCTGCGCAAGCTCGAAGCCGGCGACTACGATGCCATTATTCTGGCCGCTGCTGGTCTGAACCGGCTGGGTAAAACGCAACTGGTGCGACAAGTGATTCCGGCGGAAGTGATGACTCCCGCCGCCGGACAAGGCGCGTTGGGCATCGAGATTCGCCACGGAGACAAGGCAACGCGGGCGCTGCTGGCTTTTCTCGACGATGCTGCTGCGCGCGCCACCACCACCTGCGAGCGCGCCTTGCTAAACAAACTAGGCGGCGGCTGCCAGGTTCCCATCGGAGCCTTCGCCGAAGCCATTGGAGGCGCGGCAAACGCTGGGCGCATTCGTCTGAACGGTTTGGTAGCGCATCCCGACGGCAGCAAAGTTCTGCGCGAAACCCGCGAAGGCGACGATCCCGTGCGCCTGGGAGAAGAAGTCGGCGAAACGCTGTTGCGCAGAGGCGGCGATGTTATTCTCGAAGAAGTTTACGGCGAGGGTTTTGCGTTACCGCAGCAACCGTGATGATTCGTCAATTCGGAATTTGTCACCTATTCAAACCGCGTCATGCAGTACTTAACTGTATTTGGAACTTGTCATCCTGAGCGAAGCGAAGGACCTGCTGTTCGTGGCATCGAAAACACGGCCGCGGAACATACACCTGAGAACTGATAGCTAAAAGCCAAAGGCTAAGAGCTAAAAGCCACGCATGCGCAAGCCCAACGAAAAACATCCTCTCGCCGGAACTCGGATTCTGGTCGGACGCGCGCGGCACCAGGCCGGCAGCCTTTCCGCCAGCCTGCGCAGCCTGGGCGCGGCTGTCATTGAAATCCCGTTCATTGAGATCCGCAGGCCGCAGTCGTACCAGCCGCTCGACAGCGCTCTGAAAAATATCAAGAGCTACGACTGGCTTATTCTGACCAGCGCGAATGGCGTCGAAGCGATGTGGGAGCGCATCCGGAAACTTCGCATCACGCGCGGTAATCTCAAGCATCTTCAAATCGCCGCCATCGGACCTGCCACCAAAAAGGCGATTGTGAAGCATGGCCTGAAAGTCAAAATGGTTCCGGAGGAATATATCGCCGAATCAGTGGTGAAAAGCTTACGCGATAAGGTGAACGGCAAGCGTGTCGTGCTCATCCGAGCGAAAGTAGCGCGCGATGTGATTCCAGAAGAACTGCGCGCGGCAGGCGCGCACGTCGATGTGGTAGAAGCTTACGAAACCGTAGTGCCGGAAAAATCGCGAGCGCGCCTGCGTGCCCTGATGAAGAACGCAGCTCGCCGGCCGCACCTTGTGACCTTTACCAGTTCCTCGACCGCGAAGAACTTTGCCGAATTGCTCGGCAACGTAAAGGCAGGTTCACAGAGTTGGCTCAAGCATGTGGAGTTGGCTTCGATTGGTCCCGTTACTTCGGCGACGCTTCGCGATTTGCAGCTGCCGGTTGCAATTGAGGCTCGCGAATTCACCATGGGTGGATTGATTCGCGCCATCGTCCTGGCCCGTTACGCAGAGCGAGGACATTGAATCATTGAGGCATTGAATCACTGATTCATTTCAAAACCGCTAAGGGATAGGGTTTTAATGATTCAATGCTTCAATGGGTAAATGATTCAATACCCTTCACTGCGCCTTCGGACCCGAAACTCCCATTTGCGGATCGATCGCATCCAGGTAATCCTGCATGCGCTTCTTGGCATCGTTGGACATGCCGGTGAACTCGATTCCGTTGCCCACTCCCGGATCGCTTGTCCGCACAACTGCGCTGATCTTGATGTGATCCGCGTCCAGCCAGAAATCCACGCTTAACACCGTGCCCAGCGGCAAAGGCTGCATGCTCTCGATGTAGCATCCATTGCCGCTGACATCGGTAGCATTGATGCGCAGCGGGGCGTTCACGCGTTCGTCGCGTATTTCCAACGGCAGCGTGATCTTATGCCGGTGCCAGCGGCGGCGGTTGCTCTCGGCAATGGTCACGGTGGCGCCGTCGAGCGGCAAATAGTTTTTCCACGGACAGTCCTGCTCCGCGACCAGCTTCACCCCCACCTGATTTTTCTTGACCGGGCCGGTGTTCATCACCCAGACCACCAGGCAACGCGACTTCTTCTCGTCGCACTGCAATCCGATGATGTCGCCCACTTTCAGCTCATTTTCCACGCCGGAGACGAGCGCGCCATCGGAACTGATGTTGTGGGCGCGAGCTTGTTGCGAAAAGGGGCGGCCCTCGGCGCTCATTCCCCATATGCGTACCGGCAGATCCACCGTCAGACGAGGTTCGGTTTGGTTCGCAGCCATGCCTTTTCCTTGTACTCGCTTCTGGTATTCGCTCCTGCGATGATACCGCCCTTGCGCCGCGCCGGGATATCATAAAGTGCGTCCGCACGGTAACGAGCGGAGCACCACTTTCGGAACTAGCCGGGCATCTTTCAGGAGGGTCTTGGCGAGGGCTGTGACGGTCTTTTTACAAACTCTCTACGAACTCTCCACGAACTCCCGATAGCCGATGACCTGGATCTTCTGCTCCTCCAGAAACTGCCGCAGCGCTGCGGAAATCAGCAAACGCCGCTCCTGGTCCCGAGAGTCGAGCAGTCGGGTGTGGGCGGCGCGCAGATCGGCGTCGCAATATCCGGGATGGCAGACGAATTCCCAGGTTCCCTCCGGCAGGCAAGCCAGGGTTTGGCGGAGCAGGGAACTGGCGGAACCGTTGCGGTCGTCACTCTTACTATCATTCTTAGTATCAACCAGCTTAGTATCAACCAGCTTACTTTCAACCTTACTTTCAACCAGAGAGCCGGTCTCGATCACTCCTATCACACCGTCGGGCGTAAGCAGTCCGGCGCGCTTGGTTCGCTGCAAAAATTGGCGGGAGAAAGTATGCAGCATGCGCACCTGGCCGTAGCGCTTCCAGAGATGCGGTTTGCCTTTGAACAGGCGCGCGGGCAGCGCTTTGACCGGAACGATGGGATTGCGGATGGCGCGCACGCCGCAAATCCGCGCCGCGCGCAGCAACGCTCCGAGAATTTCAGGAAAGAGATGGGCGTGTTTGTGAGTATCGAGGTGCGTCACGTTGAGACCGGTGGCTTGAATTTTCCTGATCTGCGCCGTGACTTCCTCGACGAGTTGGTCGCGATCGAAACCTCCAAGCATGGCGCGCGCCGCGAAAGCGGAAAGGCTGGAGTAGAACTTTTCCGGCTCGGCCGAGCGCACGGCCACCAGCGTATCCAATGCGCCGGGCTGCGCCACGGGCGTTCCGTCCACCAGTACAACATGGCATCCCACGGAGAGATTTGGCGCCGAGCGCGCCGCTGTTACCGCGTCCTCGAAAGCGGGCCCGTTGGCCATCATGGTCGTCGAGGAAACAACGCCCGCGGTGTGGGTTTCGAGAATGGCTCGATTCACTCCCGCGGTCAGACCAAAATCATCGGCGTTGACGATTAACCTGCGCACCGGAAAAGTGTAGCAGCCGCGCGCCTGGTTTGACTTCTCTGGTTTGTGCGACGAAGTTTGGCCGGCGAATGTGAACCGGCGAGGTTTGACCGCTGAGGGAAGCGTCCAGTATGCTCAGCATAAGTTTTGCAGCAGCTCATTGATCGAGAGTCGTTTTGTAGAAACTTATTTTTGCAGTAGATCTGTTTGCAGAAGATCTTTTTGCAGAAGACCAAGGTCTAAGAGCGGCGAAAACGCCTCACCATCATCGTTGCATCCGCGCCACGCGGGCGGTTAGCTCAGCTGGTTAGAGCGCCTGCCTTACAAGCAGGAGGTCGCAGGTTCGAGTCCTGCACTGCCCACCAAACACTCCATCTTTGAGCACGTTCGCGCACGAATGAGAAGGCCTGCGAGGAATCATCGGGCGATCGGGTCATCGGGCGATCTAGATTCAAAGGCGGAGGCTTTTGATCGGCCGATGGCCGAAGTCAGGCTGGGCTAACTGCGATACCCCTCCTCCGACGGTCTTTTAGAATCAAAGATTTAGCAGTCGTTTTTTTCGGATCTTTGAGAAATAAGGACTTAGCTCCGCAGCTCTCTTGTGCTATCGATCGCCGCGAAAATACCAAGCGCAAGAACAAAGAAAGGGCGCGGAATCTTTCCGCGCCCTGGGTTAAGTTGGCCTGCCCGTCAGAGCGTCAACCTAGTTAACGGTCAGCGTCACGTCCGACGACGTTGTCTGTGCGCCGGCCTCGGTTGCGGTTACCTGGACGGTGGGGTACATTCCGGGCACGGTTGCAGGGTTGAGATTAAATGCCGACTGCCCGTTTTTGGTTGTATCGGCTGCGGAGGTTGCCGTAATGATGATTCCTGACGGCAGACCCGAAGCGATAGTCGGAGCGGTGTATGTGACCGGATTAGCCGTGGTCGAACTGAGTTGACCGCACTGGCTCAGCGTAGTGTAGGGCGTCGGGCATGACGACGTGGAGCTACTCAAAGACCAAGTCACTGCGGTGTTGCTCGTCCCGGTAACTGTTGCCGTGAACGACTCGGTTTGATTCGGCCAGCCGTCGGCCGCGTCATTCGGGTACAAAGCCGTTCCCGAGCTTACGCCGACGATGATTGGTGCTGCCGGGCCGCCGCCGCAGGCAACCAGCAGGCCTAGGAGCATCAGCGATACGCACAGGCTGGCAACCGCAGAGTGCTTCCATACTTTCCGTCCCGCGACGCCGGCCATTACGATGCCCGCGAGCGGCAACGTCAGTGGGAGCCATGGTGAACGATTGTCGGCTCGGCGCCGACGAATTTCCCCCTGGGTCTGGTTCGGACCGGTGGTTTGAATGGTGACAGTCTCCTGAACCGGGCTCGGGGTGGTTGCGGTAATGGGTGGAGCGGAACACGTGGTGTTCGCCGGGAGGCCGGAGCAGGTGAAGGTAACGTTGGCGGCGAAGGTCGAAGCCCCCACTGCCGTCACCGTAACGGTGAAGGTGGTGGATTCTCCGGAGAGGACTGCCGCCGGAGTCGTGAGATTGGTCAAGGTGAAGACGGCGTTGATGACCTGAGGCAGGGGAGGGGACGTACTGGCAGCGTTGTTGGAGTCTCCGCCGTATCCGGCGGTGATCGAATCGGTGCCCACGGGAAGTGTGGAAGTTGTCAGAGTAGTAGTTGCAGACGTACCACTCCCACTCAAGGTGCCGCTGCCTATCTGAGTATTGCCATTGTAGAAGATCACGGTGCCGGTGGGAGTGTTGGTGCCCGACGTGGTCACAGTTGCGGTGAAGGTCACTGAGGCACCCTGATTTGCCGGGTTTTGACTGGAGGTGACGGCGGTCGTAGTCGCCGACAAGGAGGCGGCCAGTGCGTTGATCAAGCCCGCACCGTTCGGGCTGCCCCAACCGGTGCACAGATCGTAACCGGTCACGGCCGAATAGGTGCCGCAGTTGCCGCTGGTGACGTCGTGGAACAGCGTGCTATAGCTTGAGGTCAAAGCGTCCGAGTAGATCGTCGGATTGATGAAGCCGATCGTTTCGCCGTTGGCGACAGCTTGTTGATTGGCGAGAGCGAGGTAGCCGGCCCACATGGGCGCGGCAAAGCTGGTCCCGCCGAATATGTTGGCCCCGCACTCCGCACCGCCGTAATCCTGGTCATGCCCCTGGTCGTCGCAGGTGTAAAAGGTAAAATTCGCGTTGGCCGATACATCGGGACCGTTGCGTAGGGTCGTGGACCCCATGTTGGATAAGTTAATTACGCCCGAAAGCTGCTGCCAGGAGGGGATCGCAATGCCATCCGGCGAGATGCCGCCACCGCTGTAGAACCAGGCCGTTTCCGATGCCCAAGGACCAGCCGCGCCGGAAGTTGTCAGGTCCGTGCCGCCGACGGAAACCACATTCCCGTCTTCCGCTGGCCAGGCATAATAACAGCCCTCGTTCGGGTTAGAACACCAAGCCTGATTGTCGCCGGCCGCTACAAAGAAGTTCTGGTCCTGAGTGGCCATCTGCTCAAAATACGGGTCGTCAGTGCTGGGATCCGCTGGCTCCCAGCTCCACGAAGAGCTAATCTGCAGCGACAACGGAGCGTCCGTATCCGTAACCATCGCGCTGAGACAGGCGATATCGCTGATACTTCCCGTCCCATAGGCGTCGCCGCAGACGTACATGTAGAGCATGGTGGAGCCGGGGGCCATGCCCATCGCCTGCGTCATGTCGAGGTTCTGTTCCCCGTCATCGCACGGGTTATGGCCGCTATAAAGGCAGCTCGTGCTGTATCCGCCCGTGGAAATGAGAGTGGGAGTGTAAGGCTCGGTTTGCCCAGCGTTTTCGTAGTACGCGGTCAGGTCGGCCAAATCGGTGCCCGCGAACTCGAACAACGCGATGTTCTGGCCGGTGCCGGTAAGAGCCGTTCCCTCATAGTAGGCCGCGCGCATGTCGCTGCCTAAGAAGGACGCGTCAGGGCCGGAGCCGGTGGTCGCATTCGACACGATTTTGTCGGGATTGATCCCATGCGCCTTGGCGTAGTCGCTCTTCTTGACGTACAAGGGATGCGGCTTGGAATCGTTGTCTAAACCACTGATGTGCCAGAGCTGGAAGGGCAAGTCGACTGTGGGCTCGCGGTCGATGGCAAAGAATGTGCGGTCTTCCGTGGGGTCTTGATAGACGCCCAAGGTCACATGGAAGGCTTTCTCGATATTCGCCACTGTGCCGCTCAGCTGCAGGTCCCTGCCATCGCGGGTTCCGCCGATGATCTCAAAGCCGCTCGCTTTCGCGAAGGCAACCAGGGCGTCCCAATCTGCCTGGCTGGGGCCAAAGCGCGCGGTAACCTCCTGTGGGGTGAGGAACTGGTGGAAGTGTGGGCTTGCAGGATCGTATTGCTCCCGTATGAAACCTTGCAACCCTGGTCGATCACGCAGCGGCAGAGCAATGTCGAAGAGCAAGGACTGGGTTGCTGGGAGCAGTCCCACCAATGGCGCTTGGCCATTGACTACGGCTTCGCGCACGTGCCGGGTCATTAGAGGTAGCGATTGCGCCTGACAAACGGTGGAGAAAATCAGGGTGGAAAGGACGAGCGTCGAAAGTCTGGACAACGACAGCAAGGACGAAGGCGTACTTCGCATGAGACACTCCGTGGCAGAGCGGAAATTGTAGGGAACTCGCAAGCATTATCCATGCTTCTTCTTGTCTGAGCAAGTTATTACCGGCTGGGGTTGCTTGAGTTGAAAATATTAGGTGGATTCGGTGACTAAGGTCACATTTCTTCTAAGTCGGCGGTTGGCGGGCGAGGAGTGTCCGCCCTACACGATCCAGTGTCGTGTCCCGGAAATTCGCAAACAAAGTCGGGCGGGGCTTTGAGGCGAGGCGAAGAGCTTCGTAGTGCAGACAAAATACATAGGTCCTTCGCTTCGCTCAGGATGACAACTTTTAGATATTGATGACAACTTTAGATTGATGACAACTTCGGATTAGTCACAACTTTGGATTAATGACAACTCTGGATTTATGACAACTTTGGATTGATGACAACTTTAAGTTGATGCCACGAAAGTTTAATGCCGCGAATTTGCGGGGCGGCACACTAGACTTCGGCCAATTCTTCTTCCAGTAACTGCTTGTTGTAGAGGTCGGTGTAATAGCCATTGCGGGCGATTAGTTCGTCGTGGGTGCCTTGTTCGACGATGCGTCCCTGGTGAAGGACGGCGATGGCGTCGGCGTTGCGGACGGTGGAGACGCGGTGAGAGATGAAGATGGTGGTGCGTCCGCGCATGATTTCGCGGAGATGGTTGAGGATTTTGTCTTCGGTGTGGGTGTCGACGCTGGAGAGGGCGTCGTCGAGAATGAGAATGCGTGGGCTGCGGAGCAGGGCGCGGGCGATGGCGGTGCGCTGCTTCTGGCCTCCGGAGAGCGTGATGCCGCGCTCGCCGACGGTGGTGTTGTAGCCTTCGGGGAAGCTTTCGATGTCGCGGGCGATGTTGGCAGCTTCGGCGGCGGCTTTGATTTCGTCTAGGGTGGCTTCGCCGTCTTCTTTCTCGGATGCTTCTTTCTCGGATGCTTCGGTCGAAACGCCGTACGCAATGTTTTCGCGGATGGTGTCGCTGAAGAGGAAAGTTTCCTGCGGAACGAAGCCGATTTGGCGGCGCAGGGAATCGAGGGGGAATTGGCGGACGGGGCGTCCGTCGATGAGGACGGCGCCGGGGGTGGCATCGTAGATGCGAGGGATAAGGCTGACTAGCGTGGTTTTGCCGGAACCCGTGGGGCCGACTATTGCCAGGCTGGAGCCGGCCGGGATGCGGAGGTTGATGTCTCTTAGGACTTCCGTGCCGTTGTAGGCGAAGTTTAGATTGCGGAATTCGATCGCGCCGAGAAGGCTACGAGCTTCGAGCTGCGAGCTTCGAGCGGGCTCGTCGCTCTTAGCTCTTAGCTCTTGGCTCTTGGCTTGGAGCTCATCTTTTATTTCGGGTTCCTGCGCCAGGATTTCCTGGATGCGCACCATCGACGCGGTTCCGCGCTGGAAAATGTTGATGACCCATCCCAGGGCGATTACCGGCCACGTCAGTTGCATCATGTAGGTGTTGAAGGCGACGAAATCGCCTACGTTCATCTTGCCCATCAGGACTTGGCGTCCGCCTACCCACAGCACGATCACTACGGCCGCGCCCAGCATGAGTTCTAGCGTCGGCCAGAGCATTCCCATCAGGCGGACTAGACCGAGGCTGCGGCGAATGTATTCCTGGTTGGCGGTCTCGAAAGCGGCGATCTCGGCCTGCTCTTGCACGTAGGCGCGGATGACTCGAGCGCCGGAGAAATTTTCCTGAGCGCGGGCCGAGATGTCGGAGAACATGGCTTGAATGCGTTCGAAGCGTTCGTGAATGCGGCGTCCGAAATACTGGATGACGATGCTGGCAAGGGGCAGCGGCAGAAACGCAAAAATCGTAAGCTTAGGGCTGATGGCCAGCATGAAACCGAGCGCGCCGGCGGTGAAGACGAGGGTGTTGGCCGAGTACATGATGGCGGGTCCGAGCAGCATGCGGACGGCGTTGAGGTCGTTGGTGGCGCGGGCCATGATGTCGCCGGTGCGGTTGCGCTGGTAATACGAGTGGGAAAGGCGCTCGAGGTGCGCGAACAGGTCGTTGCGCAAATCGAATTCGATATCGCGAGAGATGCCGATGACCACCCAGCGCGTCAGAAACTGGAAGATTGCTTTGATCAAGGCGATGGCGATGATCAGCAGGGAGTAAGTGAAAAGTTTCTGCC
>Ga0074045_10005562_pt1 | contig 10976 bp, 6 predicted proteins | sample BogForMeECP23OM2_FD_94442 | JGI IMG/M metagenome (GOLD analysis project Ga0074045, IMG submission 94442) | Bog forest soil microbial communities from Calvert Island, British Columbia, Canada - Bog Forest MetaG ECP23OM2 | ecosystem: Environmental > Terrestrial > Soil > Wetlands ... | reverse complement strand
TCGCAATCGACCAGCAAAAGCTCTAACGGATCGTACGGCTCGGCGCCTGGGAAACCGTGAATGGTGCCATTGCGCTGGCGGAATTCCCACAGCGCTTCCGTATCAATGCCATCCTTTTTATACAGGCCGCCATCCACCTCGCCGATGCCGATGACCTTGTATCCGGCTTCCGCCATGAGGCGGGCGGCGTTTGAACCGACGTTGCCAAAGCCCTGCACGATGACGCGGGTGGTGTTGCGATTGAGGCGCAGTTTCTTGATCGCCTGTTCGCAGACCATGAGCACGCCGCGCCCAGTTGCCTCGCGGCGGCCGCGCGATCCGCCGATATTGACCGGCTTGCCGGTCACGACCGCGGTGCAGGTCTGCCGCATGTGCATGGAGTAGGTATCCATGATCCAAGCCATGGTCTGCTCGTTGGTGTTCACGTCGGGAGCGGGAACGTCTTTTTCCGGGCCGATGAAATCGAACAGTTCGGCGGTGTAGCGGCGGGTCATGCGCTCCAACTCACCCTGCGACATTTTGTGCGGATCGCAAATGATGCCACCCTTGGCGCCGCCGAACGGAATGTTGACCACCGCGCACTTCCAGGTCATCCAGCTGGCAAGCGCGCGCACTTCGTCGAGGTTCACGTCGGGCCCATAGCGGAGGCCGCCCTTGGCCGGACCGCGCGCGATGGAGTGCTGCACGCGGTATCCGGTGAAGACTTCCAAATGCCCGTCATCCATCATCACCGGAATATGAACAATAATTTCGCGGCTGGGGCTGCGTAGAACCTTCCACAGTCCTTCGTCAAGATTCAGCTTGTGGGCGGCCAGGTCAAAGCGGGCGGCTTGCGCCTGCCAAGGATTAGTTTCCTGTTCGAGGTCGATTGTTTTCATAAATGTCTCCGTATGATGGCGGTTCGCAAAGTATATTGCTGCCCCGCAGGCTAGGCAAGCCGGGGACGTCCAAACGGAACGACGAAGAACTCTCTACACCATAGGTAAGTTGACAAACTGCCGGGCGGGCCGTAGCTTAATAAGGCGAACAAAAGGCGAATATTATGCCGTCCGCGGCAACCCTCCGAGAGCAGATCGAGTCCGTATTGGCGATGCGGATTCCCGCAGCCCTTTCCGTACCTCCTCGCAGCGCTCCGGAACTTCTGCCCACTGGCATCGCGGAAGTGGACGCGCTACTGGAGGGAGGATTGCCGCTGGGTGGCGTGACGGAAGTGATTGGTCGAGCCTCTTCCGGCAGAAGCACGCTTGTGCTTTCCGTGCTCGCGGGCATCACCAGGGAAGGGGCGGCCGCGGCATACGTGGATATCTCAGATGCCTTGGATCCGCTCTCTGCCGCGGCGATGGGTATTGATCTTGGCCACCTGCTTTGGGTGCGTGCCGGAGGTTCGGCGGATGAAACGTCGGGGAGCCTGGCGGGCACGGACAAGTGGCCTGTGGAAGTGAGAACGCGTTCAAGACAAGACGTGAAGTATGGCCGCGGAGGCTCGCATCCGCGCTCGGAAATGCGGGGCATCGAGCACGCGGTTGAAAGACTGTTTCAGGCTAAAGCCGGTCCTGAGAACGCTGAAATTCCTTTAGTGGATTACACACCCCGCTGCTCCGAATCTCTTCGAGGAAGGCGTATTACCCAGTCCCCGGAGCGCGTGGTGCCGAAGACGAACACTGCTGCGGAAGATTCCAGGCTCCGGCCATCCCCTAAGTCCCGGCGCCATTCGACAGCTAAAGAGGTATGGGATCGTCTGGACCAGGGTCTGCGAGCGACGGATCTGTTGCTGAACACGGGAGGCTTTCGCGCCATCGTGGTCGACATGGGCGACGTCGGGCCGGAACAGGCGCGCCGCGTGCCGTTAGCTTCGTGGTATCGCTTTCGGCTGCAAGCGGAGAAGTCGCATGCCATTCTCCTGCTGGTTACGCAAACGGCGTGTGCCGGCAGTTGCGCTTCTGTAGTTCTACGTTGCCTGGAAGCGGACGAACGATGGCAATACGCGAATGAGGCTCCGACCGGCTTACCGCTTTTGACGGGGTTCCGCTACCAGGTCAGCGCCAACCGCAAGCGTGGAAGTGCGCCGGAATCATGGTATCCCGGCAAGAAGAAACCAGTGTCCGCCGCCGCGACTTCATGGAACGGTACGACCTTATGGGCGAGATGAGCCATGTCTGCACCGTTGTATCTAGGTTTGCACGTGCGCGATTTTCCGGTGCAGGCGGAGGTGCGAGTTCGTCCGGAATTGCGCGGACAGGCAGTGGCGGTTCTCGATGGCGACCCACCGCTTGAAACCGTCTTCTCGCTGAACGACGCGGCACGCAGGCTCGGGCTTCGGTTGGGAATGAACCGGGTGCAGGCGGAGTCTTTCAATGGCAATAGCATTAGCAATACCAACCGTATTTCACTCCGCTCCAGGGTAAGGCATCAGGAAGATATTGCCTTTCGCGTCCTGATGGAGTGCGCGGAGCGGTTTTCGCCACGGATCGAGGTGTTGGCAGCTCCTACGGAGAGTGTTTCCGGGGCAATGCTTGTCCTGGACATTGCTGCCTGCGAACGGCTCTTCGGGACGCCGAAGCAGATTGCAGTGGCGCTGCTACGGGCGGCGGACGCTGCGGGGTTTGAAGCCAGCGCTGCTACTTCCATCAATGTTTATGCGGCCGTCGTGGCGGCACGCGGATTTCCGGGAATCACGATCGTTCCTGCAGGTAGCGAGGCCGGCGTTCTGGCCCCGCTTTCGCTTGCGGTGCTGGATCTTGAACCAGAACAGCGGGAAACGTTTGCTTCCTGGGGAATTCGGACGCTGGGCCAACTGGCTGGCTTGCCGCAGACGGCGCTTGTGGCGCGGGTTGGGGAGGTTGGGCATCGGCTGCAAGCCCTGGCGCGGGGCGACTGCGAGCACTTGCTGGCTCCGGTTGAACCTCCGGCAGATGCCGTTCTCAGCGAAAGCACGGAACTGGAGCATCCGGTGGATCTGCTGGAGCCGTTGTTGTTTTTGATCAGCAGGATGCTCGAGCAGATTTTCAGACGCGCGGCGGCGCGCGCTCTCGCGATTGCACAGGTGGAGACGCGGCTGGTGCTGGATGACCCCGTACGTAGAGAACATCGGCGCATCGTGTGGCCTGCGCTGCCGGAATGGAGCCATTCGACACTGCTGAAGCTGGTCCAACTGGATCTGGAGTTGCATCCGCCGGAGGCCGCAGTGATCGCCTTGCACCTGGTGGCGCAACCGGCGCGATCGCAGAGCGTGCAGCAAGGATTGTTCACTCCGCAAACACCAGAGGCTGGTCGATTGGAAATCCTGCTGGCGCGGCTGCGCAAGCTGGTTGGGGAGGAGCGGGTGGGGGCGGCGGAGTTGTTGGATAGCCATCGTCCGGAAGCATTCCGAATGGCTCCTTTCGTCCCCGGAACGAGTGCAGCTTCGCTAGCTTTTGCTGGGTCTCGCCCATCGGCATTGCGGATTTTGCGGCCACCACGAGTCATTCGCGTGGAAATTCATAGAGTTTCTGAGCAAGGGCCGTGCCCTCAGCGGCTAAAGCCGAATTCACAACAATGCACTTACCGCAGCGCTGAAGCGCTGCGCCACCCAAAATCAAGTTCGACATCGAGTTTTTCCGCGGACTGTGACGCCGTGCCCTTCCCAAAACCTATCAGCGCTACTTTGCATTTGGCTGCGTTCTACCTGGAAGGGCAAAAGTTTGTTGTGCAGAAAGGCTCGGGGCCTTGGAAGGCTAGTGGAGCATGGTGGACTTATCCGGATTGGTCGCGCGAAGAGTGGGACGTGGCGCTGGGTGGACAGGACAAGAAATGCTGCCGCGTCGCTTATGACGCGTCCTCAGATTGCTGGTATCTGATTGGGATTTACGACTGAGATCATGCGATGTATATGGAACTCCATGCCCGCTCGGCTTTCAGCTTTCTGGAAGGCGCTTCCCTGCCGGAAATACTGATGGCCCGCTGCGCCGAACTGCAGATGCCTGCGATGGCGCTGCTTGACCGCAACGGGCTTTACGGGGCTCCGCGCTTTCACATCACGGCGGAAAAGGCCGGTACACGCGCACATATTGGGGCCGAGATCGCGGTGCGCGATGCGGGGGAGCGGGTGCGTCCTCCGGAGTGGGTGCCGCATCGCGTGCCGGTTGAGCCGGTGCGCTTTCCGGTGCTGGTGGAGTCTGCACTTGGATATCAGAATCTCTGCCGGTTGATCACTCGCTACAAATTGCGGGAAGGCACGAAGGCGGAAGGCGCCGCGACCCTGGCGGACATTGGAGAACACGCCGAGGGATTGATCTGCCTGACGGGTGGTGATGAAGGGCCGCTGGCGTCCGCTCTCTCTTGTGGGGGATACGACGCGGCACTGCGCGAAGTCGAGAAAATCGTGGAGTTGTTCGGTCCGCAAAATGTTTACGTCGAATTGCAGCGTCACTTTGACCGTACGGAGGAACACCGCAACCAGGCAGCGGTTCGAATTGCTCGGGCTTTGAAGCTACCACTTGTCGCTACCAATGGCGTCAACTACGCCACGGCCTATGAGCGCGAAGTTATGGACGTGCTGACGAGCATCCGCCACCACTGCACGCTAGACACGGCAGGCCGCTTGCTCTCACTGAATGCCGAACGACATCTGCGTTCTCCGCGAGAGATGCAGGAGTTGTTCTGCGATCTTCCGGAGGCAGTTACTAACACCACGGAGCTTTCCGCGCGCCTGACTTACACGATGAGCGATCTGGGATACCGCTTCCCGAGCTACCCCGTGCCCGATGGAGGCACCATGCAGGCGTTCCTGGAAAAGCGGGTGGAAGAAGGCGTACGCGAACGGTATCTGCCGAAGCGGGATTCGAAACTTTTCGAGAAAGCCCGGCAGCAAGCTCGGCACGAGCTGGCGCTGATTGGGCAACTGGAACTGGCGGGATATTTCCTGATCGTTTGGGACATTGTGCAGTTTTGCCGGCGTGAAGGGATTCTCGTTCAAGGTCGGGGGTCGGCGGCGAACAGCGTGGTGTGCTATGCACTCGGGCTTACGGCGATTGATCCGGTGGGCATGGAGTTGCTCTTTGAACGCTTTCTCTCGGCCGAGCGCGGCGAATGGCCGGATATCGATCTCGATCTGCCCAGCGGAGACCGCCGGGAACGCGCCCTGCAATATGTGTATCAACGCTATGGCGAACTGGGCGCGGCGATGACCGCCAATGTCATCACCTATCGCGGGAGGTCGGCGGCGCGCGAGGCGGGTAAGGCTCTCGGTTTCGATGCGGACACGCTCGGACGACTTACTAAGTTGGTGGGCGCATGGGAATGGAAGGGGCCGACGGACACCTTGGACGCCAGCTTTCGCACAGCGGGCTTCGACATCCAGCATCGCCGCATCGCCAAGTATTTGGAAATCTGCGAGCGCATGCAGGATCTTCCCCGCCACCTCGGGCAACATTCCGGCGGCATGGTGATTTGCGCGGGGCAACTGAATACGGTTGTTCCTATTGAACCGGCGTCCATGCCGGGGCGCACCGTCATTCAGTGGGACAAGGAAGACTGCGCCGACATGAAGATCATCAAGGTCGATCTGCTGGGGCTGGGGATGATGGCGGTGCTCGAAGACTGTCTCGAACTGGTGCCCCGGCATTACGAGGAGCCACTCGATCTGGCGCAGCTTCCGCAAGACGATCCGGAAGTTTATCGCACTCTGCAACGGGCCGACACCGTGGGGATGTTCCAAGTGGAGAGCCGGGCGCAGATGTCCGCCTTGCCGCGCAATCGCCCGGTGCGTTTTTACGATCTGGTGGTGCAGGTGGCCATCATCCGTCCGGGGCCGATTGTGGGGAAGATGATGAACCCTTATATGAAGCGGCGGCAGGGGAAAGAAGGGGTTACGTATGCGCATCCGCTGCTGGAGCCGGTGCTGAAACGGACGCTGGGAGTGCCGCTGTTTCAAGAACAGTTGATTCGCATGTCGATGATTGTTGCCAACTTCAGCGGAGGAGAAGCGGAAGAGCTGCGGCGAGCTATGGGGATGCGCCGTTCGCAGGCCCGAATGCGGGAACTGGAGATAAAGCTGCGCCAGGGAATGACGGCCAACGGTATTCGCTCCGACGCGCAAGAGCAGATTATTCAGTCCATCGCGTCTTTCGCGTTGTATGGATTTCCCGAGTCGCACGCGGCCAGCTTTGCGCTGATCGCTTATGCCAGCGCCTATCTCAAGTGCCACTATTTGGCGGCGTTCACGGCGGCCATGCTGAACAACCAGCCAATGGGTTTTTACAATCCTGCCACGCTGGTGAAAGACGCACAGCGTCATGGACTGAGAGTGAAGCCGATCGACGTGCAGCGCTCCGATTGGTTCTGCACGCTGGAGCCGGAGAGCGGCAACTGGCGCTTTGCGCTGCGGCTGGGATTGCTCTATGGGCGAGGATTGCGGCGAGAGCCGGGAGAAGCACTGGTTCGGGCCCGTGCGCTCCGCGCCTTCGATTCCATTCACGATCTGGCACTGCGCGTGCCTGAGTTGCACAAGAACGATCTCACCATGCTGGCCAAGATCGGCGCGCTGAATTCGCTGGGTGAAAATATCCATCGGCGCGATGCGCTCTGGCAAGTGGAATACGCCGGCCGTCCTACGGGGCCGCTGTTGCGGGATTTGCCGGAGCAGGATGAAGCGTCGCCACTCGCACAAATGACCGTAGACGAGCGGTTGGCTGCCGACTTCCACGGTACGGGCGTCACCGTGGGACCGCATCCCATGGCCTATCACCGGGAGGCTCTATCCAGCATGGGCATTGTTTGCGCGCGTGATCTGGAGAAGTTCGAAGACGGACGAAAGACTACGATCGCAGGCTGCGTGATTGCCCGGCAGAGGCCGGGAACAGCCAAGGGGTTCGTGTTCCTGAGCCTGGAAGATGAAACGGGGATCTCCAATGCTATCGTTACCCCGGCTGTGTATGAGCAGTACCGGCGGGTTGTGACCTACGGCAAGTTCCTGCTGGTCGAGGGCAAGCTGCAAAACCAGGAAAATGTGATTTCGGTGAAGGCGGATGTTGTGCGTTCACTGGAGATCAGCAACGTTGAGGTTCGATCTCACGATTTCCACTGACCACTCACGAGGTTCGGGACATATTCTTCGGCGCAAGCGGGGTCGTCGTTGTTCACCGAATTCACGCGAGTGCTTACACGATGGTGGCGCATGGCGTCGGCGGGGAAGGGCTTGAGCAAGTCGAGAAGATCATCCACCTTCTTGAAGCCCGGATCGAGCCAGAGGTCATAGTTATCAGGCTTCATGATGACGGGCATGCGGTCGTGAATACCGGAGAGTAGCGCGTTCGCCGAAGTGGTGAGGATGGAACAAGTCTCAATCCACTCCATTTTATTAGGGTTCGTCTTATCAGGATCCCGCCAGCGGTCCCAGATTCCGGCGAAGGCGAAGACGGAATCGTCGGCCATGGAAAAGCAGAAGGGAGATTTCTGCTTGCCCTGCTTTGCCCATTCGTAAAATCCGTCGGCAGGAACCAGGCAGCGGCGAGATCGGAAGGGATCGCGAAACGCAGGCATGTTGGCAACCGTCTCCGCTCGGGCGTTGATCATCTTGTATCCGGCCTTGGCGTCCTTCGACCAGGACGGGATCAGTCCCCAGCGGATTAGCGAAAGCGATCGCGCGGGCCGCGCCGCATCCTGCCGAACGACTGGTACGTCCTGGCTGGGCGCGACGTTATAGCGCGGGCTCCAGTCAACGTCATTCTCATTCTCTGCGTCAAAGGTCTCGGCCAGAATCTCTTTCTTCCGGGCAAGGCGATAGCGGCCGCACATGCGGAAAGTATAGGGCGGAATGCAGCGCCGACAAAAGGCAATCCCAGCCGCGCGCTCCCACCATTCGCTGCGCTTATACTATGGAATTCGCCGGCTATGGATCGCACCGCCATCAGCGACCAGATCGACAGAATCCTGCGCAGCCAGAGCTTCGAAAGCAAGAGCCAGCTCAGGAAGTTGCTGGAAGTTCTGTCTCAGAACATGGATTCGCAGAGCACTCTGAAGCCGGACCGGGTGATCAAGGAACTGTGGCCAAACGAGACCAAGACAAAGGGATCCGCAGATGTAGCGACGGAGATGAACCGGTTGCGGCATGCGCTGGAGTCCTATTACGGCGGGGAAGGTCAGACCGACCCCATATTGATCATCCTCCCCAACCGTACGGTGCCCGGTCCAGATGGCAAGCCTGAAAAGCGATGGATCGTGGCGAAACCTCGGGAAGAGGAAAGCGCCGGATCGCGGATTGCAAACGAAGATCAGCGGCCCATTCCGCGAGTGAGTGCCCGGTGGGGTTTAAGGGTAGTGGCCGTGATCGCTGCGATTGGCATTGTGGGATACGTCTCCATCCGAATGCTGACGGCGGATAATCGGCCTCAGTTCGGGCGGCTGGATGCTACGACCCTTACGATTATGAATGCGGAGGGAAAGGAACTTTGGAAGAAGACCTTCCCTGAGGGATTCACTACCGACTGGTATTTCGCGAAGGGCCTAGGGACACGTCTCTGGTTCGGGGACTTAGAGGGCAAAGGCCATACGAGTGTTCTCTTTCTTTATACCGCGGCTGACCAGCAGTCGCACTCGTCCGCGCTGATCTGCTACTCCGATCGAGGGAAAGAGAAATGGCGATGGACTCCCGGGAGAGAGCTGCCGGAACTCAATGGGAGTCCGGCGACGTTCAGGACTGCGGCCCTTGGGGTACTGAAGGCAACGGATAAGCGACCTCTCCGAATCGTCGTTTCGAGCATCCATAATATCTGGTGGCCCAGTCAGATCGCGCTCCTGGATGCCACTGGCAAGACCGTCTCGGAATATTGGCATTCTGGCGCCCTAACTTACATGATTTTGGCCGACCTGGATGGCGATGGCAGAGAGGAGATCGTGGCCACGGGAGTGAGCGAGTATGACCATCAAGCTACGTTGGTAGTGCTTGATCCGGACCGGGTGTTTGGCGCTTCCACCGAGGTGCGGCCTGAGTTTCAAATCCACGGCATGGGGTTCGCCCAGGAGAGATTGCGGCTGTTGTTTCCACGGAGCGACTTGAACAAAGCTTTGTACCAATACAATTGGGCGACGGAGCCCACAGTCGAACGTAGCAGCATTCGACTTACGGTGACGGAGTGCATTACCCCGCCGGGTTGCCGCATCTATTACGAATTCGACAAGAACTTTCGTCTGATTGCGGCTTATGCCGGGAGTGACGAATTTCGCAGCGCCCATGCGCGGTTCTATCAGAACGGCAAAGATGCGCATCCCCTGAGCGCGGAAGAACAGGCGGCGTTCCAAAAAGTACGATGCCTGGTGGGATGCAAATCGGAGTTCGTCCCCGTCGGTAAGCTGGTCCCCTAGCGCACACAACTACTTCAAGAACCACTGAAATCGGCCCGATTTCATACCAAGTTCATATCAATTTTCGCCCCGGTATCGCTCAGGCAGCGTTATCCCGTGCTAAATTAGCCCTCCGCGGGGGCAGTATGCCGCTTTCGGCGCGGCTCCAAGAAACGGGGGGTGCTCAATGTTCAATCGAAATATCGCTCTGCAAGGCCTCGTTCGGTCCCGAAAAATGGATCTGATGCGAATCTCAACGAGATTCAGCCTGCCCTTGGCCGCGCTGCTTTTCGCAGTAGTGCTCATACCCAGTTCCGCGTGGGCCAAGACGGGGTCGGTGACCAAGAACTGCCCTACGGAACCCGCGCAGAACGTACCCATTGCCTCCGGGGAAACCTACTTCGGAACCAACTGTGTTCTCTACACCACCGGCGATGTGGATTCCTTCACGTTCAGCGCGTCGGCGGGGGACACCTGGACTCTGGTCCTGGGCCCGGGAGCGAGTCCTCCCACAAACCTCTGCCTGGCTCTTTACGCCCCCGGCAATACAACAGCTATCTTCTTTAACTGTAACGTGGTCTACGCCTCCTCAATAAGCACGAATCAGAAATTGACGGTCACCGGAGTCTATACAGCCGTGGCAACGGAGACGAGTGACGCAACCATCACTTACGGTCTGTCGGTGGAACGTCTAAGCCCCGCCCCGCCGGACGGGATCCCGCTGACTCTCGCGAAAAACGTGACTGGTGAGGTCACCACCCCGACAGCCCAGGATGCCTTCACATTCTATGGAGCTACGTCCGGCACCTACGAGATAGGCGCCAGCCCCACCGCCGACGCTCAGTACAACCTCTGCTTGAGTGTCTATCAGCCCGACGGGACCAACGTAGCCTTTGTGTGCAACGTTGTGTACGCGGCCCCCATTTCCGCGGAGTTGACGCCGGCCGAGAGCGGCACCTATGTGGTGGTGGTCTTCGTAGGCGGCGACGACGGGACGGTCGGCTACAACCTGGAGGTCTCGTGTTTACTGGGTACCTGTCCGACTAAGGCGCCGCCGCCGCCAAGTTGCGCCCTCAAGGACACGGTTACCTACAACGCAACATCCGGTATCCTGACGATGAACTTTACCGTCGGCACGCCCGTTGCAGCGACGTGGAACGGCTGGCTCGTGTATCAGAACACAATGCAATCCCTTTGGTCGCAGGCGCAGCCGATTACGGAACCGCCGGTCACGGTGACCAATACCCAAGCTTTGGCCAAGTCCGGCAAGGTCGGGGTTCTTTCGACGCTCACCACGCCGACGGGAGGGATCACGTGTTCCAGTTGGGCACAGGTCAGCACAGGGAAGCCGTAGCCTGACCGAGGGGTAAGTTGTGGCAGCCGGACCTGTAAGCCGAATTCTGTCTGCCTTGCGGCAGGACGGTCATTCCTCTGGGCGACGCATTACTGCGAGGCTCAAGCGACCTACCCGGAGGTTGTGGCGCGCCGAGCCGGCACGCGTCCGGCCGAAACCGGACTCCCTCCCTATTTGGTCTTGCTCCGTGTGGGGTTTGCCCTGCCCGCCGCATTACTGCGACGGCGGTGCGCTCTTACCGCACCTTTTCACCCTTACCTGAGCCTTGCAGCCCTGGCGGTATGTTTTCTGTGGCACTTTCCGT
>Ga0074045_10005561_pt1 | contig 10977 bp, 8 predicted proteins | sample BogForMeECP23OM2_FD_94442 | JGI IMG/M metagenome (GOLD analysis project Ga0074045, IMG submission 94442) | Bog forest soil microbial communities from Calvert Island, British Columbia, Canada - Bog Forest MetaG ECP23OM2 | ecosystem: Environmental > Terrestrial > Soil > Wetlands ... | reverse complement strand
TGGAATCTTTTTGTCGTCTCCATGCCCTATGTGCCCGAGCATATTGTGTGGATCGTGAACAGACCCACGCAACTGCTCATACGCCTCTTCCGCACGTCGCCACGAGCTATGATCATCGAACTCAAACGCAATCGAGTATCCGGTTCCGAGGTCATTAGCGATTAACTCCAGCACCGCCACGATTAAACGCCGGTAAGTGAGGATGGCCGGATCGTTCCCGTAATGCTTTAGAGCCTTGGGGTTGGTAGCAATAGCTTCATTGAAGTCAGGGATCACTAAACTCACAGACACACCGAGTATCGCCTGACTCTTGTTGATGATCGAGATCAGGTCGTCTTTGATGCTGTTGGCCTTGGCTCGCGCTTGGTCAAGAGTACCGACGGCGCGGAACTTCTGAAATTCCTTATTCAGATTTTGGCAGTCGGTTGCATGAAAATATGCTATCGAGTCAGCGTCAAGCCGCGCTTGCCACAGCCGCTCGGTTTCAAAGAAATCACGGGGATTGCCGACAAAACCGCCAGCGGAGAGCACGTGCTCCATTTTTCCGTCCGAGCTTTCATCTCCAGCAAACGCCAGTATCGCCATCACGCCACTTCCATCTCGCGGCAATATGAATGCCGCAAGATCAACGAGATATATGCTCTCCCACTGACGTACCACTGCGCCAGTCTCAGAAGTCCCATCCTCTAAGGCTACCGGAATTATCTCGCGAATGGCTTGGTCTGTCAAATTAGTTGTTACCCTAATTAGACCAGAGCCCCTTCAGGGGCGGCATATATGGCTCACAGCTAAGTCAGTTCCGTCTTCCACATTGTCTTCAGTACCAAACAACGCATGCAGCTCATTCGCCCCGACCATCAATCTCGGCTGTGGGACTACCTCGCGGGCATCGCGCGCAATCACGGCATGCAGGTGATGGCTGTGGGCGGCACACAAAACCACATCCATATACTCGTGGTCCTCCCGTCGGATATCGCGTTGTCGGATGCGGTGCGAACCTTAAAGGCGAACTCCAGCCGATGGATGCGGGAAACCGACCGCTTGTTCGCTTGGCAGGAAGGCTACGGAGCGTTCAGCGTCAGCCCATCCCAGCTCGATAAGGTCAAGCAGTACCTAGCCAATCAGCCCGCCCATCATAGGACGCATTCGTTTGAGCAGGAGTTCCTCGCGATGTTGCAGGCCGCAAATATCCGCGTTGAGTCGGACCGCGTTTTTGTTTGATTTGTGCCGCCCCTGAAGGGGCTCCGAAATCATAGGGTAACCGGCTACCCAGCGCTTCCGCGCTGGGCTAATCAGTTTCGCCCTTCGGGCTGGCGTGGCAGCACCGCGGGATTACACTTTACTATCTCCCATCCTTTCGCCAAAAAGCGAAAGGATCGGGCACCCGGCCGCCGATTCGAAACACTGGCTACTGGCTACTGACGACTGCCCTACGGCGTGATCTCCCAGACGACACCTGCGTCATACGGTCCGCCGCCGGTCGTGGTGCCGTAAATGTTGCCTTTGGCATCGAGTAGCACGCCTCCCTCCGGTTCACAGCCGTTCATGCAATCCGAAGTGAAGCTGTGGAGGACCACTTCTGTCCATGAACCACTAGGCAGCATGAAAACCGTGCCGTACGTGTTCCGGCCGTCCCCGGTAGCGGTGTCGTAGACGTTATCCGCTGCGTCCAAAACTACGCCACCTGAGACAAACTGATGGCTTAAGACGGCCAGATTCCCGAGGGTCCAGTTGTTGTTTGACTTCGTCAGTTGGTAAACCGTGCCAGCTTCATTGAAGGTGTCAATAGTTGTGGCGAAATCGAGATTGCCAGATCCATCAAAGAAAGGAGTGCCTATCGGCTCTCTCCCGCTTGCGCCGCTGTTAAAGTCATAGAGGACGTTCTCCACCCAGCCCGATCCTGAAGGCGTCAATTCATAGACCGTACCTCGGCCCACGGAGCCGCCGGAAGCGGTGACACCATACAGGTTGCCGCTTTGGTCGAAGGTCACTCCGCCGTTGGGATTGCCGCCATCGTTGCCGCCCGTGAAGCTATAGAGAACCGACTCCATCCAGCCTCCACCAGAAGGCACGAGCTTATAGACCACGCCGCAGCCATTCCCGTTGCAACCCGCCATGCCACCGTTTCCGGTGGTGCCGTATAGGTTGCCGGCATCGAAAATGAGGTCCGCAATTCCGGGACTGCCCCCATCGCTGCCGCCCGTAAATCGATAGAGCACGGTTTCCGTCCACGGGCAGAGCGCAGTTTTACAAGCTCGTGGGGGCGGGCGGAGGTTGAAGATCGTGCCGCAGCCCAACCCTTCGTAGCATCCGTTACCGCCTCCTACGTTTGTAGTCCCGTAGAGGCTGCCGTCAGGCCCGATGATTACCCGCGCTGTCGGTTCGGCTCCGTCAGGTCCGCCTTGGAAGCTGTAGATGGGAGAAAATACCCAGCCCGAGCCCTTGTGCGAGAGCTTGAAGACAGTGCCCTGATCGGCCGATCCGCCGAACTCGGTAGTGCCGTACAAATTCCCCGCTTTATCCATGGTCAGGCCGGCCACGGGAATTTGCCCGCTCTGTCCGCCGGTAAAGTTGTAAAGCACCTTGTACGTCTGTGCCTGCGCCGCTTGGGTTGCGACGACCATCAGCACAAACACAATCGCGAGCGCCAACACGAAGCCTAATGCTCGTGGGGTTCCCAAAACCCGAATTCGATGTCGCTCTGGGTTCGTCATGATGATGCTCCTCTTCTAAAGCAAGAACCTGGTTGCAGAGTACCGGCTCGGCCTCCCACGTTGTGAGGCCAACCCGATCACTCGATCCCGGATGCCGGACCGGCTACCGGCTACTGTCAACTGCTCTATGGCGTGATCTCCCAGACGACTCCGTAGCCATACGCTCCGCCACCCGCGGTAGTGCCGTAGATATTGCCGCTCTGGTCCAGTACCACGCCGCCCCACGGTTTCCACCCGTCGCTGCCGCCGGTAAAATCGTGCAATGAGGTATACGTCCAGCCGCCGCTGGACGGGGTCAGCTTGAAAACCGCACCTGCTTCATAAGCACCCCCGAAGGGCGTCGCGCCGTAGAGATTGCCGGCTTGATCGAAGATCACACCGGCATAGGGGTTTGCGCCGTCGCTTCCTGTGAAGTAGTGAGGGACGCTCTCCGTCCAGCCGCCATTGGAGGGTGTCAGTTCGTAAACCAGACCGCAGCTGCCGCCACTGCAGTTGAGGCCGCCAAACCACGTCGTGCCGTAGAGGTTACTGGCTTGGTCAAAGATAACGCCAGCATAGGGGTTTCCCCCGTCGCTGCCGCCAGTGAAGCTGTAAAGGACGCTCTCAGTCCAGCCACCATTTGACGGCGTCAACTTGTAAACAACACCACACGTGATTTGAAGGCAGTTTCCCTCACCGCCCGTGTACGTCGTGCCGTAGAGATTGCCGGCTTGATTGAAGATCACACCGGCATAGGGCTGTGCTCCGTCCAGTCCCCCAGTGAAGCTGTAAAGTACACTCTTGGTCCAGCCGCCATTGGAGGGCGTCAGCTGGAAAACCGTTCCGCCGTTGGGGTTGCCACCAAGCGTCGTCGTGCCGTAGAGGTTGCCCACTTGATCGAAAACAACATCACCATATCCGGGGTAGCGCCCGTCGGGGGAATTCGTAAAACGATAAAGCACGTTTTCGGTCCAGGGGCAGAGTGCGGTTTTGCAGGCTGTAGGTGAGGGTGTCAGCTTGAAGACCGTGCCGCAGCCATAGCCACCATATCCGCTGTAGCAACCCTTCGTACCTCCTGTCAACGTCGTACCGTATAGAGCCCCGTCCGGGCCGATGATTACTCTGGCTTGGGGATACGACCCGTCATTGCCTGCTTGAAAGCTGTAAAGCGGTGTGAAAATCCGGCCCGAGCCTTTGTACGACAGGCGAAATGCGGTACCGCAACCAACGACTCCTCCCAATGAGCAATTGCCTCCACCGCCTTCGAAGGCTGTTCCGTAGAGATTCCCTGCTCTGTCCATCGTCAACCCGGCCTGAGGCCTCGCCCCGTCCTGCCCGCCAGTAAAGTTGTGCAGCACGGTGAACGTCTGTGCCTGCGCTGCTTGGGCTGCAACGACGCCCAGCACAAATATAATCGCGAGCGCAGGCATTGCCGCTCGCAAACTCGGTTGCAAATTGAATCTCTCAGATGGCTGAGACATGGTGCCGCTCCCCTCGGAGTTGAAGGTTGTGCAGGCTTGCGCTGGTTTCGCTTCGCGCTGCCGCTTCGTGCAGGCCAGGATTGCTGCGAAAGAGCTATCAAGAATTGTATGCCTGTTTGGGACGGCTAACACTGTTATTTTCGGATCAGGAAGACCAGCGATTCGGCAGGTGCCCTACCCTTTCGGTTTGAGGCTATGCACTCTTACCTATGGGTGCCCCGCTCTTGTCGCCATCTTTTGGCGACAGGGCGGGCGTTCGATTCCAGTTGATTCTCGCGTTCCTGTCTTGGAAAATTCTTGTTAAGTTTTGTAACGGATGTGACCTGTGCACTTGCGCTAGCCGTGTCCGTTCCGGTATCAGAGGAGTGCGAGGACGAGGTTGTTCTGTCTTTGCCGGCCGCGCTCAGTGTGCGGGCCGGGAAGGCTCTTTGACAAGTCAAGGGATTTCGGGGCGGCGTATGGCGGGTCGAAAACCGTCATTGGTCGAGTCACGATACCCATAGATGATAATCATGCTAAGCATAATATGCATGATTATCATGCTTATCATGCTTAGCAATGAGGAGGGGGCCTCGCGAGCTAAAAGCTCGTAAGTACTTATGAATCAAGAATATGAGATAAGTCGTTTGTTTTCTATTATTCACGGCAAAATTCTGCGCAAATGACTGATTCTAAGTGAGGAGCGCAAGGGGGGAGGGGGGTACCAAGCGATAGCTAGCGGAATCGCTCTCGGTTAGGAGCATGGCGTAAGTGCTTATGAATCATGACCATACGATAAGTCGTTCGTTTTCTAATACTCACCGACGAATTCTGCGCAAATGAATGATTCTAAAGAATAACTAATAGAGGGGGGAGGGGGTGCCAGCTAAGTCAGCTTCGCTGGCGGGACTATCCAGTAACCCATTGCATCCAAAGAAGATACTTATAACTCTCTTGGAGTCAATAATTTGCCGGGGAAGACTCGGTAAGCTAATGATTCTAAAGAAAGAGCGCGGAGGGGGTCTTTCATCACCAGACGCTCTGGCCAAGAGCTGAACCGCTGATCCCTCGACTCGGGCTGAAGTCCTCGCTCGGGATGACAATCTTGAAGGATGACGATCTTAACCACCGCGAGCTGAGTACTGAAAGCTAAGTGCTAATTGCTAATTGCTGATTCCTCACCCGCTACAATGTTCCTCATGCCTGACGAGCTTCTGCGCTACCGTTCCGAGTTCCCCATCCTCGATCGCACAAACTATCTCATCAGCAACTCGCTGGGCGCGATGCCCCGAGGCGTGGAAGACGCGCTGCATCATTACGCGGACTTGTGGAGCACGCGCGGTGTTCGCGCCTGGGAAGACGAATGGTGGATGCTCGCGGCCGAGGTCGGCGACCAGATTGGCGCGCTGATGAACGCGCCTAAGGGTTCGGTCGCGTGTCTGCAAAACGTGACCACGTGTCAGGCGACAGTTGCGTCGTGCCTCGACTTCAGCGGGCGGCGCAACAAGGTGGTTTACACCGACCTGAACTTTCCCTCGGTCATGTACTTCTGGGAGGCGCAACGCTCGCGCGGCGCGCGCGTGGAGATGGTGCGCAACGATGATGGAATCCGCGTCAACACCGACCGCCTGCTCGATGCCATCGATGACGAGACGCTCATCGTGCCTATTTCGCATGTCATCTTCCGCAGCGCGTTCATTCAGGATGTCGCGGCGATCGTCGAGAAGGCGCACCGCGTCGGCGCGTACGTGCTGCTGGATTCGTTTCAGGCGACCGGAACTCTGCCCTTCGACGTGAAAAGGCTGAACGTGGATTTCTGCACTGGCGGAGTCCTGAAGTGGTTGTGCGGCGGTCCGGGAACAGCCTATCTCTACGTGCGTCCCGACCTGGCGCAGAAGCTGGAGCCGACGTTCACCGGCTGGATTGGCCACGAGAACCCCTTTGGCTTCGAGATTGGCGCCACGCGCTACTCGCCGACCATCTATCGCTTCACGCAGGGAACGCCGAACATTCCCGCACTGAAGGTCGCGCAGCCGGGTCTGAAGATCGTCGCCGAAGTCGGCGTGGAGAAGGTCCGCGAGAAGTCGAAGCGGCAGACCGCGCTGCTCATCGAGATGGCCGACCGGCGCGGCTGGCGCGTCAACACGCCTCGCGATCCGGAGCGCCGCGGCGGCACGGTGTCGATCGATATGCCCAACGCGCAGCAGGTGTGCGCGGAACTGCTTAAGCGCGACGTGCTGGTGGATTACCGTCCCAAGGCGGGCGTGCGCTTCTCGCCGCACTTCTACAACAGCGACGAAGAACTGACGAAGGCGATCGAGACGGTCGAGGAGATCCTGAGCGAGATGAAGGTGGGAGCATAACTCCCAAACACCCGGCTGCAAGATTAGTGTTGACTGTTCGCCTTTCCTTCGCTCACAATGCTGGCAGAGGCGATCATGGCTCTTACGCGCCGTCAGAAACAGGTGTATGACTTCATCTCTACGTTCGTGGACACGAACGGCTATTCGCCTTCGTACGACGAAATCCGCGAAGGCCTTGGCCTGAACTCGCTGGCCACAGTGCACAAGCACATCACCAACCTGGAGCAGAAAGAGTTGCTGCGGCGCGACTACAACCGCAGCCGCTCCATCGATCTTCTCAAGCCGCGCGGGCGCATGAAGCAGGCCTTCGCCGTTGCAGCGGCGGCCGCCGCCGAGTCCAGCATGAGCCTGCCGCTCATGGGACGCATCGCCGCCGGTCGCCCGCTGGAAGCGCTGGAGAATCCCGAGTCCATCTCGCTCGCCGACTTCACGCGCTCCAAAGAGGTGTTCGTCCTCCAGGTGGCGGGCGAGAGCATGCAGGACGAGCACATCGTCAACGGCGACTACGTGCTGGTGGAAAAGACGAACATCGCGCGCGATGGCGAGATCGTGGTCGCGCTGGTGAACGGCAGTGACGCCACGCTGAAGCGTATCTACGTCGAAGGCAGCAAGATCCGCCTGCAGCCGTCGAATGCGGCCATGCCGCCGATTGTGGTTCCCGCCGCCTCGGTGCAAGTGCAGGGAAGGGTAATTGGAGTGCTAAGGAAGTACTGAGGCTGAAGACACAAACGGCGCGGCCGCAGCCGCGCCTCGCGTAAGTAGTCCCGCTTACAGGTTCTTGTCCAGCGCCTTCTCGATCACGTCGCGCGATACATAGCCGACGATCTGCTCGCGCACCTGTCCACCCTTGAAGACCAGCAGTGTGGGAATGCCTCGCACTCCATAGCGTTGCGGCGTGGCAGCGTTCTTGTCCACGTCCATCTTGCCGACCTTGACCCGGCCAGTGTAGCCCTGCGCTACTTCATCCACGATGGGCGCCAGCGCCCGGCAGGGGCCGCACCATGTCGCCCAGAAATCTACCATTACCGGTTGCTCCGACTTCAGCACCAACTGATCAAAATTGGCGTCCGTGACTTCTACGATTGCTTCACTTGCCATTCTTCCTCCTGAGGGGTCGTTGGCCGACTCCGCCCCGGCCACGTGGCGCACAGGGCCTTAATTTATCCTACCATCCCTGACATGAGATTAGATGCGCGAGCGCATTACAGGTCGCATAGCGGTGGTTTTCGGGAGTTGAATGCGAATGAGTGGGCTGCAATCATCCCAACGATTTCGCAGCGAAAATCGAAGGCGCTCTGCGAGTTGCGCAGAGCGCCCGGAAGGCAGCCCTCCCCCAAGGAACTGCCTGACTGCGAAATGATTGTGCCGCGATTCTGGATTTTTGTAAATAGTCCTTCAGTAACAAATTAGTAACCGGAGGTAACCAGCACGTATCACGCAATAATACATTCGTTTGCACATTTGCGTGTAGTGCAAAAAAAGGAAAAGAAATTGTCGCCACGATTCAAGTAGCTACGCAATTCTCAACTGGCTACGCCAGCGTGCTCGCCAGTAACTCCGCCGGATGAAAGACCTCGCGACCCATCCCCGCTAACAGTTGCTCGTGGCACGAAATGCCGCTGGCAACCAATGTGCGCGGTCCGCCCTCCTGGTCCGCGCGCCGCACCTGCGCGAACAGGTCCTCGCCGACGGCCATACTCAGTTCGTAATACTCGCGCTTATATCCGAAGCTACCGGCCATGCCGCAACATTCCACGGAAGAAGTCACCACATCGAAGCCCGCGGCGCGCAGCACCTCGATAGTTTGCGCTGCGGAATTGCACGTTCTCTGCTGGCAATGTGAATGGTAGAAGAGCCGCGTGCCGTGCGGGCACTTGCTCGCGGGAAACTTCTGCGCCAGGTTGGTCTGTTGCTCTTGCGCGACTTGCCACAAGTACTCGAGGGGCTCGAAGCTGTTCTGCGCAAGCCGCTTTTGGGTGTCATCGTCATCCAGCAAATGTTTGAAGTCGCGGCGCAACATGGCCAGCGAGCTGGGTTCGAGCACGACAATTTTTCTGCCTTCGTCCAGATAGCGCCGTAACATAGGCGCTATCGCGCGAGCCTCCCGCGTCGCAGTATCTATCATGCCCTGCGACATGGCAGCGCGACCGTCGGACATCGCGGGACTCAGCACCACATCGAGGCCGATGGCCCGGAGCACGCGAATTGCCGCCATGCCCCGCTCGGGCGCGCCGTAATTGGTGAACACGTCCGCCAGCATCACCAGGCCGGGCTTGAGGGTGCTTTGTTTTCCGTCTCTCTCCTCGCGGTATAACTGCTCCCATGTCTTCTTCGGAAATGGCGGCAGACTGCGCCGGCTGTCCACGCCGAAGACGCTTTGCATCATGCTGCGCGCGCCCGGCATGTGAATGGATGCGTTCGCCAGAGAAGCGAATCGCGTGCCCCACTTGCCGAAGTTGTTATAGTTCCCGAAGAATTGCTTTTGCAATGGCGCGACAGAATCCTGGGGCGCGCTGCCGGTCATCTCGCCAAAAAGAAACTTACCAGGCGAAGCTCCCTGTGCGTGGTTCATGCGCTGCCGCAGGTTCTCATTGAGCCAGGGGATGTCGATTCGCACCGGGCAGTTCGGCACGCAGCGCGAGCACGCGGTGCATAGCTCGCTGAAGCGCGCATTCATCAGCGTGCCCGTTCCAGCTTCCCAGGAGCCGCCGATGCCGCCGGAGTAGGTCTCGCCGCCGAAGGCATGGCCGCCGACGGTCTCGAAATTCGCGCACGAGTTCAGGCAGGCGCTGCAGCGGATGCAATACAGCGCCTCGTGTAGCACTGGATCTTCGCGCATGCGGCTGCGTCCGTTGTCAATCAGCACCATGTGGAATTCGCGCGTCTTGGCCGGCTCCTTGCCGGGCGCGGCGAAGGTCGGCGCCTTCAGCGGCGGATGCAGGATGCTGACATACGATGTCAACGGCTGGCCGGTCCCGCTGCGGGGCAGCAGTTCGATGAACGTACCGAAATCCTTGCGCGAGGGCACGACTTTCTCGATGCCGGCAATCGCGATGTGCACCGGCGGCAGCGTGGTGGTCATGCGGATATTGCCTTCGCTCTCCACCAGCATGATCGAGCCGCTATCGGCGGCGATGAGGTTCGCGCCTGAGATTCCGGCATCGGCAGCGATGAATTGCTCACGCAGGATGTCCCGCGCAAACTTGGTAAGCTCCTCGCCGGTATCCAGTGGCAGGTCGGTGTGAAACTTGCGCTTGAACAGCGCGGTGATGCGCTCCCGCGAATAATGCAGCGCCGGCGCAACGATGTGCGAGGGCTGCTCGTCGGCCACCTGCAGGATGAACTCCGCCAAGTCGCTCTCCGCTACCCTGATGCCCGCGGCTTCCAACGCGTGGTTCAGCTTGGTCTCTTCCGAAGTAATGCTCTTGCCCTTCACCACCAGCTTGACTTCGTGGCGCACCAGTACGTCGCGAATGTACTGGTTGGCGTCGGCCGCTGTCTTGGCCAGATAAAAATGTCCCCCGTTGGCCCGGACGCTGGCCTCAAGCTGCCGCAGTAACTCCGGAAGATTCGCGATGGCATTTTCTTTGATCTGGCGCGCCCGGTCCTTCAGCTCGTTGTAATCGGGGAGGCGAGCGATCGCGGCATAGCGATTGTTGTTGAACGTCTGGGTGTTGTGGCGAATGGCGGCGCTCTGCACTCCCAGTGTCATGCGCAGGGCTTGGAGCAGCGCCTTCTTGTCGCTCTTGTTCGCCACCTGGCGCGGGGTGATGTCGGCAGGATTGACGGATGTGGCCATGCTCACCTCAACACGATGATGTGCAGCTTGTGCGGCCCGTGGACGCCGCGTACCAGCGGGCCCATGTCGGCGGTGGCGCTGGGGCCAGTGACGAAGACGAAATCTCGCGCCAGGCCTTTGCCGTCAAGCACGTCGGCGCGGAACATATCCCGCGGTTGCGGCACAATCGTCTCCGCCGCGACCACGGCGACCTGCAGCGGCGCCAGCAGGCTCACCATGCCGGTGCGCTCATAGCTGACATTGATACAAACCGACCCAGTGCTGGCCACGGCGGCGAACGCTTCCGTCACACCAGCGGCGGAGTGCACCAGCTCGTCGGCATTAGCATCAGCCACAACTCGTGGATCCTTGGCGAAATCGCTGAATAGCGCGAGTGGCAACTCCTGCGGAGGAGCGTAGAGAATGCGCTTCGCGTCTCCGACGGCGTGGAGGATGGCATCGCGCAACGCCGCGGGAGTGCGGTCGATGACTTCCACTGTGGCGACCGCTTTGATCGCCGAATCGGTGAACTGCTCGATAAGAGATTCCTGTACTTGTACGGGTGCATGCATAGAAAACCGCAGCTTATACCTTCCGGCCGACAAAAGCACGGATTTCCGTCACTGGCCGCTGTGTTTTATAACCATCCCTTGGCCCGGGCGACTCTGGCGGCCTCAACCCGG
>Ga0074045_10005560_pt1 | contig 10977 bp, 9 predicted proteins | sample BogForMeECP23OM2_FD_94442 | JGI IMG/M metagenome (GOLD analysis project Ga0074045, IMG submission 94442) | Bog forest soil microbial communities from Calvert Island, British Columbia, Canada - Bog Forest MetaG ECP23OM2 | ecosystem: Environmental > Terrestrial > Soil > Wetlands ... | reverse complement strand
GGCTTCTTGGGCAACTGCGCCAGGCTCTCCTTCAATGCAGCCATCAAATCCACCACCGGAGCGGGTTTGCGGGGCTTCTCCACGGAGCTGACTTCATCCCCCTCCAGGCGGGCCTTGATGAGGGTTTTGACGTTTTCCTCGAAGCTATCGTGATATTTCTCCGGCTCGAACTTGCCGGCGAGAGCGTCGATCAATTGGTGGGCGATCTTGACTTCGGCTTCCTTCAACTCCACCTCCGGACGGCCGAAGCTTTCCACTTTCCGGACCTCCTCGCAGTAATACATAGTGTGCAGCATCAGCCCGCCTTCGTAGGGGCGGAGGAACACTGTGTATTCGCGGTTGTGCATCGTTAGCTTGGCGATGGCGACGTAGTCTGTCTCTTCCAGCGCACGCGACAACAACGCGTACGGCTTGCGGCCAGGCTCTTCCGGCACCAGGTAATACGACGACTCGAAGTAAATCGGATCGACTTCCTCGGACTTCACAAACTCGAGGATCTCCATCGCCTTCGCCGTCTTCGGCTCAATCTTCTTGATCTCATCCGGCTCGAGGATGACGTACTCCCCCTTGCGGTACTCGTAGCCTTTGACAATTTCACTGCGCTCCACCACGCGCTCGTCGTGCGGACACCAGAGCTGCTGCTTAATCCGCGTGTTGTCGTCGCGGTGCAACATGTGAAACGAAATATGGTTACCACGCGCGCCAGAGAACAGCCGCACCGGCATCGAGATCAGTCCGAACGTCAGATATCCAGACCACACAGAAGCTGCCATGTTTCACCATTCCGCCCAAGAAATTGTGCAAGTGCCCCGGCACAGCATCGTCCACCGGGCCGAGATTTGTCAAGAGCAACGGTTGCCAATCCGTTCGATTCGCAGGATTTGTGAGATGCGATGCACCACAGCGTGTGCTATCCAGCCAGCCTGGAGCGGTGCACCGCTCCGGCGTGCGATACTGGCCCTATCGGTGTGACAAGTCTCATGCATTCAAGAGGTTTGCCTGCCGCGGTCGTCGCCATCGGCTTCGCGGTGGTGGCCCGCTCCATGGGCGCAGTGAGCGACGGCGGAGCTGTGGTTGGGGTGCTGATGGCCTTCACCCTGATGCTCGCCGCCGGACTCTATGGCTTTGTTCCCCTGGTGACTGTCTTTCTGCTGACCCTGGTGACCACGCGCTGGGGTTACGCGCGCAAACAGCATCTGGGCGTGGCCGAGCGCAGACGTGGCCGCACGGCCTCGCAGGTCCTCGCCAACCTATGCACGGCAGTGCTGTGCGCTTCGCCGGTGATCTGGTTTCCGCAGACTGGCGAGGTCCTGCTGGTGGCGGCGATGGCTGCGTTGGCCGAGGCCGCAGCCGATACAGTTTCCAGCGAAGTGGGACAGGCGACAGCCAACAGTGCGTACAGGATCACCGACTTTTGCCAGGAGCCGATCGGGACCAACGGCGCAATCAGCCTCGAAGGCACTTTGAGCGGCTGCATCGCCGCTTCCATTGTGGGGTGGATCAGCGCGATCGTTGGGGTTGTGAGTTGGCAGTGGACGCCGGTCATCTCCATCGCCGGAGTCGCAGGCATGTTTCTCGACAGCATTCTGGGAGCGACCTGGGAGAACTCCGGAAAAATGGGTAATGATGCAGTGAATTTTGTGAGCACCGTGTTTGCTGCCGACCTCGCCATGGTTGCGGCGATAGTGCTAGAGAGAATCAGTTCTTGAGAACTGGATGCTTGCACGCCGTGTTAGCTTGTTAAGCTCATACCGCAGCCTTCGGAGCTGACCTTGCCGCGACATAACCTGCGCCTCGGCGCCTTCCTCATCGCAGCCGCGACATCACTCGCAGCCCAACAATACGATGTGCTCATTCGCGACGGTCGTGTCGTCGATGGCAGCGGCAATCCGTGGATTTATGCGGATGTTGGCATCATCGGCGACCGGATTGCGTTCGTCGGCAAAGCCGACCCCGGGGTCGCAGCCAATCGCATCATTAATGCTACGGGGTTGATCGTTGCTCCCGGCTTCATTGACATGCTCGGCCAGTCGGAGATGAATCTGCTCATTGACAAGCAGGCGGTCAGCAAGCTTACCCAGGGCATCACGACCGAGATCACGGGGGAAGGGGATTCCATCGCACCCACCAACGAGGCGCTCAACCAAGAGCACGCCGATTTTCTTGAGCACTTTCACCTCACGCCTGACTGGCAGTCGCTGGAAGAGTATTTCCAGCGCTTAACCAAGCAGGGAATCGGGATCAATCTCGCCACCTATGTGGGAGCGGCGCAGGTGCGCCACATGGTCGTCGGCACCGCCGATCGTGCGCCCACCGCCGATGAACTGAACGAGATGGAGATCATGGTGGATGACGCCATGAGCGACGGAGCCATGGGAATCTCCAGTGCGCTCATCTACGCGCCGGGTTCGTATGCCAAGACCGACGAACTGATTGCGCTGGCGAAGGTCGCAGCCAAGAAAGGTGGCATTTATGCATCACACATCCGCAACGAAGGCGACACCGAAATGGACGCGCAGAACGAAGCCTTTCGCATTGGCCGCGAGGCCAATATTCCGGTGGAGATCTTCCATCTCAAGGTTGCCGGGAAGCAGAACTGGGGTAAGATGCCGCAGGTAATCGCCGCCATCGAGCAGGCACGTGCCAACGGAGTTGATGTCACCGCCGATCAGTATCCCTACACCGGTGCAGCGACTTCACTGGGCGCTGTCATTCCTCCCAAGTACCACGCGGGCGGGCCGGACGAATTTGTGAAGCGGCTGAAGGACCCCGCTCTCCGGGGGCAGATTCGCAGGGACATTGCCAGCACCGACCATTCGTTCGAGAACCTGTGGAAAGGCGCGGGCGGCGCCGATGGGGTACTGGTGATCTCGGTGTTAAACCCCGAGCTTCGCAAGTACGAAGGCAAGACGGTCGCGTTGATCGGGAAGATGGAAAACAAAGATCCGCTGGATGCGCTGATGGACCTGGTCATCGCCGACCGGGATAACACCAACGCGGTTTACTTCCTCATGAGCGAGGACGATGTAAAGCTGGCGATGCGCCAGCCCTGGGTGAGCGTTGGGACAGATTACGGCGCAGTCAACCTAACCGGGCCGTTGGGCGAGTCGAAGTCGCACCCACGGGCCTATGGCAGCTTCGCGCGCATTCTCGGCAAGTATGTGCGCGAGGAGCACAACTTGAGGCTGGAGGACGCGATCCGCAAGTTTACCTCGCTGGCGGCGCAGCGTGAAAAGCTTGACCATCGCGGATTGCTGCGAGCGGACTATTTCGCCGACATCACAGTTTTCGATCCCGAGAAAGTGCGTGATACGGCAACCTTTGACGATCCCAACCGGCCGTCGGTGGGATTCGACTATGTCTTCGTGAACGGGGTGCTCGCGCTGGAACGCGACAAAGTCACCGGGCAGTTGGGCGGACGTCCGTTGCGCGGACCGGGATACATGATGCGGGACTACGTTCCCGAGGGCATGCCTGTTCGCGGGAGGGTGCAGGGCATAGTCACCGACGAGGCTGGCTGGCCACTGCCCCGGGCGACCGTCACGCTCAGCGATGCCAGGGGGAAAGCATTAGCGACCGCGAGCTCGAAAAAGGACGGGCGATACGAATTCGTGCTGGAAAACCCGTGCAGCGGTTGTTCGGTCAAAGCTGAACGAATGGGCTTTCAACCGCAGCAAAAGTCGGCAGTGAACTATAACGGATCGAATTCGTTGTGGTTTGGGTTTACATTGAAGAGAAGTGATTAGCAGTTAGCATTTAGCACCTCTCGATGCTCGCGCATCATCGTACAAATCGGAAGATTCATGAATTGTCATTGCTTCCGGTCGCTTGGAATCACCGTCCTCTTCTCGCTGCTGTTCATGGTTGGTCTCGCGAATGCCCAAGAAGAGCCCGCCTTCCGTACGCAATCGAACGTCGTGCTTGTGGCCGCTCTGGTCCGCGACAAAGCTGGCGAAGTCGTCTATGGTCTGCAGGCGAAGGATTTCATCATTGAGGACGAGGGCGTACCCCAGGCTGTCCACCTTGACGAAGCGGCGGAGTCCGACCCGGTGTCGCTGGTCGTCGCTGTGCAATGCGGGCGACGGGCCAACTACGAACTTCCCAGGATGCAGGGCCTGGGCTCAATGCTGCAGCCCCTGATGACGCAGCCGCAGAGCAAGGTCGCCCTGATTGCCTTCGACAGCCAGGTACACATGATTGAGAACTTCACCAGCGATCCGAACGCTGTCGAGCGGGAGCTGCGAAATTTGCAGCCCGGTGATGGCGGCGCGGCGATTCTGGATGTGGTGAGCTATTCGGTAAAGTTGCTCGAGGGCGTGCCGAAGAATCGCAAGCGCGTGCTGTTGCTGATCAGCGAAACTCGCGATCACGGCAGCCGTTCCGCCACCATCGATGACGTTATGAAGGCCCTCGGCAATAGCAACACCGTCGTCTATACACTGGCATTTTCGCCGTCGAAGTCCAACGTGCTCGACACCCTGCGTGGCGCTAACAATCCCGACTTGCATCCCGAACAGACCGAGGTCCACGAAGGGCCGGATCTGCTGGCGCCCTTTGTGCTGGCAGCCCAGGCCATGCGCAAGAATACGGCTAAGGCGATCGCCTCGCTGAGTGGCGGCGAGTACGAGATGTTCGATTCCCGCCTCGGCTTTGACGCGCGAATGAACGACTTCTCCAATCACCTGCACAGCCGGTATCTGCTGAGCTTTCAGCCGGCGCATCCCCATCCCGGACTACACCGGCTGAGCGTGCGTCTCAAGGAGCCGGGATATGCTACCGTCCTGGCCCGCAGCAGTTATTGGGCTACGCAGCCTTAAGATGCGAGGCCACGGCGCATCCAAGGCTTACGGTCGGGTTCACTTCTCGCTAATGTAAGTCCAGAAGCCCTTGCCTGGCCCCGCGCATCGGATATAAGAGGAGCTACGAGCGCTCCGCCCAGGTGATGACCCACTGGAAGACATTTGCGATAGGTTGTAGTCTGGCGCTAGCCCTGTTGCTGTTCGCGCAGCACAAACCTGCGATGTCTAACCACAATGCCTACCGCTCAGTCATTGATCTAACGCACAACTTGAACGACCACTCGCCCAACTGGGAAGGCACGGCGAAGTCGCCCTTCGAGGCGAAAGAATTGGGCAACATCGATCGCGACGGATACTATTCGCGCATCTTCACTACGCAGGAACATTACGGGACTCACCTCGATGCGCCCGCCCATTTCGCGAAGGGCATGTGGACGGTGAACCAAATTCCCCCAGAGCGGCTGGTGCGGCCACTGGTGGTACTTGATGTTCGCCAGAAAGCCCGGAACAATCCGGACTACTCAATCAGCGTCCAGGACGTAGCCGATTGGGAGAGTGAGCACGGCCCCGTTCCAACCGGCGCTGTGGTCATGGCCTACACCGGTTGGGACGACCGCTGGAACTCACAGAAGGAATTTCAAAACCTGGGGAGCGACCATCTGCCTCATTATCCGGGTTACTCAGTCGAGACCGCGAAATTCCTTGTGAAAACGCGAGCCGTAGTAGGGCTCGGCATCGACACCATGAGCGTGGATATTGGGGCAACCTCCACTTATCCGGTGCACCAATTCACCTCCAAAGAGAGCGTTTACCATCTGGAGAACGTAGCTAACCTTGGGCTGGTGCCGCCGTCCGGAACGACTGTAGTGGTAGCTCCCATCAAGCTGGAAAATGGTTCCGGGGCTCCAGTGCGGGTTCTGGCGCTGGTGAAATAGCAGTTAGCCATCGTCACTCGGCTTTCCCCCGCTAGCTTCCAGATTTTGCCGCCGCCAGGCAACCTGAGGCCAGGCGCGCCACGCTTGCGTGCCTGATGACGAATCTGCGGTTCGAATTACTGGAGACTGCTTGAATTCGTTCGGCATACCGGATCGGCATGGTTTTACTGAGTGCCGAAAAAATGCGGTCATGTCACATGCGCCCGGTACAGCATGTAGCTGAAGCCTTCGCGCAGGGCGGCCATCCAGCGTCCGAACGTGGTCTTGGGAACCGAGCCCGGACGCGGCGAAATGTACACCTGCACTCCTTCACGCGCCATCATGTTCTTGGCGCGGTACAGATGATAGGCGTCGCTGACCAGCAAGGCACTATGCATGCCGTTGGCGCGCATGATGTTTGCCACCCGCCGAGTGGATTCGTCGGTATTGTCCCCCTGGGTCTCGGCGATCAAGTTCACGTCAGGCACGCCACGCGATTCCAGGTAGTCGCGGCCCACCTGGCCTTCGCTGTAGCGCGGGTCTCTGCCCGCGCCGCCGGTGGTGATGATGACGGGAGCAAGTCCGCGTTCGAACAACTCGTATGCGTGATCGAGGCGAGCACGATACACGGGCGAAGGATGGCCGACGTATTCCGCCGCTCCGAAGACGACGATGGCGTCGGCGGCGTGGGGCTGATCCACGTCCGCGTCACGCATGATCTGCACACTGGTGTAGAGCACCAGCCCAACCGCGAGAATAGCTGCAAGGCCGACGATCCAAAATTTGAGATGCACCTTGGAAGTTTCCGGGGGCGTGACGACTACTCCCGGCCCAGCAGCTCGACGATCTGCTCTTCGGGAATGGCGCCGTGCCGCAGTAGCCGCCAGCTTCCATCGTCGCTGGTCAAATCGACGATGGTGGAAGGCATATCTCGCGGCGACTGGCCGCCGTCTACGATGATCGACACACAGTCGCCCAGTTGATCACGCACCTGCAGGGCGGATGTGCACTCCGACTCGCCGTGCAGATTTGCCGAGGTTGCCGTGATGGGCAAACCAGCGGCACGAATGATGGCCAAAGGAATTTCAGCCGCGGGCACGCGAAGGGCAACGTTGCCGGTGTTCGCCGTGACTTTGAGCGGCAGCTTGGGATCGGCTTTGACGATGATGGTCATTGGTCCTGGCCAGAAGCGGCGCGCCAGCAGATAGAAGATTTCCGGAACCGGCCATGCCAGGTCTGCGGCCTGGTCCACCGACTCGATCAGCAGCGACAACGGCTTGTGCCGCGAGCGGTTCTTGATCTCGTAAACGCGGTCAACCGCGTGCAAGTTGAAGGGATCGGCGGCCAGTCCGTAAAACGTGTCGGTCGGCACACCCAGCACTAAGCCGGAGCGGATCTTCTCCGCCACATAGGTGACCAGGGAGGCTTCTGGCTGCTCGTTGTTGATCTTGACGATTTCGGGGCGCACCCGTACGTCTCCTTGCTGCTGAGGAGCTGATGAGGCGAAACCGTAACACATCGCCCCGTAGAACGGCAACTTAGCAGATTACCACGCCGCAGCCTTGGCGTCTGTGTCGCAGCCGATTGCGCCGCGCCGAGTGGCGCAACACAACCTAAAGATGCAGAAATCAAGCCGCGTGGGGATGGCTTCCCCGGTGTACGATAGACGCCGGTCATCGTCGACCATGGTCAATCTAATTGAGCTCGAAGGTCGTTTGCGGCGCGTCAACAGTCGCCAAAATGCGCGGGTGAGGGAGCTGCGCCGGGGTTTCAGCGAGGCCGCGCCCAATGAGCAGGGTGCGATCGCCATTGAAGGCATGCACCTGGTGGAAGAGGCAATCCGTAGCGGGCTGCGGCTTGGAACGGTGTTCTTCAGTGAGTCGGGACGGGAGCGCGCGCACAAGCTGCTGCCGCAACTCTCGTCGCACGCGGAAGCTTTGCTGCTGCCGGATGAGGTCTTCGCCAGCGCGGTGCCTGGTGAAAGTCCGCAGGGGATCGCAGCTCTGGTTCGACCGAAAGCGTTCGCGCTCGATGATGTCTTTGCTCCTGCTCCTGCGCTGCTGATTGTCATTGCCGGCTTGCAGGATCCTGGGAATCTGGGAACCATCGCCCGCTCGGCCGAGGCCTTCGGTGTGACCGGCCTGCTGCTGGGCGAACGCACCGTGAGCCCTTGGAATTGGAAGGCTATGCGGGCATCGGCGGGATCGTTGTTTCGCCTGCCCACAGTGAAAGTGGAACTGGGGAAGGCGTTGAAGGAGATTACCTCGCGTGGAGGTCGCGTGCTCGCAACCTCGTCGCACAGGGGCACATTGATCGCGGATGCGGATTTGTGCGGGCTGGTGGCGTTTCTTGTTGGCAACGAAGGAGGAGGAATCCCAAAGGAGCTGGTAGCGCAGGCCGACGAGGTGGTCGCAATCCCGCAGTCCTCGCAGGTGGAGTCGCTCAACGCAGGCGTCGCGGCGTCAATCTTGCTGTATGAGGCTGCTAGGCAGAGAGGATCATCGATTTCGCAACGGGGGGTGGGGGAGCGCAGAGAAGATAGGAATGTTAAGGTGAAGGACTAGAATTGGGTTATGCGGCCACCTAACTGAGTAGAGAGCCTGAACGGCGCCCGCTCGGTATATTTATGGGAAGGGTCGCTTACCGGGAAGATAACACCGGTGAGGTGCATCGCGAACTTGGTCCGGGCCTGAATGTCTCGCCGCAGGACTGAAAGATTGAACCGACAACGATTCCCACTCTTGTTCTAGCCAGAAAGTTGCCGCGCAGAAGATTTTTGATTTTCGAAGACTCCGTGTCATGGTGAACCAAATCTCGTGAGTCTCTTCCAGCAAACTCCGCAACCTGACGATACGGTGGACAAGTCGCGACCGCTGGCTGATCGCATGCGTCCACGCACGCTCGACGAGTTTGTCGGGCAAGGGCATATTCTCGCGCCCGGGAAACCGCTGCGGGTACAGATTGAGCGCGACGACACCGGCTCGCTCATCTTCTGGGGACCTCCTGGCGTTGGCAAGACGACGCTGGCAAAGATCATCGCTCGCATGACCCACGCGGACTTTATCGAATTCTCGGCCGTGCTAGCGGGCATAAAAGAAATCAAGCAAGTAATGGCCGACGCAGAGCGCGCGAGGCAGTACGGTACCCGCACTATCGTCTTCGTGGACGAGGTGCATCGCTTCAACAAGGCGCAGCAGGACGCGTTTCTGCCTTACGTCGAGAAGGGAAGCATCCGCCTGATCGGCGCCACCACCGAGAATCCGTCCTTCGAGGTGATCTCAGCGCTGCTGTCGCGTTGTCGTGTGTATGTTCTGAATCCGCTATCCGAAGAACAGATCGTGCTCCTCCTGCGGCGTGCACTCGAGGACACAGAGCGCGGCCTGGGTGAGGTGCACCTCGAAGCCGAAGATGACGTCTTGCGTAAGATCGCGGCCTATTCCAGCGGGGACGCCCGCAGCGCCTACAACGTGCTTGCAATCGCAGGAACCCTGGCGGCCGAGCAGCAAAGAAAGGGTGCAAGGCCTCGCATCACCGACGCCATCGTCAGCGATGCACTGCAGAAGCGCGTGTTGATGTACGACAAGGCCGGAGAAGAGCATTACAACCTGATCTCCGCGCTACACAAGAGCGTGCGCAATAGCGATCCTGACGCCGCGCTCTATTGGCTGGTGCGCATGATCGAGGCCGGCGAAGATCTCCTGTATATCGCCCGGCGCTTGGTTCGCATGGCCTCCGAAGACATAGGTCTCGCCGATCCCAACGCTCTGGCGATCACGCTCGCTGCGCGCGATGCGGTGGATTTTCTCGGCGCACCGGAGTCCAACCTCGCGTTGGCGCAGGCGGTGGTCTATCTGGCGGTAGCGCCGAAATCGAATGCGCTTTACACAGCTTACGGCGCCGTGCAGGAAGATGTGGAACGCACCGCGCAAGAGCCGGTCCCGCTGCATCTGCGTAACGCCCCGACCGGACTCATGAAGTCGCTAGGCTACAGTGAGGGCTATCAGTACGCCCACGATCTGGAGTCGAAAGTCGCCGACATGCAATGCCTGCCCGACAATCTGAGAAACCGGGTGTACTACCATCCGACCGACAAGGGGGTCGAGCAGGGCATCAAGGCGCGGTTGGCGGAGATCAAGCAGGCAAAGGCAAGAGCGAAAGCCTAGTTCGGCCCGGGGCGCGCAGGGCACGGAGAAAACTCAATCAGAAAGGTTGTGAGGGAAATTGGATTCCGCGAGGTTCTGCTGTTTCACCATTCCGCCAGTACTTGCGCACGGCTCGTGGGTGACCGTCAGCACCGGCTCGGGGTCTGTTCAGGGAGATCGGCTCTAGGCGAGTGACCTAGGCCGCAACCGTTGAACGAGCGCCCATTCGATCATTCAATCTCCCGTGTCTGCGCCTTCCAAGAACTGGAACATCACGTCCATGGCAGCGAGCCCTGCGATCGATGCCCGTTGGAAAAGCCTGGGTCTTCGCAGCAGCGAGGGATTACTGCCGCTTCATGTGCTCCTTCAAAATACACATGTCCGCGACGACGAAGATGCCCGCAAGGCGTGCCTTTTCTGCAGCTTCGTGATGGACCACGCCTTCCTGCATCCAGATAACGGGAGCCTTGATCTGGATGGCCTGCTCGACCACTTCAGACACAGCATCTGGCCGGCGAAAGACATTCACGATGTCAATCTTCTCGGGCACATCGAGCAGTGATGTATAAGCCTTTTCGCCCATCCACTCGGTGAGGTTGGGATTTACCGGAATGATGCGGTAACCCTGCGAGCGCATGTAGTGCGAGACACCGTAGCTGGGCCGCGTAGGCGTGTCGGTGAGGCCCACGACAGCAATGGTCCTGGCAGACTCCAAAAGCTCAGTGATGCGGTCAGCTTCGGTGGCGGGCAATTTTGACTCCTGATCGATCAAAAGGGAATTGTAAACCGGCCATATTCGCTCTACCGCGCGCTCTTGAGCTTCGTAGTCAGCCTGCGATGCGGCTTCGGTGACGTGGCCAGCAATCCCGACAGGTGCTCGACCTCCGTCACGACGCGGTCCAGGTCATCAATGAGCGGCTTAAGGAGATGGGTCACTCCGCCCGCGCGGTACTCATTGACCAGAGAGCGGTAATACCAAATGATCTTCGCCTTGGGAGCGGAGAAGCGAGCAAACGCTGAGTCCCTGTTGTAGCGCAGGTCGCGCAGCACAGCGCGAACGTTATAAAACTTGTCGGCGGCCGACACGAATCGAGTCGCGGCATCCTCATGACGCACGCGGCG
>Ga0074045_10005559_pt1 | contig 10977 bp, 5 predicted proteins | sample BogForMeECP23OM2_FD_94442 | JGI IMG/M metagenome (GOLD analysis project Ga0074045, IMG submission 94442) | Bog forest soil microbial communities from Calvert Island, British Columbia, Canada - Bog Forest MetaG ECP23OM2 | ecosystem: Environmental > Terrestrial > Soil > Wetlands ... | reverse complement strand
TCGCAAAGCCAAGGTTTCGCGCCTCGTTGGGCGACAGGTACTGCTCGCTTCGAATCAGCGTGAAGTTATTTTCCCGTGCTTGCAATTCGATGATGCGCCTGACCCATGTCGGCGAGCCCCCATCGACGTAGAGGAGCTGGTATGGCGGTTCGGTGTTTTCCAAAACGCTGTTGAGCGACTGCGGCGCAAAACTAAATCGCTCGCGGGGGACAACGACAATAGTGACGTCTATCGAAGGACTTCTTTCCATCGCTAGCCCACTCCAACGCGTGCGCAAAGATCGCGAAAAGAGCTCACGAAATTTGCCCAGTTATGCGTCTCCCGGACCCAACTACGTCCGGCCTTACCAAGTTGCAGACGCAGTCCCGGATCCGACAACAGCCGGTTCATCCCGGCCGAAAGCGCAGGAAGCGCTTCCATGCCAGTTCCATCAAAACGCCCTGCGTAGAGACCGAACCGCGAAACTATTCCGCCCGGGTCTACGCACGCCAACAGCGGCGTCTCGCACGCGAGCGCTTCCAGGAAACTCACCGCCAGACCCTCGTGAATCGAAGTGTTGACCAGAAACCAGGCGGACGATAGCGCGCGGACCTTTTGCGGCCCGTCGATATGTCCCAAAAAGCGAACGTTTGAAGGCAGATCGCCAGGAGTCCACGTGCCTTCGCCCTTGTGATAAGCGCTGCCCGCAAGCAGAAATTCGACGTCAGGGAAACGACACGCGAGTTCCGCGAATAGCCATGGGCGCTTGTAAGGGTCCAGGCGCGCCAGGAAGATTACCTGCGGGCGCTCGCTCTTTCGAACATCACCGGGCTCGATGTCGATGGGATTGGGCAACAAGGATAACTCATCGATGTCCATTCCAATGGCACCGGTGAGCTTGCTTCTGAGCTGCGGTTCGGGAGTGGCAAAAGCGATCGGCCGGCCGAACAATCGCGATGTCCGCGCGATCATACCGAGCGACGTGCAATCGAGTGGCATTATGCCCTTCGGAATTACACCGTTAGCGCCTGGAATGCGCAGAGAACTAACCTTCACCACATCTTCCGGGGGACGGGGGTCGCGCACCCACACGATCATGGGCGTTAGCGGCAACGCCCAACAGAGCCGCCCATAGTTGGGCCGGTAGTCGATCAGGAGCAGTGCGTCGACTCGCTCCGAACGCGTAAGCCGTAGGTTCGTCAGCGCACCTGACTGCTTCAGGATCAGCCGCGTATCGTGGACAACGATCTCGCGCTGCTCAATCGATCCACACAGCTCGCCTGTGAAAAAAATCAGGTCGATCCCAAGCTCCGGGTGGCTGCTAAAATAACGCGCCAACTGTCGCGTAGCCCATCCGAATCCTCCCATTCTTCCCAAAGACGGATCGAAGAACTCGTTGGCCACCAGACCTAGTTTGATCCTCTTCATACTATCTATGTACGTCCTTGGCTGCCGGAGGCAAAAGCACAGCTTGCCTGCCGAAACCCAAAGCCGCACTGTAATGCAGGTGCGGACCGCCGAAAACTGGAATCGCCGCGACGTTTCCATTGAACTGCACGCGCGGGAATGCTGGTGCATCTTTTTGAGCGAAAGATGAGTCCGATCTTCGTTATAGTAAGAAGCATAGCTGTCAGAATCCTACCCAAGTGTGCTTCGCCCGGCACGATTGCACGATCAAGGCACCCTCGACAACTGAAATGATGAGCCGCTCGACCTGTCCGTTCCGCCAGGGAGAGTGCGGCGCTCAGGCGGAGCGTCTGCCCCTCTGTCATTCCGACCGTCCCATTTGGCAACGCGAACCTGCCAACCGGTTATGCACGCAACGAAGGCAATCGCCCAAGATGCACCTGAGAGCACAATCTTTGTAGAAATTGCCGGAGCCGCAACGATATCGGTGTAAGCGGCCCTAGAGGCCAAAAAGAGATGCTCGACGCGGGCCAGCCAGCTCGCGTTCCGGATCGATTGCTAACGGTAGCGGCGTCACTGCGGCGTGCGGACGACAATCACTTCCGCTTCTGATCCTTCAGAAAATCCATTTCTTCCTCAGTGGATTGCCGTCCGAGGGCATGGTTTCGACCCGGAAACCTTCCAAATCGCCGGATTACTTCTAGATGCTGCTCTGCCTGCTCCAGTATTTCGGTATGGCCGGGGTTCTCTGCGGCCAGCGCGCCGGTAAGCCGCACCGACTCCAACTGATCGTTCAGATTTTCGCTATGTTCGAGCGGAAGGTATAAGAACATCCGCATTATCGGCGACAACTCGCGATCAAATCCAGATGCAATTGCGTGGCGGCTTAGTTCCCGCGCCTTCATGTCAGTTACGAACGCTCGCGCCGTGCCGCGGAACATGTTGCGCGGGAATTGATCGAGCAGCAGAACCAGCGCGAGACAACTTCGTGGCTGGTGCTTCCAGTCCTCAAGACGCCCCTCTGTAGCATCCTCGTAGGTATTAAGGAAACGCGCCGTACAAAGTCTGTCGAATTCCGGAGTGGGGACAAACCAGCGCGATAGAAACATGTCAGTCTTGAGCCCCGGTTCGGGCGCGAACCAAAAGTGCAATACGCCTTCCGCACGCGACTGCGCATTCTGACTGCTCTCCGGAACTTCACCCACGATGCTTCCTCGTTTCAATCAACTACCCGCCTAACTCTTTAAGCAGTGCCTTGGCGTCCTTCAGGTCGGCGGTGTCAAAGCCCTCGGTGAACCAGTTGTAGATTTCTGCGAGCATCGGGCGGGCCTTGTCATGCTTGCGCTGCTTCGCCAGCAAGCGCGCGAGACTGGTAGTCGCGCGCAGCTCCCATGACTTCGCGTGCTGTTTGCGCGCAATCTCGATCGCGGTGCGTAAAGATTGCTCCGCTTCGGCGGCATTCGATGCGTCCTGGGCCAGCAGCAGTTCGCCTTTAAGCCGATGCAGCTCCGCCTCGTAGTACCGTTGTCCGCTTCTCTCGATGAATGGGAACGACTCGTCAATGGTGCGAACGCCCTCATCGAACCGTTTCATCCGGCCCAGCGCGGTGGCAATAAAGGCGAAACACCGGTCGCTGATATACTCGGAGCCGGCGGCTTTCAACTCCGACATATGGTGTTTCATTCGCACTATGCCACCATCGAGATCACCGGCCAGTGCATCTGCCCACCCGAGATAAATTTCGCTTAGCGCGCGGCCCGTAAAGAAGCCCGATTCGGTCGCTAGTACCAGCCTTGCTGCTGCCCTCGCTCTCATCTGCTCAGGTTCGCGACGCAGTTCATAAATGTAGGTGGCGAATCCGTGTATGTCAGCCAGCATCGTCCTCGGCCCGGAATGCGCGATTGCGGTCGCGATACTCATTCGCTCCAATGCGCGCTCCGGGTAACCCATGAACCACAGGTTCCATCCCGAGAGGATGCGGTTGTTTTGTTGAGTCCCCAGCTGTTGGATTGTTGTCCAGTCCTGGGACATCTGCGTGGCGCGCTGCGGTGTCAGACCCGGGGCTGGCTTCGCTATGGATTCCAGCAGCGCCCACGCCCGGTCGAGGGCTTGGTCGGCAAGCTCGAAGTCCCCCGAGACCATCTTGGTGTACGCCAGCCAGTTTGCCGATTCTGCGAAACATCCGACGCTCCCGTGTTCCTCGGCTCGTGCAGTCAACTCGGCGGCTATCGCCTCGGCTTTGCGCACGTCGGGCCGGAGTTGTTGAACGAAAAAGATTCCGAAGAGTGCGATCCAGGTCTTTTCCCAGTTGATGCCCGGCCGCTGGCAAAGCTCCATTGCGCGCGCCGCCGACTGCTCGACTTCGAACGAGCCGAAGCCCTTGCTATCTCCCAACGGCCCGCCGACGGCGTTCCTGAGATCCAACTCCAGTTCGGCGCGCCGGTCGTCGTCTGGGAGCTTGTGCAGCTGTTCAAGCCCGCTCTCGAACTGCGCGACCGCTTCGGTATTAGACCCGAGGTCGGCGCACTGACGGACCGCGCGCAGGCAATATTTCACAGCCTTACCCGGATTACCGCCGCAGGCGTAGTGGTGCGCCAGTTCGGCGACGTGGTCGTTTAGGCTCTCGACATAAGTTGACTCCAGCGCCGCGCCGATTCGCTCGTGCAGGAGGCGACGACGTTCGTTCAGCACCGAGTGATAGGCGACATTTTGGGTCAGCGCGTGCTTGAAGATGTACTCGATGTCGCCGACCGCAGGTTGCTCGTAGATGAACTCGGCAAGCTGGAGTTCGGACAGCATCGGCTCCAATACCTCGCCCGTTATTTTACGGGAGAGGCGGCCGGCCGCATCGCGGCCGGTAGGTGGGGGTTCTGCTCTCGCTTGCAGGTCCAAAACTCTCCGCACCAGCCCGAGTTTGAACTCCGTACCGATAACGGCAAGCGTCTGGAGCAGGTCTTTGTGATCCGGCGCGAGCCGGTCGATGCGCGCCGCGAGAATCGCCTGCACGGTCGGCGGGATCTTCAACTCGGCCAGCGACTTGGTGAGTTTTACCGTTCCGTTGCGCACCAGTACACCCTCATCGAGCAACACCTGCACAGTCTCCTCCATGAAAAAAGGATTGCCCTCCGTCTTTTCTATGACCAGCCGCTTCAGCGGCTTCAGGCCCTTTGCATCACCGAGCAACGCGGTCAGCATCTCGTCGGCGCTCTCCTTGCCGAGTGGATCGAGCCGCAACTGCGTATAGTAGGTCTTGTTGCCCCACTTGTGGCGGTACTCGGGCCGATAGTTGACCAGCAGCAGGACGCGCGCGGTGCCGATTGAGTCGGCGAGCAGGTTCAAGAATCCCTGCGTCTCGTTGTCGATCCAGTGAAGGTCTTCGAAAACCACGAGCAGCGGCTGGTTGAGGCTCTCACGCAGCAGGATGCGTTTGATCGCGTCGAGCGCGCGACGCTTGCGAGTTTGCGCCTCGATCTCCTCGACCTGATTGTTCTCCGCGGTCAAACCGAGCAACCCATACAAGTACGGGAGCGCGTCCTCCAGCGACCGGTCGAGCGCGAGCACCCGCCCGGTTACCTTCTCGCGTCGCGTGCGCTCGTCATCCTCGGAAGTGATCTTGAAGTAGCCCCTCAGCAGATCGATCAGAGGCAGGAACGCCGACGCCTTGCCGTGCGACACCGAGAATGCCTCGAGCACCATCCATCCCGACTGCGAAACCGCCTTGAACTCGAAGAACAGACGCGACTTGCCGACCCCCGCCTCGGCCATCGCCGCAACGATCTGCCCGCGTCCAGCCCTAGCCTGCTCCGACGCTCGCCTTAGCGATTCCATTTCGGCCTGTCGACCCACGAACTTCGACAACCCGCGCCCCGCCGAGCGTTGCAACCGGGTTCGCAGTGGCCCGAGTCCAGTGACCTCGTAAACGTTGACTGGCTCGCTCACGCCTTTGACCCTGGTCGGACCCAGCGGCTTGAGCTGAAAATATCCTTCGACCTGTTTGCGCGTCTGCTCGCTTACCGCGACGGTCCCGGTGCGCGCGAGCGATTGCAGGCGCGAGGCCAGGTTGGTGGTGTGTCCGATCGGCGTGTATTCAACCTGCCCGTCGCCGGTCGCGATCGAACGGACCACGACTTCGCCCGTGTTTACGCCAACGCGAATCTCGATCGGTGCGCGCCCTTCGGCCGGGAGCTTCGAACCATATCTCAGCAACTCCTCCTGCATCCGCAGCCCAGCATAGAGCGCGCGTTGCGGATGGTCCTCGTGGGCCAGCGGAGCGCCAAACATCGCGAAGATGCCGTCGCCGGTCGATTGCACCACGTGGCCGTCGTAGCGCTGCACCGCCGCGATCATCAGCTTGAGGGCGGGATCGATGATGGCGCGGGCGTCCTCCGGGTCAAGGGCCTCCTCTAGTTCGGTGGAGCCCTTGATGTCGGCAAACAGGGCGGTGACGGTCTTGCGCTCGCCGTCGATTGCTAGTGGTTCAGAACTCTCGACAGCTACCCGAATGCCCGAGGGAGTTGAGCTTGATGTTGCTTTCGAGGGCTGCCCGGCTTCCCCGCCCAGAGAGGTCGCACATTGCGCGCAGAATCTGGCTTCAGGCGGGTTTTCGAAAGCACACTTTTGGCATAGACGCCTGAAGGGAGTCGCACACTGAATGCAAAACTTCGCGCCGTTGGGATTTTCAGTTGAGCAGCTCTCGCAACGCATCGGGGGTAGCCAAGTTACGGTTGTTGTTCGGTAACGCTACGGCTTGACCACCTCGCAGCGGTGCCTTTTGTACATCTCGTCTCGCCAGGCAAATATCGTGGAGAACTCCGAATCGTCAGCTAGCGGCTCGGTATAGATCGGCCGCTCCGGCGCCGGAAGGAAGAAGAGTTCATCAGGCGCCGGTCTCAGAAGCATCAGCATGGACGCCGTGGTCAAGTCTGCCCTGCTGAATGCGTCACCTACCAAATACTGGCGTCCGCTCAACGTTTGCTTGAGGCTCACCAGGATGCGCTTCACCGTAAGCTTGGCCTGCTCCTCGGCGTATGCTGAGTGTCCGTATTTTCCTCCAAAATATTGCCCGGCTTTTTGCATTTCGGGATGGCTCGAGCGGAGAAGGCGTCCGCTGATCAACGTCCGAGCATGCGGACCCAGCACGCCGATCGCCAGCTCCTCCCAGAGCGTCACTTGAGCGCGGCCTTTCTCCGATCTCGGCAGGAGCGGCGGCTCGGGCCTAGTATCTTCGAGCCATTCCAGAATTGCAGTCGAGTCAGGAATTATTTTCCCATCGGTGATCAAGACTGGTACCAGGGCTTGGCCGGTCAATTTCTTTATTTTTTCTTCGTCGATGCCGGGCTCGTAGTTTTCCTTCTCGTAAGACAAGCCTTTGAATGCCAAAGCCCAGCGAACGCGTTCGGACCAAGGTGACCCGTACATTGTAATCAACTTCGTGGTGCTCATGAGCAGTCTCCTTGAGTTGGTCAGTAATGGCTCAATAGCGAGATCGACCGCCACGGGTGGCCTCGGCAGCTCTCCTCATGTGTGATGGGCGATTCGCTTAGTTCAACGATACGTCCTCCGGAATCCTCAGCTTCCACGCAGCCAGCCGGTAAAATCGTAGAATCAGTATCGCCGATTTTTTCGTTGCCGCCTCCTCCTTTTGAGGCGAATCATCTCTAACTTGAGGACAGTGGCCAATGGACCGGGGCTGAACCCCTTCTGAACTCTGTCTGAACCAGCTGAAGTGAAGCGCCTATACGCTTCCCTGCGACCGCAGTAGAATCCGCGATCGGAGCAAATGCCCGAAGATCACTTACAGTTTGAGGATTTTGTGCTGAACCGCGGCGCTTATGAGCTGCGCCGGGGCGGTGTGATCGTTCCGCTCCAGCGTATTCCGATGGAGCTGCTATGCCTGTCGGTCGAGCGCCATGGAGAGCTCGTTACGCGCGAGGAAATTCTCGACCGCGTCTGGGGCAAGGGCGTCTTCGTCGATAGCGAGACCAGCATCAACACTGCTGTCCGAAAGCTCCGGCGGGCTTTGTCCGACAATCCCGAGGTGCCGCGATTCGTGGCTACCGTGCCGGCCAGGGGCTATCGATTCGTCGCCGAGATTCGCGGGCCGAAGAAAAGTAGAACGGAGCAATTTCGAGCTCGGCCGCCGGGTGTGATGGTGGGACGCGAGCGCGAGCTGGCATCGTTGCTGAGCGGACTAGACGATGCTGCCGCCCGGCGCGGGCGCCTCTTCCTGATTTCCGGCGAACCCGGCGTCGGCAAGACCCGCCTGGCGGATGAGGTCGCGGTCGTCGCTGACGCAAAGCGAATGGCGCTGCTGGTCGGGCATTGCTCCGAGCAGGACGAAGCCGTTGCCTATCTGCCATTCGTGGAAATCCTTGAGAGTTTCGTCGATCGCGCATCAAACGCGGACACTCTTCGCACGGCGCTGGGGGAGCAGGCACCGGAGTTGGCGCGCTTGCAGCCTAAACTCAAGAACATCCTGCCGGAGCTTCCGCCGCCGCTCGATTTGCCGCCGGCCCAGGCACGGCGCCACTTGTTCAATTGCTTTTTCGATTTCGTTGCTCGAATCGCTTCAGAACAACCGACGCTGATGATCCTTGAGGACCTTCACTGGGCCGACGATTCGACCTTGTCGCTGCTCGATCACCTGACACAGCGGCTTTCCGATCTGCCTCTGATGGTGATCGGCACCTACCGCGACGCCGAGCTCAATGTCACTCGCGGGCTGGCAAAGACGCTGGAAGATTTACTCCGGGAGCGGCTTGCGACTCGCGTGAGGCTCAAAGGCCTGCCACGCGATGAAGTGGCCGCGATGTTGAATAGCTTGAGCGGAAAATCGCCTCCTGCCGCCGTGGTTGGCGAGATATTCGCCGAGACGGAAGGCAATCCTTTCTTCGTCGAGGAACTGTTCCGCCATCTCGAAGAGGAAAATCGGCTGTACGATTCGTCAGGTCAGTTTCGCTCCGAACTCAAGATCACTGAACTGGAGGCGCCGCCGAGCGTGCGGCTGGTCGTCGCTCGGCGACTGGCGCGGCTCAGCGCCCTCACACAGAAGATGCTCGCAACGGCGGCGGTGATCGGACGCTTCTTCAGTTTTGAAATTCTTCAGGCTGCGAGCGAAGCCGATGGTGATTCGATTCTGGAGCACGTCGAGGAAGCCGAAAAGGCGGGACTGGTTTTTTCGGTCGCGGAGAGTTCCAAGGCCCGGTTCCAGTTCTCTCACGAGCTTATTCGCCAGGCGGTGATCGCCGGCGTGTCGGCGGCGCGGCGCCAGCGGCTTCATCTCGAGGTAGCCGACGCGATCGAGCAAACCTGCGCCGCCCCAGCGGAATCGAAATACCGCGGGAGCCTGGACGACCACGTCGCTGAACTGGCGCACCACTACGCGCGCGGAGGCAATCCTGATAAGGCGGTGAAATATTGCGTGCGCGCTATCCTGCGGTTCGCGGACCTCGGCTCTAATGCCGAAGCAATCGCGCAGTTCGAGAGCGGGCTCGAACTGCTGCTCGAACTCCCAGATGACGACCGGCGCGCAAAGCTGGAGTTGGACCTTAGGAACGCAGCTGGTGGAGCGTTGGGGGATAGCAAGGGCTTCGCCTCGCTTGAGGCCGAGCAGTCGTATACGCGCGCAATGGTGCTTAGCCGGAGGCCGGGGATCAAGTGGGAAAGGACGTGGGACGCTGTCTATGGAGTCTTGTTCGTCCACCTGACCCGTCCCGACCTGCGCAAGGCGTGCGAAATAGTCTCTGCGCTGGTTGCAATGGCCGAGGAACACGGGAGCGCGGAACACCTTGGCGATGCCTGGACATATTTGGCGTGCGCTAGGATGTACTCAGGCGACTTCGAGCTCGCCGCTCAAGGCTTTGACCGAGCGTGGGCGTTGCTGGAATCCATAGCGCAGCCGGCAACAAGTCTGGCAAAGAAGCGCGGCGGGCAAATGCCGCAAACCCGGACAATCCTATGGCGGCAGGGGCCTCAACAAAACAACCGCGCCCTCTCGGGATGGAACCTATGGTTCCTGGGCTATCCGGATCGGGCCCTGGAGCGGGTGAGCGTCGCGACCGCTATCGCACATTCAGGGACAAAGACAATGCTGGCGGACATACACGGATACGCCACCTACATTTCTGAGCTCCGCCGCGAACCTGAGCAGATGAAAGCGAGGGCAGAAGCGAGACTGGCACTGTCTATCGAATCGGGCTATGCCGCTGGCCGCGCTCTGAGCGAATTTTACCTCGGGTTGGCGGATGCGCTGGCCGGCGATCTCGAGGGCGGCATCGCGCGGATGAGACATCATTTGTCGGAGCTCAGGGCTCGCGGCTTCGAGGTGGCAGCGGCGTATCATCTAGCTCTGATTGCCACCGCTCTGGGCAAGGTGGCACGGTTCGATGAAGGTTTTCGCACAATCGAAGAGTCATTCCCGATCATCGAGAGAACCGGCCAGCGGCATCATGAGGCGGAGGTACATCGGCTGAAGGGCGAGCTGCTGCTGGCCCAGAACGCAACGAATGCTGCCCAAGCGGAGAAATCTTTCCGTACCGCAATCGAAATTTCGCGCAAGCAGCACGCGAAGTCATGGGAGCTGCGCGCGACGACAAGTCTCGCGCGGTTGCTGGCGACGCAGCGCAAACGTGACAAAGCGCGCACGATGCTCACGGAAATCTACGGATGGTTCACCGAGGGCTTCGACACCCCCGACCTGACGGACGCCATGGCCCTTCTCAAGGAGCTAAGGGGATAGACGACGATCCGGTGCGCGACGTTGCGGTGCTGCAGCATCGCGCCAATCTCGACGTGGTAATGAAGGGCGGAAAGTTTATCGAGTGGCAGCTCACGCCGAGCAAGGCAGTCGCCAAGTCCGCGTAGTTTTGGTTTCCAACGTCCTCGGAATCCGCCTGGCGAGCCCGTTCTCCGAGATCGATCAAGCGAGAAGTTGACATGGGCCCGCGACCCACCCGCGCGGCGATGAAAATGAAGTATGGTGGGGCGGTGGCATCGGGGCGAGCGAAGGTCGCGAGTCGCAATGGTTGTGGTTCCTCAAATCTTAATCCGAGCGAATTGACTGGTGGTTTCGAACGTCTGGCGATAGCCTGCGTTCATGGGGATGCCGACCAGCGAAGCGCTCCCGGTCGCCCGAAGCGGCGAACCCCGGACCCGCACCGCGCTACTGTTGGAATCGATCGCGCCGCGCCATCAAATCGCCGTGCTCCAGCGCAGCCGAACTTGTGTGTGGCGAACTACTGATTTCCCCAGAATCAGCAATTCGCCACACACACCTCTCGCCATGGTTGCGGAGGTCGTTTTGTCGGTGATGGGTAACCGGTCGGACCGGCGCTTTCTAAACCTGTCCTGTGCCCGGGCCCTCGAGGCCGTTTGGTTGACCAGGAGAAGGCGCGCGGATTTCCATCAGGGCCGGGAGCGAAAAATACAGCTCCGTAAACAGGCCGAACATATGGCTGCAACCGGATTCACCCTCCACCCGACGATCGCCTTTCGCTCGGGACTGGGGCCATGTAAGGCACAACGGGCAACCTGACCATTCAAAGATGTGGCTGTCGCTGTTGCCGACCACGACTCCGCTCGCCGGTCTCGCTG
>Ga0074045_10005554_pt1 | contig 10984 bp, 12 predicted proteins | sample BogForMeECP23OM2_FD_94442 | JGI IMG/M metagenome (GOLD analysis project Ga0074045, IMG submission 94442) | Bog forest soil microbial communities from Calvert Island, British Columbia, Canada - Bog Forest MetaG ECP23OM2 | ecosystem: Environmental > Terrestrial > Soil > Wetlands ... | reverse complement strand
CGGAATGCCATGATTGGATTCGTGGTGCTGGCATACGCTATTTACTGGGCCGGACGAGGCCAGGCGGAAGCGGTCACCGACAAAGCTGCGTTTTTGTGGAGGAAGTTCCCAAAGTTCATCCTTGGTTTTCTCTTGATGTCATCGTTGGTGGGCTTTCATGTGTTCAGCAAAGCACAGATCGGGTCGCTGGGGAATCTGTCAAAGTGGGCATTCCTGCTGACTTTCGCAGGGGTCGGCCTGCGCACGAATTTTCGCGACATGTCGAAACAGGGACTGCGACCTTTCGTCGTAGGAGCTCTGGGAGAGGTTCTAATCGCATGCCTGACGCTTGGTTTAGTGGTCGGCGCGAATCGAATCTGGGGCTTATAGAAAGACCTGACGACGCTCATCTCTACTCCTGAGGGTGCCCTTATGTCTGCGTTCTTTGCAGACGCAAGGGGGAGAATTTTGACTTCTTATCCCCACCACTACCGCCGGTCTGTTCTCTTCCGTGCCTTCCACCGCGGCGACGGCGGAGTACAAAAATGGAACTCAAATCAACGATCCAAGCGCAGCAGCAGCTTTCGCCCCCGCGCTTTCATGGCGGGCGTACCGTTTCGAGTCGCTTCGCGCAGAATTTTCATCACCCTGGGTTTGATGCGCGGGTCGCCCTGCGCCAAGTCAGCCAATCCCTGAAGGGCGAACGTCTTCACGATGGAGCTGCGGTCTTCAAGATAGCGGCGCAGGCAAGACATTGCGACTTGCCGTTGCCTGGTGGTGAGCAGCACTGGTGGTGAGCAGCAGCCGAGGAATCATAGCGGCCAGATGCCACGCCAACTCCTGTTGTTCGGTTATCTGTCATCAAGTCGAGCAGTAGCTTCTTGTAGGGCTGGAGTAACTCTGGGCTCTGCCGCGTGACCTTCTCGGTCGCGTCCGCCGCGCGCATGCGGACCAGGGGATCTGCCGACCATAGACCTGCAATCAGATCGGGAAAAAGACATCCTTCCTCGATTGCAGGGAGGCGATCGAAGATCGCTGCTCCGGGCAGGCGGCGGCGATTGTGTCCGAGCGCCCGGAACTTGTTCGCGGCATTGCGTTCTTCTACTCCGCGGTAACTCCCTTTAAGAACAGATAATAAAAATCGACGCCACGGGCAAAGGACTCGACTCCGATGCGCTCATCTTTTCCGTGGGCTCGGACATCGTTCCGCTCATATTCTTCGCCGGACACGCAGTAAGTCGGCATCCCTGCGGCATTTGTGAAGACGCCGTCGGACGCGCCTGTGCTCATGGTCGGGAGCACGGGAATGCCCGGCCACATTTGTGCCACGACTTCATCGAGAGGGTCGAATACTTCCTTGAGCGGGGGCGGCGGAACGTAGCTGTGCCGGTTCGAGCCATGGTCCATGAGTTCGTTGTTATTCTCGCGAAATCGGACTTTGATGGTCGGATTTACGATTTTGGGATCGGCCACAACCTGCTCCAGGGTAAGCCTGATTTCTTCAAGCGAGTGTCCGGGCTCGATACGGCAGTTTACGTTGGCCTGCGCCATCTGCGGGAGGGCGTTGTTGGCATGGCCTCCGCTTATTCTCGTGACGACGCAGGTCGTGTGCATGGTTGAGTTGTCCGGGGGATCTTCTGACAGCTGCGCTACTGCCTCCATGTCGGGAGGGTTCTTGAGCATGGCCTTGAGATCCGCCGCTCGTTGCGGCGTCGATATCGGGATCTGCCGTTCGTAGTACGCACGGGTGATGTTGTTCAGTTCGAAGGGAAACTGGTGGCGTTGGATCTGGATGAGAGCATCGGCCAGCTCGTAAATGGCGTTGTCCGGCCGGGGCAGCGAGCTATGCCCGCCGGGATTGGTGACGGTCAGCACGAAATCGCCATAGAGTTTTTCAGTGGCGATGATTTCCATCATCACCGGTTTGCCGTGATCGGCGAGCACGCCGCCGCCGTCGTGGTTGAGCACGAACTCGGCATCGATCAGGTCACGATGATTCTTGAGCAGCCAGTCGACTCCGTTGGATGTGCCGCCTTCTTCATCGGCAGTCATGGCGAGAATGATGTCGCGGCTGGGCACGTATCCTTCCTTCTTCATGCGGATGAGCGTGGCCGACATGATGGCGTCGCCATCCTTCATGTCGCTGGCTCCGCGGCCGTAGTAATATCCGTCCTTTTCGATGAACTGAAAGGGGTCGGTCGTCCAATCCTCGCGCCGCGCTTCCACCACGTCGAGATGCCCGATCAGCAGCACCGGTTTATGCTTGCCTGAACCATGCAGACGCACGACCACGTTCTTTTTGCGGGCATTGGGGCCGAGCACCTGAATATCGCTCTCGGGAAATCCGACTTCGCGAAAGCGCTCTGCCAGCGCTTCCGCGGCGGTGGTTACGTTGCCGATAGAGTCCGTAGTATTGATTTCGATCAGCTGTTTGAAAATGTCTAACGCCAGCTTTCGCGTCGCTTCGTCGGTTGGCGTTGTTTGCGCCGGCAGCGAGATGGCAAAGAGCATGCAAACCGACAAACCGAGCCACAAGTTGCTGGATAGGACAGCAAATTTCACGTTCATCCTCCACGGGGATTCCCTTGTCGATCCTCTTTCGATCCCCGGTCGATCTTCCGTCGATACTCACGAACGGTGGCGCGAGAAGTTTATCCAAGAGCTGCCGCTGAAAACTAACAGATTCGCTTCGCAAAATACAAATTTTGTCGGGCGCGCGTCGTGGAGAGAATTTGAGAGTTGCAATGTCGAAGTTCGGGCGCTACCTTCGCCAATACAAAATGATGATGACACGTGAGAACGGGAAAAAAATCGGGAGGGCGAGGGCAGGGTTGCTTTTTTGTGTTTTCTTTCTTATCGCGGCCGGCCTTGGCTACCCGGTGCTCAACCGGTTCGACCCGCGCCAAACGCCGGGGCTGTCAGATGTGAAAACTTATGCGGCGGTGGTATCGGGAACGGATGGTTTTGGCAGCGAAGACTTGCGCTTCCGCCGCTTTCGGGTGCTGGTTCCGTGGCTCGCCCGGCCTTTTTATTGGCTGGCGAGAGGACGGTTTGCCACTTGGGATCCGGTGATGTTCGGATTGCTCGTCGCCGACTCGCTGTTCGTGGCCGGGACGGCGGTGCTGATGGTTATTCTCGGGAGCCTCAGGTTGGGTAGTGGCGGAGCAGGACTCGTGGGCGCGTTGCTCTATCTGGTCAATTTCGCGGTTCCAAATTTGCGTCTGGTTGGGTTGGTGGATGCCGGGGAAGGGTTCTTCCTGCTGGCTTTGCTTTGGAGTTTGTCAGAATTCAAGTTGTGGGCCCTGCCTGTGATCGCCGTGCTTGGAGCGTTGACGAAAGAAACGTTTGTCTTTTTCGTCGTGATCTTCACGGCAACGTGGTGGATCACTCCGGGGCACGATTGGAGCCGTCGTTCGAACGATGCTCAACAATCCAACGGGAAACATTTTCCGGATGCAGCCTGGATCGTGACCAGTTGGTTGCTCGGCGTGGGAGCAATGAGCATCTTGCAGTGGTCAGTCACGGGCATGTTTGTAAGTCCGCAGCAGTTCGGCGTAGATCTGCATCAGCGTGGCGGGTATCACTTCGCTGTTTCACTGCAGGACCGAAACCTGTTGTACATTTTTGTGTGGTTGTTGCCCACCGCGATTCCGAATCTTAAACTATTTCCAAAAGAGTGGCTCATTCCGATGGGCGCAACCTGCGCCACGGCATTCGTGCTGGACGCTTATTTTGGAGGAGCGCCGGGAACCTTGGGAAGAGTGCTTTTCAGTCTTGCCGGGCCGGTGCTGAGCCTATCGTCGGCGCTCTTTCTACTGCGGATGTGCAGCCCGACAATCAAGATTCGTGATCGCCCTCATTATGATGAGGGCTGAAGATGCGTTCCGCCCTACTCCGTCAGTTGAGGCTGCTGGCGCTTGTTCCAGAGCGGCGCGAGGATACTCGATTTCAAGATTTCCGACTCGGCCTGAACCCAGTCTTCGAGATCCTGTCCTTCGGCTTGTCCGCGTTCCTCGTAAAGCTGACGTGCGCGCAAGCGTATTTTTCTTTCCAGCAATTCCATCATTAGTTTCTGCCGTTCACGATTTCTGGTGACGCTATCCACTTGTCTATACCCCACAAAAGTTATTGTCTATCAATATTGTAACTGGGGATTGGTTACGGACCGGTGAACAGGGTGGTTACTAAAGGCACACATATTGGCCGCGTCTTCTGTTATGAACTCCGAGGTTAATAGGCTGGAGCGGATGGTATTCCGGAGGCTCTCCACAAATGTGCAAACAATTTGCAGTTAGCCCGCGTGAATGGCGGTAAGCCGCCTGATCCCGCCGTCAAAGTTTGGTATCGGGCTTGCATCTACCGTGTCAGGAGCAGCTTACATCCGTGGGTAGTTTGGCGGATGATCCCTCGCTAACTCCTGATGGGGAGAGCCTGCGATGAAAAAGATTGTGTTCTTGCTGTGCCTGCTTTGCTCTGCCGGGGCGTTGGCCCAGAGCAGCGCTGCCTACGGTTCGGTCAACAATCAAGCGCAACCGATCGAGTTTGCGAGTCATCCCCTGCAGGCAGTTTATGCGGCGATGTCTCAGGAACGAAGCATTCTCCCGTCATCGACTTATTTGTCGGCCCAGGGAGAGAGGCGAGCCTCGGATTTCGCCCAACCGGAAAGTGTTTCTCTCGGCACCATCGCCCGCGAATTGAAGAAACAGCACGCGGACGCGAAGAAATCGCACACTGTCTGGATCAACCAGTAGCTGGCGTCGCCCGACGCCGGCTCCTCGCCGCGTCCCCGGGACGGAAATCTGTTGGATTGATCGTGATCTGGAGTATTCGCTAGCAGCCGTATTCGGTAGCCACGCAGATTTTCCGGCCAGTCTCCACCGTCAGCGGCCGAAGCCGGAGCAAGAATCAAAGTTTACGGCGCGGCTGAAGCCGCGCCGTTTCAAAACAAAATTCAACCAAGCCACCACCGAGCCGTTGGTACTTCCATCCCACCAGAAAGAAAATGTTACCCTAAGAGATCCCATGGCCGTCGTTCATGACCATTATCCCCTGAGCATTATTATTCAATGAGCATGCTTTCATGACCATTCTCGACTTTACGGCAGTCGTGGCGGCCGTTTCGTTTGGCGCGGGATTGCTCGGATCGCTGACTGGCCTGGGCGGTGGTGTCGTCCTGGTGCCGTTGCTGACGCTCCTGTTTCATGTGGATATCCGGTACGCCATAGGAGCGTCGCTGGTTTCAGTGATCGCGACATCCTCGGGCGCCGCAGCCGCGTATGTGAAAGAAGGATTCTCCAACATCCGCATCGGCATGTTCCTGGAGATCGCAACCACGGTTGGAGCATTGTGCGGAGCCTTTCTGGCGACGCGGATACCGACCAGCGCGTTGGCGACCATCTTCGGTGGCGTTCTGCTGTACTCCGCCTTTCTTTCGCGCAAGCCGCGCCCGCTGGACCAGCGCGATCTGCCGCCCGATCCGCTGGCGACGCGCCTGCGACTGAATGGCAATTTCCCTGAAGGCGGACGTAAACGAAAATATAATGTGCAGCATGTGCCTGCCGGTTTCAGTTTGATGTTCGGGGCGGGCGCGCTCTCGGGGTTGCTTGGCATCGGTTCTGGCGCGGTCAAAGTTCTGGCCATGGATCAGGCGATGCGCATTCCTTTCAAGGTTTCTACGACTACGAGTAACTTCATGATTGGGGTGACGGCGGCGGCGAGCGCGGGAGTCTACCTCAACCGCGGATACGTCGACCCTGGCCTGGCTATGCCCGTCATGTTAGGAGTGCTGGGTGGCTCGTTGCTGGGGAGCCGCATTCTGGTCAAGGCGGAAACCAAGTCGCTCCGGCTCGTCTTCAGCGTGGTGATTCTGGCGTTGGGGCTGCAGATGCTCTACAAAGGACTGTGGGGAAGAATCTGATGCCGCCGACCGGTGGGCAACCGAGCCAGTCGCAGTCCTTTCAACCGCAGCCGTGGAGAGATCGTCGCTTGGAACTCATCCTCGGCAACCTGCTACGCGCGGGCGTTTTGCTCTCGGCGGCGGTAGTGCTTGCCGGAGCCGGCGTTTACCTCTCACGGCATGCGCACGAAGCGGCCAATTACCGGGTTTTTCGCGGTGAGCCGGCCGACTATCGTACGGTTTCTGGAGTCATTCACAGCGTCTGGAGCGGCCGCGGCCAAGGCTTGATTCAGCTTGGATTGCTTCTTCTGATTGCCACGCCTATCGCCCGGGTAGCTTTTTCCGTCGTCGGATTCTCCATCGAGCGCGATCGCATGTACGTGATTTTCACTGTAATTGTGCTGGTTGTATTGCTCTTTAGCTTGCTTGGGTCCGGGATGGGCGTATAGGTGGGTCTCCGCGAGGCTGCCAGCAAAATACATGGGCCCTTCGCTTCGGTCGGGATGACAGCCAAAATATGGAACGACTTGCGGGAAAAATTCTAGAGATTTCTCGCTCGCGATACCATCTTCGCTGTCGTAATTGCCTGACCTACATGGCGCTGCGTGTGATCGGCGATGTGGACAAGCAATCCTCCCACTGTAGATGGAAGCTGCTTATTTCCTACAGTCCGAGCTGCTTCCAAATTGGCCGTCGCCAATAACCTTATTCGCGTCGCACCGTCCGCAAGCGCAGCGCTTAGTTCGGCGAAAAGCTCATCGTTGGTTGCATCGGGGTCAAGCTCCTTTCGCAGACGCGCGATCTGCTCCTCGCTCAAACTTCGTGCTTCGGCATAGGTCAGCAGACGATCCAGACTGCGCGCCAAATGCCGAAGGTGAAATGCGACCGGCGCGACTCCCGCAGGCCGCGCATTCAAATCGGAATCGGAAAGATTCCCGCACCACTTGCGCAAGTCTTCCTCGGCCAGTTGCAGCGCGTGCAAAACGGCTCGTCCAACCGCCGGAATATCAGATTCTGTGCCGCGCAACCAGGGCTCAACGAATGGCATACAGTTTTGCCGATGATCACTCCACGCGTGATTTATCGCGGCCAGAGCCAGCCGAAGGTGCCGGCAGTGAGCAGACCGTAGACGAGGCCATCGATAACTTCCTTAATGGTGACCGACCAGGGCTGGCCTTTCCAGATGCCGTTGCTCAGGTTGCCCAGGCCGTAGGCAAGGAACGCGGCTGTTCCTACGACGCGGAAGACCGCCCGATAGTTGGCGCCGGGAGGAACCGTGTGTCCGGTGAGATAGGCGACGAAGAATCCGATTACCAGGCAAAAGACGAACCACTGAATCAGAAACTTTGGCATGGCCGGAGGCCCGCTGGGAACGACGGTCATGAACCCGACCGGCCCCTGCTTCTGCTTTTCGATCAGGGCTGGCGACTTCATATCCTTGTGAGTGCAGTGCGGGAAGACATAGAGACCCTGCTTCAGACCAGCCGCACGCAACGCGGAGAGGATCTTGTCTTCGTCCGGAAGTTTGCCGTAGTCGCTGCGATGATAGGGCAGCAGCATGTGCATGATGGAACTGGCGACGAAAACGAAGACCGCCGACACGACGATGGGGAGCCAAAGAGCGGCAAGAGGGACCATGTGAGCCTCCTTAGGCGCAACGCAACGGATGAATGGCAGGACTTAGCAGGCGAGGCTACGACAGCCGGAGGCCGCGGTCAAGGGTTTCGAACCGGGTTTTGAATGGGCGTAATACTATCGGTAAACGTTGCGGTTCAAATGAGAATAGAGTCATCCAGCCGTTTGCGGCGGAAATCGGCGACGTGCTGCACGAAGGCCATGATCAGGGGGTGCGGGTTGTCTGGGGATGACGATAGCTGCGGTTGAAATAATGTCGCGACAAAAAAAAGATGCGCGGGAGATTCGATGGCGCGGCATTCTTCGCCGGAGCCACGCGCCACCACCGGAAAGCCCGCTTCCATGGCCATCCATTCAAACTCGGGATTCAACTCGTAGTTGCAGAAAAATTCCTCCTCGATGACTTCCTTTCCATAAAACGACGCGAGGTAGGAGCCGGGACGCAAGCGGATGCGATTAATTCTTCCGGAGAGCTTGGGCGCGTTCGGCTTCCGATTGGGGACGGCGCAGGCGACGGGATAGATCACGATGTTTTTGGCGTTGGGATCTTCCTCGGCGGTGGTGGCGTCACGGACCCCGAGCACGTTGCGGGCGCACTCAATGAGGGCGTACTGAAATCCGGCGCAGGTTCCGATAAAGGGCCGGTCGTGGACACGAGCGAACTCGATACCTTTGAGCATCCCGTCGAAACTCTTAAAAGGACTGCCCGCCGAGGCCCAGAGGCCGTCGAAAGAATCAAGGGTCGCTGGAGCGCCCGGTTCGAGAAGCGACGGCGTTGGGAGCCACGTCGACTCCACTTTCAGTTGGAGCTTCCGAGCCGCGTGCTGGAGAGAGTCGTCGGTCGCGTGATGAGAACGGAATTCGGGATTGAAGTCGCCAAGAATCCCGATCCGTACGGATTCGGTCACAAGTGACATTCTAAATTAGCGGCTCGCAGGCGGCATTGAGCATTCAGCTACCGACGATTACGATCGTGGCCTCGCTTGCGGTCAGAACGTCTGTGCCAGCAGTGTGTAGACGCCAAGGAAAAGTATGGCGACGCCTCCCAAGATCATGGCGACGGACTTCCAGACGAAGTCTCCGAGTGACTCTCCTTGACTGCGGCAGGAAATCACAAATTTAGAATCACTCGTGCCTTTCATCAAAACAACCGGCGGAGCGAGGTTAGGGCCAGATGATCCGGGCTGATTTTCGTCCTGGTCCTGATCGTCGGCGAAAGCCCTCGGCATTACGTTGTTGTCGATAACCGGCGTGGGGCGCGAGAGTCCTGCGGCGGACCATGCCTCGGGTCGGGTGATACCGGCGCGATTGAGCGCGGCGGCAATTTTTGCCTGCTGGCTCATCGCGCTCGACGATGAGGGAAGTGCGCCACTGGAAAGCTTAATGACCTGGGGAGCGGGAGCCGCGTCCGGCAGATGATTCGCCGTCCGATTCGGCTGGGAACGGTTTGCGCCTTCCTGATTCGTTGCGCCTCTCAGTTCGTTATTCGAACTCAAGGGACGGACCTGAACACCCGGATTCTCCATGAGAGTTCCGGCGACGAAAATTGGGTCTTCAGGTCGGATTAATCGCTCTTCGATAAGTAAACCGCAGTCGCGAACCACGCGGTGGCGCGTTAGGAAGTCGCTGACCCGCGGCGGAAAATTGTCGATGTCTGACGATAAAGATCTTTCGTCGTATTCTTCGCGGAAGTCAGATGGCAAGTCGAGATCGGCCCCCAGAGGTTCAACTAGCAATTGACCGGTAGAGTCAGCGATGAAAAACGGCAGATGCAGCGTTTCGTCCGCAATCTTCTCCCATCGATTGCCCTCGTTTAGCTGCCATGCGATGGTTTGATAGAGGAAGCAGGGTTTACCGGTGATGGGCGCCTGGATCGTATTTGGGCCGGTTGCCTCGCCGTTGACCTTGATTTTTCCAGGCGTGGCGTTGCGAATCTCGGTGGCGGCCGAAGCGCTCGATAGCAGCTTGCGAACCAGCGGGTAGAATCCAGCGAAGAAGAAGCATGACCCTCCGGCGATGGCGGTCCACGCAAAAATCGTGAGGTGGTCGATCGAGATCAAGAAGGAAAGGCAGATGGGCACAGCGCGTTCCTGATATGCATTGTGTGACTAAGATGACAGCTGCCATGAGCATAAGGAGAGATTTGCCGAGTGAGATGGAGAAAGAAGCGGGGTCGGCTTACGGAAGTAAGTAACAGTTACTGAAGGTGAATGCGGCAGAGACGAGGCGAGCGCCGTCTCTACCTAAGCTATGCTGTGACGGAGCGGGTTTTCAAAATGTCCACGACCGCGGCGATGGCCGCATCTACCTCGGCATCGGTGTTGTAGAAGTGAGGAGAGAAGCGGACTCCTGCCCTGGGGCGCCAATCCACAAGAATGTCGCGGGCCAGCAACTCTCGGCTTACCTGCTGGGAGTCGGGCATATCAATGGAGACGGTGCCGCCGCGCTGTTCGGGATTGCGGGGGGTGTTGATGCACCATCCCTGCCGGTCCGCCAGTTCAATCAGGCGAGCCGTTTGGCGTTTTGATTTCTCGCGAATCTTATCGATGCCAACTTCGTGGATGATTTTGATTCCAGGACGAGCCGCCTCGATCGATGGAATGTGAGTGGTTCCATTCATGAATCGCAGGGGCGCACCGGCGTAGCGGATGGGACCGGTGGCGAACTCGAAAGAATTTTCGTGCGCGAACCATCCCGTAAGCTTCGGTTCCAGCTTCTTGCCGAGATCGGGGCGGACGTAGAGATAAGCGACTCCGGGGCCTCCGCAGAGCCACTTGAGCACGCCTCCGCAGGCGAAGTCGACGTTGAGCGACTGGACATCGACAGGAACAGTGCCGAGCGACTGGAAGGTATCGAGGACGACGTGGGCTCCCACCTTGTGCGCTTTGTCGATGATGGCTTTTGCGTCATTGATGTAAGAGCTGCGAAAAATAACGTGAGAGACAGGGACGATCAGAGTCTGCTCATCGATGGCGTCAAGCAGGCGGCCGGTGGGGACGGTGATGCCGTCGTCTGTCTTGACCATGTGAACCTGCGCGCCGTAGGGGCGCTGCGCTTCCCAGAAGTACATGACGGAAGGAAAGTTCATGTCGCTGTAAACGACTTTGTTGCGCTTGCCGCTGAAATCGAAGCAGGACGCGACTACGGCCTGGCAGGTAGTGACATTCTGATGCAGTGAGACGGAATCCTTGGGCGCGTTCATCAGGGCCCCGAGCTCATTGCCGACTTCGAGGGCCAGCATCCACCAGCGTTCCTCCCAGGCGCGAACACCGCGGGTGGCCCAGATATCGGCGTAGGCGCGGAGCGCGTCGTAAACGGCGCGGGGCATGGCTCCGAGGGAGTTGGAGATCATGTAGTTGGTACGCTCAAGGATAGGAAACTCGGAGCGATAGCGGAGGAGATCGTCGGACATGAGAGTCATTGTAATTCGGGTATGTCGAGAAGTGGGCGGGCAATGATACCCGCCCCGATTGT
>Ga0074045_10005553_pt1 | contig 10985 bp, 7 predicted proteins | sample BogForMeECP23OM2_FD_94442 | JGI IMG/M metagenome (GOLD analysis project Ga0074045, IMG submission 94442) | Bog forest soil microbial communities from Calvert Island, British Columbia, Canada - Bog Forest MetaG ECP23OM2 | ecosystem: Environmental > Terrestrial > Soil > Wetlands ... | reverse complement strand
CAAATTTCGAAAGTTGGAGCCCTTTGCAAACTCAGTCCAAAGGCGCATGGATATTGACCGTGACGCACATCCCGAAAAATATCTTGCCAGAAGCGTGAAGAATCCCGTGACATAGGTACTAATGATGAATTGCCTGGCCACTTCTAGACGTCTCATGGTAATTGTTGTCTTGCTCACCGCCACTCTTGCGACGGCGGCCACGATCGCTCCGCCCAGGAAGACCCACGCCAAGTCACACCACGTGACCGAGAGCGCAGCAACACAAAAGAAAACGGCTCGCATGAAGCACAGCAGCCGGACCGCAGCCAGCACGAACCGGTCGAGCCATATTGTGGTAGCCAAGACCCTGAAACCAATCTTCAAGAAGTCCAAATACTACGAGCGTTTTTATGCCAGCTCTTTCGCCACCGATCAGGTTGATGGCGATATTACTGCTGGAGAGGACCCCATCGTTCGGGCCGCAGCGATTGACGCGCTTGGCAATATGAATGGAACAGTTGTCTCGATCGATCCAGACAACGGACGGATCCTGGCGATGGTGAACCAGAAACTGGCGCTGTCGGCAGGCGCCCAGCCTTGTTCCACCATCAAAGTCGCGGTCGCGCTGGCGGCACTCAGCGAGAACGTCATCACCAAGGACACTGAAATCCCTCTGGGCAAGTACTACCGGATGGACCTGACCACCGCGCTGGCCCATTCCAACAACGCATATTTCGCGGCAGTGGGACAAAAGCTGGGCTTCGAGAAGGTCAGCTTCTACGCCCACCAATTTGGTTTGGGCGAACTGGCGGGATGGAAGATTGAGGGCGAACACCTTGGCACGTTTCCATCCGCCGAACTGGATGCGAAGCTCGGCGGTGTCGGGAAGATGTGCTCCTTCGGCGAGAGTATCTCGCTGACCCCATTGCAGTTAGGTGCTTTAATGGCTGCAATTGCCAACGGCGGATCGCTGTACTACCTGCAGCATCCCACTACGCCGGAAGAAATTGCGAACTTCACTCCAAAGATGAAGCGCAAGTTGGCGATAGGCCCGATTATTCCCGAACTTTCAGATGGCATGTCCGGTGCCGTTGAGTACGGCACCGCGCGGCTTCTCCGTAGCAGTTTTGTGGAAGAGCCGGTGCTTGGCAAGACCGGCACGTGTTCCAAGAATGGAACGCGATTTGGCTGGTTTGCCTCCTACGCAAATACCGATTATGGCAGGATTGTCACGGTGATTTTCCTGGAAGGCGGTCGTCCAACCTTTGGACCCAAAGCTGCCGAACTCGCCGGACACTTCTATCGGAATCTTTATGATCACGACTACTTCACGGCCAAGACGTCAGGTGTCTCTGCGCCCGCCCCCGTCGCAACCGCAGCTCAAGTCACCCGGTAAACCGCGGATACGTCAGGTTAGAGCCTCCCCACCGAGGAGGCTTTTATTGTCTGGGAGGATCACTGCGCAGCGGGCGACAACTTCTGCGCCTGTAAGTCCTGCACAGCGTGCTGGTAGGTTAGCTTAGCGGCGGGATCCTGGGCTTCGGCGAGCTTCTTGTTAAGCCACTGTAGAACTGATGCCCGCGATGGGTGAGGATAGCTGGGTTCGACCTGAGTGATACGCCAGCCACCATTTACTTCCGCAACAACAAATCCCACGTCTTGTATTGTATTTACGGGTTCGCTGGAATAGCCCTCGCCCATGTCGTAGCGACCCACCAGGCGATAGCGGACGATGATCGAGTACTTGCCATGCTCCAAAACGGGTTCCTGGTCCACATCGAATCGCGACGTCACCATCATCAGAGGATATTCCGGGTTGGATCGCCAGGAGACGAATGGCTCGAGTTTCGGCCAGTCCGACGGATTCAGGCGGGCTCCTGCATAGTCCATACGGCAATAGCGCTCAACCAGTTCGCGCGCCGTTGCTGACTCCAATTTCGGTTCGGTGTGGCTCAACGGCACTCCGAACTGGGCTTCAGCACCAGACAGGCATGCCGCCACCAGAGCCAGTGAAACGAACGCTAACCGCGCGAAATGAAGCAACATCAAACCTCAGAGTAGCAATTCCGAATGACAGCAGCATACCGCTTCTCGGTCTGAAACACGAAACGCCCGACGAAGTCGCCGGGCGTCGCGCTGCGTTAGACCTATTTTCTACGCTCTTGCGGTTTTCTGATCGCTGAAGACCTGGCCGTCCTTGATGTGGATAATGCGATGGGCGTATTCGGCGATGTCGTGTTCGTGAGTGACCAGTACGATGTTGTTGCCTTGCTGATGCAGCCGGTCAAACAGCGCCATGATCTCCACGCCAGTCTGAGAGTCCAGGTTGCCAGTAGGCTCGTCGGCCAGGATGATGGACGGGGTATTGACCAGCGCGCGGGCGATCGCGACTCTCTGCCTTTGGCCGCCGGACAACTCATTGGGTTTGTGGTTCATGCGGGCTTCCATACCCACGGAAATCAGGGATTGCCTAGCGCGCTCGATGCGCTCCTGGGAGGGTACGCCAGCATAAATCAACGGCAGTTCCACGTTGTGCAGCGATGTGGCGCGGGCCAGAAGATTGAACGTCTGGAAGACGAAGCCAATCTCCTTGTTGCGGATGCGCGCCAGTTCATCGTCATCCAATTCGCTGACCAGTTGGCCGTTCAGCCAATAGTTGCCCCGGCTTGGGGTGTCCAGGCAGCCAATCAGGTTCATCAGGGTTGATTTTCCTGAACCTGACGGGCCCATGATGGCGACGTACTCGCCCCGCTGGATGCGGACGTTCACACCGCGCAGTGCCTGCACCTGCTGCTCCGAGCCCATATCGTAGGTTTTCCAAAGGTCTTCGGTACAGATGATGCAGCCTTCCGGCGGCGCGCTGAGTTGCGGTTCCGTGAGACTCACCAGTTCGGTTGCCATTCTCTGCTTCTCCTCAAGTGGTAACTCGTCAGGGTTGCTCATGCAGCGGATCCCCGTGCCTTCCTGCCGGCATCGCCAGGCGGTGTAAGGTTAGGACTCTTCCTTCTTGACCCCTGTCGTATTGTCGATCTTCACGCTCGCCCCATTGCGCAGTGTACGGAGGACCTTGTAGCTGCCAGTAACGATCTCGTCCCCTTCTTTCAGCCCGTTAGTGACCTCGATATCCGTGGTTCCACTAATGCCCGTTGTCACAGGTACGAAAACGGCCTCCTTTTTGTTCTTGAGGACGAATACTCCCTGCAGTTCTTCCTTCGGGTTGCCCTTGGTCAGCGCGGCCGCCTGTACCTGGGCCTCCTTGGATTTCTTCTCCGGCTCCAGTTCGCTGCGCTGGCGGATGGTCAGCGCCTGAATCGGAATAGCCAGCGAGTTGCTACGCGCTGCCGTCGTAATGCGAGCGGTCGTCGAAAGTCCGGGCAGCAGGTTGGGTGGCGGATCCTGAATCGTTACCACCACTTTGAAGTCCTTCGCCTCCTGGCTGCTGGAGGTCGACTGCGCCGTCGAAACGCCGGTGGACCGGAGAATCGCGTTGTTGCCAATCTCGGTGACAATTCCCTTGAAGCGCTGTTTCGGAATCGCGTCAATCGAGACCTCAGCCGTCTCCCCAAGCTTCACGTTAACGATATCCGTCTCATCGACTTTCACTTCTGCCGTAATGACCGAGACGTCGGCGATCGTCATCAGCGTGCTTCCGGGAGCGTTCTGAATGCCAATGACCACGGTTTCGCCTTCGCGGACCGGCAGGTTGGTGATGACTCCATCGAACGGCGCCGTATATTCGGTCTTGCTCAAAACGTCTTTCACGCGCCGCAAGTTGGCGGCGTTCTGCGGGATCCTGCGTTGTGACGAATCTAGTTGAGACTTGGCCTGTGCCAGCTTCGCCTTGGATTGTCCGACTTGCGCGGTCGCCGTTCCATAGGCCGCCTTCTTGGTATCGTAGTCGGACTTGGCAATCAGTTGCGCCTTGTACAAGGCCTCGCTGCGGTCGTAATCCAGCTTGGCCCGCTCATATTCCGCCTCGGCCTGGTTCTGGTCCATGGTGGCGGTGTTGACAGCCGCCTTTGCCGCGTCAGCATCAGTCTCAGCCGCGCTGAGTGCGGCCTGGTTGGCGGAAACATCCGCCGACGACTGTACGTTCTCCAGAGTCGCCAGCATCTGTCCCTCTTTTACGCGGTCCCCTTCTTTTACGTAGAGGTGCGTGATCTTGCCGAATGCGTTGGCCCCGATGTTGACGTAAACCTTAGGTTTGATTTCTCCCGATGCGGTGACCACAGAGGTGAGGTCCTCGCGAACCACCTTGCCGGTTTGCACCGTGACTACGCCTTTCTGGCTCTGCTGGATGGTGAAACCCACGATGGCCAGAAGTACGACTACCGCTCCAACGATGAGTGCAATTTTCTTCCAATTCTTCATGGGTCCTCAGTCAGACGTAACTGCCGCTCATCCGTACTCAAATCTGCAACTTAGTACGAACTAAGACGGTGGAAAGTTCCTTAGGAAAGCAGCGATTCGGGGACCGTTTACAGCCGCACAACTCCACGCAGACCTGGTCGTAGCTCGAATCACGCGGAGCATCCGGGACTCTCCCGAACGTTCCGATTATAGCTGCTTCGCTCGCGCGAATCGATACGCTTCCTGGAATACACCCAACCGGAGGCGGCACCGATTCCGACCGAGCACTTTCGTCGTATGGGCAGCGACTTTACGAGCCGGGATGGGTTAAGAATCGCTAGGGTCCGGGGGCCTGGCGACGGCAGGAAGGGGAGTCCGTGGAGTCTTGCTTTGGCCGCTATAAAAACATACAATTTAAAGGCCCTACGTGTTTCTGCAGGAGTCTGTTGGTTTACATGAAGTCGCGCATTTTCCTACATGTCTGTTCGTTGCTCGTTGCCGTCGTTTTGGCTGTATCCGTGGCCGCGCAGAGCTCAGCGCCGGCGTCGGCTGACAATTCGGCCAAATCGGCCACCTCGGCTGCCGCAAGCGGATCCGATGCCGCAGCTCCCGCGCCCGCGCCCGCGACTGACGCTCAGGGCGACCCCCTAAAGCGACCGTTGACCGACAAGCAAAAGAAGGCCAACGCCAAGGCGCTGAAGCAGGAATTAGGCTCAAGCTACAAGAAATGGCTGAACGAGGACGTGCGCTGGATCATCACTCCGGAGGAACTTTCGGCCTTTAAGCAACTGTCGAACGACGAAGAGCGTGACCAGTTTATCGAGCAGTTCTGGCTGCGACGGGACCCGACTCCCGACACCGAAGAGAACGAGTTCAAAGAAGAACATTACCGCCGCATTGCATACGCCAACGAGCACTACGCCGCCGGCAAGGCGGGTTGGAGGACAGATCGCGGTCGCATCTACATCGTGTTCGGGCCGCCTGACGAAATTGACTCCCATCCTTCCGGCGGCCAGTACAACCGGAGCGTTGAAGAGGGCGGAGGCGAGACTTCTACCTATCCGTTCGAAACGTGGCGTTATCGCTATATCGAAGGTCTGGGCGACAAGGGTCAGGAAGTCATGATCGAGTTCGTCGATACCTGCATGTGCGGCGACTATCACATCTCGATCGATCCGAACGAGAAGGACGCGCTGCTTCATACTCCCGGCGCGGGCCTGACCACAAGCGAGCAGATGGGAATGTCCACCCAGGCGGACCGCATCACGGGCCAGTGCAACTCCGCAGGCTCGATGCCTACTGGCGCCATGGATTGCACCAAGCAGTTCGACAAACTCGACTTGTACGCAAAGCTCAATACCCCGCCCCAGGTAAAATTCAAGGACCTGGAAGAAAAGGTCAATCACAAGATCAATGTCAACCTGATGCCCTTCGACATTGAGACTGATTTTGTGAGGGTCACCGGTGATACGGTGTTGGTGCCGGTTACGATTCAAGTCAAGAACAAAGACATTACCTTTGTGAGCAAGGACGGCATCCAGCGCGGGACCGTGAATATTTTTGGCCGGGTCACCAGTCTCACCGGAAAGATTGCCCAGACCTTCGAAGATACGGTGCAGGTAGACGTCCCTAATGAGTTACTGGAGAAGACCCAGGAACACTCGTCGCTCTACTGGAAGGCGCTTCCGTTGCGGCCCGGACGGTATCGCTTCGATGTTGTGGTCAAGGACGTCAATGGCGATCGCGTTGGCACCTGGAGCCACGGCGTTGTGGTTCCCGAGTACAACGAGGACAAGCTGGCCTCATCGTCGCTGATCCTGGCGGACCACATGGAAAAGGTCCCGGCCAAGAGCATCGGCGCCGGGAATTTCGTGATTGGCCAGACCAAGTTTGCCTATCCGCACCTGGAACTGGCGGATGGCAAGCCCGCGAGCTTCAAGCGCGACCAGCGCATGAACCTCTGGCTGCAGGTTTACAATCTGCAGGCCGATGGGAAGACTAATAAACCGTCGGCTAAGATTGAGTATGAAATCGTCAACATAACGAACAACCAGGCGGTTCTGCATTCGTCGGAATCCACCGAGTCGATGGGGAACCTGGGCGACCAGATGACCCTGGAAAAGAGCCTGGCGTTGACCGGCTTTCAGCCCGGAATTTACAGGCTGACGGTGAAAGTGGACGACAATATTTCGAAGCAGCAGATTGCGCCTTCTGTGCGCTTCGCTGTTGAGTAACCATGCTGTTGTACCGGTCGGCGGGTGTGTGCATCGGCCCGTTACGTTCTTGGACCCGGGGATCCTTTGTTTGGGAGAGTGGTGATGACCCGAATAGTGGGATGGTTGGCCGTTGCGGTCTCGCTCTGCATCAGTGCAGGGGCGGGGGTAGCTCCAGGTTCGATTTCAGGTTCGGTCAAGGACTCTTCCGGGGTGGCGCGGATGGGCGCCGTGGTGGAAATGCTGGCGGTCGGGACGGGGCAGCGCTTGCTCGCCTATTCTGACGCCGACGGGCATTTCAACATCGCCGGTTTACCGCCCGGCAACTACGATTTGCGGGTCACCGCCCCCTCGTTCCTGCCAACTGTTCGCGAGGATATTGCCCTCGCCGCTGGTGCCACCAAGGTCGTCAACATTACCCTGAATACGCTGTTCGAAGCCGCCAGGATGATGCCTTCCCGCAAGCGCGGAAACGATGACGACGACAGTTGGAAATGGACGCTTCGCTCGACCGCCAATCGTCCCATACTTCGTTTCGACGACGGCATTCCTGTGGTGGTGGAAGCTGGACAACAAGACCATGCGCTGAAAGGCTCGTTGGCGTTCACGGCTGGCGGCGCGAACGAGGGTTACGCCGGCTCCTCCGACCTGGGTACGTCATTCACCCTCGAGCAGTCGATTTTCAGCACGGGAACTCTCGCTTTCGATGGTAGCGTGGGTTACGGCACTGGCACTCCCGACGGAATCTTAAGGGCTTCTTTCGCCAGCAGCGGAGGCGAGAACGGGTCACCTCACGAGCTGGCCTTTACCCTGCGCCGATTCTCCGGTCCGGATTTGCTGGCGCATCGCGGATCGCTTCAGGCTTTGGCCGTGTCGTCGGCCAACACGTTTTCGATCGGCGACTTGCTGGACTTGCAGTATGGCGGGGAATTGCAAACCATACAGTTCATGGGACGCGCCAACGCGTTCCGTCCCTACGGTTCGGCTGATTGGCATGCAGGCGAAGACACCATCGTCGAATACCGGTATGCAACCAGCGAACCTGCCACGCGCGGCGCCAAGGGTTTCGATTCCGCCCCGGCAGACTTCAGCGAGAGTGGCCCGCGCATGACATTGCGGTATGGTGGGCCGCAACTGGAAAATGCGCATCACCACGAGATCTCCATTTCCCAGCGCATGGGCGACAATCGTCTGCAGCTCGCTTATTTCCGGGACCGGATCAAGGACCCTGCGCTGACTGGCGTCGGCGACTTCGAGATCGATAACGGAGACGTGCTTCCCGACGTTTACTCGGGGACGTTCAGCTACAACGGCGGAGCGCTGAATGCCCAGGGAGTCCGCGTCGTTTTGCAGCGTAAATTTAGCTCTGAGCTGACAGCCACACTCGACTACGGGTATGGCGGTGTGTTGGAGCTAGAGCAACCAGGCGTTACGTGGGCCGATGTTCGGAGCAACCTGCGCCGTGCGTGGATGCATTCTGCAGCCGTCAAGCTGAATGGCACGGTTCCGCGGTGGAATACCGAGTGGATTGTTTCTTACCGGTGGACCAGCGGCGCCGCGCTCACTCCGGTGGATATGTTCAATGCGTCGGCTGGACAAACCGATGCATTCTTCAACCTGTTTGTCAGGCAGCCCATTCCACACGTGCACTTCATGCCGGGCCGCATGGAAGCCCTGATTGATCTTCGGAATCTGCTGGCGCAGGGCTATGTTCCGGTCATCGCTCCCGACGGCAGCACCGTATACCTGGTGCAGTCGGCGCGCAGCGTGCGAGGCGGCGTGGCGTTTACCTTCTAAACTTAGTCGTGTTGACGAACTAAAAGCCCGCTCGATGAGCGGGCTTCTGCGTTGCTCACTCTTGAAGCTATAACGCGGACTTGTTCCCGGTAACCAGTCGTACCACCCAGGTGAGAATGACCGCGCCGATCACGGCGACGATGATGGTGTAGATCATCCCGCCGCTGCCGGAAAAGCCGACGAGCCGCATGAGGTAGCCGCCGATGATGGCGCCAACAATCCCCAGGATGATATCCATCAGGGCACCGTAGCCGCCTCCCTTCATGATCTTTCCGGTAATCCAGCCGGCGATCAGACCCACAATGACCCACCAAATCAAATCGAGCATTATTCTCCTCCGGTAATGAGATTTGCCCACGGGGCAGCACGTTGCGTTGCATCATACTCCTGCGTCGCCGGGAAAGGCAGAGTTCTTAAGAGACCGAGCTCTGTTAAGGAAATCGGGAGGCGCAGCGGATTCGAGCCGATCAGGGCTACCGCATGGCGTCTTCGACTTCGTTGAGCCAGTCGGGACGTTTCAGAAGCTCGCGTGGCTTCGGACCATCGGCGGCGCCTACGATACCGTCCCGCTCCATGAGGTCAATCAGGTGAGCGGCGCGGCCGTAGCCGATGCGCAAGCGGCGTTGCAGCAGGGAAGTGGACGCTTTGCCATATTCCAGAACCACGCGCACGGCGTCCTGAAACAACTCGTCGTTGTCTGACTCGGCGCCATCGGCGCTCGCTCCGCCACTTTCGGCGTCCTCGCGCGGAGCCTGCAGGAAGGCCTCCTGGTACTGGGCAGGGCCCTGTGCCTTCCAGAATTCGACCACCGCAGCAATCTCTTTCTCGGTGACGAACGGAGCGTGCACGCGATGAACGCGCGCCGATCCGTTGGGGAGGTACAGCATGTCGCCGCGACCCAGGAGGGCCTCCGCGCCGTTGGCATCGAGAATGGTGCGGGAGTCGATCTTGGTTGCGACCCGGAACGACATACGCGCCGGGAAATTCGCCTTGATCAACCCGGTAATCACGTCCACTGAAGGCCGCTGCGTTGCGAGAACGAGATGAATTCCGACTGCACGTGCCATCTGCGCCAGACGCGTGATGGACGCTTCGACATTCTGGCCGTCCAGCATCATCAGGTCGGCCAACTCATCGATGATAATCACGATGAACGGCAACGGCTTGGCGTCGCTGCCATCCTCGAACAGGCTGGGCGTGCCGCTATCAAACAGTTTGTTGTACTGATCGATGTTGCGGACGCCCTTCTCCGCCAGCACTTTCAGCCGCCGTTCCATCTCGCGGACCGCGTTCCGCAGCGCGTTGGAAGCCAGCTTTGGCTCGGTGATGATCGGGGTGTGTAAATGAGGCACACCTTCGTAGTTGCCCAACTCCAGACGCTTGGGATCAACCAGAATCAGCCGGACTTCTTCGGGAGTGGCCTTGTACAGCAGCGACATAATAAACGCGTTGATCGCCACGCTCTTACCCGATCCAGTCGAACCTGCAATCAGCAGGTGAGGCATGCTGTTCAGGTCAGCGGTCACGATGCGGCCGTTGATGTCCTTGCCCATCGCCAGCGTGAGCTTTGACTTGGTACCCAGAAACTCCTGGGATTCGACAACTTCGCGCAGCCAGATGGTTTCGCGTTCGTGGTTCGGCACCTGGATGCCGACCGTCGATTTTCCCGCCATGCGCTCGATCAGGATGCTTTCGGCCCGGAGCGCCAGGCAAAGGTCATCGGTCAGCCCCGTGATCCGGCTGTACTTGATTCCGGCCTCGGGCTTGAACTCGAAGGTGGTGACAACAGGACCGGGATTGATCTGCGTGACCTGTCCGCGAACGTCGAACTCGCCATATTTCTCCTGCAGCACCTGGGCGGTTATCTTGAGCTCATCTTCGTTAATGGTGCTATGTTCGTCGGGCCGCCGCAGCAAGGCTGTCGAAGGAAGTTTGTAACTGCCGGCAAGCTTCGGCATGGTGGTCTTGCCCTGGCGCGTGTTATCGGCGCGCGAAGTGACGGCAATCGGCCCTGCATCGGGCACATCTGCAGGCGTAGCCGTTGCCTCGTCGATCTCGCCCATGTCATCGAGCGGTGTTGCTGACGGACTGGGATGCTGCTCGTGGGTGCCAAATTCGGCGTCGAACATGCGCTCGATTCCGCTCTTGACCGTGCCTGTAGAGGACGGTTCCACACCATTCATTGCCAGATTCGCTGGCACCTGCGCCGGAGAGCGTGTCCCTTGGTCCGCGGTGGGCGACGCACTGCGGCGCGGCACCAGTTGCGCGGTGACCACGGGTTTGGCATTCGCCGTCGCCCGCTTTTTCTCCAGTTCCTTGGCGGCTTTATTGCGCTTACGCTCGGCGCGCCAATCGGCAAATCGGTCGAGCGCTGCGTAGGCGAATGAGAACCGCGTTTGCGACCAGATTTGCACTGCCCCGAACGAGAACGCGGTTGATAGGTAGAGCGCCACCGCGATCATGGCTACGCATATCAAGTAAGCGCCAACGACGTTGAAGTAATGGAGAAGGGCGTCGGCTACGATGCGCCCCAGCAATCCCTCGGCAGGCACAGCCCCCATCCAACGAAATTCCCAAGGGGGCAGTCCGAGTAATCCCGCCACGAAAACCAGCAGCGCCAGCGCGCCGATGGACTTGGCGTAGGGT
>Ga0074045_10005552_pt1 | contig 10987 bp, 5 predicted proteins | sample BogForMeECP23OM2_FD_94442 | JGI IMG/M metagenome (GOLD analysis project Ga0074045, IMG submission 94442) | Bog forest soil microbial communities from Calvert Island, British Columbia, Canada - Bog Forest MetaG ECP23OM2 | ecosystem: Environmental > Terrestrial > Soil > Wetlands ... | reverse complement strand
TGCCGGCGAGTGGCTCCGGCCAGCGCCGCCAGCATCACTCCGGTGCGTCCCGACGAAGCCTGCCCGGCAATCTCGCTGAGCGCTCCCCGTGGCAAACCTTCGATGAGCGCGTCCAGCGCAGCCACACCCGTCGAAACCGTCAGCGGTCGAGCGCGCTCACGTAGCAGCAGAGTGGAGGAGAGGCGCTCGCCGAGCGAAGATTCAATGCGGGCACGAAGCGTGGCAGCAGACGGCATAAGACCTTGGCGGGCAAGCAGGCAGGAATGGATCTCGAGTATATATTTTCGCTTTTTATTCGCCTACAGACAGGATTCTGCTACAGCAAACCAAGGTTGTCAACACTCTTTTGAAAGTCGCTCTGGAAGGCGGTTTTCCCTCAATTTCCTGGGACTGCAACCTGGACCCTCTCCGTCCAGGTCGCACGCCAGCCGTGCGCCCATGCTGCCGGTCGTTGCATCCGCAGAGTCTTTCTGGAAGTGGCGCTATCAGTCTTGCTGACAGATGCGGTTGCCGGGTACCTGGAAGACACCAAAATCGCCAAGAGCCGAAAAATTATGCCGCGTCGGCACCAGCCCTGGAGTGCCTCCTCAAGTCTGTAACTAGCACTGCATCATAGAGATACCTGCATCACACGTGATCATTGAATGGTCCTTAAAACGGAATCCAACTGAAGTCCCGGTGACAAGCTGCCGATAAAGACAATATTAATAGTAAGGCGATACGCAGATTCAAGGGTCGCTCTAGCCCGACTCTCCAGCGGCCCTTGATCACTTTAAGGACAATCCTTCCTGTCAACCGAGACCTCCCCCGACAGCGCAGGTCTGATACAGAACGCCAAGTACTACTACGTCGTGACAGCGGTGCGATTTCCGGCTCGTCCTTCCGCGTGACCACCATCGAATCAGCTGGGTAATTCATTGCCTCCTCGGTTCTGGTGGCCAAAGATCCTACTGCAGCAATCCGAACTCCGCTACGCCGTCAGGTGTGCCCACGAAGACTTTGCCGTTCACAATCAGGGGAGTGATGAACTTGTTCCCCGCACCAAATTGATCACGCGATCCCGCCTGATTGCTGTTGTACAGCTCATTCGCCAGATTGGTGGCGTCGTAAGCGCGCAGCACTGCCGGATTGCTGTTCTCGACAGCCCAGACGATCCCTTTGGAGGTCCCATTGGCCGACACTGCGGGAGACGTTCCCGGATACTCGAACGAAGTGGGGCTTTGGGAGCTCGGCGACGTCGCCAGCATTGCATTGCTGATCGGGAAGGCTTTCAGAGGACTCCCCACCGAGCCGTAATACACGGTGTTGTTGAAATACGCCGGATTTCCCCACACGCCCCCGGGCAGGGCTCCGACAAGCTCCTGATAAATGGCGTTGTTATTGTTGGGGTTGAATTTCCCCATGTTGTCACGGTTCACAACGTAGATGTTGGTGTCTTTACCCGCTCCCACCGCCAAATGATGAACGTGGCCATGGTTGTCGGTGAGGTCGGGCAACACGATCGCCCCACCGGAGCCCAGGTCAAAGTCGCTGTCCGATTCCTGCACCGTGTTGTACATATTGAAGTAGTCTGCGACCGCGAGCTGGGGCGAAGTGGAAACTTTCATGAAAGCGTTTCCATAGTCGCCGCTCACGGGGAAGCCCCGACCGTTAAGCGTGGTGTCGAAGGTACCGTTCGCGTCAAGGAAGTAGATGTTGCCTTGGGAATCGCCCGCCAATCCTGTTCCTGCCATCCAGATGGCGCCCTCGTTGCCGTTGGGAGTCACGTCGAGAACGGACGTCTGCGCCAGGGTCAAGGCGTTGTAGCCCATCAACCAACCGGTATAGGGACGGAAATCACAATGCGAGGTGAATGCGATATAGATAACACCACCTAGCTCCAGCAGACCAGAGCGTTCGGCAAATTGCCCGGGCGCGAAGATGACCTTCCCGTTCTGGCTGCCGTCACCGATCCCGGGATAAGTAGCTTGGATCTCTACCGGTCCTCCGAAGAGCTCGGCTCCCGTTCTCAGATCGAGTGCATGAAGGCGCTGGTGGTAATTGCCTGCTGAATCCTTCGACATTGCAACCAGGTACATGGCGCCGTTTGGCCCTCGCCCGCGATCAATCACCGGAGTGTCGGTGATGCCAATCTCCGGCGTGATCTGAGTACAGCCGTGATCGTCGCTGGTGGTTTCGCCGGGAGCCAGTGTGGATACCTGCCATGACTGGGTGCCTGCATCAGTGTCAAAAGCGTAAGCGCTACCATGCTCAGTAACTACAAATAAAGTGTTTTGAACGTGGAATTTGCCGGGGAGCTGGTAGACGTAGAGGGGCTGCCCATCCACTTTGCCGTCCACCGCGAAGAAGTCAACCTTGCCGAAGCTTTTGGAATTGACGTTGGACGGTGTCAGAATCGATTCCAAGACATTTTGACCCAGGCGACCTACGTTGTAGTGATACGTCACGACATCGCCTACGTAACCTATGAAACCTTGCTGACCCACTGGATGGTTCTGACTGCCGCTGGGAACTGACGCCGACGCCGCAACACGCGGTGACGACGAGCGAAGGGAGGCAGCGGTTAACGCTCCCAGGAGCATTACTGCCAAGCCGACGAGTGGTAGAACGGAAAAAGGCAATTTGAGCTGGTTGCTCATACATCACTCCGGGTAAATTGGAATTTCCGCTTGTGATGAAGGCAGATGCCGACGAGTTGCCTGGAGATGCCCGCGTTTTCGAGCAAGCGCAGGTAATATCTACGGCGCGACCGGTGCCGGCCCGCTGCTGTGCCGATGGCGCTGGATGCGGCACCCTCTAGTACACCACCGCCGCAGAAACCACGAGGAACAATAGCGGCCATGAGGTGCATTGTCCAGACCACGGAGGTAACGTCCGTGTGGCGCACCTTCAGCCGTCTGCCAAACGCCCTGCTAGTAGCTCTTTGGTGGAGGCTCGTGACATCAACGACCCTGTCATGTAGACATACGGCGGCGTGTTTTCGGGACGAAGTGCTGTATCACACGAGGCGGACCTAACTCTGAAACCGGTCTAACGGGCCACCCGCACCCCAGTTCCGCGGAGTCAATTCTGTTTACTGCGGGATGCGCACGTCCGCCAGCGTCGCTTCGGCGCGCGCGACCCGATCCTTGAAGTCAGCTACTTTCTTCTGTACTGCCTGTGAGGTTGGATCGACTTTGAGTCTCTTGGCTAATGCCTCCAGCTCCGCCTGGCTTGGGGGCCTCGCAAGCTCCCTCACTTTTGCCATCGCTTTGGGCAGCACCTGCCGGTAATGAGCGAGTTGTTCTCCTGCCTGTTGCGGGAAATAGCTGAGCCGATCGCCAGTCTGCATCACATCAATCAGTTCGTCCGGAGACCGCGCGAGTGGCGACGTCTGATTGAGGGCGTCGTAGGCCTCTCGCAGCCGGGTCATCGCCCCGGCAAATCCATCAAGCTCCGGGCGGCGCGAGAATAGCTCAGCGGATCGCGTAACGCGAAGCGTCACAGACTGAGTCACTGGACTGATCGGCACGCTGATCACTGTCGTCAGCGTATTGCCCTCGAAGCGCCAACCCGGCTCTCCTTTCCGGGGCGCGTTAGTCAGTGTCCGCCCGTTTAAGGTGACCGTCGCGGGTGGCCAATCTGCCGGCAGGCGGACTTCATACGCTCGGGCAGTCGGCATTCCCTTGTATGTGCCTTTCGCAGCCGCAATCTCAACTGTCAACTGGTTTCCCTTCTGCGTTGCACGCAGCGCGGTCCGCGCGTCTGCTTCGTGCTGGTACGCTTGCGAGTCTCCGGCGTCTTCGTAAAGGGTATAGGTATAGTCTTGGCCGTCGGCGAGGGGAAACACATTCACGATCAGCGGATCGAGCGGCCTCTGATTCGAGTACTGCATCGTGGGCGCTTCGGGCACGATCGCGCCGGCGCGTACGTAAATCGGAATCTGGGAGATCGAGAAATTTCGCTGGATCGTGATTGGACCGTGAAAACGCGCGCCAGTCTGCCACTCGATCCAGTCGCCCGATGGCAGCCACACCGACTCACTTGCGAGGCCTGTGACCTTGTCTCCAGGCGCAACCACCGGGCGGACAATCATGCTGGCGCCGAAAACATACTCGCCCTTGTTGGTGTAAGCCTCCGTGGCCTCCGGCCAGTCGTAGTAGAGAGGATGCAGGAAAGCAACGCCGGTGTCGTATGTCTGGCGCGCCTCGGTGTAGACATACGGCAGCAGCGCGTAACGCAGGTGATAGACGCTGCGCATGATGTCAGCGTATGGCTCGGGATAGGCCCAGATGCGACGTTCGGATTCAGGGTTCTTGGTAGTGTGTGTGCGCAGGACAGGGCTGAAGGCGCCAAACTGCACCCAGCGCGTGTACAGCTCCGGCTCGACCGCGCCGGGCGTGTGTCCGCCAATGTCGTGGCTCCAGTAGGCGTAGCCGACGTTGGCTGCCGTCGCCGTGAACCAGGGCTGAAACGCCAGCGACTCCCACACTGAAATGGTATCGCCTGAAAAACCAATCTGGTAGCGATGATTGCCCAGACCTCCCCAGCGATGGAAGAGCAGAGGCCGCTTTCCCTCGCGGGCCTGGTCGGAGAAGTGAACGTAGTTGAGCCACCATGTCGGATTCACGCCCGGCGTTTTGGTGTCATCCTCCTGCTGCCAGTCGAGCCACCAGAAATCGATGCCCTGCTTTTCTAGGGGATGATGCAGCAGGTTGAGATAGTTGGTAGCGAATTTCTTGTTAGTAATGTCGAAGGGCACGTACTTCCTGGTCGCGGGATCAATACCCATCGCCTTGGCCATCTCGGGATACGCATCCTCCCACGGCTGCACACCAGACGCGGGATGCAGGTTGAGGGTGGCTTTCAGGCCCTCTTCGTGGATGTGCTTCAGGAACTGTTCAGGATCGGGAAACAGCAGCTTGTTCCAACTGTAGCCGCTCCAGCCCAAGGTGTGGCCCGATTGATCCAGGGCGTGGTGTCCAGCCCTACTCGGAGCGAATGTCGGATGCCAGTCCATGTCGATGACCAAAACATCAAGTGGAACATCATCCTCGCGAAAGCCCTGGACGAGGTCTTCGAGTTCCTGATCGCTATAGGCCCAGTAGCGTGACCACCACGCGCCAAAGGCGAAGCGCGGCGGCAGCGGGATGGGGCCGGCAACCAGGATGTAGTCCCCCAGTGCCTGCTTGTAATCGTGGCCGTAGCCGAAGAAGTACCAATCCTGGCGGTCACCGCCGGGGCGTTGCAACACCCAGGGCCACGGACTGCTTTCGTTGATGAGGCTGAAGTCGGCTGAATCGAAGAGCGGACGCGTGGAGTCGTCAACCAGCGTCCAGCCATCGCGCGAAAGCAAGCCCGGCGCGATGGGCTCTTTCGTTTTGTCTCCCAGCGCTCCATCCAGCGTTCGTGTGGTGCCCATGAGGTTACCAGTATCCGGCGTTCCGGGATGCCATGTGAGGCGCTTGCCATTCAGCGCGAAGGCGACTTCGAGGTTGTCAGCAGTGAATTTGCCGTGCTCATTGACATTCGGCTTGTAGCACAATTGCAGTGCACTGGTGGTGATCACCAATTGTGAGTCCCGCCCAACGGCCGGCTCGACAACCGTGAACTTCGGTACGGACAGTCTGCGATTCAGGAAGACTAACGACGCGTGATCTTCGAACTTGCCGTTGGCTGCCCATTCCATGCGGATCAGCTGGGGCGTCAGCACCGTGAATCTTGCGTTGCCGTGGGTGACGACCGCCTTCGGGTTGGCGACCGGATTGTAGACACCCGGAACGATCGACGCGTCGCTGGGAGCCTGCACCTCTAGCGCGCGCGCTGGCACAGAAACGAGCGCCCCGACCGGACAAATCGCCAAGAAGAAGATGAGGAGAATTGAGTTCGGAATCGAGGGATGTTGAACCGAGTCTGACGCCCGCCTGCGCTGGGTCATGGTTTGGAAATTGTGAATGGGATAGATACTGGCCGGAAAAACCAGCGACGATCGTGGTGGACTCCCGCGCAGGCCCCAACTGGCTTTGCCGAGAGTAGAACGGCGATTGAGGGAGGAGTCAGCCACACTGCAGGGTGTGTCCTGCCACCTTCGCAACATCAACTATTTACAAACCGCTTATGGAGCTGAAGTTCTTTTCCAGTTTGCCACAGCCGCCGGGCCTGGCAGGGGTCAGGTGAGGCGCTCCCGGAGGAAACGGGAGTCAGCGGTCACGCCGTGCACGTGCTTCACTGGATCGGAAGGCCGCACGCATCTCCCGCTTTAAAGTCTTGCCGGCTATGTTGCGTGGAAATTCGTCGTAAATCACTACCTGATGGATACGCTGAAACTTGGCGTCAACGTGCTCATTAGTCCAGGCGATCAGCTCAGCCGTGTTGATGCTCTGGCCCTGGTGTGGAACCACGGCTGCGACCGGCACCTCGCCCCAGCGTTCATCGGAGATCCCAAAGACAGCAGCCTCGCGAACCGCTGGATGACGAATGATCACCTCCTCAATGTCGCGCGGATAGACGTTGACTCCACCTGAAATGATCATGTCCTTCATGCGATCAACCAGGAAAAGATAGCCGTCTTCATCGAGGTAGCCGGCATCGCCGGTGTAGAGCCATCCGTTGATGATCGCCCGCGCCGTCAGCTGCGGCTGCTTGTAGTAGCCCGGCATCATCGTCGGGCCACGCCCGCAAATCTCGCCGACCTCACGGGTCGTGGCCTCGGTTCCATCCTCTTTCAGGATCTTGATATCGAAGAAGGGCAGCGGGCAGCCAACAGAGCCGAGCTTGCGGACCGAATCGTGCTTGTCGAGGACAGTCATGAAGCCTTCTGTCAGACCATAGAGTTCGTAGAAGCGGTCGGGCAGCGTGTCGTTAATTCTCTTCTTGTGTTCCACCAGCAAAGGGGCGCCCACGTTGTGCAGCATCTCGAGGCTGTAGAGTTTTTCAGGCTGGAATGCCGGGCTGGTGAGCAGGGCGATGATCTGCGAGGGTACCATCACGACGTGCGTGACTTTGTATTTTGCGATGTCTTCGATCACCCGCTCGGCGTTGAAGTTGTCATGCAGGATGTACCTGCAGCCGTAATACATCCAGGGCATGAGATCGAGCATGCTACCGTTGAAGACAATGGAGCCGGCGTGCAGCACAACGCTCTCAGGCGTCATGCGCCAGGCCTGCCCGAAGAGCGTGCAATACATGGCGCGCACAAAGTGTGTGTGCACAATGCCCTTCGGCAGCCCGGTTGTTCCCGACGAATACATAATGTTGAACACGTCTTCGCTGCTTATGGCAGCATCGGGTGGCTCACCGTCAGAGGCGTTGGCGACGAATCGTGAGAAGGGAACCAGTTCATCACATTTGCCTTCACCCACGAGAATGGCCGCGTGCGCTCCGAGCTCCGGCAGCTCGCCGCGGATTTTAAGAAAGATTTCGCCGAAAAGGTGGTCGCCAATCACAAACCGCGTATCGGAGTCGCACAAAAGCGTCTTCAGTCCGCTCGCCTGCAGCAGCGGACTCAAGGGCACGATGACCAATCCAGTTTTCGCGGCGGCCCAATACGCTGCCATCAGTTCAAGGCAGTTCGGCAGCACGGTGGCGAACTTGTCCCCTTTTCTGAGGCCCACTCCGAGCAGGGCATTCGACAACTGATTTACATAGGCGTTGAGCTGGTGGTAGGTGAGGCTTCGTTTGCTGGCGAGCAGGGCGATGTGGTCACCGCGATACTTGGCGTGGCGTGACAGAAGCCCGCCAACGTTCAACGTAGGAACCCGCGGGGTGAGAGGTTCCGTCTTGCCTGCTGTTGCTTCGCTCATGTGCGCTGTCGCAGTCCAGAGTGTACCTTTCGCCGAACCTCATATGTAGCTGACGGTGCCCCCGAATCACAAAGGCGTGCGAGGCCGTCAATGAGGTCTGCGACCTGCGAGGCGGCCCGTTTTCCGATCACCAGGGTGTAATGGGTTGTGCCGGTTAACTTGTGGTCCTGGATGTGCGGAGTGAGTTTGCGAATCTCGTCAGCCATGGCGTCGGAGAACAAAGGGGGCTGTCCGGGCAGAAAACCTGCCTCGGCACGAAGCAGCAGCGCAGGAACATGGATGGCTTGCAACCTCGCGGAAATTTCGGCAATCTGGAAGCCTTCCATCAGATCGGCGCGCACTCCGCCCTCATGGGCTTTCGGACTCACCGTAGTTCCTCCCATGACCTCGTAGCTGAGAAGCCTCTCAACCCACGGTCCCCAGTCTTCCGGCGGAAAATGCGGCTTGCTCCGCCAATGGTCGATGTAGGCTTGCCGCGACGGATAGGTTTCACGCAACTGCATGACGCGTTCCAAAAGGGCAGCCGTATTGCCCCCGTCGGAGGTGGCCGTCAGATCCATCGCTGGAACGTAGCCGCCGTCGATCAGCACAACTCCGGAAACCAGCGTTGGTTGCTGCGCAGCCAGTGCCGCCGCCACGAATGCTCCCATGGAATGGCCAACAATCACGCTGGGGCCAATGCCCATAGCGCACATGGCAGCCGCGACATCGCGTGCGTGTTGCGCCATGCCGTATGGAGCGTCCGGCTTGTCGGAGTCGCCGCGACCGCGAAGATCGAGAGCGAACAAAGCACGACGGCCCGCAAGGCATTCCGCGATGCCGACGAAATTCACGTACGAGGCAGTCAACCCGTGGAGCGCCACAATGGGCATTCCGTAACCCGGCCAGTAACCGAAAGCCAACTCCACGCCGTCGCCGCGAACCTTCCCCTGCGCTTCGCGAGTGACCCTGCAACCAACCGTCTGTTGAACCGAGGAATCCCTCATTTGGCTACCGCCCGCACTGCAATATCCGCTTCCATTGTATGTGGCGAGCATGCGGCAAGCATGCCTGAAGAACCATGCTCGCCTGCCTGGTTAGAAGTTTACCTTCAGGGCAAACTGAACAACGCGTGGGACAGTGCTGGTCGATACAATCTGCCGGACATTGGAGCTCGCCAGAACGTTTACCGGGTTGGCAAAGTTCACGTTGTTGAAAAGGTTGAAAAACTCCGGGCGAAACTCAATTTGAGCGCGTTCCGTGACGGGGAAGAACTTTACGATCGAAGTCCGTATTCACCTGCGCTGGACCGCGCAGCAGGCTTCCGGCCGGTATTCCCGAAGTCTCCCGGTGCCGTGGCAGGAGTGAAGCACGCAGGGTTGAAGTACTCGGTCAGTCGCGATCCGGAGCTGCCTCCGAGGTTTAGAGGCCAGCCTGGCACGTCATCGGCGAGGGCCTCACAAAGGCCGTGTCGTTGGTCAACACTGAGAACGGCGTTCCTGTCTGGATGGTGACAATAGCCGCAAGCTGCCAGCCATTCGCTGTCTGGCGAGCAAAGCCTGAGTTGTCGTGATAGAAGCCAGGCACGTCGTAGAGGCCGCTGAAGACGAAGCGCTGCCGCCGGTCGAAGTCCGAACTCGCGCGGTTATTCAGTTGTCATGATGCCTGTCGGATTGATTGCCACGAAGCGGCCTTGCGCTTCGGTGAATGGCGCGAAGTATTCGTAGCGCAGGCCCAGGGTGAGCGTCAGGCGGCTGGAAGCGCGCCAGGTGTCACTGACAAAGCCCGACAAATCGTAGGTACGGATGTCGCGATTGGGAACGCCCGACCCCATGAGGATCGAGAAGAATCAGCTGTCGCAGGTCCATGGCTTGCGCCCCGTCCTGCGGCGGAAGTGCTAGTCTGACGTGGTAACCGATGAGCAACCGCGACATCCAGGCGACTTGGAAGTATCACAATGGCACGAAGCACTCCCCCTGGAGTGTTCGTAACAATCCTCACTTCCTGGACTGGGCGAACCGGCCGCTGGCCTTCAAAATCTATCCGAAGATCGAGCCGTCTCCGCTGCCGAGGGACGTGCCACAAACGGGGGTGGCCGCGCTCTCCGCGATCTCGGAACCGGTGCCCTTGTCGGCCGATTCCTCCCCTGACCTTCAGGATCTGGCTCGCATCCTCCATTTCTCGGCGGGGATTACCAAACACCGTGCCTATCCAGGCGGAGAAATCTACTTTCGTGCCGCAGCCTCCACCGGAGCTCTCTACCAGATCGAGCTGTACGTCGTGGCTGGCGATCTCCCGGCCTTGGGTGCCGGCGTCTATCATTTCAATCCGGGGGATGTATCGCTACGGCTTTTGCGAAAAGGTAATTTTCGCGGAAACCTGGCGCAGGCGACGGCCATGCAACCCGCGGTGGCTCGCGCGCCAGCGACGATCATCTGCACCGGGACCTACTGGCGGAACGCCTGGAAATACCAGGCGCGCACCTATCGCCATTTCGGTTGGGACAACGGCACCCTGGTGGCCAATATGCTGGCCGTATCTGCGGCTTCGGGGTTGCCGGCCGAGATCGTACTCGGGTTCGTGGACGCTGAGGTGAACCGCCTGCTGGATCTCGATATGCGGCGCGAGGTTTCCTTGTGCCTTGTCCCGATCGGGCGCACATCGGAGCGTTTCCTGCCAGAGCCGACAGAGGCTCCGGGGCTCGGCCTGGAGACGATCCCGCTTTCGCTGCGCGAGGTCGAATATCCCGCGATGCTTCAGATGCACGACGCGACTTCGTTTGAGTCCGAAGAGGAAGTACCTCCGTGGCGCGGGAAGAAACTGGTCCTTCCCTCTTCCGCTCCAGTCGGCGAGACAGTTCGTCTCCAGCCTCTGTCGGACGAAGAACGACCGAAGGACACGATCGAGCAGGTGATCCTGCGCCGCGGCTCTACCCGGACCTTCGATAAGACGGCATCCATCACATTGCCACAACTCTCAACCATTCTCGACTGTGCTACGCGAGGGCTTCCGGCCGACTTCCTGGAGCCTCCCGGCACGCAGCTCAACGACCTTTACCTGATCGTACATTCGGTGCATGGGCTCAAGCCGGGCGCTTATTTCTTCCGCCGCGAGCCGAACACCCTGGAGCTCTTGAATAAGGGGGGATTCCGCGCCGAGGCCTACCACCTTGGACTGGAGCAGGAGCTGCCGGCCGATGCCTGCGTGGACATCTTTTTTCTCGCCGA
>Ga0074045_10005551_pt1 | contig 10988 bp, 9 predicted proteins | sample BogForMeECP23OM2_FD_94442 | JGI IMG/M metagenome (GOLD analysis project Ga0074045, IMG submission 94442) | Bog forest soil microbial communities from Calvert Island, British Columbia, Canada - Bog Forest MetaG ECP23OM2 | ecosystem: Environmental > Terrestrial > Soil > Wetlands ... | reverse complement strand
GAAAATACGGGAAATAACGGGATATGCGTTCTTGCATTCAACTGGTTGACTACTCCACAAGACTGTAGATAGATTACACAATGGGAAACAGTAGTGAGTGAAACCCTGTTCTTGGACTTTTTTCTTGAATCAGGCGGGTGCCTTCATTAGAGGTGTAGGTTCATCCGTTTACTTCTCTACTGACTTGAGTGCGTCCGCTAGTGTTCTTAGTCCGAAGTCAAGTTGTTCTTCAGTTATGACTAGAGGTGGCGAGAGCTTCAATACGTTTGCGAATCGTCCTCCAGGCGGTTGCAGAATGACTCCGTGCTTCAACGCGTACTCGACGACCTTCTTTGTTTCCTCCACCGCAGGTGTCTTTTTGGTGTCCTTTACGAGTTCAAGACCGCACATCATACCTAGCCCTCTTGCGTCTCCAACAACATCGTAGTCTTCTTTCATTTCGTTCAGGCGTTTCATGAACTCTTTGCCCATTTTGGCCGCTCGTTCAACGAGTCCTTCGCTCTTGAGGACCTCGAGGTTCGCTAGGCCTGCCGCGCATCCCAATGGGTTGGCGGAGAATGTGCTTGTATGCTTGAATGCTTCCCAAGACATCATGATCTCATCTGTGGATATGACGGCGGATATTGGGAATCCGCTTGCTAACCCCTTGCCGCATACGAGGATGTCGGGTTTGATTCCGTAATGTTCAAAGCAGAACCATTTCCCGGTTCTGCCGAATCCAGTGATGATTTCATCGAGCACTAATAGAATGTTGTTTTCGTCGCAGATTCTTCTTAATCCAGGAAGAAAGTCCTTTGGTGGGACTACCCATCCCTCATGTCCTTGGATGGGTTCCAGGATCATCGCTCCCACTTCTGTAATGCCTGACGCTGGGTCCTTTATCATGTGTTCAATGTAGTTCAGACATTGTGTTGAGCAGTCTTCGCATGAAACTTTGTCGCCGAAGGGGCATCTGTAACAGTATGGGAACGGAGCATGAAAGACTCCTGGTACGAGTGGTAGTAGGCCGGTTCGGTAATGTCGTCTGGCAGTGGCCGATAATGCGAACAGTGTCTTGCCGTGGAAGCCACCTTCGAATGCCATTATCTCTATTTTTCTAGAGTGAAGTCTAGCGAGCTTAAGCGCTACGTCAATAGCCTCTCCGCCGGTGTTCAGTAGATGAGTACGTTTCAGGGGGCGTGGAACTACTTCGCTGATCTTGATTAGAAGTTCAGCTCTTGTAGGATGAGGTGCTTGAGCGGGAGGTGTATGTGTAAGGAATTCTGCTTGTTTTCTTATCGCCTCAACGATTTTAGGATGGCAATGCCCCGCTATACCAACGCAAAAGCCTGCTGTGAGGTCAACGTAGAGGTTGTCATCAACGTCAATGACGTTTGCTCCGCGTGCCTGCTTCCAAGATGTGGGTATCTCACCCATTCGAACAGGGGAAAGGGTGGGTGTCTCATACTCGCCCAATACGTCCGCGATTTTCTTGGAGTTTGGTCCCGGAGGATCAACTTGAACGCGAGGTAGGAGTTTTCCTAGCGGATCATAGATTTGCAAGACGAATCTGTAGTTCTCTTTGCCACTGGTCAACTAAAACCTTTGGTCTGCTTCTCATGTCGTAGTTAGTGAACCATTTCTTGTACGCACTTGCCAAGATCATGAATGTCAGATCAGCCGGTGTTCATGTCAAGACTGTCTTGGACTGTTTGATTTTACCCGAAAATTATTGGTCTTATGGGGGAACCTGAACCGCCTTTAATCTTGAGTGGGAGTGCGATGAATATGCCGATTGTAGGTGTCTTTTCTAAGTTCCTCAGACCTTCAATTATGAATATGTGGTTCGGCAGGAAGTACTTCATGTGTCCGAAATTGTGCTTTAGTTGTCCATCGATCACACATTCATCGCATCCTGCTGTATCGGATCCGACAGCTTTGACTCCGGCGTCCGCAAAATATTTGCAGACTGCTGCAGATAAGCCAGGCATATTCTTGCCCCACCACTCTCTTTTCGTAGGATTAGCGGAATTGGCTTGATAGTATTTTTCCCAACCGAACTGAAGAATTATGATATCGTTCCTTTCAAGTCTGAATCCTGCTCGCTTTTCCGTTTCCTTTATGGTCTTTAGTGGTACCTGTTCGCCGGCTTTGAATTTGTAACGCGTTAGATCATATTTTTTTGATAATCCAATTAGGGCATCAACAGGGTATCGGTCGATAGTGGCCTCGGGCATCGTACGGATTAAGTGCGCTGGCGCGTCCACATGGGAGCCAGTATGCTCCGACATCACGAGCGTTTGCGCAAAATAGCCGTTTTGCCGGAAGTTTCGCGCGTCTTCAACAATACTCATCGTGGGATGCGTGGGCCATCCAGGCATATTAGTTTCGAATAGTGGAGAAGCGTCAATCGCTCTTAGCAATCTCAAAGACTTCAAAATCAGTTTCAGATCAGGGTCTGATAATTTGCGACTTTCAGGTCTCATTCTTGAGGAATCTCCTTAAAGATGAAATCTAAATCAATTCCGTGACACATCTGAACTTTTTTGATCCTGTATAGTTGCATGAAATTGTTCCTGAAGGGCTTTCACAATCATGGTTGCATGTTCCTATTTTCCCATCCTTGTTTGAAGAGAACAAATTCAGTCACTTTCGTCGCAAGATGCTCCTCAACTGCTTTCATGTTGAGCTCTACTCCCAAACCAGGCCGATTGGGAATTACCATCTCGCCGTTCTGAATCGAGAATTGATTCGTCAAGAGGTCTTTTCTCCATTCAATATCAAATTCGTCGAAACTTTCCTGAATCTCAAAGTTTGGAATACAGGCGTCTAATTGAAGGCAAGTAGCAGTTGCCAATGGCCCTTCTGCTTGATGCGGAGCAACAAGCACGTAATGTGCCTCCGCCATCGCGCTAATCTTCTTCGTTTCCATTAATCCGCCGCAATTAATTATGTCTGGTTGAATTATATCCACCGCCCCACTCTCTATCAGCGGAGCAAAACCATATTTTGTTAACACCCTTTCGCCAGTCGCAATTGGAATGTTCGTTTTATCTGCAACGTGTTTTAGGGCCCGCAAGTCTTCAGGTGGAACGGGTTCTTCGAACCATCTAGGATTGTATTCTTCAATCATTTTCGCGATACGCACGGCCGTTTCAGGAGTAAATCGCCCATGGCCCTCGATCAATAATTCAATACTTTCGCCAACAGCCTCACGAACATTCTTGATTACCGCAACTGCGCGACTTATCTGAGCCACATCACCGCTCAGATACATTGTTCCAAACGGATCGAACTTTAGCGCCTTGTAACCCTTAGCCACTACTGTCTTTGCTTTTCTCGCATAATCGTCTGGACTAACAGCGTGAGTGTACCAGCCGTTTGCATAGACCTTAACCTTATTTCTCATAGCACCTCCAAGAAGCTCGTATATCGGGGCTCCATGGATCTTTCCAATAATATCCCAACAGGCAGTTTCCACAGCGCTCATTGCTGTAACGTTAACAGCAGAGTTATTCCGGGAAAACGAATCCCTGTACCACTCATTCCAAATCTTTTCAACTTGGACAGGATCCTTTCCAATGAAGAAATTCCTCTTCTCTTCGAGTTCTGAAATTACGGCTGAACTTTCTAGGTAAAGTGTTGCTTCGGATAAACCAATCAACCCAGTGCTAGTTTCAAGCTCAAGAAATACCCAACGTTTCCACGGATTACCCACCAAATATGTCCTAAAATCACGAATTTCCAATCAAGTAACACTTTCGCTTAGATTCTCTCTCAAACTTATGAGTTATTTGGAGACGCTCAGGAATAGTTGAATCCGACTGAGAGAAATGGTAATGTGCTATTCTAATGTGAAAAATGGATCCGAGTTTACTCGAACATTTTCATAACCCATGCAATCATTTAGTTAGGCGTCGTTCGAGCCGTTAAGATGTTTGCCTCGATGACGACGATTGTAGGTAGCATGCAGGACAACCGATCTCACGTAAGGCAGGTCACAAATCCTTGTGCCCCTGTCTTTAGCGTTCAAACGCTTGCAAGCTGCTGAAATTGGTGTAAGACTGTTAGCTACGATTGATGGAGAGAACCCGTGCTTCTCCAAATAGTTTAGTGTCGCGCGTATCCCTAGAAGTGAAGTTGTGACAATTTCTAACTTGGCTGAACCCTGTTTCTCTCTGAAAAGTCGTGGAGACTGTGCAACAATGGCACTCAGGAATGCTCTTCCTGTAACTCCACCGTCTCGTGAAATTGATAACCATTTCCCAGTCCCAGCCTGATACTTAGCCGGCATTTGTGGTGGATTAGAGATTACAACATCGAGCTTGCGCTCCAGGACAAGGCTACTCTTCTTAAAATCGCACAGTACTGGCCGCACAATGCTCGACACTCCGTTAATCGTCGCGTTGAAGTTGGTGTCGCTTAACGCGTGGGGATTCATGTCCACCGCATAGACGAGCTTCGCGCCAAGTTTTGCAGCAATTATAGATAGAATCCCACAGCCACATCCTAGGTCTGCCACGACTGACCCTCTGGGCACGTCTAGGTTTTCGGCGAGCAGGCAGGTCAATGAAGAAGGTGTCATAACGTACTTTGAGTTCACGCGTATCCGCAGCGGTGGTTTATCCCTGTCGTGAAGACTGAGTGCCAGAAAAACGATGTTTTTCATTGAAACGAGTTCGGATACAAATGTCTGTTATTTAGATACTCTTGCGTCCAAGATTTCCGTGACGCGTTAAGTGCGATCTTTTAGTTTTGTGAGGTGAGAATCTAGGTCCGCGTTCTCTTAAGCAAGATTGGATCAGGATATGCGATGATTCTTTGAAGCCATCACAAGGCGTCTTGAATTGGTTACTGGACCCTAGGCAGCCTGCCGTTAGGTATCATACATTGTTACGGCTTTTGGATCGTAAGGAGGATGATTGGGAAGTTCGGACCGCTTATTCACGTCTTACTCGAATCGGGTGGGCGCATAAGATCTTAGCGTCGCAGAGGCCTGGAGGCTTCTGGGAATCACGCAAAGACCTCTACCGACCGAAATATACTGCGACGATTTGGTGTCTTATCGTTCTCGCTGACCTCGGACTGACCGCTAAAGATCCGCGGATTAAGCGACCGTGCGAATTCTTTCTTAACGAGTACACTCGACCGGACGGAGGCTTCGATGACTCCACTAATCCATTATCAAGAAGCGAAGTATGTTTAACGGGCAATTTAGCGAGGACGTTGGTACGTTGTGGATATTTAGAAGATGCCCGCGTGCGAGCTGCCTACGATTGGCTTGTGGATCACCAGATGGACGATGGTGGATGGCATTGTTTCATTGAACGGGCAGCGGGTAGAGGGACTCTGGACTGCTGGGAAGCACTGAGCGCTTATTCGGTTCTCCCGCGAAGGAAGTGGACAAGGCGGATTAAGCGTTCAGTTGAGAATGGCGCAGCATTTTACCTTGAAAGGAAGCTATTCCAGGAAGGACGTCGCTACATCCCATGGTTCAGATTCCACTACCCAGTCCACTACTATTACGACATACTCGTGGGATTGGACGTCCTCACTAGCCTTGGATATGCAGATGACAAGAGACTCAAACCAGCACTTGAGATCCTAAAGGGCGAACGTCGAGAAGACGAAACGTGGGATCTCGGCTCCATCCATCCCGATCTGGGAACAGGAGCGGACTACAAGCTAAAGAAACGTCCGAAGCGGTTTGCGTTAGAGAGAGAAAATCACCCTAGCAAATGGATAACCCTCACGGCACTTAGTGTCCTGAAGAAAGTTGATGAAGCGAGCTAGAGTCACTCATCGTAAGTGTGATGACTTGGTTTATGCTGATTCAATTGCCAACATTCGCTCGACAGTCTAGGCATTTCAGCCCCACTTGAGCAGCAGAATGCATAACCCTATCTGCACTGCTGGCACATTTTGGGAACTCGAAGACTAGCAGCGACGGTGCCCATAGTGGACGGTTCAGCTTGGATCCTGGAATCTCTGCTAGTTGTTGTCGGTTTGAGTATCTTCGAAGTCGTAAACAGCCTCGACAACGCCATAATCAACTCCGAAGTCCTCTCAACGATGTCTGCGAAATCCCGTAAATTGTTCCTCACATGGGGGATCCTAATCGCCGTCTTCCTCGTCAGGGGGCTCCTCCCAATCCTCATACTGTGGAGCGGCAATCCCAACCTCAGCCTCCTCGAAATCATAACAGTCAGTTCCAACCCGGCATTGATCGAGGCCGTCCAGGCGTCCGCCCCAGTCCTGTTGATTGGCGGTGGAACTTTTTTGGTGTTCCTTTTCTTTTTCTGGTTGTTTCTTGAACCGAAACACTACGGCTTGAGAGGTGAAGCCGCGATTCAGAAGCACGGAGTATGGTTCTACGCAGCAGCCTCAATTCTTCTCGCCATCGTCGTATGGTTCAGTATTCGGGTCAATCCAGCAATGGCCTTCGGAGCCGTCGTTGGTTCTACTGGTTTCTTCATAACCCACGGGTTCAAGGAGAACGCGACTCAAATGGAGAATAGGGTACTCAGCGGATCAACCGATCTGTCCGCAATAAGCAAGCTGTTCTATCTGGAAGTGATAGATACAACATTCTCCATTGACAGCGTGCTAGGCGCCTTCGCCTTCACCTTCGCAATTCCCCTGATACTCGTCGGAACCGGAATCGGCGCAATAGTTGTCAGGCAACTCACGCTGAGCAACATTGAGAAAGTGAAGAAGCATAAGTATCTGAAGAACGGAGCTATGTACTCCGTCTTTGTGCTCGGGATGGTAATGATACTTGACAGCTTCAATGCACACATCCCGCCCTGGTTTTCGCCCTTAGCCACATTCTTGATAACCGGCTATTTCTTCTACAAGTCAAAACGCGCCAACGCCCGAACTCGAACCTTGAGATAGAGAAAAAACGACTCATAGTACGTTCCGAAATTGTGATACACAAGAACGTTTGGACTAAATTATATATGAAGACCGAACCGCAACTGTCAATCAACTGAGGATAGGTGAAAATTTCATGAGCGATCAACCTTCACGTAATATTTTGCTGTTGGCACTTGTTGGGTTAATTTTGGTTAGCGTAGTCTCGATCAGTTTCAGCGGACTTCGCGGATTAAACACACAGTTGGATACAGTGAAAACGATTCAGGTATCTGGAACCGGCTCGGTTTCAGCTGCTCCAGACGAAGTCATAATTTACCTAGCAGTTCAAACGCAAGACACGTCTGCTACCACCGCGGTAAACGAAAACGCAGCCCTAATGGCAAAAGTTATGCAAGCCCTGACGACGCTCGGCATCAATCAAAGCGACATACAAACCTCCTCCTACACGTTGACGATTCAATCATTAACCTCAACCACATACCCTATGCAAAACATCCAACCCAGCTCAAAATCGAATGCGACTACAGTTCAATATGTTGCCACAAACGCCATTCAGATAACCCTAACGAACACCAGTCTGGTTGGCAGAGCCCTGGACGCAGCTACGAACGCAGGTGTGAACGAAGTGAATGGAATAACTTTCACATTCACTCCTCAACTAACCGCTTCTCTCCAAAAGCAGGCGATCCAACTCGCAACTCAAGACGCAGCGAATCAGGCTGAGGCAATTGCGTCGACGCTCGGTCTGAAAATTATCGGCCCCACTTCGATCACTCCAAGCTACAACCAGCCCTTCTACCAGACAAGTGCCGCTCCTAGCGCAAACCCTACCCCAATCGAACCAGGCACGCTGCAATTGACTGCCCAAGTCCAGACGACTTACGAATTTACGTCCTGAAACGTCTTCCGAACTGCAATAAGAAAGAAAGGCAAGGCGGGGTTGAATGGCACTAGGCGGCGAAATAGAGAAACTCCGAAAACGTTTACTGTTGAACAATCTCATTTTGGCGTCGGCCTTTATCGTCGGAATCGGGGCCATGCTTCTAACCATGCTCTCATTGTCGGCATCATACTCTGGACCGCTCACTGCTGCCATGACAGCTACTCAAGGGAATCAAACACTCGCAAGCACGGCCCAAATGATACCGGGACCGCTAGTAACCACTCAAGTCACAGTCCAGGCTTACGGTTACACCGCGGCCGCCTCTTGGGTTGGGTTCGCGGGCGCGCTTATCTGGCGTGGTCATATACGCTCGGTTTGGAGCAAGAGCCACTTCAGCTATGATACGTTCAGGCTGATCGTTAGTATGCGAGGTGCCCAGACGCGGCTCAAACTATTACATAATCTGAACGGGCCCAGGAATAAGCTGCAACTGGCAACGGCGCTAGGAATTGATTGGAAAGCTGTCGATAAGCATGTTCAGGTGTTAGAGAAGAACGGACTAATTCAACCAACAACGACGAGTGGAACCACAACGTTCTATGAAGTCACCGACAAGGGCAAGAGGCTGCTGGAAGTTCTTGAGGAACTTGGCGTTGGCAATCCCCCACCGAGTTAATTCCATTAACAACCTTTACTCAAACATTCTCGTAAACCGTTAAGTGTGATAACTTTCTGAGGTAACAGTAGGAGCACTCTCTTTATGCTTACAAAATTAATCTCTCTGGATCTGGCCTAATCATGGTTCAGATTGGTCAAAGCGTGCCGAGGCTTGACGGGATCGCTAAGGCGTCAGGTTCTTTTCGGTACGCAGGCGACATACGTCTCAAGGACGCATTGGTAGGGACGGTCCTGCGTAGTCGAATGCCACACGCTCTCATTAGGACCATAGACACGTCACAGGCGGCTACTCAACCTGGCGTTAGAACAATCCTAACCTATCGTGACGTACCCGGCCCGAACATTTTCGGATCCACAATTCCAGACCAACCAGTCCTATGTCACGATAAAGTCAGATTTGTGGGAGATGCCTTAGCCATAGTCGCCGCGGATTCCGAAGAGGAAGCAGAGTTGGCGATGCAACATATCAAAGTTGAATATGACCCGTTATCAGTCATATCAACACCCCAACAAGCCCTCATGTCTAATGCTCCCAGAATCCACGAGAAAGGAAATCTGGCGCATCGAGTAGAATATTCAGTAGGCAACGTTCAAGAAGCCTTCAGCAAAGCAGACCTGACAATCTCCGAGAAGTATCATACTTCTCGGCAGAAGCACATGTACGTTGAAACCGAAGCAGGATTCAGTTTTCCAACAAAACGAGGCGTTGAGGTTTACGCGGCTACTCAGCAACCCTTCCAGGATCGAGTGCAAATCTGTAGAGCACTCTCTCTTCGTGAAAGCGCGGTGAGGGTAGTAGGAGTAGATCTGGGAGGTGGGTTTGGTGGTAAAGAAGAGATCACTGTACAAATCCACCTGGCGTTGTTGGCAATGAAAACCAAGAGACCTGTGAGGATGATTTGGACACGTGAGGAATCAGGAATCGCAGCCACAACGAGGCATCCAATGGACCTTGAGTATAAGACGGCTTTCCGAAAGGACGGAATTCTCCTCGGGAACGAAGCCCGTCTAATTGCGGACACGGGAGCCTACATGTCCTACGGACCAACCGTCATAGAAGTTGGATCCGGACAGGCTAACGGACCCTACAGGATACCGAACACTCATGTTGAAGGGCTCTGCGTGTACACAAATAATCCGCCCGCCGGCGCCATGCGAGGCTTCGGTGTAGCTCAAGCCAATTTCGCCTTTGAAACCCAACTGGACATCGCAGCGGAAAAACTCCAAGTGAATCCAGTTACGTTGAGGAAACTGAACGCGCTAACTGAAGGCGAACTGGACGGTATGGGTTCTCTTCCAATCACAAAACCACGTCTAAAGGAAACATTGGAAACGATTGAGCGTACTGAGCTATGGAAGAGAAGGGCTACTTACAGAGGCAAGAGCGAACAAACTTGGTTGTCGAGAGGGGTGGGTATGGCGGCGGGAATGAAGAGTACTGGATACGGAGCTTTCCCCGAGAAGGTGAGAGTTAAAATTGAACTCACCCGCGACGGAACTTACGAACTATACTTGAGTAACCCTGAGATGGGAAGCGGAGCCACAACTGCCCTTACCCAGATTGGAGCACATGCACTCAGCACATCACTTTCAAAAGTGAAACTCAACGCGGCCGATACGAAATATGAAATCGATTCGGGCGGCTCAGATGCTTCCAGAGCCATTTACGTGGTAGGCAACGCAATAATCAAAGCTGCAGATGAACTGAAGAAAAACATTCTGAATCGTGCATCCCGAAAACTGAAGATGAAACCGACAGCGCTCAAGTTGACTTCTACGGCTGTCGTTGGAGGCAGGAAACGTGTAAGCTTACGTGACTTGGCTCAATCAAACCCTCTAAGCGCCGTCGCTTCATACTCCGTCCTGCGGCCACCCAGCCTATTATCCGGAACAATGGGCTTACCCGTCACGCTATTCTCTTACGGAGCCTGCGTGGCCAACGTGGAAGTAAACGAGTTCACAGGCCAGGTGAAGGTGCTTAACGTTACTTTCGTTCCTGAAGTGGGAGCGGTAATTAATCCGAAAGGACTTGAGGCTCAGTGCGAAGGAGGAATTACCCAATCAATTGGTTTCGCATTGATGGAGGAGATGGAGGTAACGGAAGGGAAAGTGAAGGCACCGAACTTCACTACATACTTAGTGCCCACAGTCGATGATGCAATCAAACCTATTGTTGTGCCCGTACCTAACGTCTTTGAGCCCACGGGCCCGCTTGGAGCGAAGGGCGGAGGAGAACTGTCAACGATAGCGGTACCAGCCGCCATATGTAACGCTATACATGATGCTGTTGGAGCCAGAATTATGACGATCCCTGCCACACCGGAACGTGTTCTCAAAGCAATCGAAATGACGAGGTAACGCGAGAATTAACGAACATTAGATCCTTACCTCAGTTAACCCATCCAGAACTTCCAGGAAGCACATTCGCGTCAAACCCTCCACTGCTTTCTTACGATACTCTGCTGATCCTCTGATGTCGGAGATTGGACGCGCCTCCTGAGCACAACACCTAGCAACTTCACCTATTGCTTCAGAGTTGAAAGGTCCCCCGACAAGAATCTTTTCCGCT
>Ga0074045_10005550_pt1 | contig 10989 bp, 10 predicted proteins | sample BogForMeECP23OM2_FD_94442 | JGI IMG/M metagenome (GOLD analysis project Ga0074045, IMG submission 94442) | Bog forest soil microbial communities from Calvert Island, British Columbia, Canada - Bog Forest MetaG ECP23OM2 | ecosystem: Environmental > Terrestrial > Soil > Wetlands ... | reverse complement strand
TACATCCGTGTTCGATTCCAAGACAAAACAGAACTCTGCTGGCAGATCGATTGTGCCCTGACGCTGTGCGTAGCCGACCTATCCGACTGGAAGACGGGCGACTGGAAGCACATCAAGACGTTCGTGAAGGATGAACAGGATGGTGAGCTATGACCAAGGACAGCGAGTCGGCTCTCCACGTGCGATGCTTCGGGCAAGCAGTGGTTCAGATGCGAGAACTACGGAACATCAGCAGGGAGCAGCTTGCGAAAAGATCAGGAGTCAATTGCGCCGTGCTCACCAGCATCGAAGAAGGAACCATCGATGGCGGAGACTTCGGACTCGACGAAATCTGCAAACTTGCCGTTGGCATGGGCATCACGCCTTATCGCCTGATGCTGGCCTACGAGTCGAAGCTGAAGGATGCAGGGGAGGAGATACCATGAAACGGCGTAAAGACCCTCCCGATTATGAAGGCGACGATGCATTGAATTGGGCATTCAGCAAAGTGGAGAAGGCAATGCGGGCGGCCAGTGGACTATCCGACGAGCAGATCGCGGAGAACATCGAGAAGGCTCGAACAAATCCTGTGACTTTGGCATATCCACGGGCGTTCGGCCTGCGGCTGCGTGCTGTCCGTGAAGAACGCAAAGTGAGCCGCCCCGAACTCGCCGGTGCCTCCAATGTGCCCGTCCGAATGATTGTGATGATAGAGCGTGGGATAGGAGGGGAGACTCCGATGGGCGATGTTTTCCGTCTCTGTCTCGGCCTGAAATACGACGTGGTCAAGCTCTTCAGGGAAATCGAACAGGAAGCCCGCCGACTGGCGGCGGAAGATGAGCACAGTTAAATCAATGAGACGGCTCCCACTTGAACAGAAACGCGCAATCCTGGCGGAGTATGATGAAGGGGGCGTGAGCCACGCGGAATTGGCAGCGAAGTACGGAATAGGGGAATCGACAATCTCCACGTGGCGACGCCGTCAAGCGTCTGCCGAGCGCAGGTGCACAGTCTGTGGAGGCCCGCCACTGCCGGGTGCAATAGCGTACCGAGGCAGCCTGTTGTGTGTATCCTGCGGTAGAGCGAAAAGAACGGCGAAACATCGTATCTACTACCTCGCTCACAAAGAAGAAATTGACGCGACATCCAGTTATGCAAATCGGCCTTCGGGTCAAAAAGCCAAAGACAGGGATCGCATCGCTGAAAAGTATTTTCGTAATCAGGAAGTTCTTCATCGGATACTGAAACGCATGATGGATCGCTCCGTGGATTGGGGGGATGACTATTCGCTCGTGAATCAACAGCAACTGAACAATCCCGCGTTCATAGTCGTCGATGCAAGGGGGGTCAAACACAAGGAGAATTTAACGTCGCCTCTTCCAGAGTGGGATGAAACGTGAAGTACTGAATGCGGCGGCGGCAGAGGGATCTCCTGGGCGAGATGACGTGAATATGAAACGCATGCGTATGCTCGAAGCGTGGAACAGCTACAGCATAGATTGAAGTATGAGCCCGCGAAGTTCATGTCTGAGGTGGATGGGGAACCTAAGCAGTTGGCGGAGGAAGCTCAGCCTACTCAAGCATGATGCATTTGGCGACCGGCCTATTGTCTTGCAAGCTGTGCGAGACTGCGTTACAAGTTAGGCTGTTCGGGAGGATTCGGCGTAACGCCGGGTGAGGAGGGTCACAGTGATTATTGGAGACCGCTTGCGTGAGATGCGCGAAGAGAAAAAGTTTTCGCAGGGGGATATTGAAAAGCGGACCGGCCTGCTTCGATGCTACATTTCCAGGGTTGAAAACGGCCACACGGTCCCCGCCATCGAAACACTTGAGAAGCTAGCTCGCGCGTTGGAGGTCCCGCTGTATCAGCTTTTCTATGATGGGGAAGAGCCGCCCAAACTACCGAATCTTCCTAGGCGGAAGTCTTCTGACGACATAGCCTGGGGCAGTACTGGTAAAGATGCACGCTTTCTCAGCAAGCTTCGCCGCTTGTTGAGCAAAACTGAAGAAGGAGATCGGAAACTTCTTCTATACATGGCCCAGAAAATGGCCCTCCCGAGGAGGGGCCGAGCGGCGGCAAGCAACTAATTCCGGAAGCCTGGGTTTAATAACGATGGCTCTGGGGGAGTCCCGACAGACAAGAAGGATATCTCAGGGTGAAGAGGAAGGATTTATAGCCACACCGAAGTGGGGCTGCAGGGGGTGACCAGATGGACTTGCGCTGTCCGAAGTGCAACGGTACCGATCTCAAAAAAGTCTCGTTGGCATACCAGGAGGGGCTTTACCGCGCTGACGCACGTACTCGTCTGAATGCTGCATTGGTCGGGGGTAACGGGCCGGACCTCGTAGTTGGCCGTGCGACCACACAAGCATCCCACCAGTCTGCCCTTTCTAAGCAGCTGAGCCCTCCGGCAAAGTGGTCTTATTTGAAGGTCGGCTCCTGGTCGGCTTTGGCGATCCTCTGCGTCGGTTGGCTGGTCTTTTACGTCAACGCGGTTACGACGAACTCTTCAGCTGTGCCGTCTCCTCCACTGACTTTCTTCGCTTTGATTGCCGCCGCTATCTTGCTTCTGATGATGTTTCTTGTCCGGAGGCACAATCGCACTGCCTACGCGGAAGGGTACGCTCAGTGGGATCGGTCTTTCATTTGCCAGCGCTGTGGTATCGTTAGCGAACACGAACTTGACAGGATTAACAATTCCCCACTCAATGATGAGATTTTTGAAAGATAACGACCGTCTCCCTCGACGGATTCCTACCGAAATGTGCCATTTGCTGGGCGCTATTGCCACGATATCGAGCGACTAAGAGAGTTTGGCAACTGAGACCGGCCTGTTCACCGATTTGGGCTGTCAGTTCATCTACATGAACTGGCTCACCGCTGTACTGAGCGTTACCGAGGATTAGAGCGATCTTGGCGCCGTCTCTGCAAACGCGATTCATCTCGCGCAGACATAGATACATATCTAGAAAATATCCTTCCAACATCCTCAGTACTCTAGGGTCGATACCAGCTTTCTTGATTCGCGTGAGGGTCCGTTTCAGGCGGACGGGACAGGAATAGCCACTGCAATCGGGACGAGCCGGATGTGATTCGGGATGAGAGTGAAAGCTTTGGTATCGAAGTCTTCGAGTTTGTTCCCAATTGAGAAAACCGAACATCAATTCCACTCCGAAGACCCGCGTATAATCGTGCCGATTGGGATATGGCGGCGAGGTGATGACGGCTGCATACTTTCCGTCGGGGTCAGGTAACTGGCGCGCGTCGCTTAGGGCTGCGGTCCATTGAGGTTTCCGGTTCAGGCGCACTTCCCCAAGGTCTGTGAGCATCCGTTCGAGTTGTTCGCGGAAGACTCTTGGGAGAGTCTCAATCCTCTTGTGCTTGCGGTTCCATTGCAGCCAACCGCCATTGGCAACAAGGCGGCTATACTTAGGCAGTGTTGCTAGCATCGCAAGGCGGAACAAATCACGCTCCTCGGCTGAACACGTGATCTGGTCGATCCGGTTGGAGATGTTCTCGAACGCACCCAAGAGTGGCCCGGGCAGAGCTTCTTCGACAAGGCGGGGATAAACTCGATAGTGACCGTTCCAAGTGCTGGGCTTTAGCTTGCGCTCCAGCTGGCGAGAAGCTCTCTTCAATCGAATCAGGTTGAAGTTCGCAATTTTTGTGCGCGCAGCTAAGTTGGCCAATGGCGACAAGTCATAGCCGGTGGCCGGTATTCCCTTCTCCTTGGCTGCGAGAATGGTTGTCCCCGCCCCTGCGAACGGGTCTAAGATTCGGTCCCTGGATGTGAGGCCCCACTCCTCAATGAGGGCGTGGACAAGTTCACTGCTGAAGCTGTGTGGAAAAACGTACCAGCGATGGATGGGCTTTTCTTCGAGAGGCTTGGGAGTAACCCATCGCCGCCAGTCTAATCGTTCCTCAATGATATGCGTTCCCATTTCGTCTAGCCGGTGCGTTCGTGGCCGATGGACTGATAGGCAGGGCGCGGAAACTCGATCTTCACGGGTTGTCGATAGATCGGATGAGAGAGCAAGAGTTCGCCCTTGTCGAGACGTGTCAGATGAGCCTTCACGTCCTGCGCAATGAACCGGTACGAGGCGTCGGATAGTTCCGAGGAGTCACTTCGGCCAATAACCTTGGTTGCGCAATTGCCAACCACTTGTCCGTGGACTTCGCTCATGAATTGTTCTGCAGAGATGAGGACCACACCCAGGGATCGACCACGCGCGGCAATGTCGAGTACGTATTCCAGAATGGATGACTCGCTGTCTCCTCGGTGAGACGGCGCGTATTTGTTTAGTTCGTCCACGAAAATGATGACCTTCTTCGGTAGGTCTGGTCTGTCTTCAAGATTTGCCTCAGCATACATGCCATAGACTTCTTGGATGATGTGCCCAAAAACCAAGGCCCGCTCTTCATCCGTCAGTTTCGCAATATCCACGACAGTCGTCTGGCCGCCTTGAATCTTGCGAATCTCCTCGCCAAGGTTACAAGCCTTCCGAGGCGCGCGCTGTTGTACGAAGAGACCCGACTGGCGATTCTTAACTACTCTGCGAAGAATTCTCACAAAGCGGCCTACCGAGGAGGCCTTGACTTCGCCAACTCCTTGCGGGATGCCCCTGTCCATCAAAGGCGGGCCATTCAACAAAGCGTCCCAAGTCGTAACGGTCTTCCACTTGGATTCCTGGTTGCTGACTCCTTGTTGCACTTCACCAATGAGGGCCCCCAGCGTATCCCATGGATCGGGTACTCGAATTAACAGATTGAGTCCCGGCCCAGGGTTAGCTCGGTTGCCTACCACATCTTCCAGGGAATAAGCGTAGGTCTGAAACTGATCTGGCAAATCGCCAAAACAGTTTGGAACACCTGTGGTCTGCGTCTCTTTTCCCCAGGGCAGCAAGTAGCGAACGTTCTCGAACGGCTTAGCCCTCAGGCCCAGGAATTCCCAGAGCTCATGTTCTTCTGGCTTGACGCTTTTCCTGGGTTTGTCGATGACTAGGAGGTCGTTCTGTTTTACATTGAGGAGTATGACAGCGATGTCCTTCGCTCCCACGGTCTGTAGGATCGACTGAATCAGAAACATTGCGTAGGATGTCTTCGTCGCGAGTCCCGAAATGCCAGCGATGTTGACGTGTGCCCCTTCTGGCCCCAGGACGTACCGCTTGTCTAAGTAAACGCGGACCTTTGTCCCATTTGACATTTGAATGAGCCCAGCGGGTATGGTGACTTTCTCTTTGTATTCCTTCTCGTACTCGAACATCTTGTCGATACCGAGAGCGACGTGGATGCCGGCCTCGTCGGCAAATCGAATGGGCGAATCGCTTTGGACCGGCATGTAAATTCCCATTGGATACCGCTTGGGTTCGGAGGGGTCGTAGTTCGCGAGTACGCTGACTTCAGCGACGTTTGCGCCCTGCCTGGGTGTTTGCGGCTCGCCCTCAGTGCTTCCGAAATCGCTTGAAATGTAGTTGGACAGGTGTGAGGGTGCGTCTGTAACTTGTTTAATGTTCGTGACAAGCCCGAACGTTTTCGTGTCTGCCATTTGACCTGCTTCAACGATGTCAAACGGGTTCACAATCTCTTCAGCCCGAAGCCAAAAGGAAAACTTCTCTGAAGAGTTCGGCTCTCGCTCGGTCGCGGAGGCCTTGCCAACAACTCTACGATTGACTGCTGATTCCTCACCGGCCTGAGTTTCATCGGGCATCCGACTGTCCTCCTCTTTGCCTTCTACGATACTGTGACTCCGGCCGTTTGTGTGGGCCATTTAAGGCCTGCTTTAAGTGCTTCGGTGGAAACAAAGCCGTTCTTGACCGCTTGCTCTGCCAAGTAAATTGCATATAGATGTGCATGCCAACGGATGTCTTTTCCGTGCGGTGTCACCTGGCGCTCCGCCACAAGCGCGGACGATATTTCATCAATGATTTGTGATGGGATCGCTTCAGCTGCAGGGTTAGGATACTCGACTTTTATGACGCCCATGAGCGGGTAGTCCATGTGCTTTTGTTCGCGCAACCTGACGTACCAGACCGCAATCTTTCCTGAACGCGCGGAGAACGCACACGTCCTTGCAGAGAACGGCAACCCGGCGAGTAAGTCGTAAAGGTTGGCGACTTGCCCGCCTCGCGCTCCTGGTATCTTGAAAATGGGGTCTTTGCTGAAAGATTTTGTGACGCCTATGAATTCGGAAACGTCGCGCCAACTGTGTAAGTCCTTGCCAAGGCTACCGTCTAGAACCAGCCACTGTCCCTTTTCGCGTGGGAGACTTCGGCCCAGTTCGTCCTCCAATTGCGCCATCAAGTGGTGGGCCTTGTGCGCAGCACGAGAACGGGGTTCTTTGCCAGGGGAAGTCCTCTCCGTTTCGCCATCCAGTTCCATGGTGTCGTGGAACTTGAACCGCGCACCTGCCTTCGAGACGAGTTCTTCGACGCGGTCACCGAAGGAGACGGCTTTTTTGTCCATCATTAAGACGATCTGGTGAATCGCGTGATAGACATTCACTTGACCATTGTCCTTGCGAAAGACTGCTGCCGCACCGATCTGGGCTACGTTGATGGGACTGCGCCTCACCCCTTCTGTAACGTCTCCCAAGAAGAACGTGCGCGCCGAACCGTCTTGGAAGTAGCGAAGCGGGTGCCGCTCCGCTCGATAAACTGGCTTCAATTCAACGTAGGGTTTTCGATTGGGAGTTTCGAGCAGCACCTCCATGAGCTTGTCATCACCCATGCGAAGACTGTCGATTACCTCTGCGTGGTCAGGGCGCATCAGATCTTCGACTGCCTGGCCAGTCGCAGGGAGAACTTTGCCCTCGCTGACAATTACCTGCAGCGCTGGACGGAGACCCTCAAATGGGTTTTTCATCTTGCACCGCCTACAATCACGGTCTTATTGTGAATCCTTCAGCTTTTGCGGCCTGGGACAGACCGTGTACGTCAAGAGTTATGAAGTCCTTGACTGAGTTCCTAGCGTCAACTCGCTTTGCACTAGCCAACTGGACCGCATCTAACGTCCGTAAATTAATTTTTGAACTGTATTTCTCAACGAGACCGGCAGACTCTCTCCATACATCGGTGTCTACCTCCTGGATTCGATATTTTCCAAGGTCTTTACGAAACGCTTCGACAAGCGCCCGCCCCGCGTACAAGGTAAGTGTCCCTCCCCTCACGAGCTTATAGACGGTAGACCGAAATTCCGTGAGTGCCAGGCGACTGATGAAGATTCTCGCCCCCTTGGCAAAAGCCTCCACTTGGACTGTCTTGGGCTCTGCGTGGTAGAGGACTATCAGTGCGCTCGTATCAAGGAAAATACGCATATTCTAGGATTCGTCTTGGTCTCTTTCCCGTAGAATTTCATCGCTTAGAGACTTCTTGACGTTCTTGGTTGCTACTCGCGCTTTCTCCCATTCGTACTGAGCTAAACCATAGTCAATGAGTGAATCACGGATTTCATCGAGCTCTTCGGCGCTCAGACCCCACAACGCACGAGCCGAATCGTCTATTTGGCGTTCTATTTCAGGAAGTAAACCCAGTTCGCCCTTTGCGACTGCCTTGTGAGCTTCCTCTGACATTTCGGCAAGCTTGCTATGGACCCGGTTCTTTGAGGAGAAATCAGGGATGCGGACATGCTCAAGAATGTGAGTGTTCATTGAAATCTGGACGGCATACGATGCGACAACCAGACACGACGGACTCGAATTGAGGGTAGAGCAAAGATAATGCGCTTCCTGTTTTGAGGCTACATTTACAAGCATTAGTTTGTGATCTGGAATGACTGCTCGCTTTTCGTGCGGGCTGACTACTGCTGCCGTGAAACCGGAAGCTTGCTCTCGCCACACTACTTTCCATGTTGAGAAGGTGTACTCGCCGATGTTAAACATCGTCCAGAATGGGTCTTCGTCAGTGAAGTACCGCTTGTAGGCCGCACGGCTTTTGAGAAGTTTTTCAAACCGCGCCAAATAGGAGTAGGCTTTCGGATGGTCGCGTTTCATTTGATCAGGGGTTATCCCTGATCTGGTCTTCGGGTCCTGCGCCACTATGATCGAGGCTGAAGGTACAGCCTTCCAGCGCTCAACGTCTCGCCCACGAAGCAAGGGATAGAGCAGGTCTGCCTCGACCGCGGCTTGGACCCGATCCACCTTTCGCTTCGCACCTTCTGTAATGTTAGATATGATTGCCAAATCTCCTGGGCGCTTCCCCACTATTTCAACCCAGTAAACACCGTTCGCCCCTCCAGTATTTGCACCTTCATATGCGCGGTAATGCGATTGTCCAATAATCTTTCGAAGTGCGCGAAGCGCCTTAGGCTTTGCGGCGATCCATGCTGATGTCCGATCTTCGGAATCGACCGGTTCAGCCACCCACCTACGGAATGTGACAAGTTCGGAGGTGACTTCTTCGTAGGGGGTATCAAAGCCAATCCCGCTCCCACGTCCCTGGCGCCTCTTTATCCAATAGGAGTAAGAGACGGGATATCTCACTGGGAATCCACGCCCGAAAACTGCAACTGCTGTTCGGTTTGTGGCACCTTCAAATGGTTTCAACTCCACCATGTCATCGACGGCGATCGGACCCGTCGGTGTCTTGTCAGGCAGCGCGAACCGTCGGAAACCTTGCCCTGCACCAGTTGTCTTAAAGAGGCTTTGAGATAAAACGAAGCCAAGTTTTCCTCCTTGAACCAAATACTTGTCCAAGCAAACGTACGTCATGAGCATCGAAATATCTTTTTTCCCCTTGCCAAGAATCGTGTCCATTCCACCATGGGGGAAGAGCCCATAGTGTTCCCACAGAGGCTTCATATTCTGCCGGTAATCATCAGGTAAGCTTTCCCAATTTACCCAAGGAGGGTTTCCAATTACGAAATCCACTGGCTCTAAAAAGAGCGGTGCAAAGGAATTCTTAATAATTCGCGCCCACCGACCGTTCAGACCCTCTTTATGGAGTTGAGCTAGCTGACGAAATAGGACGCTAAGCGCGCCGCGCGCTTCTTCGAGCTCTTTCGTGAAAAGGTCAGCACTTTTGTTCAAACGATCTAGGAATATTGGTTCGTCCACATTCGATTCGATACACTCATCCAGCAGATTTGTTAGAGACTCCATTCTAGGCTTGCTAGCAAGAAGAGCTGGAATTTCAAAGACACCGACAGAAGTCGGTAGTTTGTACTTGCCCGCCTCGAAGAGTCCTTCGCCTTTTGCGGGGGTCAGAACTGAATCACACTGGTAGACAGGTATGTCGATTCCTTCGGGGCCGAGGTTCTTTGCCTCCCGCAATAATTCACCTAACGCGAGGATATAGTTGGTTCGTGCTGCGATTACGGCTAAAGGGTTCAAATCATATCCGATGATGTTCTTTCGAATGGCATCCAGAGTTTCAGACGGCCCCATCTTGCGTTGCTCTGCTTGGCGTCTGATGTGATTAATGAGTAGGACCAGAAAGGTTCCTGACCCACATGCAGGATCTAAGACTCGCTTTGCCGGATTTCCAAGGTCTGAACCTAGAGTTTGACGAATCAGTCGTTCGGCAAGCCAGTCGGGTGTGTAGTATTCGCCGAGGTCGTGGCGAATCTCACGAGGCAAGAGGAAATGGTATAGCTTCTTGAGAAGGTCGCGTGCATTCTCTGGGGCCAGTTCGAGCGTCCCAGGATCATACTCGGCTAATCGCATGACCAGTTCGCGGATGCCCGCTTCCACTTCCTTATCCCAAGTGGTGAGGTACCATCCGAAGAAATCTCCCTCAAGAAAGTTTCGAATACCGTACTCGTTGAAAGGCCAGCCCCGATTCTCCAATTCGTGCAAGTGCCGTCGGAGTTCTTCGCTCGATGCAGATGCCATCTGGGCAAGTGGTGTCGTTGTGCCTCCGGCGAATCGTGAGGCTGCCAGTGAAGCAATGAGTTTTACCAAAAGGGCGTAATAGGTATGCACTGCAAAGAAGACGCGAGCAGGGTCCGCATATTTCGGGTCCAAACCCATACCTTTTACAAAGCTCAGAAACTCTTCCTTGCTTTGGAGATTCTCAGCCCATTCTTTGTAGTCTGTTACTTCACTGAAAAAGGTCCGCCATTGCTCGAATAGCTTTTCGACGAGCTGATGCTTACTGCGGTGCAGGGCCGCGTAAAGAGCCTGGGTTGCCTGGCGGGCGCGGAGTGTCTTGGGTCCGAAATCGATCAACAGATTCTCGGGGACAAGGGCAGCGCCAACTGCCAGTGCAAAGAGAAGACGGAGAAATCGCTCGACCGACGCGGGAGAAGTTTCAATCGGATCTTCTTCGGACCATCCTTCACCTACTCTGCGCACAAAGATCAAGCGCTTGCCGTCTATCGCTACGCCTGCCAAACGAGCTGCCTCACGGCGTTCGCGTTTGGCAACCCCTAAGATGTAGTCCTTTACCTGTTCAATGGCGTGCTTGTTACCAGGGGAGGAATTTCGCTCACGCAAGACGCCCGGGCGCTCATACTCGATTACCAAGCGGTTATACACGGAATCAACACGGCCACGTGCGACTTGAAATTCGTCTCGAACGATCATCACGACACCGGCTCGCGACGCAGCATCGTCGAGAATGATTGCCGCCTCACGACGAAAATCCGCTTCGGTCTTCTTCGGGTCTGCGGCAGCTAACAGCCGTCGAGAAATTTCTGGTGCGAGTTCCTTTGCAGTCTTTTCGAGGTCGATTGGCATAGAACTGCCGTAACTATATCACAGCAGTTCGGATTGGCTTGCTAAGGCGTTATCTACCCTTCACTAGTGAACCATGCCTGGAATACGCTTGCGGAGCTGACAAAACGCTAGGGTCCAATTGGTTCCGCTGGGGGCCAACTAGGGTCCAAAACAGTCCATTTTTCAACTGAATACAGGTAGGTTAGCCGTGTAAGGCCAATTGAATCATCGTGAGTTATGGAGCGGGCGATGGGAATCGAACCCACGTCCGAAGCTTGGGAAGCTTCTATACTGCCATTGTACGACGCCCGCTCGTTTCTCTAGCTTGTTGATTATACACAACGAGGCAACTGCAGGT
>Ga0074045_10005549_pt1 | contig 10989 bp, 16 predicted proteins | sample BogForMeECP23OM2_FD_94442 | JGI IMG/M metagenome (GOLD analysis project Ga0074045, IMG submission 94442) | Bog forest soil microbial communities from Calvert Island, British Columbia, Canada - Bog Forest MetaG ECP23OM2 | ecosystem: Environmental > Terrestrial > Soil > Wetlands ... | reverse complement strand
GCTCATGCGCGAAGTCGCGCGAGCCCGCGCGATCCGGCAGCAGCACGGATACGTCGTTGTTGGAAAACCCCGCAGCTTTCAGATCGTCGACGATGCGGGTCGCTTGCTCTTCGGTCTTCGCGATGCAGATAACCGCTTTTGCCATGATGACTACTCCTGAGTACTCAAGTGACTATTGAACTGGCTATTGACCTGCGACTTCGAGTTCGTTGTGGACGTTGGAATCGCCGGCGAGTTGTGCGGCCTTGGCTGCTATGTCCGCCTTCTCCTGCTCGGTCTTGACGGGACCGCGGAGAGTTACGGCGCCGTCGACAGTGATGATCTTGATGTTCTTGGCATCCATCGACAGTTGGTCGTCTTTGACGATGGCGCGGCGAATCTCGCGCGTCATGCTGACGTCGGTCGGTTTGTTTGACTGATCGATCGGCGTGAGAGTCTCATGCCCTCGATCGCGCAGGTTCATGGCGCTGTTGTCCGCAGCCAGAGGGATACCCGCGTCAGTCTGCGCAGAACTTGAACCGAGCGGCACAAGAAAACCGCCCACCAGAAGCGATGCGGAAAACAGCAACGCCCGCGTTTTCATTTTGTAACCTCCTGAAAATTGAGTTTGCAAATTTGATCCTTTGCCGAAACATTTCTTCGATGAATCGTTGCGATATGCACACTCAAGAACAGCAACGTGTGTGCCATGGCGTGCCGAGGCAAAAGTCCTTCGAATGGCCCTAATAACTGGATAGATCGCGTCTTTTCGAAGCGAATCCATCTACGACGGTTCGGCGGTCAGTAGGAAATACAGAATTTTAAGTGAGCAGGAACCGTTTCTAGGGTGCGTTGATTCCAGCTCGGGCTCGCCTGAAATTTTTTCAGGCTAAGGACGATCGGATTGGAAAGTCGCCGTTTTACAGCTTCTTTCAAATCGAAGTTCTGGGCACAGCGATTGCTCAGTCCTTCACACACAGCTCGGAGGGTGCGCTAGGGCCGCCACCATCACCCTGCTAATCCAGTTCTTCCAGCGGCCCTGGCGTATCCCTTCGACTTATAAAGCAGCGGAGGTCATATGAAAATTCTCACTAACATCGCGCTGGCTACTTGTGTCGGTCTCTCACTGGGATGGATGTCGAGTTGCTCGAGCGATCGCACCGTCGAAACGACCACGACTCGCGAAGTTGAGACTGCGCCGCCGGCTGTCGTAACTTCGGCGCCTGTAGTAACAGAGCCAGCGGTAGTAGTCCCTGGCGCTAGCACTGCTACGACCACAACCCAATTCAACAACGGCACGGTCGAGAAGCGCACCGTGACCTCCGGCTATCCAGCCGGCTATCCGGAAGTGGTTGCCCCGGCGCCCGTCGTCGTGACTCCGCCGGTTACTACGACGACGACCAGCACCAACGAGGATGGAGACATAACGCGTCAGACGACGACCACTACCGATCCTTATGGTGATGTGCAGCGTCAGACGACGACTACGACGGTGACTCCGTAGCGGTGCGCGATGCTTTGGATGCGGGTGCTGGAATCAGCGTTCGTCTCAATACTCCAGCCGCGATAATCGCGCAGAGACCTACCGCTCCCAGCACCTGCCACCAAGGCATCCATTGATGCAACAGCAGCGCGATACTAGCGAGCAGCGCGACCACGCCGGCGGCAGCGAGCACAATGAGTGTCGATGTGAGGTAGACTCGGTCCAGCAGACTCTGAGCAGCCTCGACGAGGTTCGTTTCGATGAGACGAGCTTCGGCGGCGACTATTCGCGCAAAGTCGGACAGGATCCGAACCGCCAGTTCCGGCAGATCCTGCTCGCGAGGCCGCGGTTCTAGTTCCGCGAATTCAGGCCGGTTGGATTTCAATGGACTCATCTTCGACGGACTCATTTTCACGAGAGAGTATCAGCGCGGCACCCAAGGCCAGCAGCCCGATGATCGCAGCTTCACCCGAGTCCGAACCGAGTGCGAAGCCCAACGCGCCGGCAATGCACACAGTGCTTACAGGATGCTTGCGGATTCCGCGGTCTGGCCGAAGCCTAGCGACCTGCTCTTCGACGCGATTGTTGATCTGGTGCAAGGCGTCACGGAGGTCTTCCTTCGCGTTGTCGATTTCATTCCTGGCGTCGCCGATTTCATCTTTTATTTCTTGGTCGTTTGCCATTGTGATCCATCTTCGTCAACGCGGGAATCAGTCGGTCTCCCAGCACTCCTTCGAGCACCATGAGAATGATTTGGAACGAGGTTCGGTTGCTCAACCCTCCGCCGATCGCGAAGCCGCCAAGCACAGCGACCGCAAGCGAGCGCTGCGGATTCTCGGCGATCATTTCGCGCAACTCTTTGGCGAGGTCGATTTCCTGCTCTCGTGGCATGGCCGTTACCGTCCGGTCACGCGATTGAGGATCCGCGCCGCGACGTAGCCGATCGCGAATGCGCTGGCAATCGCGATGAGAGGTTCGTCACGGACGAAGTCCGTCATAATGGAGTTGGCCGACGAAACGTATTCCATTCCCTGCTCGGCGAAGTCATTCAGTCTCTCGCGACCCTCGTCGATCATGCCGTCAACATTGGTTTTGGTGGTGCTCATTTTAGGTGCTACCTCGTGGGCGGATTCGATGACCTATAGAAGCAAGTCGGTTGCCATCAAATAGCGATGATTGGAAAAGGCAATCGCAAAACTTTGCGGTGTATGTCTGTAAGAATTACAGACTGGCGGACTCGACAGTCACGGAACCGTTCGGGTTCTTGATTGTGCTATCGGAAATTTCTTTCCGACGAGATTACAGGGTTCTCACTTCCAGCAGAGCGTCAGCAAACATAATCCTTTGGTCTAGCTGAAAATTTTCGTTCGCCTCCGATGGTATGCGGATTGCTTCCCTACTATTCAATCGCAATCGAGCATGGAGGTAGTTCACCATGGCGAAGAAACCGAATCCAAATTCTCCCTGCCCATGCGGCTCCGGCAAAGCATACCGGGACTGCTGCGGTAAGAGCGAGAAATAGACCTTCCCACTCCCGGTAGGGTCGGCAATCGCGACGTCCTCCCCCCGTTTTGCGGTTCTGATCCTGCCGGGGCCTTTTTCTTCTTCAAGTCAGTTTCAAGTGCAGCGCGTTCAATTGTTGATTGATTCAGGAGAGGTCGATGCCCACGAGGAAGTCGAGTGGCAGGAAGTACTCGAAAAAGGCCAGCAAGTCGGTCGAGCGCGAAATGCGCGCAATGAAGCGCGGGACGCTGAAATCCGGTCGTTCAGGAAAAAAGGTCAAGAGTCGAAAGCAGGCAATCGCGATCGGTCTGTCTGAAGCTCGGAAAGCGGGCGCCAAGGTGCCGCGCAAGAAATCCTCGGCATAGTTCGTTCCGATTCTATCGTTCGTGCTGGATTTTTCGCCCAGGAATAGGCTTCCTGCCGATCATGATCATCTGCTCGGACTTGGCACTCAGCGGTTTGCGATTGTAGTCGCCAAATACATCCTCAATCTCGAAGCCGGTATGCAAAAATAGCAATCGAAGCTCGCGCGGAAAGTACACGTGGCTCTCGAAGTCATCGATGTAACTCTCGACCAGGCGCTTGCGCCGATACTTTTCGTACAGGAAACGGATTCGTGCGCGCTGCTCGTCGGGCACGTAGGTCACGGTCCGCCGCCGCACCAGCCGCATGTTGCGCTTGGGGTCGATCACGTCGCGATCGATCTCGACCAGAATCCTCGGAGGGTTCGCAAAGGAGTCCGCGTACGCCGAAAAGTTCGGCATAGGAGCTTCGACTACAAATCTTCCTCCCGGTGCCAGGTTCTGAAAGGCGCGCCGCCATACGCTTAGCTGATCGCGCATCCCGAGCACGTGAGTTATTGACGAGCACGGCACGATAGTCAGTTCGAACGGCTCGCGGCCATGCCACTTGCGCATGTCACCTTGCACCAGCCTGATTCGTTTGCGCGCCGACGGCGAAAGTCTTTTGGCCTTGTCGCGCGCCTGCTTGAGCATCGTCGGTTCACTATCGAGACCCACCACCGAAAAGCCCGAGCGCGCGCCCTCTTCAGCCATCGGCAATGTTATCCGCCCGGTGCCGCAGGCAAGCTCCAGCACGGACTTGGGCTTGAGCCGGGTGGCAAGCTCAACATAGAACTTGAGATCGGCGTCGTCGCCCGTATGTTCGAGATCGTATTCGTCGGGCCGTCGATATAGTTGCATAAGACCTACAATGTTTCTCCGCGCTGAGTCTTGGCGGGAGACACGACGATAGCTACAGAACAATTCGACTCTCGCAGTATGCGATCGACCTTGGGACCGAAGTACAACTGCTGCTCGACCGACCGGTATAGGACTCCCATGACAAGCAAGTCGAAATTGCCGGTCTCGACGGTGTGCAGGATCACCGCCTCGGGCTTGCGGCCGGCGCCCACTTGTCCGTCGATCTCCAAGTCCAGCTCCGAACCCAGTTGCTTGATTTCATCGACGATCTGTTGGCCGCTGCGCGCCAGGCGGATGCCGCGTAGCATGCCGGGGAACCGCGCCTCCGGATTTTCCATCACGTAGAGCGCAGTCAGATGAGTCTCGATGGCCTGTGCGTACAACATCGCGACGGCGGCGCCGCGGCGCGAGTACGCCGCTCCTGTAATCGGCGCGATCACCCGTTCGAACGGCACCGCGGCGCCCGCCACATAGCGAGCAATCACGACCGGCGCCGGTGAGTCGGGCAACACTTCCAGCGTCACGGGATCGTCCAGCAACTCCTCGCCCTCGACCGCCGAGAGGCCGACGAAGATAGCGTCGTAGCCGCGCTGCGCCTCCTCGATGATCGCCTCCGACATCGACTCGCCTTCGGCAGTGCGTTGCAGGACGTGTTCGGCGCCGCACAGGCCAGCGATCAATTTCAGTTTTTCAAATCTCTGGTTGAGTTCCGTTCGATCGCCGTTGCCGTTGGAGCCCAGCAGTTGCAGAATCGCAATCGTCGCCTCGCGATGGTTACCGAGCGCGGCGGCCAAATGCGTCGCGAGCTGAGTATGCGGTCCGCCGCCGTCGACGACCAATAACTTGGCGCCCTCGCGCGAAAAAGGCATCAGCGCCCGCAGCCGTTCGCGATCGTCGCGCTCGGTTTCGCTCGGACGCTCCGGCACGTCGCTGAGCGCCCATCCAAGCAGCGGCGGCGTGATCATCGATGTGGCGATCGCAACCAGAACGATCACCGTGTACATCTGCTGTGTGAGGATTCCGAGGCTGAGTCCCAGCAGAGCGACGACGATCTCCATGCCGCCGCGCGCATTCATGCCGGTGGCGACTGCGAATGCCTCGCGCCATTGAAGGCCCCCGGCTATTCCGCCGAGCGTGCAGCCGGCCAGTTTTCCGGCGCACGCGACGCTCAACACCAGGATCGGAATGGCGAAGCCGGTCATGGTGAACAGATCGGTTCTGAGTCCTGAGTACGCGAAAAACAGCGGCGCCAGCACGCCCATCGTGACGGCCTGGAGCTGTTCACGATCGATTTTGCGCGTTCGCGCCGCGCCGCGGAGCATCACGCCGGCGACGAAGCCGCCGAAGACCGCGTGGATGCCGATGGCTTGCGTGACTACGGCACAGCCGAACGCGATCACAATCATGATCGTCAGCGTCGCATGCTCGACCACGGCGTGATCGTCAACCCATCGCACGATCAGCGCTACCAACCGAAAGCCGACGAAGTAGCAGAAGAGAACGAACGCGCCGGTGAATCCCAGGATGACGATCAACCCGTGCAAGTCGACCCGGCCGCGAGCTGCCAGTCCCGCCACAATCGAAAGCAGCAGCCATCCCACGCTGTCGTCGAGAATGCCGGCGGCGAGAATCAGAAGTCCCAGCTCGCGTCTCAGCAGGTCGAGGTCGATCAGAATCTTCGCAATCACCGGCACCGCCGAAATAGCCATCGCGATCGCCAGTAACAGAGAAAAGATCAGCCGTTGATTCGGCGCGGCAAGGTAAGTCGCGGGCATCCACCATCCGAGCGCGAAACCGCCGGCGAGCGGGATGACTATTCCAAACGTCGACACCAGGGTCGCAACTCGCCCCATCCCGCGCAGAATGTCGAGCTCGGTTTCAAGTCCCGTGCAGAGCAGCAGCAGGATGACACCGATCCACGCCAGGCCCTCGAGTAGATGCGCGCCCACCGGATCGTTGGGAAAGACCAACCGGAACGCGGCGGGGAAGAAATGCCCCAGCACGGATTGACCGAGCAGCAACCCCGCCATCAATTCACCGATCACGGTGGCTTGCCCGATGCGACGCATCAGGTCAGCCAGCAAACGCGCAGTGAAAACCAACAACGCGAATTGAGCCAGAAGATATAAGACTTGCTTTTCGGTGAGACTTTCCAAGCTAGCCTTGACGGATCTCAGTAATTCACGAACTCAGTAAGAAATTCTTATTCGACAGTTAGACATTGTTGCCGTGAGTCGATTGTTTGATGCGTTTTGATCGACCTACCGATTGGCGCGCTTCCTGCAAGTTGAAGTCTTATCGATTCACAGTGAGTCGACTCTAACCTGCGATATGGAGTTAGCGAAAATGCGTTATGCAGTTGCATGGCTTCTTGGTGTTCCAGTCTCAATTATCGTGATTTGGTTCGTCGTCGGACACTTGCTGTAAGCGACCGAATCATCAACCTAGCCCTCGCTTGATTGCGGGCGCCGCGATCTACAAAACGCGGTAACAGTTAAGGATAGAGTTATGAACCTCCTACTCTTGATTGTATTAGTGGTCTTACTCCTCGGAGCGTTGCCTGCTTGGCCCTACAGTGCAGACTGGGGCTACTATCCAAGCGGAGCGCTGGGGACGATCCTGATTATCGTCCTGGTATTGGCGTTGCTCGGAAGAGTCTAGGACTACGAAGAGGCGGACGGCCGCCTCTTCAGTCCTAACCTTGTGTACTAAGTGTTTACGGCTAATTGGTTCGACCGCTCATCACAAGGCCTGCGCCGATCAGCAGAACTCCGAGCGCTATCGCACCCTCGCTGACAATCGGCGGGATGACGTGCGTCTCCTGAGTCTTTGCTTGGACCTTCAGTTCACCCAGATCGACGACATTTCTCGTTTGTTCGGTATTAAAGGCAGGAATCGCAAAAGCGATCAGTCCGATCAGCGCCATTGCCGCGCCTAAGATCACTATACTCTTCATGGTTATCCTCCGTCGGGGTAACTGTCAGCGTGGCTAATTGAGCAAAAGCCGAGCCATCGGACCCACGACTTTGAAACGCGCATTTTCATGCGATTTGCGCGAAATTAGAGCCTTTATCTCTAGCTAAACGAGAGGAGTGCGATGAAGGAATTACCCGGTTCCTCGGCGATCGGAAAATATTTCATACATCGTCCGCAAAGATGATCCGAATTCAGAGCCTTATGAGTATGGTACGGCGATTGCTCTCCTTATATTTCGCTCCTCGGGAATTTCCACTGGAGGAAAAGAGATGAAGTTAGGAACCAAGTTGGCAGTATCGACCGCCCTGCTGTTGGGTATCGCGATTGTTGGTCCCGGGCTTTGCGTAAAAAGCGAGTCCGCCACCAGGCAAACGCCGAACGCCACGGCTTATAACTACGACAATCCGCAAATGATCCAGCGCAGCGTCATCAAAGTGCATACCGATCGCGGAGTGATCACCATGCCGGGCAAAGCGGACTCATGGGATCAGGTCGAAAACGCGGTGTTCGTCGCCGATAGCATCGCCGATGTTCAGATAGTCAACAACGAGGTCCCCTGGCGGATCAGGATCGAATAGTAAGTGAGAAATCAAATGAACGACGGAATCAAAAGAGTGAGTACTTTCAGGAAGCGAAGAACTCCAGAGCCGTCCGAGGCACAGATCCGCGCGCGCGCTCAGAAACTTTTTCTCGAGCGCGGCGGCCACCCGGGACGGGAGCGTGAAGATTGGTTGGAAGCTGAACGGGAGCTACGCAGCATCTTCGCGAGCTGAGGTCCGATACTTTTCAAACCAATCTGTCTATGGCTTTTGCTCGTCGCAAGTGGCATGAGAAGGAACCGCGCATCGTGCAGCTAATACAGCAGACCGCGCGATATCGACGTGCCGGCAAATCGACTGAGGAAAAGCCTTACCACCACGATCGCAGTTCCGGCGATCATGCTGGCGACGGCGACGGTCGCATTGCTGTGGCAAGCGCACGTCCAGATGGACGAAACGGGTTGGGTCGAGCATACCGATCGCGTGATGCTCGTGACCGAGAAAGCTAAGACCGAATTTCTTCAAGCACAAAATACTCTCCGTGGGCTTTTGATTTCGCTGGATCCAGCCCAGCAAAGTCTGGAGCAGGAGCATTGGAATAAAAGCCAGCAACTTATCCAGCAACTTGTCGATCTCGTCGCGGACAATCCCGTTCAGGAACAGAACCTGACAGCGCTCAATGGCCTGGAGAATCAGTGGCTGGAAGCTGCCAGCCACGTCGACGCAACCTTCACTGATGCGCAGAAGCGCGAGCTCGCCGCACGCGCTGCCGCGATTGGCGACAAAGTCCTGCTTCAGTTCGACACGATTTCGGCGGCTGAGCAGGACCTGTGGAAGGGCCGCGATGCCGTTCGCGATTTCCACTATCGCATCACGGTGTTGGTTATCCCCATTGCCGCGTTGATGCTGGTGATTTCACTAACGGCCGTGGCGTGGAGAGAGATTCGACGAGCGAGCGCTGCATTTGCCGATGCGCTCAAGCGGGCCGAGGCGGCAAATCAATCGAAGACGAATTTTCTCGCCGTGGTCTCGCACGAGTTGCGCAATCCGCTCAACTCGATCCTGCTGTGGTGCAACGCCCTGATGTCCAGCGGGACGCTCGAGGGCAAAACCGAGCAGGGGATCAATGCTATCTTTCGCGGCGCCAAGGCACAGGCACAGCTCATCGAGGATCTGCTCGACATCGCGAGAATCGAGAGCGGCCAGATGCGCTTCGATGTTCAGCCGATCGATTCCGCGGAGGTCGTGCGCGCGGCGGTTGAAAGTATGACCCCCGCCGCCGAAGCGAAATCGATCGCCGTGCAAGTGGTCATCGATCCGCGGGCGAGCATGGTTATGGGTGATTCGCACCGGCTGCAGCAGGCCGTGTGGAACCTGCTCTCCAACGCCATCAAGTTCACGCCCAAGGGTGGCAAGGTTCAGGTCCGGCTCGAGCGAATCAACTCTCACCTCGAGATCGTTGTCGCCGACAATGGCCAGGGAATCGACCCGCGCGCGCTCGACAGCGTCTTCGAGCGATTCTGGCAAGGTACCAGCCACACCGGCGGGGAGCGCGGGATGGGTCTCGGTCTTTCGATCGTCAAGCACATCGTCACTCTTCACGGCGGCACGGTTACCGCACACAGCGACGGCTTGGGGCATGGGAGTGTTTTTTCGATTCGACTGCCGCTGCCGGTGACGACCGCCGGTTTGGAGAGTCCCGCGCGCCGGCATCCGACTGCAACTGCGGTCGCTCGCAGTGCGCGAACACCCCGCCTCGAAGGGATATCCGCGCTCTTCGTCGACGACGATCCGGCGACACGCGACGCGCTCGGATCGTTGCTCATTTCGCTCGGCGCCGGCGTCGAGACGGCGCCCAACGTCGAGAGCGCGCTCGAGGTGCTCGATCAGTCGAATCTCGACGTGATTATTTCAGACCTTGGAATGCCCGGCCGCGACGGCTATTCGCTCATCAAGGAGATTCGCGCGCGCGAAAAAGAAAAGCTGACTGCCGAGCATCTGCCCGCGATTGCGTTGACGGCTTACGGCCGCGTCGAGGATCGCGTGGAAGTTTTGTCGGCGGGTTTCGATAGCCACGTCGTGAAGCCGGTTGATGCCGCGGAGCTGGCCGCCGTCATCAAGCGCCTGGTGGAAGCGCGCCGCTCAGCCAACGGCAAGGCCTCGCCGACGCAGCGCTCGTAGCTCGACCTTATTGCAGAAGTTCGGGCTTCTCTCGCTGGATCAATCCGACATGACGCGCGAGCAATTGCCAATTTCCGCTGCGCTTGGTCCAGACGTTCATGTAGCTGACGAACGTCTTGATCATTGCCGTGCCGGCGACGAGTTGAGAAACCTCGTTGCCGGTGGCGACGACCAGATCGCCGAAGGTGACGATGCTCACGGGGCGGCGTTCATAGCTATTCAGTTTGAGCCGTCCGCTTTTGATCATTTCGAGCAGGATTTCTTTTCCCGCGATCAGATTCGCCGTGCTGTTGACGATCAGTTCGTCGGCCCACAACGTCTGTAAGGTTGAGACGTCGCCGCCGAGCATCGCTCGCGCTTCCCGCTGCTCGAGCGTTTCGATTTCTGCTTGTTCCCTCGCGTCGGTGGCGCTCATGGCGTCGGCTCCCGCCTGCAATATTGGCTGACAGTTGTCAGCAGACGATTCACATCCACTGGTTTGATGATCACTTCATTGGCGTCAACGTCGGCCCGATCGCTCAATGCGGTGACGACGATTACCGGTACATTCTTGAGCCGTGGATCTTTGACTTGCTCGCTGCGAAACTGCCAGCCGTCCATCACCGGCATCCACAAATCGAGAATGATCAGATCGGGAACCGGCGCCCGGCGTAAATAATCAAGCGCCTCTTTACCGTTGCCGGCGGGGACCGCGCGATAGCCCTTCATTTGTAGAAGAGCGACCATCGCCTCGCGCGCGTCTTCGTCGTCCTCGACGACCAGGATACGTGGATCGTCCTTCTTTTCGTCTTCACGCACATCTCAAAGTATACCGGACGACGGCGCGCCCTACATCAGAATCGTCGCCAGTAAATCACGATCGTTCTGCGACTTGTTTCCGCGCGAGTGTAAATTTTTCCGGATTGCCCGCATACCAATTCTGTCGCGCTCTAATTTGCCACCCTTTCTGGACGCATCAATTTGGCGCGGATATTGCTCCCTCTTTCCGGGTCGATTCTTGATCTACGAAAGCCTGTTGGTGTCCTATGGCAATGGTGAGTGCTTGACTATCATTGGACCAATGGATGGGGACGCAATTATATGAGCTCCGGTAGCGTTCGGTCCGATTACGCGGACGCCTCAATTC
>Ga0074045_10005547_pt1 | contig 10991 bp, 5 predicted proteins | sample BogForMeECP23OM2_FD_94442 | JGI IMG/M metagenome (GOLD analysis project Ga0074045, IMG submission 94442) | Bog forest soil microbial communities from Calvert Island, British Columbia, Canada - Bog Forest MetaG ECP23OM2 | ecosystem: Environmental > Terrestrial > Soil > Wetlands ... | reverse complement strand
CATAATATTTTTATTTTTAGTTTCTTAGCAAATTGCGTAAATCCCCAAAAGAACATTGCAAACTGGGCCAGAAATGCCGCCGTCTGGTTTGAGCCATAGGCAAGTGGACCGACGTCGCGCTTACTCTCATCGAAGTTCGCCCAGCTTCTCGACATGCTCTCCAATATGCAAGTTCGGTCGATCAACAAAAGGGAGATGGCCGTAACGATGACGACGGCTCTAATAGCTTTCCGGTCTTGGATAGCTAAACCTGCCGCTACGAAGACCAGCGGAATGACCATATAGTCTTTCCAGGTTACCAAGTTGATGTCAGAGAGCCAAAGTGGCGCGGGGGCATTTGAAAGCGCCACACCGATCCACATTGAAAGATAGAGATAGACTCCAAAGACGAGCCAGATCAGGTAAAGCTTTGATTTAGGAAGGTGCTTCCCGTGGATGAGAGCTCCGACGATGACTGCAAGGACCAGGATCGTCATCATATTGGCGCCCAGCGGATAGTCGATGAAGTGGTCCCGCAGCAGGCGATACGGAAGGAATGGGAGCATATAGTAGAGGCCGAGAAGAGGCCTTCCGCCTAACGAGACGAGGCACATGATCCAGAACCCCAAGTAGGCGGCCAGCGGGATGAAGTGTCCAATGCCTGTTCCAAACATGCGATCCCTATAAGTCTGCGAGCGGATGCAAATAGACTTGCCGCAGACTGACTTAGTTTACTAGACCCAAACCCTGTTTCTTCCTGCAATGAAATTGTAAAACGCAAGTGCCGCCGCTGCGTTAAGCATGACAAATGTGTTGGCGATAGCGACCGGCTTGAATCTTCTGAATGTTGGGCTCCCCATCCCAATTGCGGCCAGAGCATAGAAGAGTATCTGGAGCCAGAAAATGGAACGGTAGAATGGCCCGATGGATAGTGCGGAGGCCATCAGCATCAGGATCAGCAGCAACGGAACCAGGAGTCGCAGGAGCTTATGGCTGATGAGACGGAAGAGCAGGGGGTTCGCCGGCGAAAGCAGCCATGGCGCTAGCTGCAGCAGCTGGTAGTTCCCGGTCAGGGTCCGAACCTTGCGCGAGAACTCCTTGCCTTGTTCGCCGAAGAGTTGGTCGCGCGCTATTGCTGAGGGCTGAAATACGACGCGCTTTCCTGCGCGCGCCACATGCATGGGTACAAATACGTCGTCGAGAATAGTCCCTGGCGGGATCTCTGTATAGAGTTCACGACGGATTGCGTAGATGGCCCCAGTGACTCCGACGACGGAGCCTGACTCAGATTCGAGCTTACGCACAACTTTTTCGATCTTCCAGTAGATGCCGAGAGCATCGGGGGCGGGCGCGTTGGCGCTTGTTTCGAGCAGCAACTCTCCGCTTACAGCACCCACGGTTGAATCGGCGAAGCAGGAGACGAGTTCGGAGATCGCGTCCGGATCGACCAACTGCCGGGCATCCTGAAAGACCAGGATCTCGCCTGTGGCGCGCTTAACGGCCTCGTTCAGGGCGCAGGCCTTTCCATTCGACTGGTCGAGGATGACAGGGGAGATGCTGGAACCCTGCTCACGCAAAATACTGGCTGTCCGATCCGTCGACCCATCTGAGGCGATGACGATCTGAAGCCGGTCCTTCGGGTAATCCAGAAGGCGAAGGTTCTCCAATTTGGCAGGCAGATTCTCTTCTTCATTGCGGGCCGCGATGATAATAGAAACGTCGGGCTGGATCGGTCTCTTGAGGATGGGGCGCCTAAGCAGCCGGACCTGAAGCCACAGCCAAATCGCATAGCCGAAATATGCGTAAGCTACCAATGCGAGGCAGAGCCAAAAGAGCAGCTTCATGGTACGCTCCGGTAGAGCAGTAACGCTTTGGCGGGCGGCAGGATCACGCCAGTCGCTGGGCAGTGGGGGGCCTGCCGGGCGATAGCTCCGTGAAGGCCGTGCAACGCCGTGCTGTGAGCGATTGTTCTCAGAGGGGGCACAAGCTCCTCGTGCAGGCTTGCAGCAGGCCCGGGTTCAGCCAAGCACTGCTTTCCCTGATGATACGTCATCCGCCCTCAGGAGAAGTAGGCGCTCTAATCCAAAAGTGGTAGCGGAAGCGCTGGTATGAGGCTGTCCTAAAACTGATATTGAATGCCATTCTTTCAACATTGGAACAGGACGCTGATACCATCGCTTATGCGCTCATGAGATTGCTTGAGCCCTTGAAAGCCAGTAAAGTCGAGATGTTCCCGCCACGATTTGATGATGGCAGGAAGGAGTTCTGGCTTGGAGCTGCGTGTACGACACATCGCGCGTAACGTGCTGTTTAATTGGTTTGGAACGATCTCCAATTTGGCGGTCGGCTTCTTCCTTGCGCCATTCATCATCCATCGGCTGGGAAATGTTGCCTATGGTGTCTGGGTGCTGGCAGTTGGAGTTGTGGCCTACCTTGGCCTTCTCGACCTTGGGATGCAAAGTGCGGTCCTGCGGTTTGTCTCCAAGGGGCACACACAGAACGATCATCAGGGCGCGTCGGAGGCGATCTCTGCCGCCCTGTGGGTTCGTTTACAGATCAGCGCGCTCATCCTTCTGCTGAGCGCAGGACTGGCCGCGGTATTTCCGCTCCTGTTCAACAAGGTCCCAGCTGAACTCGCGAGCGATGCCAGAGAAGCCGTCTTCCTCATTGGTGTGACAACGGCGATTACGATGTCGGTCGGCGTCGTTGCGGGGGTGCTGTCTGCGCTCAACCGTTATGATCTGCAGAATTACCTGAGTATGGCGCAAACGGCTGTGCGTGTGATTGGCGTCGTGGCCGTGTTGCGCACGGGGCACGGCATCGTCGCGATTGCCGTCTGCGAGCTGATTGCGGTATTGGTTTACAACGCCCTTCTGGTGTGGGTTGCGCACAGGCTTTATCCTCAACTGCAAATCCTGCTGAACAAGCCGAAGAGAGAGACGCTGAAGCGAATCTGGACTTATAGTTCCTATGCCTTTCTGACGACGATCGCAATGCAGTTGATCTACCAGACCGACACTATTGTAGTCGGAGCGTTTGTTTCAGTTTCGGCAGTGACCTACTATGCGATTGCCAACTCACTCTGCAGCTATACAAGTCAGGCAATCAATTCGATGGGCGCCACATTTGTTCCCGCCGCAAGCACCTACGAAGCAGCGGGCGATAGCAACAGCCTGTTGCTGCTCTACAAGAATGGGACTCGCGCCACGCTCACTGTCTCATTGCCCATCCTGATCACCCTAATGGTCCGCGGCCGCAGTTTCATTGGCCTTTGGATGGGGCCGCAGTACTCACAGAAATCGGGAACCGTCCTCATTATTCTCTGTTCGGCACTTCTTTTTGCTTTCGCCAACCGAACTGCTTCCGCGATCGCCTTCGGTGTCGAAAAACACAAGATGAGCGCGATATGGGCGATTGGGGAAGGCGTCACCAATCTGGCGCTAAGCATTGTTCTGGTCCACTGGTATGGGATCTATGGAGTGGCCATCGGGACCATGGTTCCCAGTTTAGTGGTTCATCTTGTGCTGTGGCCGGGCTATATCTCCAAGTTGGTGGGACTGAGTTACTCAGAAGTTGTGTGGAAGGTATGGGCGCCGGTGTATTTGTCGTCGATCCCTTTCGCCATTGCCACATACGCCGTGAATGTCCTCTTCCCTGCGCACAATCTCACGATCTTTTTTCTTCAGGTCATTGCTGTCCTTCCAGTCTTCTTTATCGCAATCGGGCTGGTGTTTCGGAGTACCATTCGCAGCCAGATCGTTCCCATGATCAGGTCATACTTCTTCGCGCCGACGAAATAAGGGACTTCTTCCTCTTCGCCGAGTTCCGGGAAAAAGATGACAATTCAATTCTCTCTATCGCAAAACTGAACCTCCTCCTTTGAACCTAGTTTTTTGAACCTCGAACCTTGAATCTCGAACCCCGGAGCTTGCGCTGTCACTGTCATGTGAGGGGGAGCTGCTCGCGGCGGCGGGTGCGCGAGCCGGTGGTGATGATGAGGGCGGCGGCGAGGATGAGCGCGCCTCCGGTGCGGGCGCTGGGGCCGAGGCCCTCGTGGAGCAGGAAGACGCCGAGCAGCGAACCGATGAGAGGCTCCATGTTTAGCAGGACGCCGGCCTGGGATGCGGGGACCTGGGTGAGTCCCCAGTTCCATAGCAGCGTGGTGGAGGCGGTGCAGAGCAGGCCGCTGGCGGCAAGAGCGAGCCAGGCATGGAGCGAGATGTGCGGCGGGCCGAAGGGCTGGCGATAGAGGATGGGGACGACGAGGAGGAGCATCGCTGTGCCGGCGGCGACTCCGTAAGCGGTGACGGTGACCGGGCTGTGGCGCTGCATCAGGCGCTTGTTGATGAGAATCCAGGCGAGGGCGATGACCAGGGAGAGGACGACGAGCATGTCTCCGGCGAGGGTGGGGCCGGTTGGATCGAGGGTCTGGCGAGCGGCTGTCCCGTGAGCGCTGAAGGCGATGAGCGTGGCTCCAAGGGTGGAGAGGGTGAGAGCGAACCAGCCGGTCGGATCCATGCGCTCGTGGGCGAAGAGGGTTGCGCCGACGGCAAGAATGACTGGCATGGTGCCAACCATGAGCGAGGCGTGGGAGACGGTGGTGAGGGCGAGGCCGGAGAACTGAATGAGGAACTGGAGGGGGATTCCAAGGAAGGAGGCGAGCAGCAGGAGGCCCCAGTCGGCACGGGTGAAGCGGGGCCGGTGGAGCAGGAGCAGGGGCGCGAGGGCGAGCGTGGCGAATAAAAAACGAAATAGAACCATTGCGCCGACGTTCATCTCTGCCAGGGCGAACTTGCCGAAGTAGAAGCCGCAGCCCCAGAGGGAGCTGGCGAGGGCGCAGGATGCGAAGCCGAGAGTGCGGTTTTTTATCGGTTGAGGCATAACGATGACAGGTGCTGACGGCCATATGTTAACTAATTAGTAATTATGCGCTCATTTAATTACTATAGCGTTTTGATCCAATATCTTCATAAATAAAGACTTAGATCTGGATCAAATTTCCAAGATATTCATTCCAGAGAGGTTAGATCTGTTGATCTCTGGAATCAATGACTTGTCGGTGAATCGGTAGGGCTTTTGCCAGCCGCTAGAACAGGCAACAGCAAGTGCCGGGATTCTGGGCTTCGACATCGCTCAGGCCAGAATGACGATTGCAACCAGCCTGCGGTCTGCATTTAGCCCTCAATCTATGTGAAATTCCCCCCTATTTAATTGTAGCTGATTGGAATAACTAAAATGCCAAGTTTATTTTGCGGTTATGTTGATGATATTGCGTCGGTTAGCGGATATTTTGAGGGTTGAGGGGCTTGACAGGAAATCGGGGAACAGGGAACAGGGGACAGGGAAACAGGGAACAGGGATTCTGAGGGCTGGTGCGGAATGCCACCCATGCGCGGTGAGACTGCGCATGAATGGGGCACCCAAGGTTTGTGGCTAATTCAAGGGTGGGCCACCCGCCCAGGAAGGCGAAACCAATCTGGACGACGGAGGGGAGTTGAGGGAGGGGTGTCCGAGAAATCGCTTCGAAATGGGGCAAATCATGGCCTTTTGGTTCTGGCAAAGGCTCTGCCAGGTGCGTCCTGTTCTTTGGCTCTGGAACGAATGCAGAAAAAGATCGCAGCAGCGGCAACTGGCGCTATACTGTCGCCGCCGGGAAAGCAAAATGGAAATTCCGGTCAAATCATGACCAGCGCAATCCGCGTTCCAAGCCAACCTGGGAGGCTAGTGTCTCCATCGCGCCGCTATATCTGGCTGGCAGTCGCCCTCTTCGTGCTGCATGCGGCGCTGATGCTGTTCCGTTATGGGCAATTGCCCGTTGCCCCGGTGCTCGGTGACGAGGTGATCATTAACGACCCTGCCGTTTCGCTGGGTCTCGGACAGGGCTATGCCGCAAGGAGTTTCGCGAGCAGCCCGTATGGCATCGATCGCCTTTTTGCTCACTTTCCGCCTCTCTATCCGTTAACAGAATCGCTGGCGATCCGCGCATTTGGGGTTTCGGTATATTCGCTGCGTCTCACGACAACGGTGATGAGCATCGCAGAGACGGCGGTTTTGTTGTTGCTGCTGTATTGGTTGTGCCGGTTCAATTTACTGGACTTCACAACCGCAGGCCTGGTCGGGACAGTGTACTCCACCTGTACGCCGCTGATTGTCCGGGAGCGCATGGCCCGCATGGAATCTATGGTCGGCATGTTGGTACTGCTCTGCTTTTGGGCCATACTCCTCGCAATTGTTCAGCCGGACGAGAAACGCGCGAGACCATGGCTGATAGCCGCTGGTATATTTGCTGGGCTCAGCATGGCGGTCCATCCAGAGGCTGTTTCGGCGATCGTGCTGCTCGCGCCAGTTATGCTATTTGCCGCCTCAGGAAATGTGTTTGCTAAGTTCGCGGGAGCGGCCCTGACTGGAATTGTGCCTATGGCAGTTTGGATCCTCACCTTCGGGAGTCGCTCGTCCGAAGCAATGACACAATTCCGCAGCATACTGCATCGTGCCACTCCGACCGATCCGGGAATTGGGCTTTGGCTGCGCAGTCTTCCTCGTCTGAACAGCCTTGCTGGCACCAACGTAGCCTTGCTGATGCTTTCCGTTCTGCTGTTACTGCTATCTGTTCTACTCGCGTTTTTCTTTTGCGCTCGAAAATTGGATCATTGGTCCATCCGCTATCGGCTTGCGTTCTGCTTTGCGGTTGGTGCAGTTCTGGAACTGGGAGTCATGGAGTGGGGCCTGCATATCGACAACACTCGATATCAGTTCCTGATCGGGCCGCTCCTCATTGCATTAGCTATCACCGCTAAAGGAAACGAAATGCTTTCGCGACGGCAACTTTGGACAGGGTGCCTCGTGGTGTGTATTGAGCTTGCGGGAGTCGCCGGATATCTTCATGCTCGCAAGAATCGGATTGCTGAAATGAACCCGGACCGATTCATGCCGATCGTTCGCAGCCTAGGCCCGGAGGATATGGTAGTCGTGACGCCGGGGCTATGGCTGGATATGCGCGAGTCTCGTCATCCCTTCACATTGCTGTATCAGGGTTTTGACGGGGAAGATAGCTGGGAAAAAGTGACGGGCAATCCACTGGATCGCTTCGACACCGTCATTCTGGAGAGATCCGGCTATACGGCCAAGACGAAATTGGAGGAATATGCGGCGAGCGGTCGCGCCGAAACTACCTATTTCCTGGGTGGAGAAGTGATTGATGTTTATCGGCGCAGTGTCAGCGCTGGGCAGCATTTGCAGGGGCCGCAGTGAAAGCCATCTAAAAACGAGCCTGCATGACATGTTCAACCGCCTCTGAGAATCGCTCCTTGTTTTTCAGGCGTCTCCTGCTATAGTCAGCGCCCAGCTTGAGAGCATTCCGATTAAGGTCATTCAAACACGTTATAGAGCGGCCAACGTCGATTCTATTCTTGAGACCTTCCACGATTAGCGAAGCAAGAGGTCGAAATATACGAGCATCACACGGAGTGTCCTCATTAATATCTCTACAACACTTTAATATCTCTACAAATATGTCTGGCTGGTGGGTGTTCAAAGAGCTACCAGATGCGGCAGGATTTGATGGGGGCCATGGGGGCGTTTGGTTTGCAGCCGAAGGCGGGGGCGAAGCCGGGCTGGTTGACGATGACTCCGTTGACGCGGAAGCGGTCGGGGGAGTGGGGGTCCTGGAGGACCTGCTCGCGGACGGCCTCTGGGCGGGCGTTCTGGCACCAGTTCTGGCTGAAGGCGATGTAGAAGCGCTGCGGGCCGGTGAAGCCGTCGCGCTTGGCGGCGAGGTCGATGTGGCCGTCCCTGGCGCGCTGCATGTAGGCCATGAAGGCGAGCAGAAGGCCACCGTTGTCGGCGGTGTTCTCGCCCAGGGTGAGCCGGCCATTGACCTTGACGTTGTCGGCGGGGTCCTTCTCCTCGACTGCGGTGAAGGAGCTGTACTCGTCGGCGAGGCAGTCTGTGCGGGTGGTGAAGTTCTTGAGGTCCTCGGGGGTCCACCAGTTGTCGAGGTTGCCGTGGGCGTCGAACTTGCGGCCCTCGTCGTCGAAGCCGTGGGTGAGTTCGTGGCCGATGACGGCTCCGATGTGGCCGTAGTTGACGGCGTCATCCTGGGTGCGGTCGAAGAAGGGGGTTTGCAGGATTCCGGCGGGGAAGTTGATGTCGTTCATGCTGTCGTCGTAGTAGGCGTTGACGGTGGGCGGAGTCATGCCCCACTCCAGATGGTCGACGGGCTTGCCGATCTTGTTGAGCTGGCGGTCGTTCTCGAAGGCGTCGGCGCGCATCTGGTCTCCGGCGGCGTCGTTGGGCGCGATGATGAGTTTGGAGTAGTCGCGCCACTTGTCGGGGTAGCCGATCTTGTTGGCGACGGCGGCGAGCTTCTGGTGGGCGCGCGCCTTGGTGGCGGGCGACATCCAGTCGATCTGGTCGATGTCGCTGCCCATGGCGGTCTCGATGTCATGGACCATGGTGAGCATCCTGGCCTTGCTGTCTCCGGCGAAGTACTGGTCGACGTAGACCTTGCCGACGGCCTCGCCGATGTCGTTGCTGACGAGGTTGGAGCATCGCTTCCAGCGGGGCTGCTGCTGCGGCTGGCCGCGCAGGGTGCGACCGTAGAAGTCGAAGTTCTCGTCGTCGAAGGAGTGGGGAAGGTTGCGTGCTTCGGTGGTGAGGAGGTGGTAACGGAGATAGGCCTGGAGGGTGGGGATGTCTGTTGTGGATAGCTGCTTCGACAGCTCCGGCCAGAAGTCTGGGGTGGCGTTGTTGATCTCGGTGACGCGCGGGGAGTGGATGGCGTCTTCAAAGTCTGTGAAGCTGGGGCCGGTAAGCGCCATGAAGGTTTCGATGGGCTGGAGGTGATAGGTCTTCTCGGGATCGCGCATGTCGACGACGCCGAGCGAGGCCTTGGCGAGGGCGGTCTCGAGCGTCATGATGTTTGCGGCGTCAATCTGGGCCTGGGCGGACGGAGTGCCGGCGAGGGTCAACATTTTGGCGACGTGGGCGATGTAGTTTGCGCGGAGCTTGATGTCCTTGTCACCGGTGCGGAGGTAGTAGTCCTTCTCGGGCATGCCGAGGCCGCCCTGCTGGATGAAGGCGATCTGCTTGGTGGCGTCCTTGAAGTCCTGCTGCTCGCCATAGCCGAAGAATGCGTCGACGCCGATGCGCTGCAGCTTGCCGATGAGAGTGGAGAGTTGGGCGCGGTTGATGAGGCCGTTGCCGGTGCCGAGGGCGGCGATCTCGTCGAGCAGCGGCTGGATGGGCTTGAGGCCGGCGGCGTCGATGGCGGAGGTGTTGGTGCAGGCGCTGAAGTAGTCGCCGATCTTCTGCTCGTCGGGGGTGCGGGCCGGGCTGGGGACGGCGGCCTTGGTGAGGATGGCGTTCAGCTCCTGCGAGTTGACGTTGTAGAGGACGTAGAAGGGGTCGACGTCGGGCTGATCGGCGGGAATGGGGTGGTTGGCGTTGAAGTTGCCGCAGGCGAACTTGTACATGTCGGTGCAGGGGTCGGCGGTGAGGTCCATGGAGGAGAGATCGAGGCTGGGGAGGGGCTTTTCAGGCGGACGCGGCGCGGGAGTGGGCGCGGCGGAGGGCGCAGGCTGCGTGGGCGCGAGTTTGGCGGGCGCGGCGGCGGGAGCAGACGCCGGCTGGGCGAGCGAGGAGGGAGCGAGAGCGAAGCAGGCGAGGGCCGCGATTGCGGTCAGCGAGAGGAGTCGGGCGGGGCGGATGGAGGCGAGGACTGCTTGGGTTTCGCTCATGCTTATGTCTCTCCGTGAGGATGCGTGTAGGGAATGATCTATTGCTGAGAATTCGATGGTTCGCAGGTTATGGAAGAAGCTAACAAGTTGCGACGCAGCGCAGTCTTCCATTATCGCTCTAATATCGTTCTAAGAGGCTGGACGACTAAGGGGCTGGACGATGAAGAGGGCAGTCTGTCGGGTGGGAGCGATGTTGGCGGCGTGGGCAATGCTGGCGGCGGGTGCGGCGTGTGCGCGCGCTGCGGAGCCGGTGGCGCGGATTCCGCTGGGGCCGCTTGGGTACCAGACGATGGTGCCGGAGTTCCGGCTGGCGGGCAGCTCGATGCTAAGGGTGGATTTTGTGGATGCGGACCATCTGCTGGTTACGTTTGGCGTGCGCGGGTTGATGAAGCGCGAGGCGGGGGATCCGGCGAACGACGACGACCGGATGGTGGGCGCGGCGGTGGTGGAGCTGCCGACGGGCAAGGTGCTGGCCAAGACGCAGTGGCGGCTGCATGACCGCGGGCAATACCTGTGGGCGCTGGGGCATGGGCGGTTCCTGCTGCGCGTGCGCGACCGGCTGACGGTGATTGCGCCGATGGCGGCGGGCGGGGCGGGCGGCGCGAAGGATGCGTTCCGCGAGACGACGCTGCTGCATATCGAGCGGCACATCGTGGCATTGATGGTGTCGGCGAACGAGGACCTGTTGACGGTGGAGACGACGAAGCGCGCGCCGGGCGAGGCGGGGGAAGCCGGCGTGGAAGCGGGCCCATCGGGGGACCTGGTGATTCACGATCCGGCGCAGACGGACCCCGCTCCGGTGCAACTGAACTTCTACCGGCTGAGGAGTACGGGCGCGGGCGCGGAGGGGCTGGTGGTGACGTCAGCGGGGGCGATTCGCGCACGGACGGCGATTGAGCTGCCGATGACGACGGCTGGGTTTCTGGATGTGATCGAGGGCGGCAAGGACCGCTGGCTGTTCAACTTCGACGAGCACACGGGCAGGGTGAGCGAGTTGGCGGAGTTCGATACGACGTGTGCTCCGCATCCCACGTTTGTCGGGCACGGCGAGTTTGTGGCCTTCGGATGCCGGGGCAGCGCGGACAAACAGGAGTTGGCGGGCTTCAACCTGAAGGGCGAGGAGATGTGGCAGCAGAGCTTCAGCGACACGCACGTTTCGCCGGCGTTCTCGTTCGCTCCGGCGGCGGGACGGTTTGCGCTGGGGCGCATTGTTGTCAGCGTAGCGGTCGATGCCGATGAAGCGCTGCCGGAGAGCCTGGTGAGATCGCAGGAGGT
>Ga0074045_10005546_pt1 | contig 10992 bp, 8 predicted proteins | sample BogForMeECP23OM2_FD_94442 | JGI IMG/M metagenome (GOLD analysis project Ga0074045, IMG submission 94442) | Bog forest soil microbial communities from Calvert Island, British Columbia, Canada - Bog Forest MetaG ECP23OM2 | ecosystem: Environmental > Terrestrial > Soil > Wetlands ... | reverse complement strand
TCATGCTGCGTAAGGTGCTGTTCACGTTGGACGGCATTCTGCACGACATTGCAGGTCCGAGCGACAGTATTGAACTCGTACTGCTGCAACGGCTGCTGCAACGCTGGCTCGAGGGCTTAACCAGCGTCGGCTGGCCGCTTTCAGCGCGCGACTGGATTGGGGTGTATCGGTCCGTCATGCTCTATCCCAGCCGTTTGGCCATAGCATCTCTTCAACAGTTCTCGGGTTTACGGCGGGCCTCGTAGCCAGCTTGCAAACGAAACCAGCATTTGGCTGGGTCAGGCCGAAATAAGCGAACTCGCACGAGCGCTAATGTTCATTTCTGCTCCGCCCATTATTCGTGCAGCCGTGCGCTCAGCTACGCGGATCCAGCTAACTTCCGACGAGAGGACTTCTGGCCAGCGTCGACCGCAGTTCGTCATGGCCCAAACGTTTGAACCCGCAACTGACTTGGGTACAACTCTCGGGACAGGCCACGATGCCCTTCGAGGTCGAATTCGCCTCGATTGTGCCACTTCATGAGAAGGCGATTTTTCATCAACTGAGCTTGGCGCGCGGCGGAAACCAGCCGCGTGCGCTCGAATCTTTACTTACGACATGGCGACGATTTATCACCAGCTATCCGAGGGATTAGCGGAAGCCAGTTTCCGGTTTGCCGACCATTTAGGAGCGTCCTAGTTGGCCCTCAGCAGCATGAGGGTGACGTCATCGTGTTGCGAAGCGCTGCCGACAAAACGGTCCAGGTCCAGCATGATGGTATTCAACAGCATGGTCGGCGTCAACGCCACGTTGGCGTGCAGCACGGTCAGCAGACGCTCTTCCCCGTACTCTTCGGTGCGGTCGTTCTCGGCCTCGATGACGCCGTCGGTGAAGATGACCAGCCAATCGCCGCTTTGCAGCGTGACCGTTTCCGATTCGTAGGCAACGTTCTCCTGAATACCGAGTGGAATGCCTCCCGCCTGCAAGCGCTCGACGGTTCCGGTTTGGCGGCGCAAGATCGGAGCATTGTGTCCGGCATTGACGTAGATCAAGCTGCGAAAAGCCGGATCATACTCGGCGAGAAACGTGGTGGTGAATCGGCGGCCATTCTGGCTGTTGCTGCAGGCGTAGGCGTTCATTCGGCCGACCAGTTCGGGCAGCGAGCCCGCAGTACTGTCCAGCGTCTTCAGGCTGGCCTGGAAGGTTGCCATCAGCATCGCGGCGGGAATGCTCTTGCCGGCTACATCCGCGATGGCGATCAGGAACGCTCCGCCGCGCGAGCTCGAAGACGCGCGCGGAAAAACATCGTAGTAATCTCCAGCCACAGTATTGGCGGCGCGTGTGGCAAAAGCGATCTCTAGGCCCAGCACTAGCGGTGGGGTGGCTGGCAGCAGCCACGCCTGGATTTCCTTGGCAATCTGCAGGTCACGCTTCATGACCACGCGGTCGCCGACTTCGAGAACCACCACCACGAGCATCAGTAGACCGCCCCAGAAGGCACTGCCGAACCAGAAGAGGAAGACCAGCGCAATCAGCAGCAGGACGCGGCGCGCGGGAGTCAGCTTCTCAATGAAGGCCCAGAAGAACTGTCCGGCAACCTTGAAGAAATGTTTGACCTTGCCGATTCCAGGCGGCCGGGTGGCCTCAAATTCGTGCGCATAGAGCCGGTAGCTGGAACGGGCGTCGGTTTGAAACTGCTTCCAGAGCTGGTGGAGTTCCATGCCATCGCTGACACGCCGCCAGAATTTCTTGATGCCCATCGTTACCGACTCGACTCGCGCCGTATATTGATCGCGCGCCGGTGGCAAAGGTCCGGTGCTTTGGGCGAGCTCATGTAAGGCATTGCTGGGATTATAGGTGACACCAGAAGCAGACAAGCGAAACTTCGAGCTCCTGATCAAGCGGAATCCCGGGCGCAGTTCACTTGTGGGCGATTTTTCATCAACTGACACGAGTGTCGACAACGAATGGCGTAGGAAACTCGCAGTAGATGAATGCTGGGGCGTTTCCCGTTACTAATCCGGCCAGATCTCCCAGAACGACTTCTGGACAGCTATCCCGCCTCTGGGCGCCAGCCGTTCAGCGGCCAACCGTTACGCTGCCCCAAAGCATGCTTATGGGGAGGTTCCGGCGTATACTGCTTCACGTCTTACCTTGTCGGATTACTCCAGAGTGGTCGAACACAGAGTTTCCTGATTCCAAGATCGAGGTGGCCGCATGAAGCGCTGGTTGTTACTGGCGGGGGCCGTGCTGTGTGTTGGCGTTTACGCACTATCGCAAACAGCGGACGAGTTGGTGAACAAGAACATCGAGGCAAAGGGCGGCCTGGATAAGATCAAGGCGGTCAAAACCCTGCGCATTTCGGGGCGTGCGGAGCAGCCGGACGGGCCTCCGCTTGCGGTGGTGATAGAGCATGCGCGTCCCGACGAAATTCGCCAGGACATCACCGTAGCCGGGATGACCATGGTGCAGGCCTATGACGGCAAGGCGGGATGGATGATCCAGCCGTTCGGTGGGCGGAAAGACCCGCAACTGATGGGAGAGGACGATCTGCGCGACCTGACCGTCGACGCCGACATCGACGGGCCGTTGGTGGATTTCAAGGCCAAGGGCAACACGGTGGAATACATGGGTCACGGCATGGTGGACGGCGACGAGGCCTTGCGACTGAAGGTCACGCTCAAGAACGGTGATGTGCTTTATTACGATTTCGATCCAGATTCCTATCTGGAAATCCGACGCGAGTCGCAGGAGTTCATCCGCGGCTCGATCAAGGAAACGGTCATGGAGTATGGCTCGTACAAGGCGGTGGACGGAGTGATGTATCCGTTTTCGCTTGCAGTCTGGCCGAAGACTGATCCTACGCAGGCGCTGACGGTGACCGTCGACAAGGTGGAAGTGAATGTGCCGCTGGCGGATTCGGTGTTCGCGGTGCCTGTGAGCCTGAAGCACTAGGCGCTATTTCATCCATGATGCGCATGAGCGAATTCGAGTTCCCTCAGGGACTAAAGCCCCGTGTTTACGATGCCCGGAGCGGCACGGCTGAAGCCGAGCCCTTTCAAAGCTCCCCTGGGCTGCACAACGCATTACCGTTGCGATTACCGCACCTCCCACGCTATGGGACAGACAGCGGGTTGAGGTCATTCCCCGCATTGGCCTTCAGAAGGCCATCAAGAGGAAGGAAATGATGAACGACACGCATGCTCTTCGCCGGGCCACGATGAACATGTTGCGCTGGACGGTAGTTGCACCGCTGTCTGCCGCCATGGTGCTGGTGGCGCAGAACGCTCCGCAGATCACCAGCGCCACCGTTTCGGGACTGCCGGCGCGCAATATCGGCGCCGCCACCATGAGCGGCCGCATCGCCGCAGTAGCCGGGGTCAATCAGGATGGCCGTATCACGCTGTTCGTAGGCTCGGCCAGCGGCGGCGTGTGGAAGTCGGTTAACGGCGGTACTACCTTCAAGCCGGTGTTTGACCGGCAAAACGTACAATCGATCGGCGCAGTGGCGATTGACCCTTCCAATCCGAAGAACGTGTGGGTAGGCACAGGCGAATCGTGGATGCGCAACAGTGTGTCAATCGGTGACGGAATCTACAAGTCCACGGACGGCGGCGAAGATTGGACCAACGTCGGGCTGCCGGGTTCTGAGCACATTTCCAGGATCCTGATCGATCCGAAGGACGGCAATCGGGCGCTGGCGTGCGCCACCGGGCACACCTGGAACGACAGTGATACAGGCGGAGTCTTCAAGACGAGTGACGGCGGCAAGACATGGACGAAGGTTCTAGCCGGCGCAAACGCTTCGACCGGTTGCGGGATGCTGGCGGCGAGTCCCAAAAGCCCTTCGACGGTCTATGCCTCAATGTGGGACTACCGTCGGCGGGGGTGGACGTTCCGCTCGGGCGGGCCGGGCAGCGGAATTTACCGCTCCGAGGACGGCGGCGACCACTGGACAGAGCTGACCATGGCCAACAGCAAGGGCCTACCTGCGAAGCCGTGGGGGCGCATCGCACTCGCGGTCGCGCCGTCGAAACCGCAAGTCGTGTACGCGATGATCGAGTCGAAGGACAGCGCGCTCTTCCGCTCGGATGACGGCGGACAAAGCTGGAAGCAGCTCGACGCCAGCCAGTACATGATCTGGCGGCCGTTCTATTTCGCCAACCTGATTGTCGATCCGGCGAATGAGAACAAGATCTTCAAGCCCGACCTACAACTACTGCTGAGCGTGAACGGCGGCACGAGCTTCAGCTCGGTAGCCAACGCGCACGGCGATTTTCACGATGTATGGATCGACCCCAGCAATCCCAATTTGATTTACGCGGGCGACGATGGCGGCCTGTGGAACAGCGAGGACGGCGGGACGCGCTGGGCGCACCAAATGAACCTGCCGGTCTCGCAGTTCTACCACGTCAGCGCCGACAATGCCGATCCTTACCACGTATATGGCGGGCTGCAGGATAACAGCAGTTGGGTGGGCGACTCCTCGTACCCGAGCGGCGTGAGCAACGCGCAATGGGAAAACATGTTCGGGGGCGACGGCTTCTGGATGTTCGAGGACCCAGCGGACCCGGACTACATCTACGCCGAGGGGCAGGGGGGCGAGATTGGCCGGGTCAATCGGCATACGCTCGAAGTGCGAGCGATTAAACCGTTCGCAAATTACGGCGAAGGCAAGCTGCGCTTCAACTGGAACACGCCGATCCACATGAGTCCCAATGAAAAGGGGACGATTTACATTGGCGCCCAGTACCTGTTCCGCTCGCGCGATCACGGACAGTCGTGGGACCGCATCTCGCCCGACCTGACTACCAACGATCCGGAAAAACAGAAGCAGGAAGAATCGGGCGGTGTGACAGTCGACAACTCGTCGGCGGAGATGCACACCTCGATCTACTCGATCTCGGAGTCGCCCCGCAACGGGCAGATCGTTTGGGTGGGTACCGACGATGGCAACCTGCAGGTGACGCGCGATGGCGCCAAGACGTGGACGAATGTGGTGGGCAATGTAAAGGGCCTGGCCGCGAATTCGTGGGTGTCGACAGTGGCAGCGGGAAGGTTTGAGGATGGCGTGGCATATACGACGTTCGATCGCCACACGTATGGTGACATTACTCCGTACGCCTACAAGACAAGCGACTACGGCAAAACGTGGACTTCGCTGAATTTGGCGGAGAACGGCGTGCGCGGCTACGCGCACGTGATTACTGAAGACACCAAGAGTCCGAACCTGTTATTTGTGGGCACCGAGTACGGCTTGTGGATTTCAGTGGACGGCGGGCAGCACTGGGCGCCGTACCACGGCAGCGACTTTCCGGCGGTGGCGGTGCGCGACATCGTAGTGCAACCGCGCACTTCGGACCTGGTGCTGGCGACGCACGGACGAGGCATCTGGATCATCGATAACATCTCGCCGCTGCGCCAACTCACGCCGGAGTTGATGGCGAAGGACGCGGTACTGCTGGAAGGGCCGCCGTCGATCCAGTACTTCAACGCCAATGGAGGGTGGCCGCAGGGGGACGCGGCGTTTACCGGGCCAAGCCGTCCCAACGACGCGATGGTCACCTACTACCAGAAGCAGCGACACATGTTCGGCGACTTGAAGATTCAGGTGTTCGACCCGAACGGCACGAAGCTGACCGAGTTCACCCCCAAGAGCAAGCACAAGGGGTTGAATCGTGTGCCGTGGTCAATGCGGCTGCCTCCGCCGATTATCCCTCCGGGCGCGCAGGTACTGTTCGAAGCTTCGCAGGGACCGCGAGTGTTGCCGGGAACGTATCCGGTGAAGCTGGTGAAGGGTGACCAGAAATACGACGGTCAGGTAACGCTGGTGCTGGATCCGCGCGCCAAGTTCAATCTTGACGACCGCAAGGCGGAATATGAACTGGCGCTGAAACTGTACAAGATGCTCGGGCACATGGGCTATGAGGTCGCCGCCATCCAGGCCGTGCGCGACGGCGCGTCGGAGCGTGCGGGCAAGCTGGCCAAGAACAACCCTCTGCAGGCGCGGCTGGAGCAGTTGTCGAGCAAGGCGGATGCGCTGCGCTCGAAAATTGTGGCCACGAAAGAAGGCGGCGCGATCACGGGCGAAGAACGCATCCGCGAGCATGTGGGCGAACTGTATGGCTACGTGATTCAGTATGAGGGCCGGCCTACGAATTACCAGGTGGCGCGGGCGGACTCGCTGAACCACGAACTGGATGACATGGTTGCCGATTTCACGAAGCTGACCGCTGATCTGCCAGCAATTAACAGCGGCCTGCAGAAGGCGAAGCTGGAGCCGATCACCATTCCAAACGAAGCGGAATGGCTAAAGGAGCATGCGAAATGAGGGGAGGCTCCAGTTAAAGCCAGCGCGCTACCTGAGGTGGACGAGACGGTCCCTCCTATATGTATGTATGACGAAATTCGGATTGCGTTGGCGGTCCATAAACCGGCATGTGGGAGATTACTCCCGAGAAGTCGGCAAGTATTTACGAATGTGTCCGTTCCTGCCGGTATACGGTACCCTCGGAATGTCACTTGATGAAAACAGGGTTTCGCGTGAGTTGAGGCGGCCGTAAGGACAGGCGCGGCGGTCATTGATGCAGAGGCGATTTTTCATCAACTGACACGAATGTGACAACGCATGGAGTAGGGAACTCGGAGTCGATGGATCCTCTGGCGTTTAGGTTCCCTGATTCTACGAGACTTCCCATAAGAAGACTTCGGGACGACTTCCGGGCCAGCTTCTGGTGTGGGGCGCTGTCGAACGGGTGGATTCGTCGCATGCACAGCCGTATCGGCCGGTAACTTCCGATGGGCCCCTCAATCACCCGGAGGTGTTGCTGGACGGCAAAAGCGTAGCGATACTTGCCAAGTTCCTTTCTTGTCGAGCCAATTTGGTTTCCCATTTGCTTCCGCAGTCCGTTGCACACCGTCTCCAAAGAGTGTCCAAACATGGGCAGTGAGAGGCGGGGATGGACGGCGCTACCGCGTTCTAACCACGCAACATCAATCGAATGTGTAGATTGAACGACCCGGCCTGCGGCAACGTAAGTGCTTAATGAATCCTGAAGGCTAAGAAATCACCATGCACGACATCGGCATCGCGTTTCGGCAGTTCCGCAAGTCACCTGGTTTCGCGATAACCGTCATTCTCACGATTGCTCTGGGGATTGGCGCAAATACGGCCATCTTCACGCTGGTATATGCCGTGTTGATGAAGTCGCTTCCGGTCGTCGATCCGAAGGCGCTCTATCGCCTGGGTGACAGGGACGACTGCTGCGTGAACGGCGGCTTCATGAACGAGGATGGAGACTTCGATCTTTTCTCCTATGAGTTGTACCGGCATTTTCGTGATACAACGCCGGAGTTTGAGCACCTGGCAGCGATGCAATCCGGGGGCGACGAGGTCACCGGCCGCCGGGGTTCGGAGCCGGCCAAGGCCCAGCGTAGCGAATATGTCTCGGGAAATTACTTCACCACCTTTGGAATCGGAGCATTCGCTGGTCGCATGTTGAGCGAGACGGATGACACACCCGGCGCCCCTCCGGCCGCAGTCATGAGCTATTCAGCGTGGCAATCGGACTATGGCAGCGACTCTTCGCTGCTGGGCTCGACATTCTATATCCAAGGCCAGCCGGTAACGATCGTAGGTATTGCCCCGCCTGGATTTTTCGGAGACCGGATTCGATCCCGTCCACCGGCGCTGTGGATTCCCCTGGCCCTGGAGCCGGTCATCGAGCGCGAGAATACGAATCTACATGTGCCGGAGAGCAACTGGCTCTTTGTGATCGGGCGGCTGAAGCCGGGAGTGGCTGTGGGACCTCTCCAGGAAAAGGTGTCCAACAATCTGCGGCTTTGGCTCGGCACCCAACCGGCATACACGCAGAATGCTGGTTCGACCATAATCCCCAGGCAGCACGTCATCATAACGGCCGCTGGAGGGGGCATTCAGCAACTGCAACAGCGGACCAGCAAGGGTCTGTACCTGCTGATGACGCTCTCGGGACTGGTGCTGTTGGTCGCATGTGCGAACGTGGCAAACCTATTGCTGGCGAGGGGCACGACGCGGAAAGCCGAGACTTCGATACGGATGGCCTTAGGTGCCGCGAGGAGCCGGCTGGTCCGGCGGATGCTGACGGAGAGCGTGCTGCTGGCCTGTCTCGGCGGACTGGCGGGGCTGGGTGTGGCCTATGCAGGGACGCGGACGATCCTGTCGCTGGCCTTTCCGAACTCACCCCATGTTCCGATCGAGGCAAGCCCGTCGTTACCGGTGCTGGGATTCGCCTTCCTGCTGTCGTTGATAACGGGAATCGTGTTCGGCATCGTGCCGGCGTGGATTACTTCGCACTCTGATCTGGCCGAGGCGTTGCGCGGAGTGAATCGCTCAACACGCGACCGGGCATCGCTACCGCAGAGGTCGCTGATCGTGTTTCAGGCTGCCCTGTCACTAGGCTTGCTTATGAGTGCCGGACTGCTGACGAAGAGCCTGCGAAACCTGGAACATCAGGATTTTGGCATTCAGACCACAAATCGGTATGTGGTGCATCTGGACCCGGCCGGGGCAGGTTACACGCCGGAGAAGCTACCCGCGCTGTACCAGGCGTTGCAGCAACGTTTTGGGGCACTGCCTGGTGTACAGAGCGTCGGACTGGCGCTGTACAGCACGTTGGAGGGAAACAATTGGGGCGAGGGCATTCGGGTCGAAGGACGTCCTGAGCCGGGACCGACTGAGAACAATAACTCATCGTGGGACCGGGTGAGCCCGAAGTTTTTTGAAACTGTCGGTCAGCCGGTCATTCGTGGACGGGCCTTTAACGATGCAGATACTGCGACCTCGCAGATGGTGGCCGTGGTAAACCAGGCCTTCGTGAAGAAGTTCTTTCCCAACGAAGACCCGATTGGGCGCCACTTCGGCATCTTTGACCACAAGTATGTGGGCGCTTTTGAAATCGTCGGCGTCGTAGCGGACGCCAAGTACAACAGCCCGCAGCAGGAAGTTCGTCCAATGTACTTCAGGCCTCTGACCCAGCAGTTGCGCGTGACGGACGCGAACTACGTCATGGCAGAGGGGCGCTCGCTCTACATCAACTCCGTCACGTTGAATTTCAGGGACCGCCCGCAAAACGTGGATGCGATGGTGCGGCGTACGCTGGCAGACATCGACCCCAATCTAACCGTGACCGATCTACGTTCGCTCGACGAGCAGGTGAGTGCCAACCTTAGTCACGAACGATTGGTAGCGCGTTTGACTATGCTGTTCGGGCTGCTGGCACTGGTGCTGGCGGCGGTTGGGTTGTACGGCATTACATCTTACGCAGTCGCGCGCCGGACCAGCGAAATTGGACTGCGGATGGCCCTGGGCGCGGCCCGCGGCAACGTGGTGCGCCTGGTACTGCGTGGAGCGTTCGTGCAAGTGGGACTGGGGCTGGCGCTGGGAATTCCAATTGCGCTGATCGGCGGCCATTTCATGGGCGACCAACTCTACGGAGTGCGCTCCTATGACCCACTCAGCATGGCGATTGCAGTAGTCGTATTGTCAGGGGCGGCGGCCTTGGCAGGATTCATCCCGGCGCGACGCGCAGCAAGCATTGAGCCGATGGAGGCGCTGCGCATCGAGTAACGCGGATCTCTGCGCTGGTTCCATCCGATGGCACGGCGATCATAGATCGGGCACATACTGCGAGATGGCGAGGTTGCTTCTGGATAGTCGGCATAACCGGCCAATCTCTGCTCGTATGCCCGCTGGGGTGGAAGTGGTCTGAGGCGGCTGGCGATACTCTCTTATCGCATTAAGTACGCCCGATTACAAGCTGTGCTCGAAATGGCGGCTGCAACTGCCTCAAGCAGGGCTGGACAGCCGAATAAGACGAGATCGACTGAAAGGAAAATAAATGTTGTCGTCGCCTCTCGAGAGTGCCTCAACACGCGAAATCAGTCGGTTATTTTGGGCCGATCGGAAGTCGGCCGAAGTCATGAATCGAGTCCTCAATGGACGCAAAGGCGATTTTTCATCAACTGACACGAATGTGGACAACGCATGGAGTGGGGAACTCGCAGTCGATGGATGCGAGGGTTTATCGAGACCAATCTGGAGGCATTACTTCCGATTAGCCCGTGACACGATCACAATAATCGAAACTCCGCGATACGTTCCCTAATGGAATGGGCGATCAGACGGCAAGAGCCGCCCGGCGAGGGGAGCGAAGTCGGGCGGGCGCTGCCCCATGAAGCCCCGGCCAGCGCTCGGCAGCTGCAGCGCCTTGTCAGGCCGCAGAGAGCGCACTGATCGTAACGTAATATCCGTCCGGATCTCGGAGCGAGAACTCCTTGGTTTGAGTGTTCGGATTCACATGTGGCTCCTCTTCGAGCCGAGTGACGAGAGAGCGTGCCCTTTGAAGCGCCAGGTCGAAATCATCGACACGGAAGAACAACAGGAGCCCGTTGCCGGGCGTCCCGTGATCGGGGCTCATCAATGAGGGATGCTCGTGGGCGCCCCACTCGTGGAGGCAGAGCAAGACAGTTCCATCTGAATCGAGGATTTGCCCAAAGTAATCATGGGCAGGAAGGATAGCCGGCTGACCGAACAGCGCCTGATACCATTTCAAGCTGCCCGGCACGTCGCCTACCCCTATGATCGTCCACGTGCGCTTCATCGGGTAACCCCTCTGCGGACTAATTCTTGTCTAGACCGACCTGGCCGCGGCCCTCCTTGACCGCAGACCGATGATGGTCACGGTTCAAGGGACGAGTGGCGCGTGCTTCCAGGACGAATAAGGACGTGTCGGCGTGTTCACGTCAGCCTCGCCGCGCTGCCTCGATGGCGGCGATGTCGATCTTCTTCATCGTCATCATCGCCTCGAAGGCACGCTTTGCCTCACCACCACCAGCCGCAAGCGCATCGGTTAGCGCGCGCGGGGTGATCTGCCAGGAGAGGCCCCAGCGGTCCTTGCACCAACCGCACTGGCTTTCCGTGCCGCCATTGCCGACGATCGCGTTCCAGTAACGGTCCGTCTCTTCCTGATTCTC
>Ga0074045_10005545_pt1 | contig 10992 bp, 15 predicted proteins | sample BogForMeECP23OM2_FD_94442 | JGI IMG/M metagenome (GOLD analysis project Ga0074045, IMG submission 94442) | Bog forest soil microbial communities from Calvert Island, British Columbia, Canada - Bog Forest MetaG ECP23OM2 | ecosystem: Environmental > Terrestrial > Soil > Wetlands ... | reverse complement strand
TTCGATAAAATTCAGCATCGGTTTGGCAATCAGGAACCGCTTCTCAATGCCGAGCATCCCGGCACCGGTCTGGTTCACTTCCTGGATTAAACCTATTTTATCGAAATTAAAATAACCCACCGGCGAAAAATCGTACAAATCGGCATACTTCCAGCGAAAAGAATCTGTCTCGGTCTGGGCACGACGCAACTCCTCGTTCTGCATCGCGAGTTCGATCTGGTGCGTACCGAGCTCATGGACCAGCTTTTTAAGGTCTAAGGCTGCCAATTCTCTCACCCGTTCTTTCTGCTTCGCGAGCATACTTTCCGCTCGTTTGCGAAGTGAGGCGGTCTTTTTCGTTTTCGTGGTCTTTTTTTTCGGTTTCGATGGTTTTATTGTCATAGGTTTGTAGCCTCAAACGATTGAATGCGTATTTCTAGCGGCGTGTGGCTGCAGTTTCCAAAGATGTCCTTGTTAATTCCTATCTTCTCGGGAATAATATTTTACTATCTTTGTAGGATATATAGGATATGGTCCTATCTTTTTTTGCCAAGCGTTATAACCAGATTTAAACTTGATGTATCAAAGATAACGACATTCGACTCGACAATTCCAAAAAACTGATATTAGAGCATAATGCCTGATTCGTTTTTTAATCGTATTTGAATGCGGGTGATTTATGTTTGGGGAGGTGATGTTTGGAAAGGGAAACTACAGAAAAGCCTCCCAATAGTATGAGCGATTATAAATTAGATAAACGAATTTGGCAAGGACTTTAGTGGTGATGACTGAGTCTTTTGGGAATATCTAGTTTAAATCGATAATTTGGGATGGCGTGTATCACAGGCAGGTTCGGCAGTTTGCGGCATATCTTAAACATCCCCATGCATTTATAAAAATAATTTTCCATGCAAGTGGATCATCGCCTCACGATGAGTACGGGAATTTTCGTATCCTTGTGTATTACACCGTACGTAACGCTTCCGAGCACGGCTGCTTTAAGAGCGCTTTTGCCGTGGGACCCTATAACAATCAGATCAACTTTTGATTTTCTAGCTTCATTCACAATTTCTTCAACTGGATGGCCTGTCCTTATTGCCGCTTTGTGTCTAATGTGATACCGTTCGCATACCTTTGCAATCTTGGCCGTGTTGGATTGCGCTGACTGCTTCAAGTAATCTTCGATTGACTCTCTTACATTAATCATCGGCGATGTATAATCTGTAAGCCCCTGACTGGCTATTACGCGTTTATCGATGACACTTAAGAGCATCAACGATGAACCTGTTTGCTTCGCAAGTTCAACCGCGTATTTTGCCGCCTTTTGTGACACTTTTGAACCATCTATTGGTACGAGAATCTTTGAAATCATAAATCCTCCCCCTTCATAAAACCGTATTGTCAAAATTCTACGCTTGAATCTTCTGATTGTTTTTGCTTTTCAAGGTGTTCTTAATAATAAGCTTGCCTCCCCCAGCAATCTTTTTCGATATTTCTGTATTCGACTACTTTGTATGCTCATAAAGCTCCATGATGCTTACTGCTTTATCGTCGTTTTTATCAACTTCTTTCTCGTTGTTGATAATGTTGAGATGATATTTACAACGAAAGAAACGTGTCCCACCAGGGAAAACGGGTGCGAACAATTCAAAGATAAAACTGGATACCATGGAAGGCCTCCTCGGTTTTTCTTCGGATATGGTATTCGCAAATGTGATAGGTCAAAAAGATATGCTCAAAGTATTGCAGAAATGAGCTTATTGGTCAAGGAAATATTCTCTTTAAAACTGTTGTATGGATGAAAGTTTCCAGGTTGAACTAAACAATTTTGCAAAGATGTTTATGTTGTTTAGTACCAGGAAGAACTTTACACTTTTATTACGCGCCAAGAAATCATTAATTGAGGATGTACTATTCATATTCATGGGAAAGCAGCAATCACAGATACAGGAGAAACAGGCGACAGACATTCTTCTCGTTGAGTGTGTATAGAGGTGAGTGCATTTTGATAACAAATCGGCGTCATTTTGCCACATTTTGCGCCGTTTATTCAGTTTCTCCAAAAGAAAAAAGGCTCCCGACTGTTGGAAACCTTTGATTTCTTTGGAGCCGGCGATCCGGGTTGAACGGACGACCTGCTGATTACGAAGTATCTGCTCGTCTGAATTAGCCTGTCTATTCAATGCCTTATCGAAGGTCAAAAAGACTTATAAGACATTAAAATATCACATCTTGCAGATTCCGGAGGTAAATGGACAGCCCCGTATTGAACATCATTTCATATTTGAACAAAAAAATTTGTAACGCTCAGAACCGCGCTGCATTCTCACATACACATCCTATCATGGAACGGCCGTGAACCGGATTGACTGCGAAATACAAATTAGAATTATTCAAACTCCCTGCCGCGACATGCACCTGCAATTCTATAGTAAGCAAATTGTCAACAGCACTGCACAATGCAAGTTGAAGCTTACATGCAGACAATGAGCAAGCTGGCATCTGGTAATCCTTTAGAAACTCAATATATTTTCAATAGTTCTGCGGCGAGCATGCTTAATCCCACCTGTCTACTCGATTTAGACAAATAAGACATTAAGTGCAGCAACCACAGTGCTTCTTGTCAATAGGCACCAAAAAGAGCTTGACGTATTTCATATAATCGTATATGTATATATGCATGCGATTAATGGTGGACGTTTTCAAGTTGCTTTCAGACCAGTCGCGATTACGGATATTGCTCATGCTCGTCCGGAAAGAGCTATGCGTCTGCCAGATCATGGGCGTCCTCGGTATGGCGCAACCGCTCGTCTCCCGAAATCTCATCTTGTTACTGAAAGCAGGATTCCTCGATGCGCGGCGCGAAGGGAAAATGATGTTCTATCGCGTCAAGAAAGAGCTCCCTCCGCCACTTGAAGACCTGGTCGCAATAGTGAAGAATGAACTGCTCGACAATTCACTATTCAAGGACGACCTGCAGTCGCTCAAGGACTGCACAGAATATCAAAAGAAAACCGGCAAATGTGATATGCAGACATTTCTTGCGTACATAAAACAGAGGAAGAGGACCAGAAAATCATGACATTGAAGGCGTTTAACGAAAAAAGAAGGAATTTCCAATCCTATACCTGGTACGGGCTGCCGCTCGTGGTCATCGGCGGATGGTTCTATCCCATACTTGGTTATCTACTGATCGGCTGTATGGCAGGTGCGCTCGGAATTGCGGCGTTCAAGGGACGAACATGGTGTGACTGGATGTGTCCGCGGGGAAGTTTTTACGATTTATTCCTCGACAAAGTGAGCAAAAAAAGCAAGGTGCCTTCCTTTTTTAGAGCTACGACAACCCGTGTAGCGATGATCCTCGTTCTATTCACCATAATAGGCGTTCAAATCTATTTTGCCTGGCCGAGCATCAACGGCATCGGCCTGGCATTCGTTATCGTACTCACGATCACTACGTCACTAGGCATTGTTCTTGGCATAGGAATTCATCCACGAACATGGTGCCACATCTGTCCCATGGGAACCATTGCAAATTGGTTGTCAGAAGGGAAAAAACCGTTGTTGATTAGCGAATCATGTACATCCTGCAAAGCATGCGATAAAGTTTGCCCCATGCAGCTTGCACCTTCAGAGGATAAGGAACATGGAATGCTGCGAGACAATGACTGTATCAAATGTGGTACGTGTGTTGCCACATGTCCGAAAAAGGCTTTGTATTTTCCTGCTTCAAATTTGAACCACGAAGAAGCGAAGAACATAAAGAGACTCTAGAAAAGTCTTTCTATGACTTTGATCCCGTTTCACTGTGTAAACCAAAAATTATCAGCATAATGTGGAAATATTTTTTTACCATCGCATCTATCCAGTCCTAATTGTCATGTATATCGCCATGCACAATACTATTTGAATCATTCACATTAACACAACGTAACTACTGTACGACTTGCAGGAAGCACAACGCAAAGTATGTTTCAACTGCGGTTTCACAAGTTCATTAAAAAATGTTGACCTCATTGCCACCTACACGTATGCAATTTCAGGAAATTGAAGCTGTTAACGAATTGGGGTAGAAACATGCAAAATGATCTGATGAAATAAATATAGACGAAACAAGTCGGGGGTAACAACGCGGGCCAATTTTTCAATAAAATCGGCCCGCTTACACTACTATTTCTGCGAGTCTATTTGCCTCTACGCAATAATATCTTTATGCTCATCAGAACAGAGGCGTTGGCACGCTCCCCCAACCGCTGCCATGGGGCAGCTCTTTTATGTCTAGCACCTTAAGATTGTGAATATCAATATCAACCATGAACCGTGGCACGCGTAGGGCATTGATTGCAAACAAATCAGACGGACTCGTCACGTCTACAGCTTCTATGGAAAGAAAAATAAGGCGTCGTATTACAGCATTGTTCTGCTTGTCTTCTGCGGGATGCACACCAGTGTGCATAGTGTGATGTCCCTCCCGGAGATGCCGGAAGGGATGGAAGACCCAGTCCGTGATCATTGCCATGGAATGGCGTTGCTCGAATAGTTTCCAGTCTCCGCCTGTGTCTGCTATCATACCCTGCATAACATAGTCTCGGGGAATGAAGTAGATAAGATACTGCTTGTTAGGCTGCATTCGATCCTTAATCTGCTTCAGGTTGAGAATATCTGCCATTCTATGGTCCATCTTAAATCCATCCTCAGGAAGGATGGCTAGCACCGCAACGTTCGGCGCTTTTGTCCAGAGTGTTAAATGGCTGATCGTGTAAACCCGAAGCAGGAGCGCCATGCCGACAAGTAACGCACCGAAGCCGAGAGCGAGCATTACCTTTCTCGACAGCTTTTGAGGCGTGATCAAGCGTTCAACTGCCTTCGGCAGGAACATGCCTGTTTTTTCCATATAGGCTCGGTACATCACATCATGGGCATTCAGCATACGACGCTCTTCATCCTTAGCAAGGAAATAATAGATCAGCGCCATGACTATCCAGAGCACAACCGTCAAAAGCCTGGGCCAAAGGATGGAGAGACCCAGACCCGCTATACCTAATGCCAGATACTGTGGGTGCCGGATAATGGAGTACAGGCCTGCCAGCACAGCGCCTTTTTTACGAAACTTTGCAACATAAATCTGGGCTGCACATATGAAAAAGACGCCCATCCCGAGAATTAACAACACTGATCCCATAATCCGCACAAATTGAAGAAACCCGTCCTGCGGTAAAACCATATGGGGCAGATAAAAAGCGCTGAGCCATCTCGTGGTAGAATGTGCAGCGAATTGCAAAAGCATAGGGTTGAACACCGAGTAAAAGAACCCCGCAAAGGGACTGATCATGATCAGCACTTCAAAGGCAATGACAAAATAAAGAACAATAGCGCTTCGAAGGAGCGTTTTTTTTGTATTCACAATATACCTCCCTGAAATAATTGTTTAATATCGGATCTTCCGTCGCAGTGTGCGCCGAAAAAAGCAATGATTCAATGACACCTAATATACCGACATCGTATAGCATTAAAAATCATGTAGATTCAGTGAGTCTGTGTCAAAACATTATTTTTAGTCCGCTTGCGACTTTTCCGAAACGTTTTTATGAACTGTGTATTGGGAGGTTAGATTCGAGGAGGCCTTAGGAAGCCATCCGGCAAAGCATCCACATACATTTCTACTAGTGACAATAGGGAAAATTTGACGAGTTCGAGATGAAACGTATGGATGTTTTTCGGGATTGCAAAGATGTACAGCGGGAAATGTATCGTTGATGAGTCGGATACAAGTTTATTCTGCACGTCAGGTGATGAGACCATGCTCTGGTTCGATGGGCAATGCGTACAGGCTGATGCCAGCGTAGTCTTTCCCGCAGCACCGAAAGGACAGGTGTTCTGAATTACAAGTGCAAAGACAAGAAGGAATAATATTGACCGTAGTTTAGCCATCATTGGAGGTTAGTATATGACTCAATACAGAGCATGTCAACAGTTTGAACGAAACCGTTTGCAGTATAGTAAACACGGGTTATAGCTATATTGGCTTCAAATCGCCATATCATAATATGTCGTATTCTAAACTATGTAGTTTCATAAAGTTTGTAAATTTAGAAAACATTTCGGCCGCAATTATGTGAATAGTGCGTCGCGACCATATTCCGGTTTAATCTTTCCAATCTTATATCACTCTACTCGGTATTAGTTTTCTTTTTAATAGAATATTAATTTATCTGTTCTTCACAAAGTATTTCACACTGCTGGGACAAATAATACTGCGAGCATGTTCCTAATGCCGTATACCATATTATCGCATCAAAACGTAGAGCGAATTCTACCGGACCGCTTGTGGATAATCACCTGGTCAGTTACTTTCCCCTTCTGATCTTTGACCTCCGCCTTGAAGAACATACCTTGCTCGGTGATTGTTCCGATCGTGACATCCCGTCCCTCAAAATATTGTTCAAGGCGTTTGCGCGCCTCGTCAACAGAGGTGACCGGGTTTCTTGCGCCGTACCAGCCCCAACGCGGCCCTTCGCAGTAACCGCCATACGGACCATGGCCACCCATGTTCCCCGGGCTTGCAAATGCAGATGGAGCAAAACCTGCAAAAGAAATGACGAGAAGTAAAAACACGATATTTTTTGTTACAAACTTCATGATACTCTCACCTGAGAAAAAAAGAACGGCCTTAGGAGATTCTCCAGGAATCTCCTAAGGGTTTTCCGATAATATTATCTACCGCTGGGCCCAACCGGGACAGCCGGAACCACACGGTCCGTTGCCCGCCATCATGCCATGTCCCATTCTCCCACGACCATAACCCTGTCCCCATGCCGGCAGACCGTTTTTCGTCGCAGCTGACTGAATCTTCGCTTGAATATCGATCATCTGCTTCTGGATCTCGGCGATTCGCGCGGTATCAGGTGTCTGCTTGAGATACTCGTTATGTAGTTCTGCTCTCTTCACCATAAGGTCATCCCGCAGGCTCTGGGTATCCTTCTGGAACTTCTTCAGGTTTTCAATATTCACCTGGCTATCCATTTCATTCCCGTGCCCCCCCTTGCCGCCCATACCGGGGCCCGACCCCATCTGCGCAAAGGCAACACTCGTGGCAACAATGGCCACTGCTACGACAAATACTAATATTGATGTTCTCTTCATAATTTTCACCTCCTTTCTTCTCTGATCTTGATTACACTCTACCAGAGAAATATGAAGGATCAGCGAATGAATTATGAAGAATTATGAAGATGCCATATCGGGCAGATGCACGGAAAATACCGACCCTGATCCGTACGTGCTTTTTGCGGTGATGGTTCCGCCATGTGCATCCACCAGTTCCTGTACGATCGCGAGACCGAGGCCAAGGCCGCCTGAGGACCCTGAATAAAATCGTTCGAAAATGAACGGAAGGTCTTCTTCTTTGATGCCTCTTCCGGTATCTTTGACTTCCAGCATGGTGGCTGATTCGGCGCGAGCTATGCCAATAGTGATTGTTCCCCCTCCGTCTACTGCCTTAACGGCATTGCTGACGAGATTGATTACAATCTGGCTCAGGCGGTCCGGATCAGCATATGCTGTCATCCCCTCGTTGCATTCAAGCAGGACCGTAATCCCTTTTTCCACAGCCAGTCTGGCAATCCGCTCTACAATGTTCTCTAAAAACGGCTTCATTTCGATCGTTTTTTTTCTCAGCGTCAGCCTGCTTGCCTGTGCTTGAGTTAACTCTTCCATCTCGTTAAGCATCTTCCTGAGCCGTTCCGCCTCCTCGCGAAGCGATTGGATCTGCTTTTTATTCGCCGGGATGAGACCGTCCATCATCCCCTCGAGTTCCCCTTGAATGGCGGTCAGCGGCGTTCTCAGTTCATGAGCGACGTTCGCAATCAGCTTTTTCCTGAGGAGTTCCTGGGTCTGGAGCGTATCTGCCATCCGGTTGAAGGCACGGGAAAGCTGGCCTAGTTCGTCCTGCGCCGTAACATCCACGCGCTTTGAGAAGTCGCCGTCACTGATGGACGCCGCGGCCAATGCCATTTTCTTTAAGGGCCGTGTCATCCTCCCTGAGAAGACAACGCTGAGCAGCGCGGCGAGGCCACCCAGCACACCGAGCGCGATGAGCAGGAAGGTATTCGATCGTTCAATATAGACTCGCTCACGCTTAGGGATAATAAAACGGACCTCCAACCTGCCAATCTCCCTGTCCCGTACGAATAACGGATAAGATATATACGGCCCTATTTCCTCCGCTGACCTGAGAGCCGACAAGTCTGTGATGCGCTGTTTTGCCAGTGTGGGAAGGGATTTGAGCGCACGGTCGGTATCGATTACAATGGTACCCTTACGGTCCAGCAGTCTCGTCTCAAAACCAAGCATATACGCCCAGACCACATCCCTGCGGACAATGTCGAGTTGCCAGTACCCGTCGGTATCATACGAGGCCTCTAGATCCGCCGTAACCCAATATACGTGGTCCTCCTGCTCTCCTTCCAGAAACTCGCGAAAATCATGGACCATCAGGTTACGAAGAATCAGCGCTGCGGACAAGGCGATGATAGACACCGCGAACAGTAGAAGGAGAAACTTGATCCAGAGGCTTTTAATCATCTCGCCTCCCGATGAATTTATACCCCACTCCATACACGGTCAAGATGAATTTCGGATTTTTAGGGTCATCTTCGATCTTCTGGCGGATATTCTTTATGTGGGCGTCGATACTACGCTCGTACCCTTCAAACTGGTAGCCGAGCGCTTTTTCCACCAGTTTGTCCCGGGAAAGCACTGTGCCCGGCGCGGAAGCCAGTACGAACAGTACCTTAAACTCGGTGGGCGTGAGATCAATCAGCACATCCATCTTTTTCACTTCATACCGATGCCCATCCAGCGTCAATAGCCCCTTTTCGAAGCTCACTGCTTCGGCATCGCACAAGTCGTTTCGATGCGTTCTCTTAAGCACTGCCTTCACTCGCACAACCAGTTCGCGAGGGCTGAATGGCTTAACGAGGTAATCATCCGCGCCAAGGGAGAAACCGGCAACGCGATCATCCTCTGACGATTTTGCCGTGAGCATGATAACAGGGATGTCATCCAGCGCCTTCACGTCCTGAATAACTTGTTCGCCACCAATGTCCGGAAGCATCAAATCTAAAACCACAAGCAGGGGTTTTTCCTTCGCAGCGGCCTTGATCGCCTCTTTACCCGTGGTCACATGCACCACCCGGTAGCCCGCTTCTTCAAGGTAGATTTTGACTATGCGGGCGATCTTCTTATCATCCTCAACTACTAGCACGGGACGGATCACGCTGTGTCACCTCGCGAACGTTGTAACTGTTTCTTCCCATAATAACTGTAGGCGGTAAGCTTTCATTGTAGCCATAGAAACTGCACTTCTATGAGTGCGCGCATCCACCCTCATGACTGTGTCCGCCGCAGCACTGTGCAGGTGTCAGTTCCGGGAGGATTCGATTCTTAAACATCGCAATATTCTCCTGGATCGTAGCCGCCTGTGAACGATGTACTTTGATCCCCATGCGGTTCAACCCGTTCAGTGCCCCCGCGCCTATGCCGCCGACTACAATCGCATCGATTTTCTGATTATCGAGCGCTCTCATCGGATTGCACGCTCCATGCGTGTGGTGCTGGTCTCGGTTATTGATCGTTGTGATATTATTGGCCTCAACATCCACAACCACAAATATCGGCGCTGAACCGAAATGGTTATAGACGGTGCTGCGTATTCCTTCATCTTTCTCTACGGGAAAACAAATCTTCATAGCATGTATCTCCTTTATATTGAGAAACGATTATTTAAATATAATGGCCCCGCCTTGGGTAAGGGCCATGGCAACCTTTTTCCGCGCTGCGGCCAATATACGCTGAACGGTCCCCCTCGAAACGCCCATACTGCTGCCCGCTTCTTCCTGCGTCAGTTCATCGAGATCACAGAGCTTTAGCGCCTCAAGCTCGTCTCTGGAGAGATTTATATGTTTGATCTTGGACATATGTACGCCCGTAGGTTTGAATGCTTTCCCGCGGAAGCGACACTGGCAGAATCTCGGTTTTTTGCAACGTGGGGACAAGAGAGCGCTCCTTTCATTTTGTGCATATGCACATAATGATATCAGAGAAGGTTGCTCGTGTCAATCTTTATTTTCCGGATCTGCTTATGATGAGGACGTGGATTAAAGGTGGAGTATTGAGAAAAAATCATGCTCGAAAGTCATTGAAAAGTGGAGCCGGCGATCCGGGTTGAACGGACGACCTGCTGATTACGAATCAGCTGCTCTACCACTGAGCTACGCCGGCTTTACAGATAGAGGCTATTTATACCTTATACATGCTTTTACTGTCAAGAGAATCTTTCTTGAAATAAATTCTCAAGGAAACGGCATCCCTTCGTATCATTCAGATCCCATCACTTTTTCAATTTCGATTCAAAATAGTGAGCGGCATAAATGGCTACTAGCGGATTATGGCCGGTAACCCTGTCTTTGACTGCCAAGATGGTGAATCTAAGTCCGGTTCAGCCGCAAACGCAATCGTTGTGAATAGAAATATGAAAACGGCAATAAACCTCATAAACCACCCTGATAGATTCTCCCATCACCGTCTTCAGTGTATAGCGCCGGTATCTATCCCTTCCCCCTTGCGAATCGGACCCCCATGTCAAAAGCCTTTTGACAATCAAGGGGGAATATCTCTTTGCGTCTTTTTGCTTTCTGTTCCGGATCAAAACGGTCCGCAACGTATTTCGAATAATCATCGAATTGATACGTGTCAAAGCTGAACAGTGATTCAGAAGCGCCGAATATTCTCTGCATAAACATTTCATTACGGCTGAGATGTTTCTCGTAGTTGAATTTTATCATCAGATCTTCGGTAACGCCCATCGTATAAATAAGCCCCGTGTTGATCTTGCGAGGGAAAATCGACTGGGGAGGATCGGTATAGGTATGATACGGGAAAAACAAACGTTCCACGAATGACCGCATCTCACCGGTAATAGTCGTAAAATAAATCGGGGAGCCTAGGATAAGG
>Ga0074045_10005543_pt1 | contig 10995 bp, 6 predicted proteins | sample BogForMeECP23OM2_FD_94442 | JGI IMG/M metagenome (GOLD analysis project Ga0074045, IMG submission 94442) | Bog forest soil microbial communities from Calvert Island, British Columbia, Canada - Bog Forest MetaG ECP23OM2 | ecosystem: Environmental > Terrestrial > Soil > Wetlands ... | reverse complement strand
TCTTCTCGATCTGGTCAATCAGGTAGCGCGACATGGTCGCCGAGAGCGAGTCGCCGCGAAGCAGCATGAACACCTTCTCGGCATACTGCGCGAAGTTCATGGCAGCCTGTCCGGCCGAATTTGCTCCGCCCACGACATACACGGTTTCGCCTTTACACGAGATCGCTTCCTGGCTGCCGCCGCCGTAATAGATGCCTGCCCCCTGGAGGCGGTCCATGCCGGGAACCTCCAACCTGCGCCATTGCACTCCGGTTGCCACTAACACTGCATGGCAGGAAATCTCGTTGCCATCCGCAAGCTTCAGAATTCGGTATGGACCCTCCGCACGAAGCCCCACGACTTCCTGCGGAGCGATGATCTCCACTCCAAAGCGTTGCGCCTGCATGACCGCCCGGCGCGCCAGGTCGGTTCCACTCAGTCCTGAGGGAAATCCGAGATAGTTTTCAATGCGCGAACTCAGGCCAGCCTGTCCGCCGGGAGCTTCGCGGTCGATGATCACCGTCCTGAGTCCTTCGGATGCTCCGTAAACGGCGGCTGCCAGCCCGCCCGGCCCTCCGCCGACAATCGCAAAATCGTAAAACTGCGTGTCCGCCCGCGTCTTCAGTCCAGCTTTTTCGGCAAGCTCAGCCGGGCTCGACTGGAAGAGCCGCGTGCCGTCGGGAAACAACGTCAACGGTAACTTCGCGGCGTCATCGCCGATGGAAGCAATCAACTGCTTTACCTCCGGATCTTCCGCCGATAGCTCAACGTCGATCCACTGATACGGAACGCGATTTCTCGCCAGGAAATTCCGCACCTCATACGCCTTCGAGGACCAGCGGGTGCCCAGCACCCGAATTCCTTCGTAAGCGGGCCTATAGGAAGCGTTCCAGTCCTCCAGCAGATCGTCGATGACGGGGTAAAGATGCTCACTGGGCGGGTCCCAAGGCTTCAGAAAGAAGTAATGTACGTTGACCTCATTGATGGCGTTGATGGCGGCGCTGGTATCGGCATACGCCGTCAGCAGCGCGCGCTTGGCGTCGGGATAGACCTTTCGGGCTGCATTCAGAAAACCGACGCCATCCATGTGCGGCATGCGCTGGTCGGCCAGCAGCAGAGCTACCGCGTCGTTTCGCGCTCTGAGTTCACGCAGGATTCCCAACCCCGCATCCCCAGAATCGGCGCGCAGCACCCGATAGTTCTCGCCGTAGCGAGACCGCAGGTCCCTCTCAATCGCCTTCAATACATTCGGATCGTCATCGACAGTCAGCAGCGTCGGTTTGGCCACGAGGGGTACGCCTCTCCAATGTTTCGTTGCGTGGTTTTACGTCCTTTACTTAGATAACACAACGAGGTCACTCGACTCTGGCCAGACTCGCACCGCGCACCCCAGTGACCAAAACAGGTTTGGCGCGCGCCGGAATCGTCCGCCAGGCCACCGCTGCGCTGGCGATGGCGAGCGCTGCACACACCCACATTATTAGCCTGAAACCAAACACGAAGGAGGCAACGACGGAGGACTCGATCGACGCGGCCGCCGCGGGACCGACTTCTGCGGGAGGCTTCAGCGCAGCCAACTTCGTCGCGTTTGATTGTAGTTCGCTGCGCGCACTCGCGGACATGGCAACATTTGCCAGAGTGCGATTCAGGTGCGCGCCAAATTCCGTGACCATAACCACGCCCAGAACCGCCACGGCCAGAAGCCCTGCCACTCGGGCAACCGCATTGTTGATGCCCGACGCGGTTCCTGCGCGGTCTGGATCGATGGATTCCATCACCACCGTCGTCAGAGGAGCCACACTCACGGACATTCCCAGCCCCAGCAAGACCATTGCCGGAAAGAACGTAGTCCAGTAGCTGCCTCCGACCGAGGGCACCGCAAACAGCAAAAATCCCAATGCCGCAATCGAGGGTCCCGCGATCAGCGGCAGCCGCGCTCCGTAACGATTCACCAAGCCACCTGACCAGCGAGACAATAAGAACATGAGCAGAATCAAAGGCAATACCGCAGCTCCGGCAGCGGTCGCTGAGTAGCCCTGTACCTGAATGAGATTCAGCGGAAGCAGGAAGAAGAAAACTCCCACCGCTGCATACAAGAACAGCGTGAGCAGGTTCGCGCCGCTGAAGGCACGTGACTGAAACAGGCCCAGCGGCACCATGGGCGAGGTCGACCTGGCTTCGACCAAGAGAAATCCGGCTGCGCCGAATGTGCCTGCAAGAAGACTTCCCGCTACTAAAGGGTGTGTCCAGCCCAGACTCGCGGATTCAAGGAAGCCCAACACAAGTCCACCCAGGCAGACTGTCGCCATGAGTGCTCCCCACCAGTCGATTCGCCCGTGCCGGCTGCTGCGGCTTTCGGGAACGCGCCACAGCGCAATCGTAAGTACCGCGACTGCCAAAGGCACGTTAATAAAAAACGCCCAGCGCCACGACAAATGTTCGATGAGCCATCCCCCCAGGACCGGACCAATCGCAGTCGTAATCGCGGTTGACCCTGACCACGTGCCGATCGCCCGGCCGCGTTCCTTCTCGTCAAACGATGCACTGATGAGCGCCAGACTTCCCGGAACCAGGAATGCAGCTCCTATACCTTGCACGGCCCGGGCCAGGATGAGTAGAGGAACGCTGGAGGCGAGAGCGCAGAGCGCGGAAGCGCCTCCGAAAATCGCAGTTCCCAGTAGAAACATCCGGCGCCGGCCAAAGAGGTCGCCCATGGAGCCGCCCACCATGATCAACGCAGCGAGAGTCAGCCCATAAGACTCAATGACCCATTGCACCTCTACGACGTTGGCTCCAAAGCTCGTCTGTAGTGCAGGTAAAGCGACGTTCACCACAGTGCTATCAATGAAGGCCATGCTCGACGCAAGAATCGTCGTCGTCAGCACCCAGGCTCCAGCGGCACCCCTACACGGCGAGGTCGCGCTCTGGGAATCGATTACGGCCTCGTCGCAGGGTGGTCTCATCAGACTATGGATGTACTGTGCGGCTGAGGGGGTGCGACGAATGACCCCTGGCCGCGCCGAAATTGGTGGCCGGTTGACCTGGACAATGTATCCTACTGCCTGGCGCCTCGCGACGTGCATAGCTAACAGCATCTCGCGGAAAGCACAGGCGGAGGAAAATCCGGCTGCGTTTGTGCCGGGTAAAGGGAATGAATCCTGCCGACTTCCTACAAACTCTGGTCGTCACATTTGTGACGCTGTTCCCGGTTGTGAATCCCATCGGCGACGCTCCAATCTTCCTCAGTCTCACCCGTCGCTACCCCCAGTCCGCACAAAAGCTGCTGGCACGAAAGATCGCCGCTTACGGTTTCGGGCTGCTTGCGGCTTCATTCCTGTTCGGCAGTGTCATCCTGGATTTCTTTGGCATTTCTCTACCCGTCATACAGATCGCCGGCGGCCTGGTGGTGGCGGCCACCGGCTGGAGTTTGCTCAATCAACGAGACGATGATTCCGATGGAAAGCAATCGCCGGAGACGCTGGAGGACGCTCTGGAGCATGCCTTTTTTCCGTTGACCCTCCCTATAACCGTCGGCCCGGGCTGCATCTCCATCGCGATCACGCTGGGCGCACATTTGCGGCACCAGGCAGGCACAGGCTTTGAGCATGGCTATCCCCGCCACTTCCTGGCTGCCCTGCTGGGCATGGCCCTGCTTTGCCTTCTGGTGATGTTCTGTTACGGCAATGCTGACCGGTTGGTTAGAATGCTCGGCAAATCGGGTACCAGCATCCTGACTCGCCTTTCCGCTTTCATCCTGCTGGCAATCGGGGTGCAGATCATGTGGAACGGCTTGACTTCCGGATTGCCGGAAATGTTTTCCAAGGTGGTCACTCACTGAGGCCTTCGGCGAAGAGGGGATTCGGCGTCGCTGCTGCCTTGTGACGTATTCCACCTTCATCTGTGACGAATCTCGCTCCGAAGTTGGGCTCGCCCGAAGTAGAATCATCCTCGGAGGCGATTGTGGCCTTAGGCGGCATAAACTCGCGTTTTGTGTACGCGGTTCGACCTCAGCCATCGGGCATGACGGGCTATGCGACGTGGCTGAAGGCCGACAAGGGGCAGCCTAGCTCTACCGCTAACCCCTTGCCGCTCTTATTCTTACGTGCATCCCATTCGGTTTCAATAGCTTACCGGGAAAATGTTCGTGATCGCATGATTCTAAAGAACCGGGGGAGGGGAGGGGGGACACCTTGACCGCCTACCCAGCACCCGATTCCGCTCCTCCCGCCGAGCGCCTCTTTGACGCCTTCGAGAACCTGATGCCGTTCCGCGTGAACGACATTCTGCTGGTCTCCAGTCTCTACGATTCTTTCATCCTGCGCGAGGACGGCCGACTCAACGAGTTGCTCATCGGCGAATCACTGGAGTTGGACCTGCATCAGGTTCCCGGCGTGACCCACGTTTCAACCGGAGCGGAAGCGCTGGCGTTGGCGCGCTCGCAACCGCGCTTCAACCTGATCGTCACCAACCTGCAAGTCGCCGATATGGACGCCGCGCAACTGGCATACGAGGTCGAATCCGCCGGTCTTGACGTTCCAGTGGTTGTGCTGGCTTACGACTACCGCGAGATCACGAATTTCATTGCGCGCAATCCGCACCATGGCATCGAGCGCATCTTCCTGTGGCAAGGCAATACGCGCATCCTCATTTCGATCGTGAAGTACATCGAGGACAAGCGCAACGTCCACCACGACACCAAGGCCATGGACGTGCCTGTGATCCTGGTGGTGGAAGACGACATCCGCTACTACTCGTTGTTCCTGCCGGTGATTTATACCGAGCTCATCAGCCAGTCGCGGCGTTTGATGAGCGAAGGAATCAACGTCGCCCACAAGCTGGTGCGAATGCGAGCGCGGCCCAAGATCCTGCTGTGCTCCAACTACGAGGACGCGGAGCGGGAGACCAGAAAATACCGCGAACACTTGCTGGCCGTGGTGTCCGACATCGAGTTCCCCCGCGGCGGCAAGATGACGCCGGAAGCCGGCTTCGAGCTGGCGCGCGCGGTTCGGAGCCTCGTACCCGATGTGCCTATCGTGCTGCAATCCGGCCGTAACGAGTTCATGGCCCGCGCGCACAAGGAAGAGTTCAGCTTTTTGCAGAAGCGCTCACCTACATTGCTCGGTGACTTGCGGGCTATCCTCACCGAGCAGGTCGGGTTCGGCGATTTCGTCTTTCGCCTGTCCGACAAAACTGAGGTTTCGCGCGCCTCCGACTTGAATGCACTCGAGACCCAACTGGCCACGGTTCCGGCAGAGAGCATCGCTTACCACGGTGAACGCAACCACTTCTCGCATTGGCTGATGGCGCGCACCGAGTTTGTCCTGGCGCAGAAACTGAGACCCCGAAAAGTTTCTGACTTCGTTGACACCGAGCACCTCCGCCGCGACCTCATCGAATCCATCGCCGAGTATCGCCGCGAACAAAGCCAGGTCCTGATCGGCGAATTCAATCCGGCAGCCTTCCAGCCGTCCGAAAATTTCTTCCTTCAGATCGGTGGCGGCTCGCTGGGTGGAAAGGCGCGCGGCCTGGCCTTCATTCGTCACCTGTTGCATCAGCGCCGAATTGCGCGCAGATATCCCGGCATTCGCATTGCGGTCCCAGCGACTCTGGTGCTCACCACCGAGGTCTTCGACAGCTTTCTTAGAGAGAACGACCTGACCGACCTTGCCCTTCACGGCACGGACGACGAGGAGATTGTTCGCCGCTGCCTGGCGGCGACGTTTCCCATCACCTTGATTGACATGCTGCTGGCCTTTTTACAGGAAGTGCGCTATCCGCTGGCCGTGCGTTCGTCGAGTCTGCTGGAGGACTCGCAGTACCAGCCGTTCTCCGGCGTGTACGAAACCTTCATGCTGGGCAATCAGAGCCCCGACATCCAGGTTCGCCTGGAGCAGCTTGTGGAGGCGATCAAACTGGTGTATGCCTCCACCTTCAGCCAGCATGCCAAGGCGTACGTCCGGGCCACACCGTACCGCTTGGAGGAGGAGAAGATGGCGGTGCTTCTGCAACAGGTGGTGGGTACAACCCACGGCAACCGCTTCTATCCTTATTTCTCCGGCGTGGTGCGCTCGCGCAATTTCTATCCTCATCCGCCGATGAAAGTGGAGGATGGCATTGCTGCCGTCGCGCTCGGACTTGGCCGCGAGGTCGTGGGCGGCGGAAAGTGTCTGATGTTCAGCCCGCGATATCCACAACACCTAGTGCAGTTTTCCTCGGTGGAGGACATCCTGGCCAATTCGCAGACCGAATTCTGGGCGCTCGAAATGGACCATCCCTCGCGCGATGGTGACCCTGCGGCTGACCTGCGCGAAGTTCCCTTCCGGCTCGATGTCGCGGAGGCGGATGGGACCTTGCAGATGCTCGGCTCCACGTACTCCATCGACAATCATGCTGTTTATGACGGCCTTAGCCGCCGCGGGCCGCGGATTGTGAGCTTCGCGCCCATTCTGAAGTACGGTCTATTTCCGTTGCCGGGGATTCTGGACCAGCTCATGCGCATCGGCGAAGACGCGCTGGGACGTCCGGTGGAGATCGAGTTCGCGGTCCGCCTCTCGCAGCTTCCAAACGAACCGTCCGATTTCGGCTTCCTGCAATTGCGTCCGCTGGTAATGTCGCGCGAAGGCGAAGAGGTCCGCATCGAAGAGGTCGAGCCGGAGCGTCTGGTGTGCCGAAGCTCGCAGGTGCTGGGACACGGCCGCGTGCAGGACTTGCACGATGTTGTCGTGGTTGACTTCCACCGTTTCGAGCGCGCCCAAAGCTTCGAGATCGCGCAAAGCGTAGCCCACTTCAACGCAGAGCTTAGCGAAAGTAACACGCCTTATCTGCTGATCGGCGTCGGCCGCTGGGGCTCGGCCGATTCCTGGCTCGGCATCCCCGTGGCGTGGGACCAGATCTCCGGCGCGCGCGTCATCGTCGAATCAGGCTTCCGCGACTTTCGCGTCGTCCCTTCGCAAGGCAGCCATTTCTTCCAGAACCTCACCGCCTTCCAGATCGGCTACTTCACCGTCAATCCAGACGCTGGCGAAGGCTTCGTGGATTGGGAGTGGCTCACCGCTCAACCCGCCGTCGCGGAACACGGCTGCGTCCGCCACTTGCAGCTTGCCTCGCCGCTGCTTGTGCTGATGAACAGCAAGACCAGCGAAGGCATGATCTTCAAACCCGAGGGTGCGCAGTGAGGAATGGAGTGTCAATGGAGTGAAGCTGTTTTCGGAGCGCTGTCGCTGCCAACCGGAGCTCGCTGCTTTTCTGGCGGTGTCGCCGTGAGACTTTTCGTCACCGCATCGGCCACGATTGCGTTGCCGGCGGAATTGTAATGGATGTCGCCGAAGATGAAGTAGTCGAGATACCAGCATCCCGGCTCCAGTCGCGGGCATTGCGCCTTTACCGCGAAGAAGGCCGGAAATAACGACACGAAGCGCCTGCACTTTCCTTCGCACCACTCGCGCCAGATGCGCACTTGCCGCGAATCCGCGCTGTCATGCACGATTTGGTTTGGCCACGGATAGACGACGACGCTGATAGGTATATTGCGCGCCGCGAGCTCCTGCCAAAGCAGGTCCATCTTGGTCTTCTCTTTAGCGATGCCGCGCTCCAGCCCAAGCGGGCCGTAGCCCGCTTCGAAAGGCAATGTGTCGGAAACCTTACGATAGGTCCAGGCACCTCGCTCCTGATCGAACTCGTTGCCCTCGCCGCGGTCGAGATGGTAGTAGCCGAAGCGAACCGCGGTCCGCTCGACGAACTCAACGATATCGTCCGTGATAAGCAAATGCTTGTTGATAGTTTCGCGCAGCTTGCCATATCGATCCTGGACGATTCCCTTTGCCTTTGGCGCCGTTACCGCTCCCGTTGCGTCTTTGTCGCGAAACAGAGCAGCTTCGTCTTGCGCATCGGAGATGTCGATGAAAACAATTACCTCGTCAACTTCGATTCCCGTCTCGAAAACAATTCGCGCGGTGTTGAGGTAGTTCGACGGCGAATAAGCTCCCATACTTCCGTTCAGAAAATCGTATTGCGGAAAGTTGGCCGCGATTCGACCGACAAACGTGTCGTCCCACGTTGTCATGCCTTCGGCATGCGAATCCCCCAGGACAAGGACACGCGGTTTCGCGTCCGTCAAAGGAACGTCCCGGACCCGGTCGTCGCGGAAGCCGAGATTGTTGGTAAACATTGGATACGAAAACTTGCCCCAAAGACGAATGCAGGAACAGTTTGGCAGCAGCGCGTAGAATCGCACCGGATCGATCGGCGCAAAGCAATATCCCTGCGCGCCCCCTGAGACCACCGACCCTTGCAGCGCCGAAGTGTAGAAATAATCGAAGGCGAGGAACACCGCCGCGCTGAGCGCCACTGATAGTAAGAATAAGATGAGCTTGATCACGGGGTTCCGCATGTGTGAGTGCGCAAGAGCTCCCACTCGTCCCGCGTTCGTCTGAACTGTACTCACGACTCAATTGTCTCTCAGCTATTCCTATTTCTCGCGGGAGATGTGAATGTCATCCCAGTAGATTGTCCCCGAGCCCGGGCCGCGCAACAGATGCAGGCGAATCGTGCCGTCTCGTCCGGCCGTGAAGGAGCGAGACAAGTTCCGCCAATCCGGTCCAACGCTGACGAACGGCGAAGACATGCTGCCGTTGTCGCTGGGATCATAAATCGTAAGCTGCGCCTGCGCGGTAGCATCGGGAGAACCAGACACCCATGCAGAAGCGTTATACGTCGCGCCCGGATCCAGCCCAGTCACGTCCTGATACACGCTTCCCAATCCGGATTCAGACAGGCTGTGCGAGCCGCTGTGAGCGCGAGCGGAACTCATGTTGGCGCCAACTTCCCACACTGGCGACCAAGGCGACAAGTCGCCTTCTTCGAACCCAGGATTTGCAATGGCGCTCTCCAGCCTTGCCTCCGGCGTCATGAGCACAGGGCTAAGCCCGAAGTCCGTCTTGGTGGAACACAAGATAACGCGATCCAGATCGTGGCACTTTCCCGGCCCGGTTGGACCTGCCGCAATCCGAGCAGCGAGTTCAGGAGTCACTACATATGCCGAATCCAGCGATAGCGGCTGCTCCGAGAGAGCGTTGATCGCCTGGCGACAATGCCAGTCGCGCGCGACTTCTGTGTAACGGGCCGACTGATAGCTATTGGTCCTCATCTTCTGCCCGACGGCTAGGAAGCCGAAAATGCGGTAACTCTCCGCACCAAGCGGCGCCGCCGATCCGTTACATTGCCAGGCGGGAAGAACAATAAGGTTCTGATGCATGGAACCAAGCGTGGACCAAATCGGCGACCTTAGCGGCGAGGGATGCTGTTCGCTGATGGTCGTGTGCACCCAGTGACGCAGGGATTGCGTATCGGCAATTTGCAGCAGCAACGCGCACCCGACAAGAACGTTCGCCCATAGTCTCTTGAAGAAGAGAAATGGTGCGGCGAGCGCAGCTACCAGAATCAAGTAATAAGGAGTCCAGAACAGCCGTCCGCTGGCCCGCAGCGACGCCAGATAAGGCGACAGCTTTTCGCCCGGGTCCAGGTCCACAAGAGTTCTCGAGGCGAGCGTAATCTTGGTCGAAAGCGCCAGCAGTGTGAGCGTCCCGCAGCAAAGCAACAGTGGAATGAGCCACTGCCGATTGAGCGCTGGCAACTTGCGTCGCTGCCAAACTGCCACGATCACCACCATGAGCGCCAGTGCGAGAACGCCGACGCCCATGTAGTTGTAGCCTTCATATTGGCCTGAAGTCGCGGGGGAGATCCGCGGAAGAAGGATGGAACGCCATCCGCGTGGATCGCCCAGCGATAGGAGATTCATGGAGAACACGCGATAGCCGCCGCTCTTGTAGCCGCGCCCTCCTTCAATAACAAGGCCCAGCGAATCAGCCACCAAGAATCCGGTCGCGCACAACAAGACCATGATGCCTGCGGCCTGCAGGAGCGTGACTCTTCGCTGCCACAGCAGGCTAATGACGCCAGCCGTCATAACCGCCAGTACCTGGAATGCGAGGTAGGGATTGATGCCCACCGATATCGCCGTCAATACAATTCCGGCTATCGCAAAATGCCGAATCGACGGGTGCTCCGCCCAAGCTTCTTCTGGTTGGGTGGGATACCCGGGCTCCCTCTGCACCTGGAGGAACACCAACAGCGCCGCCAGCAGCAGCCAGTGATTGGTCAGCGAGTAGTGCCCCATTAAGCGGTAATTCAAGGGCGGCGCAAGCAGAAAGAAGATGCTGCACAATGCAACTGCCAGAACGCCCGTCCCCAAGATCAGACGAAAGATTCGGAACGCGAAGAAGAATTGCAGGGCGCAAGCAAGAACTACTTCAATGCCGAAGTATTGGAAAGGTTCGGGCAGCAGAGGCGACAGCGGCTTCAGCATCACCGCCGCCAGCGGATTCAAGTCCAGCAGGGCGGCGGATTCTCCCTGGGGATAACCCAGCCTGTCGCTGTAGGTAAGCGGCCAATGGACATGCGGGTCCTGACGAAACAACTCCCATCCGATGTAGTGATAGGCAGGATCGAACGTCACCCAGTCCACGTTGCGCGGATTCAGCGGGCCGGGGCCCATGACGATCAGGGCGTACAGGAAACCAGCGACAAGTGCCAAAGCAAGATCGAACCACCGCGAGTCAGTCCAGGAGGAGCGAGGGCTGCGCTTCACCGGTGCAGCCAAAAACGCGTTCTTGTCCGGCAATTCAGCGGATGGAGGTGTTGTTCGGGTTCCCATGGGAGGAGCACTGCCAGAGAAAAAAGAGTACCACAGGCACTGCGGGAGGCACGTGTCCTCTGGGGGCGAGACGATTCAATAGTCGCCTGCGAGAAACTGAATCTTCTGATAAGTTCTATCATCTGATAAATATGCGCCGGGAAACTTACAACGAGTTTCGCCGGTTGTGCCGAGTGCACAACCTGGCGGCGACACACCAGAGGCAAAAAATCTACGAAGCGCTGGTGTCACGACCCGGGCATTATTCGCCGGAGGAGATCTACGAGCAGGTAAAACAAGACTTGCCGTCGATCTCACTCGCGACG
>Ga0074045_10005542_pt1 | contig 10998 bp, 10 predicted proteins | sample BogForMeECP23OM2_FD_94442 | JGI IMG/M metagenome (GOLD analysis project Ga0074045, IMG submission 94442) | Bog forest soil microbial communities from Calvert Island, British Columbia, Canada - Bog Forest MetaG ECP23OM2 | ecosystem: Environmental > Terrestrial > Soil > Wetlands ... | reverse complement strand
GGCCGTACAAGGCGGGGCACTTCGCGGAGCGCGGCAGGCACCCGCAGTAGAGTCTATCGGTCGCGTTGGGCGTGAGCGGGGTGCCTGGTTGCCCGAGGTGGACTGGAAATGTTTGTCGGGGCGGCCCTGCCGACTGCAGGCGGGGGGACCGTTTGAAACTCAAATCAGGGTGGCGGAACAATTAAGGCGAAACGAAGCAAGATTGACCGCTCTATCCTCACTCAGCCTGCGATAAGGATCGCGAATTGGAATGCGTATTGATCGGAACCGGCGGGATGATGCCGATGCCCTACAGGATGCTTTCTTCCATGGCGGTAAGGCTCAATGGCCGGATATATCTCTTCGATGCCGGGGAGGGTACGCAGATCAACTGGAAACGGGCGCGGCTCGGAGTGCGTGGGCTTAAGCTGATCGCCGTAACCCACCTGCATGCCGACCACTGCCTGGGGATTCCCGGTATGATCATGCTCCGGGCCCAGATGGAGGACCCGGACCCCCTTACAATCCTCGGTCCCCCCGGGACGCGGGAGTTCGTTACCCAGTGTCAAAAGACGCTTGAGTTCAAGGTCAACTTCCCAATAAACATCACCGAATGGTCCTCAGATAACACTGGTCTGGCATACCGGGACGGCCAGGCTAAGATTCTGTGGCAGCCGGTCAAACATAGCCGGTTTTGCCTTGGATACAGGTTCGAAGAGCTGGACAGGCCGGGAAAATTCAACCCCGCGCGGGCACAGAGCCTTGGAGTACCGATGGGACCGCTCTGGGGGAAGCTCCAAAAAGGCGAAACCGTAAAGACTCCCTCAGCCAGGACTGTGCAACCCTGCGAGGTGCTGGGGCCTGCCAGAAGGGGCAGGCATATCGCCTTCGTGGTGGACACCAGACCCGCCCCCGGCGTCTATGCTCTGTGCAAAAAAGCAGACCTGGCCTTTCTTGAAGGCATGTTTCTCACCGAACACTCCGAACACGCCGATGTAAAAGGCCACATGACGGTTGCCGAAGCAGCGGGGATTGCCAGGAAATCCGGCGCTGCCAGGGCGGTCCTCGTTCATATAAGCCCCAGGTATGAAAACAGCGAACTCGGAAAACTCGAAGAAGAGGCCCGCAAAGAATTTCAGTCGATCAGAATCGGCAGAGACCTAGATGTATTCGAGGTGAGTTTTACTGAAGACACCGGCGTTCAATGAGATTGGCTGCGTACCGGATGGCAACCTAAAAGAAAAGGCCCTCTTAAGGGAAGAGGGCCTTTAATCTTGCTGTGGCATTGAGAATCCTGGTTGCCGGTCGTGGAAACCGACTCGATCATGCTTGCCGGTTAATCGTCTTTGGCCCCCTCGATCATTTTTTTCAGCCGGTCCTTTTGGACCCTGGCTTCTCCGAGGTCCTTTCCGATTTCCACTCTTTGCTGTGACCGGGCCTCCAGACTCTCCAGCTCCTTCTCGAGCTCTTCGATCTTTTTCATGATGCGATAAAGCTCGACAGCCACCATCCTAAGACTCATGCGGGCAATTTTTCCATATCGTGAAGATTATTTCGTGAGGCGCCACAGTCCCTTTTCTAGAGGCTTACCTTCGGGTATAGACCTCGTAGGCGAGGTCGAACTTTTCTCTGGAACCCGGAGGCAAACGCAGTGCAAATCCGGAACCGGGGGGCATCGCATCAAGTCGCAGCGACGGATTGAGTTCCTGTAAACGACTGACGGGTACATCGATCCATCGTGCCACCTCTTCCAGTTTCAGAGGCGTATTGATCAAAACCGGATCGAAGTCGGTAGGTCTGCAATAGTTGGGATACTCAAACCCGTACTTTTCCGGCTCGCGTATTATGTGCATCGCGGCCAGCACTTTTGAAACATAAACTGCCGAATACGCGGGCATCCTTCGCCCATAAAGCTCCCCGTCCTTTACGCAGCACTTTCTCGCCACGCAATTAATCGGCCTGGTTCCCGCATTGTATGCGGCAAGGGCCAACAACCATGAATCGTACTGTTCGTGAAGTGTTTTCAGGTATTTGGCGGCAGCCTTGGTCGACTTAATGGGGTCTCGTCTCTCATCCACCCAACGGTCGACCCGTAATCCCATGTTCCTCGCTGTTGCCGCCATCATCTGCCAATAACCACCCGCTCCTCGATATGACGCATTCTTTTCGAAACGGCTCTCAACAAACACAATGGAAACCATTTCAGCCGGTACGCCCTGGCTCTCAAGAATCTCGGTCATTCGGGGGAGACATGTCTTTGCCTTTTCCAAGGCATCCGAAAAAGTATTTCGGCCTTCTCCCTGATAGAAACGGATGTATTTCTTAACAAGTGGTTCATGTAGGGGTATCTGGATTCCGTTTCTCCATAGCACCGCGGTGGTCCCTATAGGAGCATCCGTAGGAGTGGGGCGTGTGAGCGGCATTGAGGAAATATCCCTTTTCGGTGCGTCGCCGGGCAACATCAGCGTTGCCAGCGCCACGGGAATTTCCGTGCTCTCTGCCCATGTATGAGCTGGGAAATGGAAAATGAACAGGGAAAGTAGAAGTAAAGCAGTGACCTTCACAAAAACGCGAAGCCCTGCTTCGGATCCCGCCGCATGGTGCCTATGGAGGCTTGAATCAGGCGCCATACTGGTTTCTCCTCACATTTTTCAAAGAGGCTCCCATGGCCCTCACGATACCCGCAAGAGTGATAGGATCGCAAACTTTCTAACAGTTCAGCCAGGAAAAATCAAACCGGGTTATCCGGGATTATCTACGATTAGACCGGATTATCGGGCAAATGGCCTGATTAACCGGTGCATAGAAAGATATCCGGAAACATAGTGCCTGATTCGGACCAAATAAGATAAGCCTGTCCAGTCTTAGTCTGAACTGAATCGTTTTAGTGAGCGTTTTTCACGCAATCTCTTTCTTATGCAGCGAATCATGAAATTGCGTTATTTTTCTATTCTTCTATTCAAGTGCTTGTGATTACACCGGATTCCCGGGTCAGGCACCAGCCGCCGGCTAATGGCTTGCGATGGCAATTTGCCACCAGGGAGGTAAGTAAACTCCTGTCAAAATCGATGGTGATGCCGGAAGCGGGACGGTAAACAGGCAACACATCTTCACCCGCTCTTTGGCGCCGGCAGCGCGCTGGCAGCGAGCTTGACATATATGGCCCGATTCCCTAAACTTACGCGCTTGTTTAAAATCAGATGCGGATGATCTTCAAATCCACCCGGGAAAGTGCAGTTTATGTCCGACCCAAAGCATTTGAAGCTATATAGAAATATCGGAATAATTGCGCACATAGACGCGGGGAAGACCACGCTGACCGAACGCATCCTGTTCTATACGGGCCGTTCTCACAGGATGGGCGAAGTGCACAACGGCACCACCGTAATGGACTGGATGGAACAGGAGCAAGAGCGCGGCATCACCATTACTTCCGCCGTTACGACCTGCGAGTGGCGCGGCCATGAAATCCACCTGATCGATACGCCTGGTCACGTTGATTTCACAATAGAAGTCGGACGCTCGCTAAGGGTCCTGGATGGGGCGATAGCCGTATTTTCGGGAGTCGATGGGGTCGAACCGCAGTCGGAGACCGTCTGGCATCAGGCCGACCGCCATCACGTACCCAAGGTAGCCTTTGTGAACAAAATGGACCGAATAGGGGCGGATTTCCATAACACGGTGAGCCAGATCGCGGACAAGTTCAAAACCGTCCCGCTGCCCATCCAGTTACCCCTTGGGGTCGAATCGGACTTCAGGGGCGTAATCGACCTGGTTTCAATGAAACAGATATTCTGGCTCGATGAGACCCTGGGCGAGGAATTCAGAATCGGGGAGATCGACCCTGATCTTGTGCCTGCGGCAAACGAGGCCAGGGAAGACCTGGTCGCCAAGCTCGGCGAATTCGACGACGAGCTGCTGGAGCGCTATCTTGGAGGCGATGAGATTAGCGCAGCGCAGCTCATTCCGGTGATAAGGCGTCTGACGCTTGCACTTAAAGCCGTTCCGGTGCTTTGCGGCAGTTGTTTGAAAAACAAAGGCGTGCAGCCGCTTTTGGACGCAATCGTCGATTTCCTCCCCTCGCCGCTCGATGTACCGGCGATCGAGGGCACCAACCCCCAGACCGGTGCTGTCGAGCAGCGCAAGTCCGATGAACGGGAACCTCTGGCGGCGCTTGCGTTCAAGATATTCATTGAACAGGGCCGCAAGCTGACCTATCTGCGGATTTACTCCGGTGTACTACGGGTTGGCGCCGACGTATTGAACGTTTCAAAAGGGGCTCGCGAGAAAGTATCGCGCATATTTCAGATGCACGCAAACAAGCGGGAACGGATCGAAAGATCGGGGGCCGGCAATCTGGTCGCGGTACTGGGGTTGAAAACGGCTACCACCGGCGATTCTATCTGCGACCCGGATCGGCCTGTGCTGCTCGAGCCCGTGGAAGTTTACGAACCGGTAATCTCTATATCGGTCGAAGCACAGACCAGAGCAGACCAGGAAAAACTCTTCGACAGCCTGTCAAAGCTTAGCGAAGAGGATCCTACCTTCCGGTTCGTCGAAAACGCCGATACGGGTCAGATGATCGTCAGCGGAATGGGCGAGCTCCACCTGGAAATCGTTTTAAACAGGCTCGAACGGGACTACCACGTCCTTGTGAACGCCGGAAAGCCGCAGGTTGTCTATCGCGAAACCATCAGCCGTGGATCGGAGGGAATCGGGGTATTCGACAGGGAGATCGGTGGAACCAGCCATTTTGCAGAGGTCCGGCTATATCTGGCCGCAAGGCAACGAGGGCTCGGCAATAGAGTTTTGGACAAGGTGCGCGACCAGTCCATTCCGGAGATGTTTTTCCCTGCAATCCAGCAGGGGATACAGGACGCTCTGACCAGCGGGACTATTTCCGGCTATCCTGTCGTGGACGTCGAGACGAGCGTTTTCGCGGGGACTTTCCAGGAAGGGGCATCGAGCGAACTTGCCTTCCGGGTGGCCGCCTCGATGGCTTTCAGAAACGGTTTCGAGCAGGGCGCCCCAATATTGCTCGAACCTTACATGTCGGTCGAAATCCTCACGCCCGACGAATTCCTAGGGGAAGTGCTGGGCGACATAAATATGAGGAAAGGAAGGATAGAAAGCATAACAGGGCGAAAGGCGATCCAGGTGATCGAGGCGGTCGTGCCGCTTTCGAAGATGTTTGGCTACTCCACGGCCCTCAGGTCATCAACCCAGGGGCGGGCGACCTTCACGATGCACTTCTCGCACTACGATCTTGCTTCGCAGTAAAATGCTCCTGCGCAGAGCTATTTTGCTTGATTTAATCTACACTCTGATTTAGGTTTGAAGGCTTCCGGTCAGGTGAAGCTATACTCCGGCCGGATTATTATTGCCTCCCGGATGAGGCCCTTTTGAAAGGCAGGTGAAATTTATTGGTGAACACGGAGGCTGAACCGAGGGAAAACATAGAGAAAAAGATTCGCAAGCTCCGCAAAGATTTTCAGAAAAACGTTCAACCCGTCTTGCGCCGCCACAACTACTATCTCTCCAAAGGAGAGCGCAGGCGAATCAAGAAGAAAAAAGCGATAAAACGCATACAGCGCCGGGAACGCCGCATGATGCGCACGGCATGATCCGCAGCACCACCAGTGTGGCCTTCTCACAAAACTGGAACACTTGAGCGCCCTGAGCTGGTATTTAATCCTGCCTTTGAATGTGAGGAAGAATGCAAAATCCCGGGTTTTGGTTGCCCGGGATTTTTTTTGCCGCCTCCGAGGCACACCCGCTTCATCTGTGATCTTACCGGGCACCCCTTTGTGATAGTGATTGGTGGAGGTGGAGTGTATGCAGTATAGCGAAGGAACTATCGGACGTATTTTTGCCCTGAAGCTCGAGACCGGAGAACGCCTCCCCGATTCAGTGGCTGATTTTGCCCGCGAGCATGCGGTCCGGAACGCAATGGTAATGTTTGTCGGAGGGGCCGGAGCAACGAGCCGCCTCGTCGTCGGCCCGGAGGAAAACAGGGGAGATGACATTATACCCATAATTCACACATTAGGCGGGATTCACGAGGTCATTGCAGTGGGAACGCTCTTTCCCGATGAGAACGGGCATCCTGAGCTGCACATGCACGCCGCGACGGGCCGGGAAGGCACGGCGACCGTTGGCTGTACCAGGGCGGGGGTAGATGTATGGCTGATCGGCGAGGTGATTCTGCTGGAAATCTGCGGAATTGGAGGCTTTCGAAAAAAAGATCCGAAAACCGGTATTCAGATACTTCAGTTTTCAGATGCTTCATCGAAATGACAGAGGTCTCGAAAAAGGCGGGGCCTGCTTGCAGGATTGACCCGAATGGCTGAGATTTTCGATTTTTTTGCTGAGTGGCCTGAAAAATACGATATGTGGTTCGAGACCCCCATCGGCAGGCTGGTCAAGGAGTATGAGAGCCGGCTTCTGCTCGGTATGGCCCGCCCGGGACAAGGGGAAAAGATTCTGGATGTGGGATGCGGAACCGGTGTCTTTACCGTCGATTTGCTGGCGGCCGGTTCTCGGGTCACTGGAATCGAGCTCTCTTTGCCCATGCTGCGGCGTGCCGGCAAGAAGGCCTCCGTGCTCCCTTTCCACATGGTCCTGGGCGATATGCGCCGGCTCCCATTTGCCACGGGCTCTTTCGACAAAGCCGTGTCGGTTACTGCCATCGAGTTTCTTGATGAAGATGCCCCGAGCGCCGTCGCCGAGATGTTCCGGGCAACCCGGCCCGGGGGTCTGGTTGTGGTTGCCTCCTTGAACAGTCTTAGCCCCTGGGCTGCCCGAAGAAGGGCCGCAGCAGTTAAGGGCCATCCGATTTTCGCGCACGCCCGCTTCAGGTCCCCATCTGAGATGAAGGACCTAGCGCTGTTGCCGGCTTCGATCAGGACGGCTGTGCACTTTCAGAAGCATGATGAGCCCTCGCGAGCGGTGGACATAGAAAGGGACGGAGATGCCCGAGGGCTGGATACCGGGGCCTTTCTGGTCGCGTGCTGGGAAAAACCCACAGTTTGATAAACCTCCATATTTTTTGGACAGGATTAACAGGATTAAACAGCGCGGGAGCCATAACCTCGCGGAGCGTTGATTTTGCTGTAAACCCTGTCAATTCTTAATTCTTTAATCCTTCAGTCCCCAAATTCTTCCCTGAAGGCGCCCCGCTGACAGCCCCGTCTCTGGTCATAGACAGTGATCATGGACAGGCCAGGAAGGGAGAGCGTCGAGAATGAGCGGGGCGCCTTCCGCGCTACGCGGGATAAATCGCCAAGGGGTGCGCAATAGAAATGATATTCTTCTGCTTAGTGCTGTATATAGTCTCTCATACGAGGTTTATTAATCTGTTTGAATCGGCTAAGATTGCGAACCGGCAGATAAATCAGCGGCCGTCTTCGGCTGTTATCTTTCTCGATTTCGGCAGGTGCAAATTTTTATGGAAAAAGAATTCGAGCGTCTTTCAGATCTTTCGATAAATCACCCCTCGGGCTGGGACCTCGAGCGGTTTCGGGCTAACTGGTTCGTTTTACTCGAATCGCTCCTGAAAGAAGAAGCCACCTCGCTTATCCCCTCACGGCGCATCCGTTACCAGATCGAGCAGACCCCGGCCTTTCAGGAAGCGATCTCGGGTTGGGAGGGGATGCACGGCTCGCATCGGCTCGATGCCTGGAAGCGCTTGCTGCTGGCTGCCGATGAGGCCTGCCGGACGATTCTGCCCGCCTGCGTCCAGTGCGGCGAGTGCTGCCGGATGGGGAGCCCTACCCTTCACCAGGAAGATCTTCTGCTCCTTCAGACCGGCAAAATCCCGTGGGATCAGCTCGTAACCCTGAGGAAAGGCGAGCCCGCGCGCTCGCCTTTTGATGGAAGGCCCTTTGTGCTTCCCGAAGAAAGAATCAAGGTCAGGGAAAAAGAAGGCCTGCGGGAATGTGTGTTCCTGATTTCGGAAACCGACCGGTGCTCCATCTACGTTGATCGGCCTCTTCAATGCCGGGCTCAGGCGTGTTGGGACCCAATCCCCGCTCGTGACACGGCCGAACTGCCTTTTTTGCTAAGGGAGCACATTTTCAATGGTGTCGATCTGCTGCTGGAGATAATCGCCGAACACGAAGCCCGGTGCGGGTTTGCAGTAATTTCAGAGGCGTTCGAAGATATGAGCCGGGGAGCAAGTGAAGGAAACGTTCAGGAGGTACTGAGGCTCCTTTCATATGAGGAGCATTTCAGGCAGTTTGTGAGTGATAAGTTCAAAATCCCGGCCCAAAATATGGAACTGCTCTTCGGCAGGAGCTTCGCCCAGATGAGCACCCTGTTTGGATTCAGAGTTGCGGAGGAACCTGACGGGACCCGCTGCCTCGTTGTGGAACAACCCGGAGGGCAGGCATAAAGCCGCACAAAATGCGCTGTCGGCCGTCAGTGGGGAGGCTCCTAGCTTATCTCTTCACAAATGGAGGTCAATGAGATAAAATTAAAAGTTTAATGGAAGACTTGCAAAAGAGCCTCCGTTTAATGACGAGCCCCTAAAACTGCAGCTTGCCGTCAGGAGGACCTTAGCTTCCAAAGAGTCAAGGCGGTGACGAAAAAGGCTGCAACAGGCGATTCCGGGAAACTGCTAAATCAGCGAGTGTGAGTACCAGACTCTTTGCGAGAGTGGCGAAAATGGCAGACGCACTGGACTTAGGATCCAGCGGGGCAACCCTTGGGGGTTCAAATCCCCCCTCTCGCACCAGGCATCCCGCGACCGCCCAACGCGCGCCGATAGACAATTCGGGGGATGCCTGCCGCGCTACGCGGGATACATCGTTAAGGGGTGCGCAATTGAAATGATGTTCTTCTGCACAGTGTTGTATATAGTCTCTCATAGGAGGAAAGCGCGCCTTTGTCGACCCTGAGATACTCATTTCATCAGAAAGGTAAGAAGAGTGGAAATGAACGTTTCCTTAACTGAGATCAGCCCGAGTCAAAAGAAAATCCGGGTGGAAATCCCGGGGTCCAGCGTCACCAAAGAGTTGGAAAAAAAGTATCGCGATCTGGCAAAAAAGGCCAAGATCAAAGGTTTCCGGCCGGGGAAAGTGCCTCTTAGCATAATCAAATCCTATTACGGGAAGGCCGTCGAACATGAGGTTTCAACCCAGCTCATCGAGGACACCTTTGGGGATGCGCTCAAGGAATCCGACCTCAAACCGCTCACCCGGGCTGACGTAAGCGAGTCGCATTTCGAAGAGGGCGGCGCTTTTGCTTACACGGCAGTGGTCGATATCTGTCCACCCTTCGAGCTGCCTGACTACAAAGGCTTGAAAATCCATAAACCGGCAGTCGAAGTCACCGAGGAGCAGATACAGGCCGAACTGGATAAACTTGTCCAGAGCCATTCTCAACTTCGCGCGCTTGAGAGCGAGCGCCCGATTCGTGAAGGAGACGTGGCAATCGTCGACTTCACACCCAGCGTGGAGGGCCGGGTATTCGAGAAGGGAAAGACCAAGGACTTTCTGGCCGAGGTCGGTAAGGGCGGCCTCCACCCCGATTTCGACAAACACCTGTTGGGGCGCAGGCCGGGAGAAAGTTTCTCCTTTGAACTGTACTATCCCGAGGACGCTTCCAGCTCTGAGCTGGCGGGCAAAAGTGTCCGCTTTGAGCTGACCATAAAGGAGCTCAAAGAAAAGGAAGTCCCCGAACTCAATGACGAGTTTGCCCAATCCCTCGGCTCAGGCCAGTTCGAGACCCTCGAGGCGCTGAGGCAGGAACTGCGGAAAAAACTCCTCGAGCGGGAAGAGCAAAGCGGTTCTCAAAACGTGCGCGATCAGATCCTTCGAAAAATACTCAGCAAGGTTCAGTTTGAAATTTCGCCCAGAGTGATCGAACTGGAAGCCGACAGGATTCTCCATAACCTCAAACACCAGTTCGAAAGCCAGGGGCTCAAGTTTGACGCTGATGCCCTGAATACGAGCGAGTACAAGACAGGCTCAAGGCTCCAGGCGGAAAGGGACATCCGAACCAGGCTCGTGCTCGACAGGATAGCGGAAGCCGAAGCGATCTCGCTCGATTCCGAGGAAGAGGAGCAGGTTTTCAGGGATATAGCCGCCGCCTACCGCATTGACATGGCAAAGGTCCGGAGCGAATACGGGGAGAGCGCCATTGTCGAGCAGGAAAAGGAAAGAAAATTCAAAGACAAAGTGATTAAGTTCATAGAAAGTGAAGCTGTCTTCGTGGACACACCCGAAGAGGCAAAAGAGCCCGAAGCCGGCCCCGGGGCCGAAGAACCCGGGCAGGCCTGATAATCTCGCCCCGAATGCGGGGCCATACAGGAGGATAATCTTAGTGGGACTCATTCCAATTGTAATCGAGCAGAGCAGCCGCGGTGAGCGGGCATGGGACATTTACTCAAGATTGCTGAGGGACCGGATCGTTTTCCTTGGGACCGCAATCAGCGACGATATTGCGAATGTGATTATAGCTCAGATGCTTTTCCTCGAATCCGAAGACCCCGACAAGGACATCCATTTTTATATCAATTCTCCGGGAGGCCTGGTTACGGCGGGTCTGGCGATTTACGACACGATGCAGTACATAAAACCGAAGGTAGAAACCCTGTGCATGGGACAGGCGGCCAGTATGGCGGCGATCCTTTTGGCTGCGGGCCAACAAGGCAAAAGATTCGCTCTTCCCCATGCCCGCATAATGTTGCACCAGCCGATGGGCGGCTTCCAGGGGCAGGCGACCGATGTTGATATCCAGGCAAAGGAAATCCTGAGGCTCCGCGAAGACCTGAACCAGATAGTGGTCAATCACACGGGAAGGGCGGTCGAGCAGATACAAAAGGATACCGACAGGGACTTCTATATGTCCGGAGCGCAGGCCAAGGATTACGGACTGATCGACGAGGTCATCCAGGAAAGAGGCGCCGACAGGCCCTTGAAGCCGGTTTGATACCAATTTGCGTTCAAGTGAGTACCAAAAGAAGCTGAAAAGCTCGGGGAGCTTTGCCCCCCAAACCCCCTCGCAGCTTCGCTGCTC
>Ga0074045_10005540_pt1 | contig 11002 bp, 10 predicted proteins | sample BogForMeECP23OM2_FD_94442 | JGI IMG/M metagenome (GOLD analysis project Ga0074045, IMG submission 94442) | Bog forest soil microbial communities from Calvert Island, British Columbia, Canada - Bog Forest MetaG ECP23OM2 | ecosystem: Environmental > Terrestrial > Soil > Wetlands ... | reverse complement strand
TTGTCCATACCGATCAATTCATCTTTCGTGTAACCAGTGGCTCTACATACGGCATCATTGATAAAAGTAAATTTGCCGGTTAGATCAACCTCAAAATAGCCTTCTTCTATATTTTCAAGAATGTTTCGATATTTTTCCTCACTTTGACGCAGCATTTCTTGCGTCAGTTTATCCATGTCGGCAGTATTATGAGAGATTGTTTTATTTTTATGCATTTCCTCTCTCTTTTCTTTCATTTTTCTTTTCCTTAAAATGAATTCGTCTGCGCGATAAAAGATTCCGGTAAAAGTTTTTTTGGTTATTGTGGTTCTGTATAGAAAGTATATGAAGAATAATTTTGTGTCAAAGGGAAAGATGACAAGACAATCAAATGTCAGGCATAGATGTAATTACCGGGCATGACTGGAGTGTATTTCTGTTTAAAAATCAGTATCTTCATCAAGATTGACGATTTAAGGACTACAGTCAACTATCATGAATTTACCTGCAAAAAAAGGATCGAACAGAATCATACCGGCGCCGCCAACTGTCACGGCCAGTTTTACAAGTGTCACTAAAAAATCACGTCTTGAAATCATAGTATCCTTAAAAGATTTCTCCTCGTAGATTAAATATTACACCGTTTTGTTTTCTATAATTATAGGAGATTTGTGTTTGGTAAGTCAATGGAAAAAGCAGATTTCTTTCCCGCAGAAGCAAAAAGAGAAATATTAGCATTCTTCCTGAGAAATCTTAATGAAATTGACGACTCTGTCCGGTTGATGAACTCTTGTACACGGTTTTCTCAAGCAAGCATCAGGTGAAAGGTTTGAGACGGGCCATAGAGGGTGAATCTGTTTAACAGGATTTTATATAAGCAAATAATCTTGACATAATAGAATTAATATTCCATTACTCAATCATGGGACGCAAAGCTTATTTTAAACACGAAGAGTTCATCGACGCTGCCATACAGATCATTGCAGAGGAAGGCCTTGGCGCTTTGACAATTGCAGGACTGGCCACACGGGTCACCGCGCCGGTCGGTTCGGTTTATCATCGCTTTCCCTCACGTGACGCGCTTGTTGCTGAACTCTGGTTGAATATCATTGAATCATTTCAAAACGAATTTTTAGAAATTCTTCAGGAAGACGGACTTCGGGCGACACTTTCCTGTCTGCAGTGGGCTCGTCTTCATCCCTATGAAGCCCGCGTCATGTTGCTGTATCGTATAGATGACCTCACTACCGGCGAATGGCCGCAGGATTTGCAAAAACGCGCCCGGCGTTTAGAAAAAGATTTGTATGACGGAATAACCGTATTTACAAAAAAGCAATTCGGGCGTGTTACCAAAGAAAATATCGATCGGGTAATTTTTGCCATTCACGACGCCCCCATCGGAATCATCAGAAGATATCTCCATGAAAATAAAACAATTCCGGAATCCGTCGCTGATCTTATCCGTGAAACCTATTTTGCTGTAATAGAAAAAGCAAAATAATATCGGCATAATTTTATCGGCATTTTCTGTCAGTTAATCTTACCATCTCATTGTGTTTTTGTATTCTGTTTTGAAATAAGTTCTGTGAATGAAGCAATTTTTTATCGTATCGATGCAAGAAAATATTCTTGACATGTTTTATTTTAGAATATATATTCTAAAATAATGATTCTATTTTACCCGATGATAATCCGAGCAAGGGCTTAAGTTATACGATCACTCATCAATATTAATAAAGCTTAAAAGACATATATAAGTTTATAAAAATTAACGGAGGACGCTATGAATCTAATCGATGGGCTTGATAAAAAAGAAATCAGAGAGTTTTTTTCCAAGAATTGGATGACTCATGACGCCATGTGGTTTGCCGGTGTCATGCAGGAATTTGGCGCTGAAAAAGCCAATCAAATAAACAAAGGCGCTGTAAAAGCGATGGCCGGCATTGAAATTAAAAGAATCATGAAATTGATGGGTAAGCCAAAAGGCGCCGTCATTACAACATTTGAAGAACTCAAAGAGATCATCGACTCAACATACAAACTAATACAGCCTGAATTCATGAAACTGTACTACGGTTTTCCTGAAAAGAATATATTCAGAGGCGGTTTTCACGAATGTTTTGCTCATGACGGCGTCAGTCAAATAGGCCTTATTGATGTATACCAATGCGGTATTGTCATGAGAGTGCAGGGATGGTTCGAAGGTCTCGGCGTAAGATATGAAATGACACCCGCGATTAACGGATGTCTGATGCATCAAAATGGAAAGTGTGAAATCGAGTTTAAATTTTATCTGGATTAGAATATTTTAAAACGATTCAAAGGAGGCGCTATGATACAAAAACGAATGCTAAATATTGATTTGCCTATTACAGTAAAGACATACGACATCGATTTTATGGGTATCGTCAGCAATATCTCTTACATACGCTGGATGGAAGATTTGCGGCTTCAATTCCTTGAAGTACATTACCCTCTGCAAAAACTCATGTCGGAATTGATTGTGCCAGTCCTCTCCCATACGCATTTAGATTACAAGAGACCGATCAGGATGCATGATCAGGTCATTGGCAGTATCTGGATGGAGAAATTCGATTCGTCAGGCTGGATCGCCAATATGGAATTTACGGCTAACGGCAAACTGGCCGCGACGGGTATGCAGGGCGGAGTATTTATCAATATCGCAACTATGAAACCCGCCAATCCGCCGGAGGGTATGCAAAAAATATATGATGAGGCGCTTAAGCAGTAACAGGAAAACAGGCGAATATTTCCAGCGCGGCGAAATCAGCAGGCACTTCTTCCTAAAATCAATATCTTCCATATTTTTAATTTTATGTTACATTACAAGCACTAATTGGTAATGCTCAGACATTGAACGGAAAAGGAATATAGTGAACCCTGTTAAAGATATGCAGAGTATATTCCGGGATGCTGTTCGTGAAGTTGATCCGGCAGGTCTCATTCATTCGCGGGTGAAGAAGGACGGCCGGACCCTGGTTATTCACGGACAGGACACAAACATTTCGGAAGATCTCTCTGGCTATAAACGGATAATTATCCTTGGCATAGGCAAGGCATCGGGCAGCATGGCATCGGCCATGGAGAACATCATTGGGGATGACCTGTCCAAGGGATTTGTCATCACAAAATACGGACACAGTCTGAAGCTTCAGAAAATTCAAGTCATGGAAGCAGGCCACCCTGTCCCCGATGAAAACAGCATGGAAGGCGCCCGCATCCTGACACAGATGGCGGGCACGGCTGACGAACACACCCTCATCATTAACCTCATCTCCGGCGGAGGCTCATCCCTGTTCTGCCTGCCCGTAGACGGAATCAGCCTTGAAGACAAGAGGCAAACGACCAGAGCTCTGCTTGCTTCCGGTGCGGACATTGATGAAATGAACTGCGTCAGGAAGCATATTTCCAAGGTAAAGGGCGGGGGACTCGCGCAGATCGCCCACCCGGCAAGACTCATCAACCTCATTTTATCGGACGTGATAGGCGACAGAATCGACACCATCGCTTCAGGCATTACTGCCCCTGACCCGACGACATTTAATGATGCCCTCCTGATTCTGCAAAAATTCAATATCAAGGATAAGCTGCCAAAGACCGTGATAGATCATCTCCGTCTGGGGGTGCAGGGGAGCATTCCCGAGACACCCAAAGCAAACAACCCGGTATTCGGCAATACCGTAAATATCATCCTGGGCAACAACACACTTGCCTGCAGCGCGGCTTGCCGATCCGCGCAGACCCTGGGTTATAATGCCTGCATTCTCAGCACAACCCTGGCCGGCGAGGCATCTCAGGCAGGAGCCTGTTTCTCCCTGCTTTCCAAAGAAATTGATACGGGAAAATCAGGCCCGTCAAAACCTGCCGCTATTATCAGCGGGGGCGAGACTATCGTAACTATTCGGGGGAAAGGAAAAGGCGGAAGAAACCAGGAGATGGCCCTTGCCTTCGCGATCAATTTGCACCGCTTATATCCCTCCGGCTCCCGAAACATCTTTTACCTCTCCGCGGGCACTGACGGGAGTGACGGGCCCACAGACGCGGCAGGCGCCTTTGTTACGCCGGAACTCATGGAGAGGATGAAAGATATCTCCGCTAAGGCAAAAGCCTGCCTGGAGGAAAACGATTCATATCATTTCTTCCGGGATACGGGTCATCTTTTTACGACAGGCCCGACATATACTAATGTGTGCGATATCCAGATCCTTATAGTTGTATGAAAAATTGTCTCATCACAGGAGGTTTTTATGTGCGATACCTTAGGAATCGGTCCGGAACTCACAGGCTCCGATATCAGCATCTTTGGAAAAAACTCCGATCGGGAGGCTGACGAAGCTCAACTCGTCCTTTCAGTGCCGTCAATGAATTATCAGGAAAAAGAAGACCTGCAATGCACCTACATTACTATTCCTCAGGCCGGTTCGACGTACGGCATGGTCATATCCAAGCCTTTCTGGATATGGGGCGCGGAGATGGGAATAAACGAAAAAGGCGTGGTCATCGGGAACGAGGCCCTGTTTACCAGGGTCAAACAGGAAAAAATTCCCGGACTCATCGGCATGGATCTTTTACGGCTGGCCCTGGAGAGAGGCGCCAACGCCGAAGAAGCGACACAAGTTATAATAGAACTCCTGAAAAAATATGGACAGTCGGGACCCTGCGGATATCGCGACAAGAAGTTTGGCTACATGAACTCGTTCATTATCATGGACAGGCATAGCATAATCAAACTGGAAACGGCGGGTAGGGATTACGCGCTCAAGCGTCTCACCGGTCATGCCGTGATTTCAAACGGGATAACCATTACTAAGGACTGGGACTCATCATCGCTTCTCGCTGGCGCTGATTTCAGCGCGTTTAGCGATCCTTTGATTACATTCTTTTCAGGAAGCGCCCATCGGAGGAAATGTAATCAGACTTCCATCCTCAAGGCAAAAGACCATATCGGCATAACAGATGTCTTTGCAATGCTCAGGAATCATTACGGAGACTTGCCGGCAAAGGGATTCAACCGTGATGTATGCATGCATGCGTCTGATCCGTTTATCAGGAAATCGCAAACAACGGGGTCCATGGTGGTTGAATTGCACCCGGATGACAAATTCAGGATATTCGTTACCGGAGGTTCCGCGCCGTGCCTCACTGCATTCAAACCGTTCATGCCTGCTGCGCCTTTCAAAGACACCTGTATTGGCGCCGGATATTACTGGGATCAATCATACTGGTGGATGCATGAAGCCTATCACATCAGCGCCATCTTGCGCTATGAAACCGTCAGACCTCTGGCGCGGGAATACATTCTGGACAAGGAGGCCCAATGGACTGCCCGCCTTCCTGTTTATGAATGGAACAGTGCAGAGAAGTTATTGGTTGAAACTTCCCACGGCGCGTTTTTGGATTCACAGCGTTGGGAAAAGGCTATGATTGAGCGGATGAAAGAAATAAAAAGGACTTCCTTGGGCTTATCCTCTTTATTCTGGAAGCATATGGCCCGGCATTCAGGAGTCCCTCTGGTATGATCCACATTTTTTAAAATTTTACTTTTATACCAGACAATTATTTGATAATAGTTGAAACATCGTAAGATTCTAACGTAACATATGAAACGCGACACTTCAGAACAGACATGAAATTAGAGGCAGATAATGATTTTGGCGAATGGGTAACCGTTGCGGGAAACCGGTTCTATCCAGCTTAAACCATTAGAATGGAAATAAATTAAAAGATAGCTGAACAAAAGCCCAACATGCGGATAATAATATGAAAAGATGTCCTTCTTGTGGTGAATGGAATGACGACAAAGCACAACGATGCTGGCAATGCCGTGAAGTGTTTGACGAAATAACGGCGCTGAGGGAAAAATTTCCGGTCGAACCAGCTATAGAGAAAAAACGCAAGTCAGGTACTGTAAAATGGCAAACCAGACTTGTCGAAATATGGAAAGAAAATACCACATCCATTATAGTAACTATTATTTCAATAGCTCTCATTTTCTACGCTATTGTTCAAAAACCGCATGTAGATGAAATTACCCCACCGAAAGTTGCCGCTCCTGCGACTAACCCTGTTCTTTCTGCTCCCTCTCCGCAGCCTGCCTTAACATTTGAATCGGCAGCAGCCAGTTCTGCTTATGAATTGTTCAAAAAGGCATTGGAACTTTGCCCCGGCGAAAAATGTACAGACCCTCAAAAGGCTATTGAATATCTGGATGAAGCAATTAAATTAAAACCGAATTTTGCGGGGGCTTACAACAACAGAGGTAATGCTTATTGCGACCTTGGCCAGTATCAACGGGCCATTGAAGACTACAATGAAGCCATCCGCCTAAAACCGGATTATGCTCTTTCTTATGGCAACAGGGGAGTCGTTTATGGCAATCTTGGCCAGTATAAACGGGCTATTGAAGACTACAATGTTGCTATCAATCTGAATCCGGATTTTGCCAATGCCTTCCTTAATAGAGGGAATGCTTATTTGAGTTCGGGTAACAAAGAGCTTGGCTGCAGTGACGCGCAAAAAGCGTGTGATTTGGGACTTTGTCCAGCGCTGGAAGCAGCAAAGAAAAAAGGGGATTGCCCATGAAGGGTGAAAAGTCCTTCACTATTCACTTATTTGTTTTCTTTATCGTATTCTTCAATAACCTTTTTGCTGAAATCATTTTCTTTAGCGTAGTAAGGTATCGGCATGGATGACACATCAAGAACCATAGTATAATTTTCTTTTTCAGCTATATTACGGACAATTTTCATAATTCCAGGCACCATGTTTTGAATCGCATCCTGGTCGCGTCTTTTAATATCTTCTTTTATATCATTGGCCAGCAATTGATAATCGCGCAATTTCTTCTGATAAGCGGCTTCCTTTTCCTTTCGTGAACTTTCATTCATGATCGAACTTTGTTTTTCCAGTTCTTCCTTCATTTTTGTTAATTCTTTTTCTACAGATTTGATTTCCTCATTTTTCTTCTCGACATACTTTTTAAAATTAACCACTTTCTTTTTGCCGGCGTTGGTCGTTTGTATTATTTCATTTATGTTGACAAAGCCGATTTTATCCGCGGCCGAAGAACAGGTGCTCCATACAAAAACCAGTAAGGCAGCCGCTGCTATCAAGTGAATTCTTCTTTTCATGTAGAATCTCCCTATTGATTTATTTATATTTAAACAAATTTTGAACTTTATTATTCTTCCATGTAAGGTTTTACGAGTGAAACCCATTCTTCTTCAGAACTACATTTATTTTTTTCAACATCACAGAAAGTAATTGTTCCACTATTATGATAAAATGCGTAGTCCCTCAGGTAATTGACATCAAAAAGGAATTTTTCCCTGTAACTTTTATTATATTTTTCAATAATAAAATTTGTGGTAAGTATGATGAAACATTTATTCAGTTTCTTATTATAGTGACTTTCATAAGTAACCGTTCTCTTACCATTGTTCAATATACCGTTACCATATTCCTTCGTGAAATGCTCCTCACACTTTTTTTTGCATTTTTCACTTAACTCTAATTCTTTTCTTAAGTTTTTCGCTGAAGCATATGAATTTTCTTTTATCGTGTTTAGATCATTGCATCCGGCTAATGACATAAATGATATTGTAAAGAAAACAATCCGTATTGACAATAACAATGTTCTTTTCATTTTGCGTTTACCTTCAAACAATTAATATCAAGGCTTCGCTTTTCCCGGTTTTATAGCATAACTGTTTTTTGATTAAAAGTTGTTTATTGATTTACGGTTTAAAGCTTGGAAAACACTAAGGACATGTCTTTGAATATAAGTTTTTTAAAGCAAGATACAGTCCCTGTTAAAATAAAAACCTGTCATTCCCGATCAAGTCGGGAATGACAGGTGAAAAAGATAGATTGCAGACGGCCCAGACAAACCCACGTTACCTGTTTTGAGAAGTTCACAAACCGTTTTTAAAGAACTTGATTAAACCTTAATGTCGCCCGCTTTCATTGTTTTTGTCGCCATGAATATATTAATAGGAAATTTACTATGTATTTCCTCCAGTTTCTTCAGTAGCACCGGATAACTGATCATCTTCGCCAGTGCGAACGGCCCCAAAGGATTGCCGCCGACACTGGTCATAGCCAGATCAATCTCTTTAGGATCATCGCACACACCTTCTTCCAGAAGTCTTGTCGCTTCATTGACCTGAAGAGCTATCATATGATTCAGATCATATTCCTTGGTTGCTTTCGAAAGATCGATAGCTGGACGTCCCTGTGACCAGTCATAAAACCCCTTCCCGCTTTTCTTACCGAGTTTGTTCGATTTCAGATACGAAAACATGGCTTCAGAGGGCTTATAATCTCCGGAAAGGACCTGGGCAAAATATTCCAGTCCGTGAACAGCAACATCGAGCCCTGTATAATCTGTCAGTTCGAAGGGGGCCATAGCCATATGCGGTTTGAAGACTGCATCAAATTCTTCAGGGGAAGGATGCCCGGCTTCCAATATTTTGGAGAGAAGCACCAGCGTCGTTTCATTGATGCGATTATAAATAAAGCCCGGAGAATCTTTTTTCACGATAACAGGAACTTTCTTTATTTTTTTCGCGATTGTGTATCCAATCCGGATAGACTCATCGGAGGTTTTCTGGCCTTTAATGACTTCCACAAGTTTCATAAGGATAGCCGGATTAAAAAAATGGTAGCCGATGACTTTTTCCGGCCGACTTGTGGCTGTGGAAATTTCTGTAATACTCATAGTGGACGTATTGGAGGCCAGGATTGCATGCATGGGAGAATACTTGTCCAAATCGGCAAAGACTTTCTTTTTAATTTCCATATTTTCCGGAACAGCCTCGATAATAAAATCGGCATTTTGTGACGCCACTTTTATATCAATCGTGGAAGTCAGACGCGCCATAGCGTCATCATAAGCCTCAGAGGAAAGTTTCCCTTTTTCTTTGAATTTGCCTAAACTGTTTTTAAGCCCGGTCAGGCCGCGATCAACAAATTTCTGATCAATGTCGTACAGACACACTTTGTATCCGCCGAGAAGGCAGCATGCGGCAATACCATGCCCCATATCGCCCGCTCCTATTACTGTAATATTTTTCACTGCTTCAGCTTCCATTATACTTCTCCTTTTTGTATTAAATTATTCTGATCTAAATAACATTTTACGCTTCTGACAGTTCTTCATTTACTAATACTGCATTTACATACTTTTCATCTACAAATAATATATACGGCCTATTGCCTTCTGATAATTGTTCATTTGAAGTCGAGCATTTTATTATGATTGACGATTTAAAGACGACAAATTGCTATATACGCTTTTTAATCTTCATGCTAACAAGCGCGATTGGATAAATTAGTTTTTCAACAAGATTAAAGTTGTGATAGCTATAGAGAAAACCAAAAATATCTTGACTGGTTTTTACTTTATTTAAGACAAAAGAATAATCGTGACGATTGACTTTTTCCCAAAGAAACCGAATCACAAAACCGGCTTTTTGCTTTCTATCAAAACAGGCTTTTGCTAATGTCCCATAATCTTTATTCTCTATAATACTTTTTGCGGCTAAACATCCAGAACCAATAGCTTTTCTTATTCCAAAACCAGCAAAAAAATCCTGGAGACCAGCAGATTCTCCGACAAACAAAGTATTGTTTCTCCTGAATCGATTTTTTAGAGTAAAGCAACCGACTCCTCCGACCGGTACTGGTTCGCTTAAATCAAAGTCAAACATATTTAAGAAAATCTTTTTGGTTTCTTCAAAGCAGTCATTGAGCCTGTTGAAATCTTCAATAACCATAGAACACATACAACCGTAGCCTTTAGTTATCAGCAAATAAGAATAACCTTTGTACGCCGCCTTATTATCCAAAAGAACAATGGCCATATCAGGTAATTTCGTTTTGAATATTATGCCTTTATCAACAGCGAAGATATTTTTTGATAGAGAGCCGGTCGCCACAATATCTGCTTTGTTTTCAGGGATTGAGGATTTGAAATGAAATCTTACACCTTGTTTTAGAGCCTGTTTCTTTAAGCCATAATCCAAGCTACCCTCAAAACAACCTCTTTTAACCAAATAGAAGATGGGTTTACCAAAATCGCGCTTCTGCTTTTTATTACCATCTGTAAAAGTAATTTCTTTTACGGGATTGCAATCAAAATTTATTTCGATCCTAACTTTTTTGAAGATATCTATAACATCTTCATGACTTGTCCAATTTTCTAATCCTTGGAAATCACCAAAATATTTTTTACCGACATCGTCATTTTTTTCGTAAACCTCAACATTGCATCCTGCTTTTGCAAGGATAATAGCAGCAGCTAAACCCGAAGGTCCAGACCCTAGTATTTTGACAGCTTTGCTTTTATTCATTCCATTATCGTTAATTTGGGAAAAAATCATTTTTTCTAGCTGTATTGTGCAAGAAAGATCAATTAAAATAAAAATTGTGCCGTTTGTTGCTCTTATCTATAAAGTTTCACCATTTTGCAGTCGTTAAATTTAAGAATTACTGGTTAAAAGAGATTGAAAATACAAGGGATTGCTCTATTAATAATTTAAAATAAGAAATTACTTACGAAACAAAAAAACCGGGATAACAAACATTTTAATTATCCGGTAGCTAACCGTATTGCGTTATCAATGACCTTTTTAAAAGTTATATCCGGGGCATCGGCAATTTGAGAAAGCATGCCGCTGTTATGCAGCGAAACGATGCCATGTATCGCGCTAATGATTTGAATGGTTAATAATTTCGTTTCCACTTTCTTTAAGTTCGGTCTCGTTTCCCGATATTCCCGAGTGATTTTAACAGCTAAAAATAGCACTTTCAATGAACTGCGGAATTCATCCAAAGACAATGCTTCCTGAGGAGTTCCAATATAATCACTATGTTGTCGAACGGGCCTGTTGAACATGACATCATAGAGATTGACATTGCCTGTGCCGAATTCAACAAAAGCATAAATCATGTTCTTGTATCTCTCCCGAGGCGTATCTGCCTTTGACACGGCAGAATGGAT
>Ga0074045_10005539_pt1 | contig 11003 bp, 10 predicted proteins | sample BogForMeECP23OM2_FD_94442 | JGI IMG/M metagenome (GOLD analysis project Ga0074045, IMG submission 94442) | Bog forest soil microbial communities from Calvert Island, British Columbia, Canada - Bog Forest MetaG ECP23OM2 | ecosystem: Environmental > Terrestrial > Soil > Wetlands ... | reverse complement strand
CGTCGGACTGCGCAGTCTCGTGGGTGCGCCCGTGGATATCCACGACGAAAAACGCATCCCGCGCCAGAAACGCCGCTCGATGGGCCGTATGAGTATTTTCGCAGCACAGGCAGCGGATGAGGCTATAGCCGATGCCGGTATTACACTTGCGCAGGAAAATTTGTGGCGTGTCGGTTGCATCATCGGCTCTACCATGGGCAGTGCAAAGAGTATTAACGATGCTTTTGAGATCATGCTGCCGAAAAAGGATTTGAGCCAGCTGAACTCGACCCAATTTTTTCAATGCATGTCACATACCGCTGCCTCAAACGTGGCCCAGTACCTTGGCCTGAACGGAATGATCATGGCACCGGCCGCTGCTTGCGCGTCCGCTCTGCATGCGATCGGTACGGCATATGACCTGATCAGGCTCGGCAGGCAAGACGTACTTTTCTGCGGAGGGGCCGAAGAATTGCACCCCACGGTAACAGGGGCTTTTGACATTCTTTTTGCGACGTCCACAAAATACAATGCTGTCCCGCAAAAAACGCCCCGGCCTTTTGATCGGGACCGGGACGGCCTGGTTTGCGGAGAAGGAAGCGGCATCGTGGTCCTTGAGGACTATGATCGTGCCACAAAGCGCAATGCAAAGATTTACGCTGAAGTAGTCGGATACAATACGACGGCAAACGGATTGCACGTGAGTCAGTCGAACCGAGAGTCAATGGTCGCCTGCATGCAGCAGGCATTGAGTGAAGCAGGTGTTAAAGCAGGTGAAATCGACTATATTAATGCTCATGCCACGGCAACAATACAGGGGGATCAGGAAGAGGCCGAAGCCATTCGCGACATCTTCGGCGCATCAGTGCCCGTGAGCAGCCTAAAGGGTTATATCGGCCATACGCTCGGTGCATCGGGTGCGATAGAATTGGCGTCAACGCTCCAAATGATGGAACAAGATGTGATCTACCCAACACGGAATCTGGAGACTGTGAGTCCCGATTGCGATGGGATAAAGCACGTGATGCAGCCGATGAGAAAAAAAATTACGACCGTGTTGAAAAACGGATTTGCATTCGGAGGTATTAATGCAGCTTTGGTCTGCAGAAAAATATAGGTACCCATATCAAAACTCAAAAACCAAATCACCAATAAACTTCAAACGCAAACACTAACTATGAAATATTTTGAGTTAAAATTTATATTGTACGTGAGATTTGTGTTAAGAGATTTTCGCTTGGCGGAGGGATAAATGACTGAGCAGGAGATTATCGATAAGACCAATAAAGTTTTCGAGGAATCGTTTGAAATCGAAAAGGAGCGTCTCGTACCTTCGGCGCATATTTTCACGGACCTGGGGCTCGACAGCCTCGACGTCGTGGATCTCGTCGTTGCGCTCCAGAACAGTTTCGGCGTAAAAATTAGAAACGAGGAAAAGGTCCGGGATATCCGGACGCTTCAGGACATCTATCAGTTTATTTCCTCCGTCAAAAACGAGGAAGACAAGAAGAGTATATGACGGTACTGGAACGTGTAAAGCTGTATCTTCTCAATCTGCATTTTTACATATTTTTTATTTTATTGTCAGGCACGGTGATTCCCACGCTGACGCTTTTTGTGATAATTTTGAGGCCAATTTCATCGCGTCGCGGTACGATGAAACGTTTTCGCCGCGCCATAAACTGGTATGGAAAAATCATCATGGCAATACCTTTCCCGTTCATCAGGGTCCGGTATGAGGATGAAGGAAAGGATGATCGGGACAAGCCGTATATTTTTGTATGCAACCACCGGTCGGCGTCGGATGCGTTCCTCATCGGAGTGCTTCCGAACGAACTAGTCCAGATTGTAAATGTATGGCCATTCCGGATCCCGGTACTCGGTCTGTATGCAAAATTTTCGGGATATTTGAACATCAAGAGAATGCCTCCTGAACAATTCAGACAGAAGGCGATGCAGCTGTTAGATGACGGAGTCTCGATTGTTTTTTTCCCGGAGGGAACGAGGTCGACAACCGGGCAAATTGGTGCTTTCCACGGGGCTGCATTCCGGCTCGCACTAGAGTCCCGGGTACCCGTAGTTCCGATCTGTATATCGGGGAGCGAGAACATTCCGCCGAAAGGATCGTCTCTTCTGCGGGCGGGGACGATCAGGTTCCGCAGGCTTCCGGCAATCGTCTGGAATGAGTATAAGGACCTGACGGCCTTTGCATTCAAAAATAGAGTAAGGATAATCATCGAACATGAATTGAGAATCATGGAGAACAAAGCATGAGTGCATTTGAACACAATCGGAACCTTGAATTTTTAAAACCGGAAGAAATCCGGAGGGTGCAGGAAGACGTGCTGAAATCCCACCTTCAGTACCTTGGCGCATCGTCGCCCTACTACCGAAAACTGTTTCGGGAACAAAGAATAGATATAACGAGGAAGAAACTAGACTCGCTGCGCGACCTTCCCCTTACGGACAAGACCTCGTTCAGTAAGTTCAATAGTGATTTTCTTGCAGTGCCGCTGTCGGAAATCGTAGATATCGTTCTATCATCAGGGACAACGGGCAAATCCACCCTGATTATGTATACGGAAAAAGACTTGCGACGGCTTGCCTATAATGAGATAATATCTTTCGCGAGTTGCGGTATGACTCGCGATGATGTTGTACTGCTTACCTGTACCATGGACAGGTGCTTTATCGCTGGGCTGGCGTATTTTTTGGGTGTGCGGAGTTTAGGGGCAGCGTCAATCAGAAATGGACTGAGTAGCGTCGAGAGCCATCTTGAGATCATCCAGCGGGTGAAACCAACTGTCATCGTAGGCGTTGCAACGTTCCTGCTCAAACTGGGTCATTTTTTACAATCTCAGGATATCGAACCTGCTTCGGCAGGAGTAAAAAAAATAATATGTATCGGTGAACCGATCCGGAACCGGGAGCTTACATTTCTCAGGGTTGGAGATAACCTGGAAAAAGTCTGGGGAGCAAAGATATACTCGACGTATGCTTCGTCGGAAGCTATTACGTCTTTTTGCGAATGCACCGCCCAACAGGGAGGCCATTTGCATCCCGATCTAGCTGTAGTAGAGATTGTGAATGATAACGGCGATGTGCTCCCACCCGGAGAAATAGGCGAGGTGGTAATTACCCCCTTGGCCATCGAAGGGATGCCACTCCTGAGGTTCAAAACCGGGGATATCAGTTTTCTTATTAACGAACCATGCTCGTGCGGAAGGAATTCATCCCGTCTCGGCCCCATCCTGGGCAGAAATAAGCAGATGATCAAATTCCGTGGAACCACGCTCTATCCGAACTCCTTTTATGCGGTGCTTGATTCGCTACCAGAAATCAGCGATTATTATATTACCGCATCAAGCGACTACGATTTGTCTGATGTGGTGACGGTTTACGTCGCGCTCAGGGATGCATCCTGTTCGGCCGAGATGATCATGGACAAACTGCAGAGCCACTTGCGGGTGCGACCTCAGGTGATCATCACTAGCGAAGAATCTGTCAGAAGCCATGTGTACGCGGGTGATTCCAGAAAATTGATCCGCTTCGTGGACAAAAGAAAGAGCCTATGAAGACCTGCCAGACCCAAATATATGGAATAGAATTCTCCCAGCAGGAAATTGCCGATGCCATTCGTGACGGTCGGTTGCTGTCCATGGAGATCGAATTCAACCAGAGCTGCAATTTTCGGTGTATTTATTGCTATGCATTGGACAATACCAAGCGTCGGAACGAATTAACAAAGGATGAATTTATCGATGTCATCGGTCAAGCAAAGGACTTGGGAGCCAGAAAAATAATTATTCTCGGCGGCGAGCCCATGCTCTATCTGCACATTGTGGAGATGATCCGGCTGATCCGGAAACTGGATATGCAGATTGAGCTATTCACAAACGGTACGAACATGACACAGGCTATGACACGGACCCTCTACGATAACGGCGTTAGGGTTGTTCTTAAAATGAATACGTTTAATGAGAGCCTTCAGGATACACTCTCAGGCCGGAAAGGCGCGTATGAGCAGATCCAAGAGGCCCTAAAAAACCTGAAGAGCGCTGGCTATCCATCAAAGGACCATCCCATGGGAGTGAGTACGATAATTTGTCAGCAGAACATTGATGAATTGCCCCACCTGTGGGAATGGCTGCGGGACCAGGGCATTTTGCCTTATTTTGAGATGATGACGCCCCAGGGGGGAGCCCGGGAACATAACATGCTCGAAGTCGATTCACGGGCCGTGGAAAAATTGTTCCGGCGGATATCCGAGATCGACAGAATCAAGTACGGACATGAGTGGGATCCCAAGCCCCCGCTGGTGGGCGGCGAGTGTTTACGCCACCAGTTTTCCTGTGCTGTAAACTCCGAAGGTTATGTGCAGCCTTGCGTCGGCATTACCTTCCCGCTAGGGAATTTGAAACAGCAGCGGCTAAAGGATATTCTGAAAGACAGCGAAGTGGTGCAAGACCTCAAAAATTATAAGAAAATGATCAAAGGGCCCTGTGGAAAGTGCACAAAAATAGATAATTGCTACGGCTGTCGGGGCGCTGCTTACCAGTTGACAGGCGACTACCTTGCTTCAGATCCACTCTGTTGGAATAATCTGGACCGAAGGGAGGATATCATGTTTCTGCCGGTGGACGCCGCACGGGTCGTACCGCACAAACCACCCATGCTGCTTATTGATCGCTTGCTTGAAATGAGAGAACGAGCATCCACCTCCGAGATGACGGTGCGGGAGGACATGGTCTTTGTCGATGACAATGGAAACCTCGAAAACGCTACCTACCCCGAAATCATTTCCCAGGCGCTCGCTGCAATGGAGGGGTTTCGGAAAATCGCAAATCAGGATGCGCAAACAGAAGGGTTTTTGCTCGGAGTGAAAAAACTTGAGATTTTCGGCTCTGCACGCATCGGCGATACCCTGCGCATCTCAGTATACAAGGTTGTAAAATACGGAGACTTCGGCATCGTTCATGGCGAAGTATATAAAGGCGACGAACTCATCGCCCGAGGCGAGGTAAAGGTCTGGCAGGACAACGGTAAGGCAGCGGCATGAACATAAACCGTAAGATAATCGTGAGATCTGTCGCTGTATCCGCGCTGTGTATTTTGCTGTGCGCTGCTACGGTTCTGGCAGCGGAATCGGGCAAGAACAGAGAATCGGAAACAGATGATCTAACTGTTTTTTTGGATACTCTTGGGAAAAAAATAGCCAATTTTAAAACTCTTAAGACAGACTTTATCCAAGAAAAAAAAATGGCCATGTTCAAGGACAAGCTTGTCTTGAAAGGTCGGATCTATCTCCAGAAACCGAATAGGATCGCCTGGCATGTGGATTCTCCTCTCCGATATTCCGTCCTGATCACCGATAAACTCATCCGGCAATGGGATGAGGACACAAATCAGGTACAGGAAATCTCGCTGACGAAAAACCCTATCTTTCAGAACGTGCTCAACCAGCTGACGGTCTGGTTCTCCGGAGAATACGGATCGCTCCTAGACACCAATACCGTGCGGATGGTGAAACGTAACCCCCTGATGATCGAATTTACCCCCCGGGAAAACAATATTGCGAAAAAAGTCATTCGAAGCATAACGATCACATTTCGCGAGGACCAGAAATACCTGCAGCAAATTCTGATTCAAGAAGTCAACGGAGACGTTACAACCATCCATTTCATGAATACCATCCTGGATGCCCCGCTCGATAGCAAGAGCTTTGAGGTAAAAGGGCATGTTTGATAAGTATTTCCTCCTGTTCTATCAGTTCGCTCATCATCACAAAAAATGGATTCTCGGTCTCGTTTTTCTGATTACTGTAGCTGCCGGTGTCCGGCTTCTATATACCCGTTACGAAGGTAATATCGATTTGATGCTGCCTCCGGACAAGGACATCATGCGAAGTATGGATTTTCTGAGAGATTCAAGCCTTTCGGATAAAATGATAGTTTCTCTGGCACTGACCGACCCCGATAGAACCAAGAAAGACCTCTTCATTGCTGCCGACCAACTTGCTGCATCGCTTACACCTCCACTTTTCACAAAAGTCATCAGCGGGTTCTCCGTAACAGACGTCATGGAGGAATTTTCCATTCTCCGGTATGCACCGCAGGTGCTGGGAGAACAGGATCTGGCGATAATCGACAGCCAAATCAATGAAAAGACAGTTTCGCAAAAAATGCGCGGGATCTATCGGCAGTCCCTTCGACCCGAGAGTATCTTTATGTCTACTCTATCCCGCGTGGACCCGCTCGGGATCAAGCTACTGCTACTGGACAAGCTGCGTGCTCTCCCGGCTTCTATGGGATACGACGTGGATGTTGAAGATGGACACTTCATCAGTCGAGACGGCCGCCATGCCATGTTGATAATACAGACCCCTGTTCCGATGATGGACAGCCAGCGGAGCAAAGATCTTATCACGGCTCTTCAGGCTCACCTCAAAGATCTTCCCGGGTTCGTCGCGGCGGATATTATCTGTGGTCACCTGCATACGGTGAGCAATGAACGGGTCATCAAACGTGACATTAAAGTTGCTTCGATTATCGCATCCGTCGTTTTTCTTCTCCTCTTTTTGATGGTATTTCGTGATGCGCGTGTTCTTCTTGTCTTCGTCATTCCTCTGATAGCTGTTGTTTGGGCGCTGATCATTGCCTCAGCCATCGAGAGCAAGCTTTCGTATTTGGTCATCGGGTTCGGCACGGCGATCGCCGGCATATCCGTCGATTACGGATTGCTCGTATACATCGCAATGAAACGGGGAGCGGACGTTTCGCAGACCATAAAACTGGCCAAGCTTGTGTTTATCGATGCGATCACGACTATTTTCAGTTTTATTGTTCTGTATTTTTCTCTTATACGCGGGTACCATCAGCTTGCCTTATTTTCAATTCTTTGTTTGATTTTCTGTTTATTTCTTTCGCTCTTTGTCTTGCCACTGACTTTATCCTGGAAGCGCTATGCATTGGTTTTGGATCCGACCATCGGTGACCGATTTAAAAAAATATACTGGCCAACAAAGCTCACCGTGGGCATCTGGTCGCTTCTAACGGTAATGTTTTTCATTTTGTCTTTCTGGGTCAAGTTTGAAAGCGATGTGAAAAAACTTGACGGAAGCAGTCCTGAAGTTCTGCGGGCGGAGCAGATATTTCATGATGTTTGGGGCGGTAAGGCCAACCAGGCAATCTTCGTGGTAACGGGAAGGAGCCTTGAGGAGGCCATGGAGGTGAATGATGAGGTATTTCGAGAGGCAGCCAAGATTATCAAAAATGGAGACTTTACGAGCCTTGCTTTGTTCTGGCCTTCTGAGAAACTGAGAAGAGAAAATATAAACCGTTGGGACCGCTTTTGGCGCCAAGGGAAGGAGAAAAAACTCAAAGAACTGATCCGCGGTACATCATCTGCGTACGGCTTCTCTGATCATGCGTTTACGCCTTTTTTCGAAGGTATGTATGCGCACGGCAATGAAACAACTCGTTCCAGCGAGCTTATTGCACAACTGCAAGAACGCTTCGTAGTAAATAAAAACGGAGAATACCGCATCATGTCATTTTTTCCGGATGAAAAGCAAGAGGTCATTTCGCTGGCCGCGTTGACGGAAACATATCCTGGAACCTTTATCGTATCGGGTAAATCGTTATCTGCGTCGATATCATCTTTTACGACTCAGGAAGTAAAGATCCTTGCACCGCTTGCACTTATCTTCAATGTTGTTTTGACGTGGTTATTTTTTAGAAATTGGAAAGAGACGCTACTCGCACTCGTTCCTCTTATCACAGGCATCGTCTGGCTGATTGGTATTATGTCGCTTTTCAACATGCCGTTGAACGTGGTCAACATTATTGCCGGCATCATTACGACCGGCGTTATCGTCGACTATGGGTTGGGGATAACTTATGAATACCGATATAATCTTCGTATCGGCACTGTTATTGCCGTTTCATTATCCGCCGGAGCGAACGTCATCGGTGCAGGGGCACTGTTGTTCGCCAAACATCCCGCGCTTTATTCCACAGGTATAGCCATGGTTATCTGCATGGTTACCGGTTATTTGTCGTCCATCATCGTGATACCTTCATTATGCAGCATCATGGAATCGTCAAAACAGAAAGTACCGAGGACATGAAAAGAGTAATCATCCTATTCTTTATAACATTTATTATTTCTGGCTGCGAGACGATTCCTTTTAAGGAAACTTCTCTTGTTTCTCTTGAGACGCGCGACCCATGGAGTGTTGTTGAGCATTTTAAAGAAAACATCCCGGAAAGTTTTCAATTGCTCACAACAGTTGTTTTTGAGTATAATGGTCGCACGTTTTCCTGTATAGGGACTATTGAAATTAATTCAAAAGACCGTATGTTTAAAGTTGCCGGTTTGAACCCTATGGGAGTAAAACTTTTTGAGATTTCAGGCAATGATCTCGGTGCAACTACACACTATGCTATTGCAGCCATCACCCAATACGGTGATGTGGGCGTAGCAGTCGGTAAAGATATCAGGCGTATTTATTTTGATCTGCTTCCTTCGCAGAATGCACCACTATGGAAGAGGAAATATAAATTTATTTACCGACAATCTTACGATCAAGGATATCTAGAGTTTATTTTTGCCGGAGTAGATGGAGATTTGATAGAAAAAAACTATTATGAAAACCATCAGCCTATCTGGTGTGTGTCCTATTATGAATATCATGAGCAGAAAGGAAAGCGTTTTCCGCAGGGTATAATCTACGTCAACTATCAATTCGGTTATCGGTTAACGGTGCGGCAGAAAGGGCAAACTTATTGAGAAAGATTAAGAATGAAATTGAACAACTCATGATTGATCTGAGCAAGCAGGAACGGACGCTGACATCACGTTTTATGTTTTCCGATACCTTTATTGGTTTTCAAGGCCACTTTCCAAAGCACAAGGTCCTACCGGGCGTGTGTCAAATCCAATGCGCTCTATCGACGCTGGAACAGGCGATGCAAAAGAACGTGGAACTTCGGGAAGTAACTCTGGCAAAATATTTTGCACCGGTGTCGCCTGGCGAGGAAATTACCTGCCTATGCAGCGATGTTTCAGATGCGGGAGAGTTCGTTTTTAAAACCATGATTACAAAGGGTTCTGTAAAAGTTGCTGAGTTGAAATTACGCGTCTTTTTATCCCGAAAAGAATAGCACCGCACTATGAAAATGAGAAGAAAAAAAACGTATTTTGAGCGTTTACCTGGCTCACCCGAACCCATTATCGCTGAGATCAAACACCGGGTTCGCTTTAATGAAGCAGACCCTATGGCAATACTATGGCACGGCAGATATCCGCTTTTATTTGAAGAGGCGTCTGAGGAAATCGGCAGACGCTGCGGCCTGACCTATGAGGCTTTTTATGCGTCGGGTCTTCGTGTTCCGGTTGTTGAGTTTCATATTGACTATTATCAGCCGCTGTTTCTTAATGAAGAATTCACTATCAGGGCATCGTTCATATGGTATGAAGGAGCGCGCTTGAACATCGAGTATCACCTTATCAAGCAGGACGGGAGCCTTGCCACGAGTGGTTATACAGTTCAGCTTTTTACCGATCATCAAAGTGGGGAGCCGTACATCATATCTCCCGAATTGCTTGATCGATGCAGAAAGAGGTGGAAAGCAGGAGAGTTCCATCAACTCCAATGAAAGTGGTTGTTGTTGCATCAGATATCATAACCCCTTACGGAATGGGTGTCGATGCCTGCTGGCAGGGTATTATGGCCAACAGGACTGCCGTTACCCGACTGACCAGATTTAAAACGAGAGCGTTTCACTCCGATTATGCTGGATCGATCGAGAAACTGGTCTATCACGGAAAATATTCTTTAGTAATGCAGATGTTGACCTTGCTGTTTAACCGGAATGCTGAACTGATTCCGCGGGATTCGAAACTTGTTCTTGCTACAACAAAAGGAGAAATCGATTTATTGGAGAGGAGCATCCTCGAAGGTATAGGGAATGTGGCGGAAAGTTCTTTGGAATGCCTTCTGGAGAAGGTGGTTGAACTTACCGGAGTAAAGGGGGGCAGTATAATTGTCTCTTCGGCCTGTACATCGTCGGCCGCGGCTGCTGCTCGTGCTGCTGCCATGATCCGCCGTGGGTATGCAGAGTGTATCCTTCTTGTCGCATGTGATGGAGTGACAGAATTCCTTTTTTCCGGCTTTTCTTCGCTTATGGCACTGGATAAATCCCCCGCGAGACCTTTCGACGCAAACAGGGCTGGCTTGAATGTAGGTGAAGCCGCGGCCTTTGCTCTTCTTATGAGTGAAGAACGTGCTCAACGTGAACACCGGGCCATACTTGGCGAAATCGCCGGCTGGGGCCTGAGCGATGACGCGAACCATATGACCGGTCCGTCCCGTGAAAGCGAAGGCCTGATCCTAGCTGTGAATAAGGCTTTCCGGTCAGCAGGCATCGGTCAGCAGCAAATCGGTTTTATTGCCGCGCATGGCACCGGCACCGTGTATAATGATGCCATGGAAATGCGGGCCTTTCATAGCGTATTCAAGGATCGGAAGCTGCCGGTCTATTCCATTAAGGGGGGGATCGGCCATACCATGGGAGCAGCTGGACTCGTAGAGATGATCATCGCACAACAGGCGCAGCGGGAAAACGTCGTGCCGCCTACGGTAAACCTGAAAAAGGTTGATGACGATGCAAATGGGTGGGCTTCTCCTCTACAGCAACCCATCAAGTGTGATACGATGGCCCTCATGACGAATGCAGGTTTCAGTGGAGTGAATACGGCGCTGGTGCTGGCCAGAGCATAACGAATTTTATCGATGCATGCTTCGAAATGATGCGCTGAACAGTGAGTCGATTAGGACACATGTATGACGGTTTTCGTGCACGGCATAGGATGGTTGACGAAAGAGGGATACGGCTGTATTAAACGCGGTTTTCGTCACACATTCTCATCCGGTGAAGACGTCCACTCCCTTGCGAAACGAGATATATTTGCTCATCCATTCAAGAATTTTGGTAGGCTTGACCAAATCTCACGAATGACCG
>Ga0074045_10005538_pt1 | contig 11004 bp, 11 predicted proteins | sample BogForMeECP23OM2_FD_94442 | JGI IMG/M metagenome (GOLD analysis project Ga0074045, IMG submission 94442) | Bog forest soil microbial communities from Calvert Island, British Columbia, Canada - Bog Forest MetaG ECP23OM2 | ecosystem: Environmental > Terrestrial > Soil > Wetlands ... | reverse complement strand
TGTCGAGGGTGTGGAACCATGCTTCGTTAAGCGAGGAAATAGGGCTGGTGGTTTGCCCAAGCCTGGGATTTCCGGGCGCGCCCTTGTCTTCTTCGTCGTTACGTAGGCCCATGGCTTCTCTCCGCGAGGCGCGTGTTTAGAAAAGAACTTATTCACAAAACGCATGATTCTGTCAATGAAAAAACGCTTTGAGCTATCGATTTCTTAGTGTTTGGGGTCGGTGGTTCCCTTCCTTACAGCTGCTTTATCTTAAGATCGGTCTTGTGTTATCTAAAGCCTAATCACAATTGTTCACCTGTACGTTGACTAGTTGGTTTGCCGATCTCTTTTTCCTGCCTGACTGTTTCTTACCGCGCCCCCACCCGACGGAAAAATGGCGAGGAGGATAGGAAATCTCACCAAAGTACCAGCCTGCGCGCGACGGCTCTCCGAGCTCACCCGCGACCTCAATCGTCGATCGCGTGTTTTCTCCCGTCTTCCATTCCGCAAGCTTGGTCCAGCCGAGAGGCCGGCCGCTAGCAGCGCCCACACGACGCCGCGCTCGTATCCGCCGGTCGCTTCGAGGCCGATGGCTGCGATCGCCGACGAGTGCAGACGCAAGACCAGCCCGGCCCAGCCGGCGGCGTATTGGGCACCGCGAATCACTGCTCGTCCGGCAGGATCACGACGTACAGACGGTTCATCGAGACATCGATGCCGACATTGCAAGGTTCGCTCATCTTCGTACCCTTGCTGATGCGGGCTCGTGCCCTCGCAACTGTTCGGGTATGGAAGGGGACTGGAGCGCCAGGCTCACTCTCGGTCTGACAGCCAAAGCGCCTTCGAGCTTCGCAGCCGTGGCAGCGACTGGGTCATGACCCGGCCCCCGTCGCTCTCACAATACTCTTTTCGCGACGTACAAAGCGCTTGGCTCTAACCAGCCTGCCCTGGATCCTTGGCGAACCCGATGCGGACCCGTTTGCCGTCCTGTTTGGCGATTTTTGAGTAACAATTTTTCGACGTCACCGGGGTTCGCCCGCCCGCGCACTTTAACCAGGAGCCAATAGCCGCGGTTCCGCCCGGTCGACAAGGCCGGACCACAAGGATAGGTGGCGCGAAACGGATGTCTGGGGACAGCGCTTGCCCTTGGCATTTTTATCTATTGACGAAATAGGAATTACCATTTATATTACTTGGTGTGTCGGCGCAAAACGGTTTCAAACGGGATAACGGTTGTTATAGTTGACATTGAGTGCGCGGAGAACCAGTTAAGACATCGTTCCAAGGGACCCCCGATGTTGACGATATCGCAACAGTGGCGGAGCAGGCATCCGTTGGCCTCCCAGCGAACACGCCCGGTTAATTGACCCGGACATGGAAAGCAATCCTGATGAGGCTGGTCTTCGTGCACGCACGTGATTGGCCGACTACCTCGCACGTGCACAGCAGGAGGCAGGAAAGATGACGAGCGAACGACAGAAGGCCGCAAACCAGGCAAACGCTCGCCACTCCACGGGGCCAAAGACGCGGAAGGGGAAAGCCATCGTCCGCCTCAACGCGGTCCGGCACGGGCTTCTTACCCGTGACGTCGTCCTCCCAGGAGAAGACGCCGATTCATTCGAGGACCTCTGGAACCAGGTTCGGGCAAACCTCTCGCCAGTAGGGCCGATCGAGGAGTTTCTCGCCGATTGTGTAATCAACGCTATGTGGAGGCTCCGGCGCTTAGCACGGACGGAGACTGCACTGTTCCATTCGCGGATCCATGGACTCAAGGCGGACCGGCTCGCAATACAAGTGCGCTCCTACGAGTATACCGTCGCTGACTTTTCCCTCCCGACCACCATCACGGACAAAGCCGCGCATACGGAAGCGAGCGAGGCGCTTGCGCGTGCTAAATACGAACGGGACCGGGACGAGGTCCTCCTCGGACGGGCAATCGACGCCGATGCCAAAGAGGGGGATGCCTTCAGCAAGCTAGCCCGCTATGAGAGGAGCTTGGAACGGTCGCTCTTTCGGGCCCTCGACGAGCTTCGCCATATACAGGACAAACGCCGGAACCGTCCTTCATCCCCGATTTCCGATGCCATTACGCTGGACGCGGAAGGTACCGAATGACGAACTCTTAGCAAAGTATCAGGGCGATTGGTGGAGCGCGGCAGAAATCCCGGTGTCTTCCAGGTTGGCTTCGTTCGAAAATCGTCTTTTCTGCGAAACAAAGCCATTTAACCCCTACCTCGAAATTTGAGGGGCCGTTAAAGTTGTGTGCGTCAAGTCAAGTTCTGCAAAAAGGGTATTTTGTGATGTTGGGCGTCTGCTAGCCAAACCCTCCACGCCTTATTGGAATTGGCGGCGCATTCATACCACCCAGGCAGCGAACCGCAGCCGGACGACAGCAACATCGGCAAAAGCGATACCTGCCCACAAATCCTTTGCCGACGAGACCGTCATCGCCGAACCCAGTCCGGAAAAAGGTCTAGCTCAACCCACCGTCATGGCGTCGCGTTCACACAGGGCCATGTCCACCTATGCTGGTCTATCCTCGTATATTGGACATTGGTTGGACACAGTTTTAGATTTGTTATCAGCCTATGATATAATTGGCGTCCCCAAGGGGATTCGAACCCCTGTTACCGCCGTGAAAGGGCGATGTCCTAGGCCTCTAGACGATGGGGACGCAGCGTCGAGCCGTCGGATCTAAGGCGACGGGCGCGAGAAATCAACCGGCTTGCTCTGCGTGTGAGTCGGTGAGGAGCGCCGGCAGCGCGGCCAGGGAACGGATCTCGAATTCGGGTTGCCCGGGCAGACGTTCGCGCTTCGTTCGACAGGATCGCCGTCGAGAACCCGGCGGAGCGTAATTGGCGCAGCGCCTCCGGTACCTCCGGGAAGGGGGCGAACGTCAGATAGAGCTGCATCAGCCTCTCGCGCAGTCCTGGCTCGGCCAGCCCCAGAGTCTCCAGAGCGAATCCAGAGCGTCGCCGTCACCCGCCAGAAATCGGCGTGCCGGCTCTGCGCCGCGCGTAGCCACGAGTATTGCAGCTGCTTGTCGTGCCACAGCGGGGTCAACCGATCGGCCGCTTCGCCGAGCGCGCGGCGGCCGAGGCAAAGTCGGACAGCGTGCCATACGCGTCGAAGACGCAGGCGCGAATCCCCTGCAGCGGCTTGGCCTTCATGCAGCACCGCGCCGCTTCACCGGCTTCGGCCAGCGCAGGGCGACGAGCGGCAGCACCTCCTCGATCAGCCGTCGGGTCTGCGCCAGCATCTCGTCGTCGCCGCGCGCCGCCGGGCGCAGGATAAATTTGGAGATCCCGGCTTCGACATAGGCGGCGATCCGCTCGACGATCGCGCTCGCGTCGCCGATCGCAAAATAGTGCCTCGGGTCACGCCCGGTGCGCGTGCGGTAGGCTTCGAACAGAGGGGTGAGACCGGGGTCGTCGGGCCGACCGAAGCGGAACGGGATGCCGGCGCCGTAATGGTCGTCGTCGATCGCCCGTCCCTCGGCAGCGGCGGCGGCACGGATGCCGGCGATGACCGTCGCCACCTGAGCCGGGGTTTCGGCGCCCGCCTGCCAGCCGGTGCCGAACCGCGCGGTGCGCCGGATCGCGGCCTCGGACGAGCCGCCGATCCACATCGGCAGGTCGGGCTGCACCGGTTTGGGCGTGATCGAAGCCCCGCTCAGGCGATAGTGGACGCCCTCGAAATCGACCTCGTCCTCGCGCCACAGCCGGCGGATGATCTCCAGCCCCTCATCGGTCTTGCGGCCGCGCGTCTTGGTGTCGAGGTTGAGGGTCCGCCACTCGGGTGCCAGCGGGCTGCCGATGCCGAAGGCAGGCAACAGGCGCCCTTCGGACAAGACATCGATCGTCGCGCACTGCTTGGCCAGCAAAACCGGGTCGCGGAACGCCAGCGACAGCACGTTGACGCCGAATTTGAGCCGGCGGGTCCGGCCGGCGAGTGCGGCCATCACGCTCATGCATTCGAGTATCGGCTCGCGGCTGACCATGCGGTCGGTCTGCCACAGCGAATCGATGCCACCCGCCTCGCACAGATCGACCCAGCGCCAGAAACCGGCGACCCCGGTGAACGGGAACTCCATCAGGCCGAGCCCGATCGCGACATTCCTCGGCATCTTGCTCTCTTCGAAGGGTTGAGGATGAATCTATCGACGAATGGCCCGCGCCGCGCAACGCTCAGGGCTGAAGATGCGAGACAAAAACCTACCCGGCGTAACCGAAGAAGCAAGCCGCGGCGCCGCGGCGAGTTTGCCCCGGGTCATAAATGGGGCCGGCCGCATCGTGTTCATCTGGGACCTGCCGACACGCCTGTTTCACTGGCTTGTCGTAGGCCTCGTGCCGGCAGCCTATCTGACCTGGCGAATGAACTGGATGGACTGGCATGCTTGGGTCGGCGATGCACTGCTGGCGTTGCTGCTGTTCCGGTTGCTTTGGGGCTTCTTCGGCAGCGAAACTGCGCGGTTCTCCTGCTTTCTCGCCTCGCCGCGGACGGCCGCGCACCATCTGGCCCACCTCTTTCGTCGCGAACCCGATGTCCAAGCCGGCCACAACCCGGCGGGTGGCTGGATGGTCATACTCCTGATCGCGCTGTTGCTCGCCCAAGCGCTTACCGGCCTCTATGTCGACAACGACGTCGCGAATGAAGGGCCGTTGACCGAGTTGTCGCCCGCCCGCATCGCCAACATGGTGACCGCGCTGCACGACAAACTTTTGTGGGATGCGCTGTTGGCAGCGGCGGCGTTGCACGTGCTGGCGATCCTCGTCTACGGCGTGGCGAAGCGGCACAACCTGCTGGTTCCGATGATCACGGGCCGAAAAAGGCTGCCGGTAAATGTGCCGGCGCCGCGCATGGCCCTTCCGACGCGTGCACTTCTCTTGTTTGCCGCGGCCGCGGCCGCGGCCGCGGCGCTCGCAAACTACCTGTGAGGATCGCTCACCCTTTGGGCGGCATCACCTGACCGCGGATCTCTCCGGCCGGATGGTCGCGCGTGTGCACGTTGATGTACCATTCCCCAGCCGAGAACTGTTGGACCTGCTCCGGGGTCAGCGTCGCCTCGCCCTTGATCGGACTCTCGACCGGACTCCCTTGTTTGGTGAGCCAGATTACGACGGGGCCATTCTTGCCTTCTGCGGCGGGGCCGTGGAAATGGGCCATGGTGACCGGGGTCGACAAGCCGCTAAAGGTGATCGACCAGGTGACAACCCGCGTGGTCGGATCATAGGTCAGGTCGGCCGTGCCGGTGCCGGGCGTCTGGACCGGCGGCACTTGCTGTGCGCCGGAGAGCGGCACCTTGAAGGATGTGGGCGCGGCGAGTGCGAGCCCAGCCGCCCAGGCGGCCGCCGTTACTCCGGCGACGATCATCGCCGTACGGCGAGAGATTACCCTGCTCATGTTCCCTCCTTGCAACGCTGGCGATCATCGGTCGCGATGATCATAGGTCGGTCGGTTGCTCGATCGATATATCATCCCGGCGAAGTGTACGAAAAGGGAGGCACCGATGCGGGTTTTTGCGACATTGCCGCAGGAGGATCTCCGCAAGGTCGGAGCGGCGGCCCGGGCGGTCGAGGCGGAGGGCTACGACGGTGTCGTCTCGATGGAGAACAAGCACGACCCGTTTCTGGCGTTAGCGGTGGCCGGAACCGCGACCCGGCGAATCGAATTGCACACCGGTGTGGCGATCGCCTTCGCCCGCACGCCGATGGCGGTCGCCAATGTCGGCTGGGACCTCGCCGGCGCCACCGGCGGCCGCTTCGTCGCCGGCCTCGGCTCACAAGTCCGGGCGCACAATGAACGGCGCTTCTCGGTGCCGTGGACACCGCCGGCGCCGCGCATTCGTGAATACGTCCAAGTGCTTCGCGCGATCTGGCGATGCTGGAAGACCGGCGAGAAACCGGCTTTCGAGGGCGAGCACTACCGCTTTACGTTGATGACACCCAATTTCGCCCCCGAGCCGATCGACGCGCCGCCGCCGGCGGTCATGATCGCCGCGGTCGGTCCGGCGATGCTCAAGGTCGCCGCCGAGGAGTGCGACGGCGTCAAACTGCACGGCTTCTGTACCGGCAAGTATCTCACGGAGGAGATCATGCCGCGCATCGCGGCCGGCCTCGCCAAGGCCGGACGCGAGCGGGCACAATACGAGATTTCGGGCGGCGGTTTTCTCGCGACCGGGCCCGATGACGAGGCGGTTGCGCGCCGCTTCGAATGGGTGCGCCAGCGCGTCGCCTTCTACGGCTCGACGCCGGCTTACTATCCGGTGCTGGCCGTGCACGGGCTCGAGGATCTCGGCCGCAAGCTCAACGCGCTGACCCGGCAGGGAAAGTGGAGCGAGATGGCGAGGGAGGTGCCCGACGATGTCGCCCATCTCTTCGCCGCAGTAGGTCGCCACGATCAGATCGTCGAGGCGATCGATCGGCATTTCGGCGGCCTCGTCGATGCGCTGACGCTGCGAGGGGACGGCGCCGGCGAGGTGCCACCCGACCTCGTCCAGGACATCCGCCGCCTGCCGCACGCCTTCCGCGGTTTCGCGCGGCCGAATTGAGCCGCGTCGGGCCGACCGTCATCAGCCAAACATCCGGATCGAGCCGTCGAGCGCGATCAGGCCGGTTCCGACCGTAAGCCTCGGCTGACGGTTCCGATCTTTTTGTGGAATTCGCCGAGAGCTTTGCGGTGAGTTTCGGGCTCGGTCCCGAGGGTCGGCAATGCTCGGTCGGACCTGCGTGTGAAACGCAGCCGACCTGCGTTGCTTTCGGGCTCCAGCCGCCCCTTGACATGAGCTGCCGTCCCCCTTAGTTAGCTCATCGGTTAATTAACGTATCGCTTAAGCGAAGGAACGAAGGATGGCAGCAATCATCGGCGCCGCCTCCACATTGGTGGATCGCGAACTCGTCATCACACGCATTTTCGACGCGCCGCGTGAGCTCGTCTTTAAAGCATGGACCGAACCCGAGAGGGCGGTGCGCTGGTGGGGGCCGCAAGGCTTTACCACGGCTTATTGCGAGATGGACATCCGGCCCGGCGGCATCTATCGCGTCTGCATGCGCTCGCCGGAAGGGACCGAGCACCGGCAGCGCGGCGTCTGTCGCGAGGTCGTCGCGCCGGAACGGCTCGTCTTTACCTTCGCGTGGGAGGATGCCGACGGCAAGCCCGGCCACGAAACGGTGGTTACGGTCACCCTCGCGGAATACGGCGCCAAGACGAAACTGACATTGCGCCAGGCCGTGTTCGAGACGGTCACGGCGCGCGATCTGCATCAGGGCGGCTGGGCGAGTGCGCTGGAATGCCTGGCCGACTATCTGGCGCAGGACTGAAATGCACAAATCAACACATGTTAAAGGAGGTCGACCGATGCAGCACCCGATCGTATCGCGCGACGAGTGGCTCGCTGCCCGCAAGCAACTCTTGGTCAGGGAAAAGGAATTGACCGGGCTGCGCGATCGGCTCGCCGCCGAGCGGCGCGCGCTGCCGTGGGTCAAGGTCGAGAAGCCTTATGTCTTCGAGGGGCCGAATGGGAACGAGACCCTCGCCGACCTCTTTGGAGGACGCAGCCAGCTGATCATTAAGCATTTCATGCTCGGTCCCGGATGGACCGAGGGGTGTGTTGGATGCTCCTTCGAGCTCGACCATGTCGACGGCATCCTTGTCCACCTTGCGCAGCGCGATGTCAGCTATGTTGCCGTTTCGCGTGCGCCGCTATCGGAAATCGAAGCCTTCAAAGAGCGGATGGGATGGCATATCAAGTGGGTGTCGTCCGCCGGCGGCGATTTCAATTACGATTTCCATGTCTCCTTCGGGACGAAATTGCCAAAGGCGAGGGCTATTACAACTATGAAATCTGCAGGATCGGGGTCGAGGAACTTTCCGGCCGCAGCGTCTTTTACAAAGACGTAAATGGTGACGTCTTCCATACTTACTCATCCTTCGGGCGCGGCGGCGAAGACGTGCTCGGCACCTACCGGCTCCTCGATCTCGTGCCAAAGGGCCGCGACGAGACCGGCCCCAACCGGAACCTGAGCGACTGGGTTCGGCACCACGACCGGTACGGTGATCGGGGTTTTGTCGCTCCTACGGGGCGCTGGGTCCCGGAAGGCTCGGAATCCTGATCACGGTCCAAGGTCTAAAAGGAATGGCCGTGGCTATCATACAGAAGATCACGCCCTGTCTGTGGTTTGACGATCGGGCGGAGGAGGCCGCGAACTTCTACGTCTCGCTCTTCAACAATTCAGCTGTGGGAGTTGTCACCCGTTATGGCAAGGAAGGGTTCGAGGTTCACGGCAGGCCGGAGGGATCGGCGATGACCGTGAGCTTTCGCCTCGAGGGCCAAGAATTTACCGCGCTCAACGGTGGACCTCACTTCAAGTTCACCGAGGCAATTTCGTTTGTGGTGAGATGCGAGACGCAGGCCGAAGTCGATCGTTACTGGGACATACTGCGCGAAGGCGGCGACGAACGGGCGCAGCAATGCGGCTGGCTGAAGGACAAGTACGGCGTCTCGTGGCAAATCGTTCCCGCAGCCTTGTTCGAGATGATGGCCGGTACGGACGGCAAGAAATCCGGCCGAGTCATGCGAGCGATGCTGCAGATGAAGAAATTGGATCTGGCGGCGCTGCGCCAGGCTTACGAGTGGAACTGTTAAATGACCGATGAGCTCACCTTCTACACCCATCCGATGTCGCGCGGCCGGATCGTCCGTTGGATGCTCGAGGAAATCGGGCAGCCCTACCGCACCGAGCTGCTCGATTACGGCACGACGATGAAGGCCCCTGCCTATCTCGCGATCAATCCGATGGGAAAAGTGCCGGCGATCCGACATGGCGACACGGTGGTGACCGAAGCGGCCGCCATCTGCGCCTATCTCGCCGACGCGTTTCCGGAGGCGCGCCTTGCGCCGTCGCCCGGCGATCGGCTGCGTGGTCCCTACTATCGCTGGCTGTTCTTCGTCGCCGGCCCGCTCGAGGCGGCGTGGACCAATAAGGCGATGGGCTTTGTGGTGCCGCAGGAGCGCGAAAGGATGATGGGTTACGGACGTTTCGAAAATGTCATCAATGCGCTCGAGGGGGCGGTGTCGCGAGCAGAATATGTGGTCGGCGACAGCTTCACCGCTGCCGATGTCTATTTCGGGTCCGGTATCGGTTTTGGCATGCAGTTCGGCACGATCGAGAAGCGCCCCGCCTTCCAGCAATATTGGGGGCGGCTCAGCGCTCGTCCGGCGGCGCTGCGTGCCAAGGAGATTGACGACACATTGGCGGCGCAGCAGCAGCCGCAACCGTCCGGCTGAGCCTCACTCCTCGCCCAATCGCCTCGCCACGATCTGTTTCACTGGTGGCATTGCGTTGATCGCCCGCATCGTTAGTCGCGAGAGCATCAGCCCCGGCAGGCTGTCGCTGACGGTCTGGTGCATCGCCTTGAGTGAATTGCGCACGGCACGGAAACCGTAGTCCAGCATGCCGGTTTCATAATCGTGGATCGCCTCGATGAGGTCTCGCTCGCCACTACGCGCTGCGACGAGAGCGCGCTTGAGGCGTGCGGCGTCCTTGATCGCCACGTTCGCGCCGATGCCCCGATAAGGTGTCATCGAATGGATGGCGTCTCCGAGGAGGGTAATGCGACCCGTGCGCCAGGGCGCATGCGGAACCGAAGTGCGGATCGGCAGGTACGAGATCGTGGTCGGATCGGCGAGCCCGACCAGGTCGCGAAAAGCGTGCGACCAGCCGGCTATGATGCGTGCGGCGACCGCCGCCAGCGCAGCGCTGTCCGCCTGCTCGACGTCGGTGAGACCGAATTTCTCGCGCTTGGCGCTGAGCGCCCACATCAGATAGCTGCGCGCGTTCTCGTACAGGTTCCCGGTGCCGGCGAGGGCGGGCTCGTTGCCGCCGATGCCGCCGACTGGACCGCCGGTCATCTCCTGGATCGCGACAAACAGCCCGAGCCCGCCGCGTGCGGCGACGAGGCTGATGCCGTCGAGCAGCGGCCGCGCGATCCGATCGCGCGCCGTATCGAGAAAGATTTTGCCGGCGATGGCGACCACGCCGGTGTCGAGGCGCTGCGCATCGGGCAGAAACTGCCGGCGCACGCGCGAGCCGCCCCCGTCCGCAGCTACCAGAACATTGCCCTCCGCCGAAGTCCCGTCCTCGAAATACGCGGTGATGTGTCCATCGTGGTCTTCGTAGCACTGGAACGTTTTGCCGAAATGCACATTATCGAGCTCCGCCAGCAGTACCTGGCGCAATGTGATGCGACTGGCCGAGCGGTGGCGTGCGACCGGATCGGTATTGGCAACGAGATCCCTATCGAACGCGAGCAGCAAGCGCATCTGTTCGGTGAAGAAGCGCACCGCCGTGTTGGGTGCCCCGCAGGTGCGGTCGAAGACCTCGAACAAGTGCCGCGGCAGGCACTCATGTAGGGCGAGGCCGCCGGTTGGGCTGATGTGCACCCGGTAGCCCTGCAAGCGGTCGGTTAGGGCGCGCTCGCGCTCGTAGACCGCCGCGCTGATCCCCTCGCGCTTGAGACCCTGCGCGAGGGTGAGGCCGCCGATGCCGCCGCCGATGATCAGGACATGGAATGGTTCGGACATTTGACGCTCCTTTGAGACGACAAGAGGTGTCGGCGCCTATTGCTTGCATACCCAGGGCGCTGTTCTCGCGGAGCCTTCGCTGCTAATTTATGGCTGCGTGCCTGAGGCCCGCGCGCTCCGCGCGTTCGGTTTTCGGGTTCGGCCCCGGCGATGTTCCAGCATCGTCGGGGCTTTCGATGCTTTCGATCGGCTTACATGGCGCCCTCCCGTGCGACGCCGCTTGCTTCGTGCTGGCGCGCGCAGGCGGCCTGCAGCTCGCGCCACAAGTCGAGCGGGCCCCAGCCTTCTTCGATGATGCGGCGGACGAGGTCGTTGACGAAGGCAAGCTCCGCCTTGACCAGAGCCAGCGCGTATTCGGTTTCGACGACGAAAATCGGCGGAAATTTCTTTCCGACCAGCTGTGGGGGCAATTCCTCGGCCGGAACGGGAACCTCTTGCTGTGC
>Ga0074045_10005536_pt1 | contig 11005 bp, 10 predicted proteins | sample BogForMeECP23OM2_FD_94442 | JGI IMG/M metagenome (GOLD analysis project Ga0074045, IMG submission 94442) | Bog forest soil microbial communities from Calvert Island, British Columbia, Canada - Bog Forest MetaG ECP23OM2 | ecosystem: Environmental > Terrestrial > Soil > Wetlands ... | reverse complement strand
TTGATTTAAGTCAAGGTCATATTCTGCTGAGCAAGGTAAACTTGAAACAGATGAAGTTCATTATCGGCCCACAGCCGAATATGTTACAGGAGGATCAAACTATGTTTTGTTATCAGTGCGAACAGGCGGCAAAAGGAAAAGGTTGTTCATCAAAAGGCCTTTGTGGAAAGCAGCCAGACGTTGCAGCGCTTCAGGACCTGCTGGTGTATTCATTGCAGGGGATAGGTCTTTACGCAACAGAGGGAAGAAAAAAGGGGGTCAGTAACAGAGAAGTAAACGAATTTAGTGTCAAAGCCCTTTTTTCAACCCTTACAAATGTTAACTTCGATGCCGAAAGCTTTGCCGCTCTTATTTATAAGAGCGTGGAACTCAGGGAGAGGCTTGCTGAAGAGGTCAAGGCTGCAGGAGGTAATACCGCGTATTCTGCAGGGCCCACAGTTTTCAGGCCTGAAAAAACAATGGAAGGTCTGGTGCGGCAGGGAGAAAAGTATGCGGTGAATTCTGATACTTCGCTTGATCCTGACATCCTGTCACTGCAGCATACCGTTTTGTTCGGCATAAAAGGAGTAGCTGCATACGCAGATCACGCGCAGATATTGGGGAAGAGCGATGAATCGGTATACGCCTTTATCCATGAAGCCCTTGCAGCGATGACAAACCGGGATCTGAGTCTCAATGACTGGGTAGGCCTCACTCTCAAGTGCGGTGAGATAAATTTGAAAGCGATGGAAATTCTTGACGCTGCAAATACCGGCAATTACGGCTCACCTGTGCCGACAAAGGTGCCCCTTGGAGCAACGAAAGGAAAGGCGATACTGGTTTCGGGCCACGATCTCAGGGACATGGAAGAGGTGCTCAGACAGAGCGAAGGCAAGGGTATTTATGTTTACACTCACGGCGAGATGCTTCCCACTCATGCCTATCCCCGGCTGAAAAAATATCCGCACTTTTACGGACATTATGGCACGGCATGGCAGAACCAGCACAAAGAATTTGCGCAGTTTCCCGGCGCAATACTTATGACTACTAATTGCCTGCAGGAGCCTCGGGACTCGTATAAGGACAATATTTTTACCACCGGCCTTGTGGGCTGGCCCGGCGTCAGCCACATATCTGACAACAATTTTTCTCCGCTGATCGAACGTGCCCTGTCGCTGCCGGGATTTACACAGGATTCCAATGGCAAGTCAGTGACGACGGGTTTCGCAAGAGAAGCCGTGATGGGAGTTGCCGGGACAGTTATTGAAGCGGTCAAAAGCAATAAGATACGCCACTTCTTTCTCGTTGCGGGCTGCGACGGCGCAAAGCCGGGACGGAATTACTATACCGAGTTTGTTGAGAAAGTGCCTAAGGATTGTGTCGTGCTGACCCTTGCCTGCGGCAAGTTCCGTTTTTTCGATAAAGATCTCGGCGATATCGGAGGAATTCCAAGGCTCCTTGATATAGGACAGTGCAATGATGCATATTCCGCCATCCAGATTGCGGTGGCGCTTTCCAAGGCCTTTAACGTTGGGGTGAATGAGCTGCCTCTCTCCATGGTGCTTTCCTGGTATGAGCAGAAGGCTGTGGCCATACTTCTCACCCTTTTATATCTTGGAATCAAGAACATCCGTATCGGGCCGTCACTGCCCGCGTTTATTACCCCCAATGTGCTTGATATCCTGGTGAAGAACTTTAATCTCATGGCCATCACAACACCAGACGCAGACTTGAAGTCGATTCTGGGGTAGCATTGTCAGGGAGACGGCCATTCAGGGCCGTCTCCCTGACAATATTTGTCAAAAATCCGATCCGAATTTCGACTCAAACGCACGTGTCACAACTTATGCTTAAACCTGATGGGATCCGGCAGCAATATGCAGAGTATGTTTCGCTGTTGAGCGGGCCAGTGCAACAACAGTGATGCCGGCTGCACCCGCCTTTTTCAGCACCCTGGAGCATTCATATACTGTGGCTCCGGTGGTGACAACATCGTCCACGAGAATAAGCCTGAGGCCGGTTACGGATTTACCTGCAGTGAATGTGTTCTTAACGTTTTTCAGCCGTTCCTTACCGGTGACATCGGTTTGCGGCAGTGTCGCCTTATCTTTTTTCAAGGCATCAAGCAACAGCGGGATGCCGGACTGCCGGGACAGGTGTTTACCGATTAAAGCAGTCTGGTTGAATTCCCTCTCCCTCATTTTTTTTGAATGTAAAGGGACTGGAACGATCCCGTCTGCATCGGGAAGGGGCAGTTCGGACAACAGCACTGCAATGGGACGGGCAAGCCTTTTAAGGCCCTTGAATTTAAGGAGGTGAATTGCTTTCCTTAAGGCGCCGGCATAAATACCATAAAAGATAATTTTTGAAAAAGGCGGCGGCGCCTTCATACACGATTCACAATACGTTGCATATTCCGAAACCAGAGGCAGACCGCACCTCAGGCATGCAGGGCCTGAATACCGCTCAATCCCGCTCCAGCAGGCAACACAGACAGGATTGTGCCTGTGGCTGTCCGAATCATTGCCGCATACAGGACAGTTTGAGGGAAACAGGAGATTGAGAAAGCTGTTTAAGCCGACCATAGACTCAGCAAGAGCCGGCCCTTAAAACTGATTTTTAAGGACGATTATCTCGTCTCTCTTCTGCCCTGTGGAAATTATCTGAATTTTTGTATTGAGAAGCGTCTCTATCCTTTTAATGTATTTCTTTGCATTGGCAGGAAGCCGCTTGAATTCTTTAATCCCGATAGTGCTCTCTTCCCACCCGTTTAACTCTTCATAAACAGGCTTTGCCTGGCTCAGGACCTCTATTTCTTTTGGGAAGTTTCTGACCATCTTGTTTTTATATTTATAGCCGGTACAGATATTTATCGTACTGAGTCCATCAAGAATGTCAAGTTTTGTCAAGGCGATCCCCGTCAGCCCATTGATGCTGATGGCATGTTTAAGTTGAACAGTATCAAGCCAGCCGCACCTCCTCGGCCTTCCGGTTGTGGCCCCGAATTCACCGCCTTTAATCCTCATTGCTTCTCCGAGTTCATCCTTCATTTCCGTAGGGAACGGACCTTCCCCGACCCTCGTGGTATACGCCTTCGTAATCCCCAGGACCTTTTTGACTTTTGTCGGACCCACGCCCAGGCCGGTACAGACGCCTCCTGCTATGGTATTGGATGAGGTCACAAAGGGATATGTACCGTGATCAATGTCGAGCAGGGACCCCTGAGCACCTTCGAAAAGCACCTTTCTGCCTGATGCGATGGCATCATTGATAATGATATCGGTATCAGTTATATACTTTGAAAGCCGTCCGGCATAAACCATGTATTTATCAAATATTTCATCTCCATTGAGTGGCGGCCTATTGTAAAATTTCTCCAGGAGGAAGTTGATCAGCACCAGATTTGCCGAAAGTTTTTCTCTGAATATCCCCGGGGTCAACAGGTCCATCATCCTGATCCCGAGCCTCGCCGCCTTATCTGTATAGGCAGGACCTATCCCCATGCCGGTGGTGCCGATCTTATTGCATCCCTTTCCGATCTCATGTTCGCGCTCAAGCGCCTTATGGTAGGGCATAATAATATGCGCGGTCTTTGATACCACAAGATTGTTGTCTATGTTGATTCCTTTCTCCTTGAGGCCGTCCATTTCGACAATAAGGGCTTCGGGGTCGATCACAACGCCGTTGCCGATTACGCATTTTTTCCTTTTATGAAGAATTCCGGAAGGTATGAGGTGGAGGATGTATTTTTCATTTTTTACGACAACTGTGTGGCCCGCATTATTTCCTCCCTGATATCGTGCAACTATATCAGCCTTTTCAGTAAGAAAATCCACAATTTTCCCTTTTCCCTCGTCACCCCACTGGGTGCCGACGACAACGACTGTAGACATAGTAGTACCTCGCATTACAGGTTTATTACCTTGACATCAAGGATATTGGGTAAATGCCGTATCTCTTCCAGCAATTCGTCGGATATCGAGGAATCGATGTTAACAACCGATATGGCCTTGCCTCCGGCGCTCTCCCTGCCGAAATGCATCCTGGCGATATTGATATTATTATTTCCCATTATTGCACCGATATTCCCTATAACGCCGGGCTTGTCATTGTTGTTCATGACCAGCATATTCCCCTCCGGGACAATCTCGACTGTATAATCATCTATTTTTACTATCCTCGGGTCTTTTTTGCTGAATAAAGTTCCTGATACCAGAAGCTCTCTCCTGGGGGATTTTATTCTTATTGTTATCATGCTGTTATAATCCCCTGCATCACTGCTCTTGGATTCATTGACTTTTATTCCACGTTCTTTGGCAATCACCGAGGCATTGACGAAATTCACTGTCTCGAGCAAAATAGGGTCAAGGATCCCTTTAACAGCCGCAATCGTTACGGGGGAAATATTTAAGCCTGCTACCTCTCCCCTGTATTCGATTGTAACACTTGAGATTTCACTGTCGAATAACTGAGAAGCAAAACTGCCCAGCTTATCCGCAAGCATAATATACGGTTGCAAAACCGGAATCTGTTCCGCAGGTATCGAAGGGAAATTAACTGCGTTTCTGATAGTGCCATGTACAAGGTAGTCCACTATCTGCTCTGCAACAGCCAGGGCCACATTATCCTGGGCCTCTTGTGTCGAGGCGCCAAGATGAGGCGTGCTTACCACCTTATCATGACCTATCAGCGGATTGTTAACCGGAGGCTCCTGCTCAAAGACGTCCAGCGCGGCTCCGGCTACCTTGCCGCTTTCAAGCGCAGCATACAGGTCCTTTTCATTAATGATCCCGCCCCGGGCGCAATTAATAATGTAAACGCCGTCTTTCATCGTTTTGATGGTTTCCGCCCTGATAAGATTCTTTGTCTCGTTGGTGAGCGGGGTATGAACGGTAATAAAGTCGGCGCGTTTTATAAGCTCCGAGACCTCTATCTTCTCGATTCCCATTTCATTTGCCTTTTCTTCGCTGAGAAATGGATCAAAAGCGATTACTTGCATACCAAGACTCTGGGCTCTCCGGGCAACCTCTCCGCCTATATTGCCGAGCCCTATAATGCCGAGTGTCTTGTTGTAAAGTTCTGTCCCCATGAACTTTTTTTTCCCCCACGCTCCTGCTGCCATAGAGGCGTTAGCCTGAGGTATCTTCCTGGCGACCGCAAAAATCATGGCAATGGTATGCTCTGCAGTGGTTATCGTATTGCCCCCGGGAGTATTCATGACGACTATACCGCGTTTTGACGCGGCAGCTTTATCCACATTGTCCAACCCTGAACCTGCACGCCCGATAACCTTGAGATTCTTCGCTGCATCGATAATTTCCGCCGTTGCTTTTGTAGCGCTCCTGACTATAAGCGCGTGATAATCGCCGATAATCGATTTCAGTTCATCAGGCTTCAGCCCTGTCTTAACATCTACTGTGAGTCCCGCATTTCTTAAAATCTCTACGCCCTTTGATGAAATATTGTCGCTTACAAGAACCTTCATGCTTGTTCGCCTCCTTTATAATGCGCTCCTCATCGAGTGAGCGGAATGCAATGCGAAAGTTGTTTTTCTGTGTGTTTACTGCATTAAAATCTCCTGTGCCTTAGCCACGCCGGTTCCCAGCTTTATACCGTAACCGAGTTCCTTCAGCACCATTTCCAGGGCCGCAATGCCTGTTATGACATCAAAAATGTCGGCATACCCGAGATGAGCGAGCCTGAATATCTTACCTTTTGCCTGGTCCTGGCCGCCGGCCCCGGTTATTCCGTATTTCTCTCTCAAATTTTTGTAAATTGCCTGCCCGTCAATTCCCGAAGGCGCTTCGATTGCCGTGACAGAATTACTCGGGGATTCTTTTGAATAGAGGCCGAGGCCTATAGCCTTTACAGCTTCCCTCGTTGCGTGGGCAAGGAGTGCATGTCTTTTGAAGACATTTTCAAGCCCTTCCTTCCGCAGCATCTTTATCGCTTCATTGAGTCCTATAATCAAGGTCACGGCTGAGGTGAAATTTGTCTGGTTCTTTGCAAGGTTCTCCCGCTCTTTTTTGAAATTGAAATAGAACTTCGGCATTTTTGAGGTCTCGCTTCTTTTCCAGGCCTTATCACTGACACTAACGAATGAAAGCCCCGGAGGCAGCATTATACCCTTTTGAGAGCCTCCTATCATGATATCAATTCCCCATTCATCTGTCTTAATATCCTGGGCCACCAGAGCGCTGATCGCATCAACAATAAACAGTGCATTTTCGAATTTCCTTACAACTTTTCCGAGTCCCTCAATGTCGTGGTACACACCTGTGGAGGTCTCGGTAGCCTGCACAAAGACCCCTTTTATTTCCGGGTCGTTCTTTAATACGGTCTCAACAGCTTCAGGCTTTATCGAATATCCCCATTCAACGAGTATCTCTTCCACCTTCAGTCCGTATGCTTGAGCGATCTTCGTCCAGCGTTCCCCGAATTTTCCTCCGTTAACCACTACCACTTTGTCTCCGGGATTGAAGAAATTATTTACAGCACCCACCATGCCGCCGGTGCCGGTCGAGGTGAGGATAAGCACATCGTTTTTTGTCTGGAACAGCCATTGCAAACCCGTCTTTGCAGATTCAAGTACAGGCAAAAAGTCAGGCGCCCTGTGATGAATAATCGGCATTGCCATTGAAAGCAAAACTTCAGGAGGCACAGGTGTAGGCCCGGGTGCCAAAAGATAACGCTTTAGCATAAAACCCTCCGATGTTTTATTAGTGTGCAGCTTACAATCCTAAACTGGAAATAATAACCAACAGATAAAGCCGAGCATGTATATTAATATAAAACCGCTATATTTGAAAAGCTTTTTAAAACTAACCACAGCCAACAGTAGCCAAAATTAGGGGCTATTAAGCCGGGCCTTAAGCCAGGCACATAGACACAGAGTTATACAAAAAAAGAACCTTTCCCTATTTATCCGTTATTTTCGTACTCTGTGCCTCAATGCCTCTGTGGTTTGCTTTGACAATTCATGGGCTTTTAATTTGCCCTGCTATTTGGCTCTGTGTTATCATCTCCCATGGAACCTCGAAAAATCATTGAAGAGTCAGAGCACTATTTGATGCATACCTATAACCGTTTCCCTGTTGTACTCAGAAAAGGGCGGGGGATGAAGGTTTGGGGCGCTGACGGCAAAGAATACCTTGATTTTCTGGGGGGTATTGCTGTGAATGTGCTCGGACATTGCCATCCAAAGGTCGTTGTTGCAATCCAAAAGCAGGCGCAAAGGTTAATACATGTGTCAAATTTTTATCATATCGAGCCTCAAATCAAACTTGCAAAGCTCCTCGTCACCAACTCCTTTGCCGATAAGGTTTTTTTCTGTAATTCAGGCGCCGAGGCCAACGAAGCGGCAATTAAACTTGCCAGAAAGTATGCAAAAGAACATTATGGGCATGACCGGTATGAAATCATTACTGCATTGAAATCATTTCATGGCAGGACGCTTGCCGCGCTGACGGCAACAGGCCAGGACAAAATCCAGAAAGGATTTGAACCGCTTATGCCGGGGTTCAAGCATGTTCCGTTTAACGACATACATTCGCTTAGGGAGGCAATATCCGCGAAGACCTGTGCTGTGATGCTCGAGCCTATACAGGGCGAAGGAGGTGTAAACGTACCTTCTGATGGCTATCTTGGCGAGGTCAGGGAACTCTGCAACAGGCACGGACTCCTTCTGATTCTTGATGAAGTGCAGACTGGAATGGGAAGGACCGGTAAGTTTTTTGCTTATGAGCACTATAATATGGCCCCCGACATCATGACACTTGCAAAAGGCCTCGGCGGCGGAGTGCCTATAGGCGCACTGCTGGCTACCGATAAAATTGCTGCAGTATTCAAACCCGGCACGCATGCATCTACTTTTGGAGGCAATCCCCTGGCGTGTGCCGCTGCTATTGCTACGGTGGAGGCAATTCTTGAGGACGGGTTTGTCCTGGACCACTGCAACAGAATGGGAGAGTATTTCAGAGGACGTATGATGCAGCTTAAGGAAACCTGTGATCAGATCATCGATGTGCGGGGCAAGGGCCTTTTTATCGGCATGGAGCTTACGAGGGACGGGATGCCTATTGTCAAGGCATGCCTTGACAGGGGTATCCTGATCAACTGTACGGGCGGCGGCAATGTGCTGCGTTTTACTCCCCCGCTTATTGTCGAGAAAAAAGAAGTTGACGTGCTGGCTGAACTCCTTGACGAACTGCTGAGCCGATCAATATGAAACGCGATCTTCTTACAATACATGATCTCACAAAAAAAGAAATCGAATACCTGTTGGAAAGGGCGCTGGCCCTGAAATCCGGTGCTGACTCACATAAATGCCCGCTAATGGGCAAAAGCATCGGATTATTTTTTGAAAAACCTTCAACGCGTACAAGGGTATCTTTCGAAGTCGGGATATACCAGTTAGGCGGACAATCACTATACCTCAACCCCAAAGAAATACATCTTGGCAGGGGTGAGACGATTGCCGATACTGCGCGCGTTCTGTCCCGCTATCTCACTGCCATTGTTCTCAGGACTTACTTGCATTCTTCTGTTGAGGAGTTTGCTTCGTTTGCAACTGTGCCGGTGGTCAATGGTCTTTCGGACCTTCATCACCCCTGCCAGGCGCTGGCTGATCTTATGACTATTATAGAAAGGAAGGGCGGCCTGAAGGGCCAACGTATGGCATTCATAGGAGACGGCAATAATGTTGCCAACTCGCTTATAGAAGCGTCTGCTCTTACCGGAGTCAATATGGTTATCGCTTGTCCTGAAAGCTTCGATCCTCAACCTGAGATCCTACAAAGGGCGCGGAGCAGCGCCGGCGGGTCAATAACCATCGTGAGAGATCCCGTGGAGGCTGTAGCTGATGCCGATATTGTTTACACGGACGTTTGGGTTAGCATGGGACAGGAAAAAGAGGCGGAAAATAGAAAAGCACACTTTGCCGGTTACCAGATAAACACGTCTTTGCTCAGCCACGCCAAAAAGGATGCTGTCGTCCTCCACTGTCTTCCGGCATATAGAGGCCGGGAGATAACCGATGAGGTTATGGATGGACCTCAGAGTGCGGTGTTTGATCAGGCCGAAAACAGATTGCATACCGAAAAAGCACTCCTTGAGTTCCTGATTGCTCCTGATCGTTATTAATAAATTAATGAAACAAAGGAGAACAGCATGAAAGTTGTAGCATTCAACGGAAGTGCACGTAAGGACGGCAATACCGCAATTCTTGTCAGGCAGGTATTTAATGAATTGGAGAAGGAAGGGATCGGGACAGAAATGGTTCAGTTCTCAGGCAAGAGGATTCAGGGGTGCATTGCCTGTTATAAATGCTGGAGCAATAAGGATAAACACTGTTCGGTCAAAGATGATATCATCAACGATTGCATTGATGCGATGGCCGGAGCTGATGGTATTATTTTGGCTTCCCCAACGTATTTTGCTGACATAACGAGCGAACTGAAGGCGCTTGTTGATCGGGCGGGAATGGTAGCAAGGGCCAATGGAGATATATTCAGGCGTAAAGCCGGGGCAGCTGTAATCGTGGCACGCAGGGCCGGCAGCATCCACGCCTTTGATACGCTCAACCATTTTTTTCTCATCAGCCAGATGATAATCCCAGGGTCAAGTTACTGGAATTTAGCTTTCGGCAGGGAGATCGGTGAGGTAGAGAAAGACGCGGAAGGCTTGCAGACGATGAAAGTGCTCGGTGAAAACATGGCATGGCTGCTTAAAAAGTTAGGGCACAGCTAAACACATGTCCTTATTTTTGGACTTCATAGCTGACTGATGTCACAACAAAGGCGTCCGTGCCATGGGGTCTGCTCACTACGACTTCTTCCCCCTCGGTCTTGCGCAATAACGCGTTGGCCATTGGAGAATCAATGCTGATAAAACCCTTTTTGAGATCGAATTCGTCCGGACCGACGATGCGATAGCGAAAAAGATTCCCATCGGAATCCTCAAGCTCGACCCAGGCTCCGAAAAATATTTTAGACTTATCATCAGGCGACCTGTCCACGACAATCAATTCGTTCAACCTCTTTGTGAGAAACCGGATACGGGAATCGATCTGCCTTAACTGCTTCTTACCGTAAATATACTCCGCATTCTCTGAACGGTCCCCCATGGCCGCGGCTTCGGCAACTGCCTGTGTGACCTGAGGGCGCTTCACCCTCCAGAGATATGAGAATTCGTCGCTTAAATGAGTTCGACCTTCAGGGGTAATATAGCGGGAGGTGTTTGCTTTGTTATGGGATGCTTGCATGTCTTATCTCCCCTTTTTATCCGCTCTGTCTTTCCGGGCGGTGTGAGTGATGCCAAAATCCTCCGGCCGGAGGTCCGGGTTTTTCTCAAGCTCCTCGACAAAGATGGTGATTGCCTTTCGCATGAAGGCCGAGAAGTGAACGCGTCCCGGTAATGCCTGGATCCTCTGTCGTGTATCTTCGCCGATTGTTGCCGTATACTTTGCCATAACTGTTTCTCCCTATCTATACAGTTATTATACCGGAACCGACGTTTCACATGGAGAAAGGTTTTAAGAACGTAAAGGTCCTCTGCGGTGGTGTAGAGGGATGGAAGCGGTCAAATATGATGATGGCAGGCAGCGGACCTCGTTGCCTGCCATCATCACCTCAAGCGAATTTATTTATACGTGTTCCTGTTTCACCAGTCGCCCCGGATTGGGCGCCGGCCACTTTTTGGTTATTAAGGTTTTTAAGCTGGGCCTCAAACGAGACATCCTCTTCCTTATGTTTTTTGTGGTTAATGTCGTTTAGTGCCTCGGCGTTCAGAGGGTCTTTAGCTGCTGCCGTTGCCTGGGTCATGCCTGGATTACCGCCAATATTGCCTCCTAAATTGCCAATACCACCAATTCCTGAGCTCATTATTATTCCTCCTTGTGGGACAGTTCGTATTGTCAAAAGTTATTAAGAAATCCGCCTAAAAATCTAATGCTTTCAGCCAATTGTTCAACTTTTACTTCCCTCCCCCCATTTGCGGTGCAAAAGAGGGGTTTCCCCCTGCAGCCGCT
>Ga0074045_10005535_pt1 | contig 11005 bp, 7 predicted proteins | sample BogForMeECP23OM2_FD_94442 | JGI IMG/M metagenome (GOLD analysis project Ga0074045, IMG submission 94442) | Bog forest soil microbial communities from Calvert Island, British Columbia, Canada - Bog Forest MetaG ECP23OM2 | ecosystem: Environmental > Terrestrial > Soil > Wetlands ... | reverse complement strand
GGCGCATCTCTTGGGCCCGCGCCGAGCTCGTCGATCCCATACTCCCCATGGCTGCTTTCCTCTGCACCCATTCTGCGCTCCCCGCCCGAAGCCCAGGGAGATGTCTTTGGTCACTCGCTTACGAGTATTGCGGCGGACCCGAGCGCCACGAATACGAGCTGTACCTGGCGGCGGAGAACATCGATCACACCGGCACCAAGGTCAAAAGTCCGCAGACCAATGGCATCGTCGAACGCTTTCACAGGACCGTGCTCAATGAGTTCTACCGGGTGGCGTTTCGGCGCAAGATCTACGCCGGTATCGAACAGCTGCAGGCCGACCTCGACGGTTGGCTGTGCGAGTACAACGAATTGCGGCCTCATCAGGGCCGCTGGTGTTACGGCAAGACGCCGCTGCAAACCTGTGTGCCGAGCATGTTCGGTAGCTGGCGAGGTGAAAGTCCTCGCACCAACCTGATGGAGGTGAAGGATAGCGAAGCGCAAGGGCTGCCGTCGCGAGACGGGTCTGAAGGAAGCGCTGCAAACGCACGCGCCAATGAACAAGAACCGGATAAGAGGCGGCGGGCGGAGGGCGAGCGGGCAGGTTACCGCGAAGCCCATATCCATCAAGTACATCCGACGTAAACTCCGGTGGCAGTGTGCGGAAAGCGATCGAACTTACCTCGGGAGGTCTGCATCGGGTCCCTTTTGGGTCTTTAGACCCAAACTGGACTGCGCGCGCCGGAAGGCGCACGAACGCGGGGCAGAAGTCAGCAGAGGGCATAGTAACCGTTCGCCGTTGAGGCTCGTCGCAAGCGAGTCGCGGTGGCGGTGAAGGCCCGAACGGAATGAGGAGCGGTGAGTAGGACGCACGACTCATGAGCGAGCAGTGGCAGAAAATCCAGTTGGAACTGGCCTTACCTGGCGTGCGCGAGGGTGAAGCCCGGACGGCGCGGGGGAGAGGGACCGAATCGCTGATGGCGGAAGGCGCAACCGAAAGCCCGGCAACCGAGCGGATGATGGAGGAGATCGGTGAAGCAGGCAATCTAAGTAAAGCCTTGCAGCGAGAGAGAGCGAACAAGGGCGCGCCCGGAGTAGACGGCATGACGGTCGACGGACTGACGGAATACCTCGGGCGTCACGAAGCGGAACTGCGCGGGCAATTGCTTGGTGGCACCTATCGACCGCAGCCAGTGAGGCGGGTCGAGATACCGAAGCCACAAGGAGGGATGCGCAAGCTGGGCATCCCCACCGTGAAAGACCGGCTGGTGCAGCAGGCGATGTTGTAGGTCATGCAGCGCAGCTTTGATACGAGCTTCTCCGAGCACAGCTACGGCTTCCGGCCGGGGCGGTCAGCGAAACAAGCGGTGGCGCGGGCGCAAGAAATAATTGCGTCTGGGCGCAGCTACGTGGTGGACCTTGACCTGGAAAAGTTCTTCGACCGGGTCAACCATGACCGGCTCATGGCGCACCTGGCGAAACGGATTGACGATAAGCGTGTGCTCGGGCTGATTCGCGCGTTCCTCAACGCGGGAGTGATGGAGAACGGGCTGGTCGAAGCCAGTTACGAAGGAACCCCACAGGGTGGTCCGCTGTCGCCGCTTCTGTCCAACGTCGTGCTCGACGAATTGGACAAGGAGTTAGAGCGGCGCGGCCATCAGCTCGTGCGTTACGCCGATGACTGCAATATCTACACGGCCAGCGAACGGGCGGGGCACCGAGTCATGGCAAGTATCAGTGCGTTTATCACGCGGCACCTGAAGCTCAAAGTCAACGTCGAGAAGAGCGCGGTGGGACGGCCGTGGGAGCGCAAGTTCCTGAGCTTCCGCATCAGCGCCGACTCGCCACCCCTACGTGAGATAGCGCCCAAGGCCGTGGCGCGGTTTAAGCACCAGGTCCGTCAAATCACCCGCCGGGCGCGGGGCGTAAGTATCGACCGAGTGGTCAAAGACTTACGACCGTATCTGCGCGGATGGAAGGAATATTTCGGCTGGTGCGAAACGCCATGGCTGCTCAGAGACCTTGATAAATGGGTCCGCCACCGGCTGCGCTGTTACCTTTGGGTTCAATGGCGCACGCCGCGGCGACGACGGGCTCGCCTCGGGGTGCTGGGCGTTAAACCCGAGCTGGCCGCGTAAATCTCGTGGTCTCGCGGTCCTTGGCGGCCCAAGCGGTTCGAAAACTCTGAACTTCGCGATTCGCAACGCCTACTTCGATGACCTCGGTCTTCCTCGACTTTATGCTCGGCCTGCTAACCCGCCGAACCGCCGTATACGGTTCCATATGTACGGTGCAGTGGGAGGGGCGGAGTCGCGAGACTCCCCCCTATCCCGATTTGTCGACAGCGTGCCCTTGGCGAAGGAGAAGATGCTCGGCCCGACTATCGCACCCGCGGTGGCGGCGAATTTGGGATCATGAATGGCTGCGTAGCGCGGCAGTCGTCCAGGCGACTGCCTAGCCGCAGCGACGGCCGCGGTCAAGGGCGGCGCGAGCCGGCGAGCATAGCGCGCAACCCTTGACGGCGAGCCGGAGCCCAGGCTATCGCTGCGCGCGACATCTGACGTATTACTCAAACCGGACACCGGGGACCACCAGCGACTGTCAGAGGAAGTCTTAATTTATACACGAAAGGGAAGTGCACTACGCCGAGGAAGGCCAGCACTTCGAGACCCGCTGCTTCCTGACGATCACCTATCGGCCGCCAACGGCGATGCAGACAAGGATCGCCGGGATTGGTCAACACGCAGAACCTCGCCGATATCCTGCCGCTGACCAGTATCTGGCCGGGACTTGCCACCAATCCGTGCCCCTACTATTCCCCGGAGACGCCGGCGCTCTGCTACGGCGCGACCAGTGGCAGCACGCCATTCCGCTTCAACCTCCACATCAGCGATACCGGGCACACCGCCATCTTTGGCCCCACCGGCGGCGGCAAGAGCGTCGCCCTCGGCACCATCACCGCGAACTTCCGCGCGGTGCCCGAGGGGCAGATCTTCTTCTTCGACAAGGGCTACTCGGCGTTCGTGCTGACGAAAGCCTTGGGTAGGCAGCATCTCGATCTCGGCGAGGAGGAGGTGCCGCTGCAGCCGCTCGCCCGCATCGACGACGAAACCGACCGCATGAAGCTCCAGACCCGGCTCGAAGACGGGCTCGAACTGCATGAAGTCCACCTCATCCCGACCCAGCGCAAGGCGCTCTGGCGCGCGCTGACCCTCGTCGCTGAGGCGCCGCCCGAGCAACGCACCATCAGCAACCTCGTCACCAAGGTGCAGGACCACGCGCTGCGCGACGGTCTTGGGGCGTTCTCGCTCGCGGGGCCGCTCGGCCGTTTCCTCGACGCTGATCACGACGTGCTGCTCGCAGGTAGCTTCGTCACCTTCGAGCTCGAAACTCTGATAGCGATGGGGCCGAAAGTCATCGTCCCGGTCATCACCTACCAATTCCACCGGATCGATCAGCGGCTCGACGGGCGGCCGACCCTCATCATCCTCGACGAGGCCTGTATCATGCTCGCCCAGAGCCTCTTCGGCGCCAAGATCGAGGAGTGGCTGCGTACCCTGCGCAAAAAGAATGCGGCGGTCGTACTCGCGACGCAGAGCCTCAGCGAGATCGCCAACTCGCCGCATCGCGACGTCATTCTGGAATCCTGTCGGACCCGGCTCTATCTGCCCAATCCCGAGGCGACGAATGCCGCGAGTCGCGAACTTTATCACCGCTTCGGTCTCAGCGACCGGCAGATCGAGATCATCGGCCGAGGCCACCCCCAAGCGGCACTACTATTACGTCTCACCTCTCGGCCGCCGGCTCTTCCAGTTCGCCCTCGGTCCGGCGGCATTGGCCTTTATCGCTGCCGGTGCCAAGGACGACCTGTTGCTCGCACGCCAGCTGATCAAACTGCACGGTGACCGCTGGACCGTCACGTGGCTCCGTCACCGTGAACTTGACGACTGGGCGGACTACCTCGACCGCCTCCATCAGCGGATGGAGACGCCCGCGGCGACGCTCTTCGGCGACCACCGCAATTTATCGCTCAACGTTAATGGAAGGGGGATACTGCATTGAACTCAGCACGATTTACTCGTTTGGTCGCGACTGGGCTGCTGGTGCTTACTGGTCTCCTCGTCACTCCGCTAAGGGCGCACGCCGTCCTGGGAGTCGGCGACACCGTCTTTGACCCGACGATGTACGCGACCCAGCTCCTCCAACTGGAGCAGGCGACCGCCACGGTCACCAACCTGACCCAGCAGCTCCAGTACGCGGTACAGAACACCACCGGTGGCAGCGCGGGCATCTGGCAGTCCAACCAGACCCTGCTCACCAATCTCGGCAGCCCGATCAGCCAGCAGGAGGGTTTGTCCTACGGTCCAGGACTAAGCTCCCAGTTTCCAGCAGCCCTATCCGGGCTTCAGCACCGCGAGTACCGCTGGCGTGCAGAGTCCACAGACGACCGTCGAAACGACGCTGAACACCTTGAACGGCGCGCTCGCGTCGGCTCAGGCTCAGGCCAACAACTTCTCGACCGAGCAAGCCTCATTGCAGAGCCTTGAACTCAGGAACCAGACGGCAGTAGGCAATCTGCAGGCGGTGCAGGTCAGCAACGAAATCGCGCTCGCTCAGGTCCAGCAGGTCCAGATGCTCCGCCAGCTCGTCATGGCCATGATGAATTCACAGAACGTCACTGCCGCCAGTCAGGTGAACAGCCAGGCTCAGAGTAGTCGCGCTGCGCAGGCCATGTTCTCGGCTCCGCCACCATCAGGTATGCCGGACATTTTTCATGATGCGGCAGCCCCCACGCAACCGTAGGCGGCCTTCATTAGGAGATAGTAATGAGGCAGAAAAAGAACCCGACTATGATTGTATTTGCGATCGTGGTTGTTTGCGCGGTCATTTACGCCGCCTGGCAGCTCTATATGAAACACGAGACGCAAGAGCAGTCACGCGCGATGCTTGCCGCACCGGCACCGTCTGGCTTACCGGACATCTTTCAGGATGCTCCACCGCCCAAACAACCATAGGCCCGCCTTCTCGAAGGAGATGCCGTCATGCTCGCGTCAAACTATTGAGACCTGATTCGAGTTTTGTAACTTGCCAATGCCATATGCTACAAACGTGAGAGTGGCGTTCAAAGGAAGTGCCTATGTCAGCTAATTTTATCCTCCTACAATTCGGCAAGCGAGCGGCCGGTGGCCTTATCTACCGCGGCCTTCGTCACTGACCAACCGTACAGAGCGCTGGCGTATGCGGCATCGTCAGACGTATAGTGCCGCTGAGCGTCTTCTAATTCTACGATGTTGCTCAGGCCAGTTTCGTAGCGTTTTTCGGCGAGCTCAAGTTCGGCGCCCGAGGCCGCCAAAGCCTTCTGGGCCAGCTCGATACGCTGCAAGGAAGCCTGCCAATCCAGAAATGCGGTCTGTACCTGAAGGATGATTTGTTGTTGTAGGTCTTGGATTGCATACTGGGCAGAGCGTTGGCGAGCCTTGGCTTCCGCGATTTGATCGGTGGTCAAGAAGCTGTTGAAGATTGGCCAGGTGATCACGACGCCAATGTTAAAATTGTTCGCGGCCGGCAGCCCGGTGCCTATGGCCGAATAGCCCCCTAATGCATTAATGGTGGGATAGTTATCGCTTTTGTACTGGACGATTTGAGCTCCTAGAGCCTTTGCCTGGTCCTCGAGTTCGTTCATATCCGGGCGCAGCCGCAACGCAGTGGCGATCAGAGGCTGCACCGTCTCTGTCACAGGCGAATAAGTAAGAATGTCGGCAAGATGGTACTCGGGCGCGCGGTCACTCAAGCCCAGGGCGTTGTTAAGCGCGACTTTGGCATCCCCGTAAGTGTTATGGGCGTCGACCAGATATAGTTGGGCGCGTTCGACTTCAGCCTGAGTAACGTAGACATCCAGTTGAGGGCGAAGTCCGGCGGTGGCCTTTACCTGCGCCTCGTGAAGATGATACTGGCGTTGCTCCAGCGCTTTTTCGTAGACTCTGATCAATTGCTTGGCCTGGAGCACTCCGAAATAGCGCTGCGAGACCTCAAAGATCAGATCGAGCTTTGCGAGCTGCTCGGCTGCTGAAACTGAGGCGGCTTCATACCCACGCTGAGACACAAACCCGCGGCGCCGACCAAAGTCAAAGAGAAACTGCGACACCGCGAGCCCTCCCATATAGTTGTTGTTGATATCCGAACTCTGAGTGAAGTCGTCGGACGGCAGATCGTGGTTCCGTCCTGTCATTCGAGGAAAGGCCCCCTCGGGATCGTAATAGTTGGCGTTACCGATGCCGTTAAATGTACTGCCGAGATCCTCGCCGACCACTAGCGCCTGGGGGCCAAGGTATGAGCGGGCCTCGCCGACCCGAGCGGCCGCGGCGTTGACGTTCTCCGCTGTTTCCCTGATCCGCGGATGATACTGAAGCGCGACGGAAATCGCCCGCTCAAGCGTCAGCTCGGCTCCCGCCGCGATAGGTGTCGAAGGCACCGTGGTGGCTTCTGGAACCTGCTGGACGGCCGTAGGTCCGGGTAAAGTCGCTGAGCCCTGAGAACCCACAGATGACTGCGGCGCCGTCGTCGTGGACATCTCGCTGGTCTGATCCCAGGATGTGGTGCCGGCCTCAACCGCCTTGGGGGACCCGTCCGTAAAGAACAAAATGCAAACCGAGAGCAGGAGAGTACCCCGGTACTTCATCATAAGTCTACTCCTAGGATTATAAGTATTTGGCGTGGTTGACTTGTCGGCGCGCCCCCAGACGTGTCGGTGTCGGGTGGCAACTTTGTTTCACGAGCGGAGCTTGGATAGGCTGAATCGCACCTGTTCCCCGGGGCTAAGCGCATTGCTATACGTGGCGACAACCACCGATTCATCTGTCAGCCCCGACGTGACCTCGACGCGACTTCCGTCACTGAGGCCAGTGGATACAGGGACTTCAGCAAGGCGGCCCTGCTTGACAACCAGAACGTGGGCCGACTCTCCGTTGCCTTGGATGGCGGCGCTCGGAACACTCAAGGCGTCGCTATGGCGAATGAGGTCAAGTGTAACGTGGGCGTAACTCCGCGGGTAGATAACATGGCCCGGGTTATCGATATCGACCTCGGTCAACATTGTTCGCGTGGCGAGATCGAGTGAGGTCGCAAATCGCGCAACCGACCCCTTGAATACGCGATTCGGGAATTCATCGAACTGTAGTACCGCAGGGGTGCCTAGGCGTATCAGCGGATACGACCCCTCCGGGACATAGATATAGATTCGCAGCTTATTGATGTCCGCGAGCGTCAGGATCGGACCTCCTCCAGTGCGGTGGCCGCCGGCCCCTTCGGTCGCGCCAGAGGAAATCAATCCGGAGGTTTCGTCAACCCCAAAATCGCCGCCGCCGGCGCGGATCAAAGCGCCTGGGTCGGCAAACCTTCCGGTGATCACGCCGTCAAATGGTGCGACGATTTTTGTATACGCGACCATAGTCCGCAGGGTCTGCATGGCAGCCTGTGTTTCCTGGTATTTGGCGTACGCCATGTCCACGTCCTGCTGTGAAATCAAGCGCGGATCAGACAGTTGAACATGCTTCAGGCGGTCATATGTAATCTTCGCGATCGCCAGACTTGCTTGCGCGCGGGCCAAGTTTGAGCGGAGCTCGGGCACCTGAATTTGCGCTAACACTTGCCCTGTCTTCACCCAGTCGCCCTTGTCAACACCGATCGATTCGAGGTAGCCAGTGACTTTCGCGTGCAAGGCAGCTTCGGAAAAACCAACAGCGTCGCCGGGCAGATCGATGCTTTGCACCATCTCGCCCCGCTGGGGACGGATCACTTCAACCGAAGGATAATCCGGGACCGGCATCGGGTCCGTTGGTCCCCCGCACGCCCACCCCAGGGTCACCGTGGCCAGAACAATCGCCGCTATGTTTAATTTTGCCACGCTCACCGTTCGACCTCGATCCTCCGGCGTGAATAGAAAAGTTCATACATACATGGAACCAATACGAGCGCTAGAATAGTAGAAGCGGCCAAACCGCCGATCGCGGCGCGTGCGAGCGGCGCCGAAGCCTCCGCAGTCAAAGCTATGGGTAGCAGTCCAACCACTGTGGCAAGTGCAGTGATAAGTATCGGCCGCATTCGAATTCGCGCCGAATTCACCACTGCCTTGCGCAGATCGTCGCCCTGACGCAATCGTTCATTGGCGAAGTCGACCAGGAGAATCGCGTTCGACACCGCGATTCCCACCATATAGATGATGCCCATAAAGGATTCGATGTTAAGCGTCGTGCCCGTCGCCCAGAGCATCCAGATAACGCCGATAAGGCCCATAGGCACGGCAAACATTACAATCAATGGATCAAGAAAGGAGCGAAACTGCGCCACCATCACAAGGTAGACGAGGATGACGGCGATGAACAAGCCGAAGTCCATGCTTGCGAAGGAGGAACGCATCGCGGCTATCGAGCCTCGATAGCTGATCACAACACCCTTCGGAAGCGTTAGACGGCGGAGGGTATTCTCAATGGCGGTTTGCGTACCGCCCAGATCAGCGCCGCTCGGTGACACCAGGAGGTCAACCACTCGCTGGATGTTGTAATGGTCCGCCTCGGAAGGATGGTATTCGGGAACGATCGACGCGACATCGCGCAAGAGCAGGCTCTGAGCGTGGCCGGTTGCGGTCTGATTGCTCTGCACGGGGATATTTTCGAGTGTTCCCAAAGAATTGAAGCCTTTGTCCGCCCCCGGGTACTGTACAGTCAGGAAGTAATCGTTACTGTTTGCGCGGTCAATCCAGATCGATGGCTTGATGTAGAGATTGGAATTCAGCGCGGTAATTACATTGGCGATGACGTTCTTTTGATTAATCCCTAGTCGCGCTGATCTGACCCGGTCAACGTTGATATTCAGCGTCGGATACTGAGATTCCTGCCGCACAAAAGTTTGCGAGACCTCCGGGAGGCGTTGAATTACCTTTTGCGCGTCGGCAGCAGCCTGGTAGATCGGAGCAAACTGGCGACCCGCGAACTGCACGTCAATGGGTGCCATCATGCCGAAATTGAGCACCGCATCCACGATGCTGCCTGAGGAAAAAAGGGTGCGGGTCTCAGGAAGCTCAAGCGGTAGCAGTTGCCGCAGTTTGGCTTCGTAGAAGTTGGTCGGTTGCTTGTGATCTTTCTTAAGCGCAACCTGGATGAATCCCGAGTCCTCCGCCGCGTTGGGAGAATAAATTGCCGAAATACTGGGTGCGAGACCAATGTTGGATACTATCATGTCGAGATCGCGCGGTGGAATCGTACGGTTGATGAGCGCCTCGATACTGTGTGCGAGCTGCGTCGTCTGCTCAATGCGCGTACCGGCTGGAGCGCGAAAGTTGATCGTGAAGGCGCCGGCATCGGTTTGGGGGAAGAGTTCGGTCCCCAACAACGGGTATAGAGTCATGGAGACAACGAACAGCAGGCTCACGCTGGCGATGACCGGCAATTTGTGGTTGAGGGCGACGCCGAGCCATTTTTCGTAGTGATGGGAGAATTTGTCGTAACCGCGACGAAACCCGGCGAAAAGGCCAGCCCCGGCTTCTATGGACCGGGCTTCCGCGGCAGTGAGGAAACGCGCGCAATAAATCGGAATCACCGTCATGGCGATCAGGTACGAGGCGCCGATGGACAAAACGACGGCCAGCGCCAGAGCGCTGAAAAGATACTTTGCGACTCCGAACAGAAACATAACCGGAAAGAACACGATGCAGGTAGTCAGGGTAATTGCCAAAACCGACGGGGCTACCTCGTCGGCACCTTGGCGAACCGCCATCGCAGGCTCTTCGCCCTCAGCCAAGTGGCGGTTGATGTTTTCTAGGACGATGACTGAATTGTCGACCAGGCGGCCAATCGCGAGGGCAAAGCCGCCAAGGGTCATGATATTGATGGTCGAGCCGTTCAGGTAAAGGCCAAATGCCCCCGCCAGGATCGAGAGCGGAATCGAGAGAAAAATCGCAAACGTCGAGCGAAAACTGCCCAGGAATACCAAAATCATCAGCGAGGCCAGCACCGAGCCTGACACCGCTTCATGCTCCAGACTCTTGATTGCCGCCATAATATAGCTGGACTGGTCGAAGATGGTTTTTATCTTCATTCCGGGCGGCAGCCCGAAGACCTTGGGTAGCAGGTTCCTGACCCCATCGACTACCGAGATGGTGTTGGCCCCCACTTGACGCAACACGGGGATGTAAACCGACGGCTGGCCGTTGATTAGAACCTTGTTGTACTGAATCTGCGACGAGAGCTCGACCTTGCCGACGTCGTTCATGAGGACTGGTGCCTGACCGCGGCCAATTTTGACTGGAACCTTATTAATGTCGTCGGCGTTCTCGATCATGCTGTTGGAATAGATGTAGTAATCCTTGGCGCCAAGCTTTACGTCGCCCGCCGGCAAGATCAGATTGGATTGGTCGAGAGCCTGGACGACGTCCATCAGCGATAGTCCCCGCGCCTGCAGCGCCTGCGGGTTGACGTAAGCCATGACCTGGCGGAATTTGCCCCCGAACGGGATCGGCACCGAGGCCCCGGGCACCGTCGCGAGTTGATTGCGGATGTTGTAGCGGGCCTGATCTTCGAGTTGGGTCTCGCCATAGCCCTTGCCCTCGACCGTCACCAACACTACCGGCAGCGACGACGCGTCGTATTGCAGCACCAGCGGGGGCAGCGTTCCCGGCGGCATGATCCCCAGATCCGCCATCGCCAGCGTCCCCATCTGTGCGGCCGCCGCTTCGATGTCGGTCCCCGGCTGAAAGAACACCTTGATGATGCTCACCCCGGAGAGCGAACGCGACTCAACATGTTCGATGTTACTGCCGAGCGTGAAGAAACGCTCGTAGCGGAAGGTGATGTTGTCCTCCATGTCCAACGGCGGCATCCCCTGGTAGAAGGTCGCCACCACCACCGCCGGAATCTTGATGTTCGGGAAAACGTCAACCGCCATTCGTATGAACGCGGTCACCCCCAAAATCACGATTACCAACGCGCCAACAATTATCGTGTATGGATTGCGCAGCGAAAAACTCGGCATTC
>Ga0074045_10005533_pt1 | contig 11007 bp, 3 predicted proteins | sample BogForMeECP23OM2_FD_94442 | JGI IMG/M metagenome (GOLD analysis project Ga0074045, IMG submission 94442) | Bog forest soil microbial communities from Calvert Island, British Columbia, Canada - Bog Forest MetaG ECP23OM2 | ecosystem: Environmental > Terrestrial > Soil > Wetlands ... | reverse complement strand
GATCCACATGCGACATGCCCAATAAGTGATCGCGACGCATACCGCCCACAGCCACTGTGGGTTGCGGTAAAGCACGGTAACTTCGGGGCTGTTCAGATAAAGTGCCATTACGAGTGAGGCCACCATCGCACTGCCAACGCCAATCGCCAGAAGTTGCGGGATATCCTCGGCAACATAATCTCGCCGACTGTTTGGTTGAGCTTTTTCGGCGCTGATTCGGCTTAACTCAGAGTAGCGCTTGATCAAAGCCAGACTGATAAACAGAAACATGCTGAAGGCGCCCAACCAGAATGAGATTTTGACCTGACCGGCATAACCGCCGGCTATGATCCGCAGGGTGTAAAGCCCCGCTAATGCCATCGCATCGAGCAGTACCACGCGCTTCAGGTACGTCGAATAGAAGATGGTCGACAAATAGTACCCTGCAGTCACCATCAGAACCGACCAACTGACCGCCGCGGCTAGCAACCCGGCCGCAATCGCCAGAATCCAAATCAGGTGGATACCCGCAACCAACGGTAAAGAGCCTGAAGCTAAGGGGCGATAACGCTTTCGCGGATGAAGTCGATCACTCTTCAAGTCCAGAAGGTCGTTAAGTAGATACCCCGAGCTCGCCGCGAAGCAGAAACTCGTCATCGTCAGCAGGACGGGAATTATTCTCCAGGGCTGTAGTTGATGAGCCAGAACTATCGGAAGCACAACCAGGACGTTCTTAAGCCACTGCTTTGGACGCAACGCCCGAACGAGCGCGCGGACGCGAACAAGATTCGACTCCTCCGGCGTTGCCAGCGACGCAACCTCGACATCGGAGCCGACCGCCATTCTTGCTCGCAACATCCAAAACTGTCCGGCACGAAATTTGTTCCGAGCTGCCCTAAACACCCTCAGATCGCTGATACTGTTGCCGATATAATCGAACCCGCCGTGACCGAAGCGCTCGACCAACACCTCGCGCTTCCGGTTCCCCTTCAGATTAGTCCGACCGTCGCTCGCCAACACTTCGTCGAACAAACCAACGAACTTCGCCACTTTTTCAGCGATAAGCCGATCGGCTGCCGTTACCAGGACGATTCGCGATCCGGCGTTCCTTTGTTCTCGCAAGTAAGCCAGCACATGCTTATCGTAAGGAAGCGTACTAGTGTCTAGCACGATTTTTTCTGCAACACGTCGCTTAAAGCGCGCACGACCTTCGCAGAGCCAAATCGGTAGCGCGAGAAGAGTTAACGGATTCTGACCGATCAGACCAAGCGCATTCTCAAGCAACATATCGGTCTTGACCAAGCAACCATCCAAGTCGACACAAATGATTGCCCCCTTCGAGCTGGGTCGAGGGCTCTCTTGGACGAATGCAGGCATGTGATACCTTAGCCTATGGACAGCTTAATTGCAAAATACTCGACGTTAAAGCGCTGAAACATACCGCAGTCGGCTACTTCTTAACTACCACGCAATACATAGCGGTCGAGACGTCATCGGGATTGCCTAACGATCAGATTCCTGCTGGACCGAATCCACAAGGCCGCTGATTATCCGACTCGTCTCTCAGCGTTGATCGTGATTCCAAAATCACCGGCCGAGAGAGCCGGCCCTACCTCGTCGAAACAGCTGCGCAGCTTCTGTGCAACTAGAGTTCGATCGATCTCTGATTTGAAAATCTCAAGATGATCGTTGGTGCTGAGCTGGCACACTTCAATTTTGCCGCGAACCGCGTCGCCCCATCCCAGCCGCGCGTCGAGATAGCGTCCACCGAGCTCGCGGTGACGTTTGAAGAGGAGAAATCTGCCGGTATACGGCTTCGGTCGATACTTCCGGGCAGCGGTGATACGCGCTGTTGTGAGTCCGAATTGAGCTGAGGACCCGACTTGTTCAGTCGGATTTTGGCTTTCGCCTCCGAGCGGGAGACTTTCGGAGGCGCCTGATCTTCCGGCAACCAGGCTGGTAAGTTTCGCCGCCATCCATCCGGGAAGTTCGCTCCAGCGCATCTGTTTCAGGGCCGCCGTTTGATAAGCCAGGCTCCTCCGCAGAGCCGAATACTCGCGCATAAAGTACGGATTCACCGTATCGAAAAGTGTGAGCAACCCCACCTGATCCCCGCGGTCCTGAAGCTGCTGGGCGACCTCGTACGCGACGATCCCCGAGGCGCTACAGCCGCCGACCATATATGGCCCCTGCGGCTGACATTCAAGAATCGTCTGCACGTGCACAGCGGCCTCAGCGGCGATGCTGTAGCTGGGTGATTCCTGCAGCTCTCGATCAGCAAGACTCAGCACGGGCTGATCGGCGCCCAGCAGCTTCACCACGTCTATAAAATAGGGAAAGGAATCTACGATGAAGAATGGTGGTCGTCCTTCAGCTGTCTGCAGCGCTACCCATCGGGCGTTATCGGGCACGATAGCCAAGGATTTCGCTCCTTGGCGCAGAACCACGCGGAGCGCCTTTTGCTCTCCTCCCAATTCGATCTGCGTTTCCTCTTGGAGAACTCTCGCCATCCCCTCGATGGTTGGATTCTGGAAAAAACTCGGGACGGACAATTTGTGATTGAGCGATCTACGGACTTCGCTGATCAGGCGCATCGCCAGTAACGAATGACCGCCCAAAGCAAAGAAATTGTCACGGACCCCGACTTGCTTTAGCCCGAAAACCTTCTTCCAAATATCGGCGAGGGTTTCCTCTAACGGCGTGTGCGGGGCAACGTAACCAGCGACAGAACTCCCCCGGCCTAATTCCCGCGCCGGTAACGCCTTGCGATCGATCTTGCCGTTGGAAGTCATCGGGAGTTTTCCCAGGGCCACAAAGGCCGTGGGCACCATGTATTCCGGCAGTTGCTCCTTCAAAAACGACCGCAACTGTTCAGAGCTAACCGCAGCTTGCGGGTCGAGTGGGACGAGATAAGCGACGAGCTGCCGGTCGCCCCGCTCGTCCGTCCACGCTACGACGACGCACTCGCCCACACCCGCATGCTTTCTCAACCGAGCTTCGATTTCGCCCAGCTCGATGCGGAAACCGCGCAGCTTGACCTGGTTATCAAGTCGCCCCAGGAACTCGAGGCTGCCGTCGGCGCAGCGCCTCATCAGGTCGCCGGTCTTGTACAGCCGCGCGGATCGATCGCCGTCGAGCGCATTGGGAATGAATTTCTCCGCCGTCAGCTCGGGCCGATTAAGGTATCCGCGTGCGAGGCCGACGCCGCCTATGTGCAGTTCGCCGGGGACGCCGATCGGCGCAAGTTGCCCGGCTGCGTCAAGAACGTGGAACTGGGTGTTCTCGATCGGCCCCCCGATAGGCACGGGCCCGTCGCCCGGCTCGACCTTCACGGCCGACGACCAGATGGTGGTCTCGGTTGGCCCATACATGTTCCACAGCGACGTGCTGCGCTTAAGGATTTGCTCAGCCAGCTCGCGCGGGAGCGCCTCGCCGCCGCACAGGACCTTCATCGCCGGCTTGCCATTCCACCCGGCCTCCATCAGCAACCGGAAGGTGATTGGTGTCGCCTGGATGACGGTCGCGCCAGAGTCGAGCAATCGCTCGAGCAAAAGCGTGCCGTCCGAGGCGACGTCGCGACTCACCATCACCAGCTGTGCCCCGACGCAGAGCGGCAGAAACAATTCCAACGCGGCGATGTCGAATGAGAAAGTCGTCACGGCGGCAAGAATATCGCTCGATGCAAGCCCCGGCTTCTTCCTCATCGAGCTCAGCAGATTAACCACCGCGCGATGGGGGATCTCGACCCCTTTGGGTTGTCCCGTGGAACCTGAAGTATAGATCACATACGCGAGGTCATCGGCGCTGACCGCCGCCGGCGGCACCGCGAGGCCTTTGCTCTCGGCAATGATCGCGCCCCAGTCACGATCAAGACACACGACCTCGGGGGCCGAAACCGGCAGATTCCGAGTGAGTTTCTCTTGCGTGAGAAGAAGCGGGACCTTAGCATCGTCGAGCACGAACGACACGTGCTCCGGTGGATAAGCGGGATCAATCGGCACGTACGCGCCACCCGACTTCATAACGCCGAGCAGCGCGATTATCATGTCGAGCGATCGTTCGACCATGACTCCCACCAGAACGCCTGCTTTAACTCCGCGCCGGCGCAGGTGGGCCGCAAGAAGATCGGCTCGGCGGTTCAGCTCCGCGTAAGTCAGGCGGTTGCCTTCGCAGACCACTGCGACCCGATCTGGAGTCCGGGCCGTCTGCTCCTCGATCAAGTGATGGACGCATCGAGTCGCAGGGAAATCGGCCCTTGTATTGTTCCATTCGACGATCAAACGCTCCCGCTCCTGCTCCGAGAGCAGTGGCAGCGCCGAAATCGGCCGCGCGGAATCCTCGGCCATCCCCGCGAGCAGCGCGACGTACTGGTCCAGCCAGCGCTGAATCGTCGCCTTGTCGAACAGGTCGGTGCTATATTCCGCTTCCACCCAGATCTCGGACCCGAAGTCGGTCAGAAAAATCGTCAAATCGAACTTCGAGGTTCCGGTTTGGGCCAGGAGCGTCTCCACCTCGAGCCCATCCATACCGATGACCGAAAGTTGCTCAGAGCTGTCGCGCCAGATGAGCATCACCTGGAACAGCGGGGTATGGCTCAGGCTGCGTTCTGGCTGGAGCGCCTTTACGACTTGGTCGAAGGGAACTTCGCGATGGTTGTAAAGGGCCAGCAAGGCTCTCTGGACGCGTGCAAACAATTCACGAAACGTCATGTCCCCGGAGAGTTGCGTGCGCAGAACGTGCGTGTGGAGTAGAAAGCCGAAAACTGCTTGCAATTCCGCCTGATCGCGATCGCTTAGAGGAACCCCCAGCGGAATATCTTCGTTGCCCGTATAGCGGTAAAGCAGAGCGTTAAGAGCGGCCGTAAAAGCGATAAAGACACTAGTCTTTTCCCGTCGGCTGTAGTCACGGATGGCTTCAGTCAAGGTCGGGCTGAGCCGCAGGCGATGCCGGGCGCCGCGATAAGATAGAACCTTCGGCCGGGGTCGATCGGAGGGCAAACCCAGCAAGTCGGGCGCGCCGCGCAGATTCTCCCGCCAGAACGCCAAATCCTCAGCGAAATCCCCGTCGTCTGCTCGTTGTTGCTGCCAGACCGCATAGTCTCCGTACTGAATCGGTAAGCGCCCTGCGGGAGGCTGTTCACCATGAGATAGTACGCGATAATTTGATGATAATTCGCGCCAAAAAACTCCCAACGATCCTTGGTCGCAAATCAGGTGGTGCATCATCAAGATGAAAACATGCTCGCTCGGACCAAGTCGTACTAATGTCGCCCGGATTCCCGGCTCCGTCTCAAGGTGATATGGAGACCGCGGCTCGTCGATCAGCAAACGCTCCACTTCCGCCTCGCGCTGCGCGGGCGTCAGACCGCTCAGGTCGATGCGCTTCATGCGCAACGACCAGCTCTCGTGGACGATCGCGATATGGCGCTCGGCTGCCATCTGAATGGTGGTTCGCAGCACTTCGTGGCGCTCGACGATGAGGTTGATCGCCCGCTCAATCAAATCAGCGTCGAGTTCTCCCACCAACCGCAAGGCCTCGAACTCATTGTAGAGTGGTATCCCCGGCAGCATCTCCTCGAAGAACCAAATCCGTTGTTGCCCCGGGCTGAGTGGGTAGGGCAAATTTCTGCCGCGCGGCACGATCGGACCCGGTTCGGGAGGCCCATCGAGGCGTTGCGGCGCGGCCCGCTCGCAGGTGAGCTGGCGTTCGCGAGATACATCAGCGCCGTTGCGGCCGACCGCGGCCACGCGCTGATGGACCAGCGCAACCTGTTGCGCCACTGTGGGATTTTCGAAGAAGTCTGACAGCGAAAGCACGACCGGCAGCTTGGCGCGCATTCGTGACAGACACTGCAGGGCCATTAGCGAATGGCCGCCGAGCGCGAAGAAGTTGCTGTCAGGATTGACACGTGGCTGCTGGAGAACGGCTGCCCAGCTTTGGCTGATTGTTTGCTCGATGGTCGATGCCGCCGCGGGCACTATGGCGTCAGCGACACCGTTACGTTGTGCCGCTCCCGATGGCGTTGGCTGCCCGGTCGCGTCCAACAATCGCAACCGTTGGACCTTGCCGGATGGACCCTTCGGAAGATCTTTCACGAAACGTATTCGCGTGGGCGTCTTAAAGGGGCCGAGGCGGCTCTCGCAGAAGGCAAGCATCTCCTTTTCGTCGCCCTGCATTCCCGACCGCAGCACAGCAAAGGCGACCAAATCCTCGCCCAAGTAATGGTCGGGAACTCCCACCACTGCCGCTTCCAAAACCGCCGGATGGGATTCGAGCACCTCGTCGATCTGACGAGGCGCGATATTCATTCCACCCTTTATGATCAGTTCCTTGGATCGCCCGACAATGAAGAAATAGCCATCAGGGTCGCGGTACGCCAGGTCACCTGTGTGCAGCCAACCCTTCGCGTCGAGCACCGCAGCCGACTGCTCGGGATCTTTGTAATATCCCTGCATCACTGCCGGGCCCCGAATCAGGACTTCCCCTGGCACCCCGGTGGCCACGTCGGCGCCCTCGGCGTCGATGATCCTAGTCTCGAAACCCCAAGCAAGACCCGGCGTTCCGATTTTGTTCTCGCCCGGCGGCTGCGGATTAGAGAAAATGTTGCCGGCTTCGCTCGAGCCCATCGCCTGAATCAGCAGCAACCTAAATTTGTCGAGAAACTCGCGCTGTAATGAAGGAGACAACGGCGCCGAAGAGGAACGCAGAAAACGGATACGCTTGAAGGCAGCGTCACGGCGACCAGCTTGCGGATCCTTCCAATCCAGCAGCTGCGAGATGATCGTCGGTACCACGGCCGACCACGTACAGCGATATTCGTCCAGCCAGTCCCAAAACTGGCTCACATTGAAATGATGCGGCACGACCACCGAACCGCCGCTGAACAGCGTCGGCATCAGAGTCACGCACTCCGCATTGATGTGATACAGCGGAAGCACCAGCAGAGAGCGATCGTTGGACGAGAGCTGGTGGGATCTCATCGAGTTGCGGCCGTGCGCAAGGATCGTTCGGTGGGAATGTATCGCTGCCTTCGGTTGGCCGACGCTGCCCGAGGTGTACATCAGCAGCGCTATGTCGTTTTCCGCAGGCGTAGCCAGTGGTTTCTCCCCAATCGGTGTCCCGCCCTCGCTGGCGAAGCTGTCCACATCGGCGGGAATCACCCGCACCGTTCGGGTGACCCCCAGCAGCGCGTCCTGAGCGAGGACGGCGTATTGGTCCTCGACGAAGACCGCCTTGGCGTCACAGTGATCCAGGGTGTACGTAAGTTGCTCGGCGCCGGCGCGCAAATTCAGCGGCACTACCACCAGGCCCCCGTACATGGTCCCCAGAAACAACTGTACGGTGAACAGCCCGTTTTCCAGTAAGAAGGCGACCTTGTCGCCACGCTCCAGTCCGGCTTGCAGCAGACGCGCGGAAATTGCCCTCGCTTGTTGTTGCAACCCCGCGAAGGTAAGAATCCGTCCCGTCTCGGGGCTAATGAGAAAGGTGGCTTCGCCTTGCGTCGAGGCCATCTGGTCGATCAGTTCGCGGATAGTACCGATCTCGCACTTTTCTGTCACGAAAGTGTCCATTGATAACTCTCCTTCGACCAACTTCCCAAGAGCCACCGGCATTTTCGCTCTATCCGACTGCGAGTGACCGCCGCCAACAGACTGAATCAATGGACCAGTTCTGATCGCAAACGAGGACGCTTCCGCCGCAGTCTACAATTCCGCATGGTCAGTGGTGTTCAATTCTAAGCAGGGCGGCTCCGATCTAGACTTATGAGCTGATCGAGCTAATCTGGAGCAGTACGCTTCGTTCAGCTTGGCTAGACTATGCTTACCTGTCTAATTGTTGGTGACATACCCAGCCGATAGTTTTGCACATTTTGTCGGCGTGAGGCCCTTGAAAGGTGAATTGTCAGCTCGGCACGGTGGTCAGCGAAAACGTCGGGGCCACGGGGTGCTTCTTCGATTGCCCATCTTTGGCACCGGAAAGTCATTGCTAACATGAATTGACCATTGATGCTAGGCTAGCCTCCTAAGATAATGTAAAAGATGAGGATACGTTAATCTATCGCGCATCAAGCCGAACTTCATGGGACTCTCTCTATGCCATCGACCTGCGCGCGAAGCCGAGGAGTCAAGCTTCATGCTGTCGAATTTCCTTACCGGCCGGTGCTCATCGACTCTCTTGGCCGCAGAAGCGTCTGCTGGGCAAGGCAATTTCTCTCCGCATGCAACCGATGTTTCAAACGCAGCGTCGGCCTGCAAGCGTGATCAATCGTTCGACCGTGCCAATGTTCGAATCGATATATTTTAGGCTAATCGTTGATTTCTGGTATTTAATTGCCCAATAAACACACCGGACTACAAGAGTTGCAACACCGATAATCTGTTGCATCTTGGCACACGACAAGATTATCGACTGTGCGCACCGCACCAGTCGCTTATTTAATCGGAAGTGCTCCGGCAGTAGCCAATCCACTGCGCACGTCTTACCTACGCTGCTCTCCATTAGGAACTGATCGACAGCAATAGTCTTAGATTCGTTTTTGATTCGCCGGCCAACCCGAACCTGACTCATCCACACGATCTTGCGGTATGGCTTTTGCCTATTTCAGGGCGCGAAGCCATCGGCTCAGCTCGTCGGTATGCGCGGAACCTGCAGTTTCACGTAACCGAATCGATCTTGAGTCGTATGACCGCATTCGAGGGGGGGCGCTGTTCACCGTTCGTCGAGGGGGCGATCGCTGTGGCGCTGCGTATTAATTTAGGGGGGTCTTCATTTGAGTCGTCACCGAACGAAACTTGGCGCTACCTTGGCGCAATCACTGACCGCAGGATTAACTCTAGCTTTGATTGCTCTGGTACTGGTCGCGAGCTCACCGAACGCAAGCGCCCAAGCTACCCCGACACCGCTTCCGCCCGGGCCGGTCTCGCTGACGGTATCGCCCAAGACCCTCTCTTTCGGCACGGTCACATACGCGGTGCCCGGGTCGAACAACAGAACGCTGTATTTGACCATAACCAACCCGAAGAAGAATAAGAAGGCCACGATCGTCGCCTCGGTCGTCGGTACCGAGGGCTTCAGCGCCTCCTCGTCCTGCAACAATGCCACGATCCCGGCGGGTGGTAAGCTGAAGTGCGCGATCACCTACACACCGACCGGACTTGGCGCCGTGAGTGGCACGCTGGTCGTCACGGATAACGCCGCCAACAGCCCGCAGACGGTCACGGTGAGCGGTACCGGACGTCGACGCAAAAAGATCCCGCCACCAACACCAACCGCGACTGCAACAGCAACGGCGACCGCCACGCCGACACCAACCCCGACCGCGACGGCCACCGCAACGGCGACCGCCACGCGGACACCAACCCCGACCGCGACGGCTACAGCGACACCTTCGTCAATGCCGACTCCTGTGCGTACGGCTGCCTGTTCTGGTTCCGGGACAACTATTTCTTGTTCATCGATTACTCCGAATGCCGGAGACGCGCTTGCTATCGTGGCCGGATGTACTGGATGGAATGAGCCAATCGTCAGCGTTACTGACTCACAAGGTAATACCTGGTCACTCGCTAAAGAACAGACAACTGGCTCTGGTAGTGCCGACAACGCTATCTATTATACTAATAGTGTAGCAGGTTCGGCAGATACAGTCACAATTCAATGCACAAATAACTATGGTGGAGGTGCCGTAGGGAATATAACAGAGTGGAACGGCGCTTTAACTCTAAATACAACCAATTCTCTTAGAGATCCCGGCATTGTCTCGACTGCGGTGAGCTCAAACAGTACCGGACCGGTCAGTGATGGTCACGAAGTGGTTATCGGCAGTGAGACTGACGATGATGCAACAAACCAGTCCGTTTCGCCAAGTAGTGGATTTACTGCGCTTAATCAACCAACTAATTCCGGCTCCGGCGAACTTAACGCCGCTTACCTTATAGATCCTACTACTGCGGCACAGACACTCAATTATACGCTAACGACAGCTGAGCATTGGGCATCTGCGATTGCCAGTCTCGAACTAAGTCCCGTCGGTTCTACACCGAGTCCAACCGCCACTCCAAGCGGATCGGCGCCCACACCGACGCCGACCAGCGTCACTGCAACGCCAACACCGACATCAATCAGTACGACGGCCACGCCAACCCCGACGGTCAGCCAGAGCGGCACAGCTAGTCCGTCCCCCAGCGCGACCTCCACTGGAGCGGCGGCGGTTGCGGCAACCCCAGGGATTACGAACGTACAAACTGCCGGACTCAACCTCGGCGCTGAGGTGTACTATGGACCAGCCTGGTTCAGAAATAATGTGCTCGAAAATCCCGGGTTTGAGCCGGTTACGAGCGGCCGGGTTATCGATGCTCTGCTTCCGACTTCGACGACCTTTTGCGATGTCGTCAATTATTATAATTTCCCCGCTAACTTCTATGCCGGCGCGACATTTGAAGACGTCTATTCCTCCGTTTCGAGTAACGTTGGCAAGACCGGGACGATAACCGCGTACGATCCAACCGGCGCTGGTTGCAGTAACGGCAACCCCAAGTGGACCTACAGCGCGAGCTTTACGATCCAGACGGACGATCAGATCGTCGTGCACGCCTCGGGCAATCTGCCGTCACCGGCCGCGGGCTGCACATACTCGCCCAGTTGCGGCCCCGCTGCGATGTGGTGGTTTCCCAACGATGCCCAGTGGACAACCTCCACCGATCAGGAACCTGACGGAGACGGCGTGCAAAGCCTGCAGTTGAATCTGGATGGGAACGCGCATACTTTTAACTTCTACTTTGATGCGCTTGGCGGCCCACAGAATTACGTTCTGATCAACGGCAACTGGACCTTCAGTATCTGGAGTAAAGCAGTCGGCGCGACCTCGCCTTCTTGTACGGTTACTCTCGCGCGCGAAGGCGTCCAGACCTTCTTTACCAATACCTGGACACCGGGAACCTCCTGGACGCAGCACGTTGTGAATTTTACCGGCACCGATTCCACAACCCCGGTGGGCACGAATGATTTATATATACAGTGTTCAGGGTCAGG
>Ga0074045_10005532_pt1 | contig 11008 bp, 9 predicted proteins | sample BogForMeECP23OM2_FD_94442 | JGI IMG/M metagenome (GOLD analysis project Ga0074045, IMG submission 94442) | Bog forest soil microbial communities from Calvert Island, British Columbia, Canada - Bog Forest MetaG ECP23OM2 | ecosystem: Environmental > Terrestrial > Soil > Wetlands ... | reverse complement strand
TCCAGGATTTGCAATACAAGAATCTGCGGTGCGCGGAGACGGAAAAATACGCGCACGTGACGTATTTCTTCAATGGCGGGGTGGAAAAACCGTTCAATGGGGAGGAGCGCATCCTGGTTCCTTCGCCCAAGGTCGCGACCTACGACCTGAAACCGGAAATGTCCGCGGAAGGTATCACCAATACCGTGGTGAACGCGATCGAGAAAGGCGAATTTGACGCCATTATCATGAATTATGCCAATGCGGATATGGTCGGGCATTCCGGCAAGCTGGAAGCCGCGATCAAAGCCGTGGAAGCCGTGGATGCCGGGCTCGCGCGCATCTATCAGACGCTCAAACCGCGTGGTGGTGCGTGGATTATCACCGCCGATCACGGCAACGCGGAAACCATGATCGATCCGGTTACCGGGGGGCCACACACTTACCACACGACAAATCCTGTTCCGTTCATTTACGTCGGCGAAGATGCGCATATGAACGTATCTCCCGGCGGCGCGCTGCGTGACATTGCGCCGACTCTACTGGGGATTCTGGGTGATTCCGTGCCCTCCGACATGACCGGGCGCGACCTGCGCGTGAAGCCGAAGGTCTAGCCTAGGCCACCGACGGGCGAGGAGCGCTTCACTAGGGGCGTAAAATTAAAACGCGGGATGAAGTGATTGTTTCCATTTCTGTTCGAAGCCAGGGAAGAGTTGAGATCCTTCGAGCCGATCAGAATCGGCTCTCAGGATGACAGCGTCGTGGGGTTTTTCGTGGGAAACGCGGGGTGTTTCTTTGGAGAAAGTTTACTGCGTCTATATCTTGAGCAATGTATCGAAGATGTTGTATGTGGGCGTAACGAACGATCTTGAAAAGAGAGTTTTGCAACACAAGTCCAAACTCATTCCAGGTTATACGCAGAAATACAATTTATTCAAACTCGTCTATTTTGAGTCCTTCGGGAGTATTCGAGAAGCGATTCAGCGCGAGAAGCAGATCAAGGGCTGGCTTCGCTCCAGGAAAGTCGCGTTGATCGAGTCCGCAAATCCGCAATGGAGGGACCTGGCCGAGGATCACTCCCAGAGCGGCGCAAGGTTCAAATCTGTGTCATCCTGTAGCCCCTGATTGTAGGGCCGAAGGACCTCAGCCTCCGCTCTAAGCACGAATGGATTCTTGCACGATGAACGCACAACGAAGCACACCCGAAGAAACTAAGCTGACGATTTGCGTTTGGCATGCGTTCACCGAATGGCGGCCGAAACCTTCCATGGCCAGGGCGATCCGCACGCGCTGGCCGGAAATGCGCGTTATTCACCTGCCGGATTACACGCGCCTGGCTGAGGAATTGCCCGACACCGATATTTTCATTGGCTACTCGCTCCGGCCGGAGCAACTGAAGGATGCCAAGCGGCTGAAGTGGATTCATTCCACGGCCGCGGGCGTGGCGCAATTGATGTACCCGGAGTTGCGCGATTCAGGCGTGGTGGTAACCAACCCCCGCGGCATTTTTGCCGTACCCATGGCAGAGCACGCCATCGGGCTGATGCTGGCCCTGGCCAGGAATTTCCCGGATTCCGTGCGCCAGCAAGACCGCGCTCAGTGGGGCCAGCAGACGTTATGGGACCTGCCGCAACATCTAACCGAGCTGAATGGGCAAGTGCTCCTCATTGTCGGCTTCGGCTCCATCGGCAAAGAACTGGCACGCCGCGCCAGAGCGTTCGACATGCGCGTTTGGGGCGTGCGCCGTTCCGGGAAGGGAGACTCCCCGCTGGCTGACAGGATTATGCCGGCAGAGGAATTGGCGGCTGCACTCCCGCGGGCCGATTTCGTGGTGCTAGCCGCGCCGGAAACACCGGAGACGCGGCACCTGATCGGGCCGAAAGAGATCGCGCTGATGAAGCCGGGTGCAAGGCTTATCAATGTCGCGCGCGGCTCGCTCTTGGACGAAGCGGCTCTGCTTCGGGCGCTCGAGGAAGGAAAGCTGGGTGGCGCGGCTATCGATGTGGCCGCCAGCGAACCTCTCCCGCCGGAGAGTCCGTTGTGGAAAGCGCCGAATCTGTTGATCACACCGCACACGAGCGGGACCAGCGACCGGCTGTGGGAGCGGGAGACTTCAATGCTGATGGAGCTGTTGGAGCGGTGGTTCGATGGCCGCGAATTAGTGAATCGCGTGGATTTTTCACGCGGCTATTAAGTTCAGGCGAGCGGCTCAGTCGCCGACGCCGCCCTTGGGCGCCTGGTAACCTTCGCGAGCGTAGACCACGATCTTCTGTTTCTTGCCCTTTTTGTCGGTGACGGCAAACGGGCTGCCATCCGGGGCCACCAATTCGACCTTGACCTTGCGGTATTTTCCGTCGGCAGTGTGGTTCGCCGGCGTATACGTGATGCTGTATTGGTGCCGAAGGAATTCCGTCAACGCGCGCATATCAGTCGGAATTTCACCGTCGAACTGCGGAAACCATGACATACCTCCGGTCATTTGCGCCACCGTCTTCAACTGGTTTTCTGCCTGAAGAAAGGTCATTTCCCTGGACCCGCCCAATCTTTGATGCATCTCCAGATAGTTCTCAAGGGGTTTGGCCACGCCCACGGCAAAAATGGTGACGTCGGTCTGACGGAGCTGCTTGAGGGTCTGATCCAGAGTGTGTTTGGAAAAGGTATCTCTGCCGCTCGCCAAGACCAGCACGGACTTCTTCCCCTTCACATCTTTCAGCCGGTCCACGGTGTCGAGCAGGGCATCGAACAAATTTGATTCGCTGAAGCCTGGGAACATGAGGTGGTAGATACCGTTGCGAACTTCGTCTTTGTTTTGCGTGAAGTCCACCTCCAGGCGATGGTTCATATCAAAGGTTACCAGTGCGACCCAATCCTGCGGTTTGAGATTCGGGAAGAGCGCATCCGCCCAATACTTCGCCTGATAGCCAAACCAACCATTCGCGATGTTGCTCCACTCCAGCAAAACAACCATCGTGATCGGGGCATCGCCGGCGCCAAAGTTGGTGATCGTCTGCGGCACGCCATCTTCCAGGATGCGGAAGTTCTCTTTTTTCAGTCCGGTAATAATGCCGCCGTCGGCGGTTGTGGCGACCACGTCCAGCGTCACGACGGGCACTTCGAGGGAAATGGTCACGCCGCCTTCCTGGGGCTTTTGCTGAGGCGCAGCCGGCTTTGGCGCGGGCGCGGGGTTTGTCTGGGGAGGTGAAGCGCTCTGAGGCCCCTCGGGCGCCTGTGCCTCCAGCCCAGTGCCGAAAAATAGCATCGCGGTGGTGACTGCCGCCAACCTGCCCATCGTTGAGTTCCAACTCATCATGCCTAACCCCCTGGCCATCTTACTTAGGATGCGCCTGATCCGCATGGCGTCGTATTATCCGTACGCTCCATCAACGGTGCAATTTAGGCAACGCCCCGCGATGCCCCGTCGGAGCCGCGTGTTCCGCATGTTAGTATGTTTTTTACTTGTTGCCTAACAGATTCAAACTGGGGGTGTTTTCGTGAGTTGGAAGCGCGTCAGCTTGTGCATTTTCGTGGGGTTAGCCTTGCTCGCGGGCCAGGGTGGCGTTCTTCGCGCGCAAATCAAACAAGGACCGCCTCCCTTCGGCATTCCCACGCCGCCCCCCTTGGTGGGGGACACGTCCGAGCTGGCGCGCGAGGCGCAGGATTGGCTCGTGGAGTTGGTCAAGATCAACACGACCAACCCCCCGGGCAATGAACAGGCCGTCGCGCAGTACCTTGCCGGCATCCTGACCAAGGAAGGCATCACACCCGAAATTCTGGACGTTGCGCCCGGGCGCAGCGCGTTGGTGGCGCGGCTGCGCAGCAGCGCTGTCGCTGAGCCGTGCAAGGCATTCCTGCTGGTCGCCCACATGGATGTTGTGGGGGTGTACCGCAGCAAGTGGTCGGTCGACCCTTTTGGCGGGATCATCAAGGACGGCTACCTGTACGGGCGAGGCTCCATCGATGACAAGGGCATGCTGGCGGCAAATCTGGCGGCGTTTGTTGCGCTGAAGCGTTCCAACGTCCGGCTGAATCGCGACGTCATTTTCCTGGCAACGACCGATGAGGAGCAGTTTGGCGATGCCAGCATGAAGACGCTCATCGCCAAGTATTGGGACAAATTCGCCGCGGGTTTTGCCATCAACGAAGGCGGGAGCGTGGTCGTGATAGACGGCAAGGTACAGCATGTGGCCGTACAAGCCGACGAAAAAGTGCCCGTGAATGTTACCGTGATTGCAAAGGGCACGGCGGGACACGCCTCGATACCTACAAAAGACAATCCCGTGGTGCACCTGGCCGCGGCGGTGGACAAGATCAGCGGTTACACGGCGCCTGTTCACCTTACCTCGATCACGCGGCGCTACTTTGAAGGACTCGCCGCCCTCGAGGACGAGGATCTCGGCAAATGGATGCGTGTGGTGGATACGCCCGATCGCGGCGAGCACGCCCAACGCGTTCTCTCCGACGCCAGCCCGCTCTGGAATTCCATGATGCGCGATTCGATTGCGCCAACGATGCTGCAAGCGGGCGTGCGCGACAATGTCATCCCCTCGGAAGCCCGTGCGAACCTAAATATACGTCTGCTGCCAGGGGATACAATCAGCGCGCTGCTGGAGGAGCTCACTAAACTGGTGAACGATCCCCTGGTGCACTTCGAGGTTGCGCCGGATGCGGGCCTTGCGGCTCCCAATTCCTCGATTGAGACTGAGCTCTTCGCCACGATCACCAGAATCTGCGCGCGGGAATTCGGAGGCGCCCCGGTCCTCCCCTCCATGTCCACCGGGGCCACCGATTCCGCGCAACTCCGCCTTCACAGCGTGCAGGCGTATGGCCTGCGGCCTTTTCCCCTGACCGATGAGGACAACGGCCGAGTGCACGGCGACGACGAGCGCCTTCCGCTGGCCGCCTTTGCGAGGGGTGTCGATCTGCTGACGCGCATCGTCGCGGAATTCTGCGTGGTCAAGTAGCAACATTTTTGATGTATAAACTAGGGGAGAGGAAAGCATGAATCCCCGCCATTCCAAGATCGTCTGCACCATCGGCCCGGCCACGCGTTCTCCCCACATGATCCGCAAACTTCTGCTGGCGGGCATGGACGTCGCGCGGCTGAATTTTTCGCACGGAACGCACGCCGAGCACGCGCAAAGCATTGCGATGTTGCGCGAAGCCGCAGCCGTCTTCCAGAAACCCATCGCCATTCTGGTGGACCTGCAGGGTCCCAAAATCCGCACGGGAGCGCTGGCGGGCGGCGGCACAGTCACGCTGCGCGCGGGACAGCCATTCGTCATCACCACGGCAAAAATTCTTGGGGATTCCACGCGCGTCAGCACGATTTTTCGCCCCTTGCCGCGGGAAGTGAAAGCCGGCGACCGCGTTTTGCTTTGCGACGGGCTCATCGAATTGCGGGTGAAAAGAATACGTCAGCAGGAAGTGATTTGCCAGGTGGTCAACGGCGGTGTGCTTGGCGAGCACAAGGGCATCAATCTCCCGGGGGTGAAGTTGCGCGTCCCGGCCCTCACCCTAAAGGACCGCAAGGACCTGCGCTTTGCGCTAGCCCACGGCGCGGACTACATAGCGGTCAGCTTCGTCCGCCGGCCCGAGGATGTGCTGCTGGCGAAGTCGCTGATTCGCCGGGCGAAAAAAGACACGCCGGTGATCGCCAAACTGGAAAAGCCCGAAGCCATCGAAAACTTGGAAGCGATTCTGCTCGCTTCAGCGGGTGTGATGGTGGCGCGCGGTGATTTGGGCGTGGAGATGAGCCCGGAGCGCGTTCCCGTGGTGCAGAAGAACATCATCGCGCGAGCGCGCGAATTCCGCCGTCCGGTGATCACGGCCACGCAGATGCTGGAGTCCATGACCGAAAATCCCCGGCCGACGCGCGCCGAGGCTTCCGACGTGGCCAACGCCATATTCGATGGATCGGACGCCGTGATGCTCTCAGCGGAAACGGCGACCGGAAAGTATCCGGTGGAAGCGGTACAAATGATGGCGCGGATCATCGAAGAGGCCGAAGCGAGTATCCACGAGTATCCGCGGCCCGTGACACAGGAGCGCCTGAAAGTGCCGGAAACCGTAGCGGAGCTGGTATGCCATGCCTCGCTGGAACTGCACATGAAGCTAATCGCGGTGTTCACGCACAGCGGATTTACAGCGCGGCTAATATCGCGCTACCGGCCGCTGGTGCCCATTGTGGCGTTCACTCCGGAGGCGAATACGCGGCGGCGCATGGCGCTGTTTTGGGGTGTGACGTCGCGCCAGATCCCCGACATCAAGAAGATTGACGGATTGGCGGCCATCGCCGAGAAGCGGCTGCTGGAAGAGCGGCTGGTGCGCAAGGGCGATGTGATCGGGATTGTTGCAGGCACACCGATGGGGATCCGCGGAACGACAAATTTCATGAAGTTCCACGTCATCGGCGGGCCCAGCTAAGGCGAAGCAAGAAGAGAAGGTCCGAAACGAAATTGCGCCAAACGCGGCGCAGTCCGGCGCATCCTTTTAATCGGAAGTTAATTCACCCAGTGATCGGGACGCGAGGGAGGCTCCTCGCGATTCTTCTTCATGTAAACCTGGAAGCGCTTGCGGTTGCGACGATATTGCCAGTCGGCGACTTCGTTGCGCACACGGTAGAGGAAAGAGCCGCGGCGGAGGTACAGCCAGCCGACCAGCATTCCGCCCAGGTGGCAGAGGTGGGCGACGCCGTCTCCTCCGGATCCCAAGGTGCCGAAGAACTCGATGGCGGCGCTGACCGCGACAAACGGCCGCATCGGAATCATGAGGGGAAGAGGGAAGATCCAAATCCGGCGGTCGGGAAACAGAATGGCGTTGGCGATGAGGATGCCGAAAATTGCACCGGACGCGCCTATCGTGGGGACGTCACTGGGCCTATGTCCCCAGAGCATGGGGAACACTTTAACCAGAACGGTAAGCACTCCGGCGCCGATTCCGCAGAGAAAAAAGTAGTTCAAGAAGCGGTTCCTGCCCCAGACCATCTCCAATTCGCGCCCGAACATCCAGAGAAACAGCATGTTGAGAAGAAGGTGAAAGAGGCCGCCGTGAAGGAAGATGTAGGTTACCGGTTGCCAGATGCGCAGGGCGGGAAAGGGTCCGAGCGGGACGAGTCCGAAATGGTAATTAATCCAAAGGGTGGCGTCGCGGCCAATCAGAATAGCAGCCAGGGTTTGCACAAGAAAAACAGCGGAACAGGCAATAATCAGATACTTGACGCCAGGAGTGATGAAACTGCGCCAGTCGAAACGAATGCGGGGTGCGCCAAACGTCGTACCCATAGCAGCAGTGTAAGGCGAGTCACTGCCGCGCGTCAAAAGGAGCTGGATTTGGGTGGTGGGTCAGTTCCCGGTAACCGCCGCGTTAATCAGGCACTGAGAGAGGCGGCGTCCAGCAGTGGGGTCAGTTTGAATTCCCAGGCAATTTCGCTGCGAAGATAATGCCAAGAGCGAGGCCAATTGCCGCGCCCAGCAGCGCATGTTCGACGTTTTCGCGGGGTGAGACAAACCCCTTGCTGAGCATGGCGAAAACCGCAAAGCTCATTCCCAGCGTCCAGCTGATAATCTTGACGAATCGCCGCTTTGTCATGCCGCCGCCCCTAACCGAGCTTCTGAAAAGCACTTGTTCGATCTCCGCGTTAGTCAGGAGTTGACTGTCGTATCTCGAAAGTCTGAAACAAAACTAACCCTTGCGCACCGTAGGAGGAATTTATCTCCAAAAGCTGAAATCCATGTTCCCGCTTCGCCCTCAATAAATCTGTGGCCTGCGGAGCATCGACGTCCACGCTGTACAATTCCGCAATGTCTGAGCGGTTTAATTCCCCAGTGCTGCGAAAAACTAAGTCGAGGATGACGTTGCCTTGTTTGATTTCAGAAAGTATCAGGGCATCGACTTCTTGCAGAGCCAAGATGAACGATTTGCCGTCCTGTGTTCTTAGGAAAAGATTCACCAGTCTGCTTGGGCCAATCCGTAGTCCGTCGAAATGGCCGTCGTGGAAGTTTGGAATACCCATCGAAGCGGTTCTCGGCCTAGATTTTACTATAGTCCTAGCTGGGTCCTGGTGAGTCGGCAAACTGGAGATGTTCCTCCCACTGCCCACTTCCGCGGTAAGCGCATCATTCAGGACGGCGCTCGGGCTGGACTGACCCGCCTCCGGCTCACAAGGTTTCGAGAGCCAGCTTAAGGAAGTTCCAGAAACTTTCCACGGTGGAGATCTGCACGCGTTCGCCCGGGCTGTGCGGATTCACGATGGTCGGACCAAAAGAGACCATCTGCATGCCAGGGTATTTCTCGCCAATGACGCCACACTCCAAACCGGCGTGCATGGCGATCAGCTCCGCAGGTTTGCCGAAGAGTTTCTTGTGGACTTCCTGGAGCGTGCGCACAAGTTCGCTGTTGGGCTCAGGCTTCCAGCCGGGGTAGCTGCCTCCATGCTCCACTTCAAAGCCCGCGAGTTGGCAGACCGTCGCAATCATGCGAGCGGCCGCTTGTTTGCTGGTCACTATCGGACTACGTTGACTGGTAACGATCTCGACGAGGTCCCCCTTGGTCTTGACGGTCGCCAGGTTCGTGGACGTTTGCACCAGGCCGGGAACGTCGGGGCTCATCGCCAGAATGCCGTGATGCACACTCGCCAGCAAAGCCGCCGTATTTTTCGCGGCCGTGGCATCCAGGACCATACTGGGACGATCGGCTTTCTCGACCGTGATCTGCAAGCCGGAATCGAATCCCCCCAACTCGGCTTTGTAGCCGGCCTCGACCGTGGCCACGAGCGATTTCAGTTCGGTTTCGTGTGCAGGCGCTAGCACCACCAGGGCCACGGCTTCGCGGGGAATGGCATTGTGAGCGCTGCCACCGTTGACCTCGGCGAGTTCCACGGGAAGGTGATCCAGCAAATCCTGGAGGACTCCGCCCATGATCTTCAGGGCGTTGCCGCGGCCGAGATGGATATCCACACCGGAGTGACCTCCTCTGAGGCCAGAGACCTTGATCCGCCAGGCAGAGCCCGCGCTCGGGGGAACCAGCTTAACCTTGCGTCGAGCCGTTGTATTCACGCCACCGGCGCAACCGATACACAGCGTGCCGATCTCTTCGGTATCCAGATTGAGGAAATACTTGGACTTCAGTACGCCGGGAGGAAATTCCGAAGCGCCGGTGAGGCCGGTCTCCTCGTCAATTGTGAAAGCGAACTCGAGAGGGCCGTGTGCAATGTCCGTGCTCTCCATGACGGCGAGAGCGGCGGCCACGCCGACACCGTTGTCGGCGCCGAGGGTCGTGCCATCGGCCTTCAGCCAGTCGCCATCTCGCAGGATTTTGATGGGATCTTTGTCAAAGTCATGAAGCGTCCCCTCGTTCTTCTCGCAGACCATGTCGAGGTGGCCCTGCAAAAGGGTAATCGGCGCTTTTTCGCGTCCCTTGTGCGCAGGTTTGCGGACCACGAGATTGCCGACATGATCCTGCTTGGATTCCAAGCCGAGTTTAGAGGCCACGCTGCGGACAAATTCGCGCACAGCAGCCTCTTTTGTCGAGCCGCGAGGGATGGCGGCGATCTTATCAAAGTGCTTCCAAATGCGTTCAGGTTCCAAGTTTGTGAATGCAGGCATCATGGCGAGCTCCATCGTACCGAGGTGGGATTTCGTTTTTATATCGAAAGCAGCCCCATTGTACATCCATCTCCATTGCCCGGGGCGTTGCGAAGCGAGATTCATCGGGAACGCTCCCGGTGATCTGCCATCCGTACTTGCGAACGCCTTGAGCCGCGTGCTAACGTTCGGTGTCTTCCAGACATCTCAACCATAAAATGAAGTTGCGAGGTTCACGCATGAACGCGCAATCCACTGTTCCAGCAAGTCCCCAGAAGCACCAGCCTTATGTTCCGGCCAATATGGACATGAAAGAATTCACCGTCCGTGCCGTCTTGATTGGCCTGGTCTTGACGGCGATCCTGGGCGCGGCAAATGCCTATCTGGGACTGAAGGCCGGAATGACCATCGCGGCAACATATCCCGCGGCGGTCATCAGCATGGCCCTGCTGCGTTTGATGAAAGGCTCGCTCCTGGAAGAAAACATCGCGCGAACGATTGGCTCGATCGGGGAGTCGGTGGCCGCGGGCGCCGTGTTCACCATTCCGGCGTTCGTGATTGCGGGATTGTGGCCGGGACTCACGGGCGAGCAGTACTGGAAAGCGGTCGCGCTGATGATGATCGGTGGGACGTTGGGCATTCTGTTCGTGACGCTTCTGCGGCGCGTCATGGTCGAGGATCCCGATCTCCCCTACCCCGAATCGGTGGCAGCTTCCGAGATTCACAAAGCAGGGCAACGCGGGGCGAAGGCGGCGAAGATTCTCTTCGCTAACATGGGTTTCGGCGCCCTGATGTTTCTCCTGGGCGCATTGAATGTCTTTTCTCCGAACAATACCTTCCATGCGAATATTAGCGCGCTGGGGAAGAAACTGCTGTTGCGCACCAGCACGAATCCAAGCGTGGCCACGACGGTGACGGGAGGCGCCACGTTCTTCTCCGCTCCGGACATCAGCCCTGCTTACCTGGGCGTAGGCTATATTATCGGACCACGCCTGGCTGCGCTGAACTTCGCGGGTGGAATGCTCGCCTGGGGTTTGCTGGTTCCCCTGTTGACCTTTACGGTCGGTCCTTACATTCAGGCGGCGCAGCCGGACGGACAGACGCTTTCCTGGACGTTGCTGGCCGGAGCAATCTACTACTCGATCGTGCGTCCCATTGCCGTGGGTGGAATGCTAGTCGGCGCGATATATACCTTGTTCAAGATGCGCAAGCAGTTGGCCATGGGCATGGGCCGGGCCATCTCCGACCTGAAGAAGTCCGCCGCAGTGCAAGCTGCGACGGATCGCACCGAGCGCGATCTGCCGGCTAAAGGGGTCTTCGCGGGAGTGGGCGTGGTGTTCGTGGCCATGATTCTGCTTTATCACTACTTCATCGGCAGCGCAGGGAACTTCTCTGCTTCCAAGGTGCTGACCGGTGCACTGGTTGCCGCTGGTGTCATGATCATAGTC
>Ga0074045_10005530_pt1 | contig 11009 bp, 7 predicted proteins | sample BogForMeECP23OM2_FD_94442 | JGI IMG/M metagenome (GOLD analysis project Ga0074045, IMG submission 94442) | Bog forest soil microbial communities from Calvert Island, British Columbia, Canada - Bog Forest MetaG ECP23OM2 | ecosystem: Environmental > Terrestrial > Soil > Wetlands ... | reverse complement strand
CCTAAAGGTTCTTTGGCGCTCCGGTCTCCGTGGTAGCTTCCTGGTAAGCCTGCCTGCCGGCTTCGTAGGCGGCTCGGAACTGATCCCTCTGCTGGCTCACCACGTCACGACCTTTATCGACCCATCCTGCAGCCTGCTCGCGCGCCTCGCGGGCGCGGCTCCGAACGTATTCGCGCCCTTCCTCGGCTCGTGAGAGAAGAACGTCGCGAGTTTCACTCCCCGAGCGCGGCGCATACAGAACTCCGGCGAGCGCGCCCAGACCTAATCCTGCCAGGAACCAAATCAAAGTGCTGCCGCCGCTATCGTGATCCGACATAGTCATGCCTCCCAACTATAAGTGCTGCTGATTCGGATGTTAGCACTCGCATCGGGGAAATACAATTACGGCAGAACCCGTAAACCGAAGCGCGGAAAACCGCAGGCGGCGGGCCGGACGCGGGTAGACGCCTCGACTTCACAGGTTTCCGGGAGGACGCGGGACGCCATTGGCGGCGCGTGACGTCCCTCCCCGAAATCCCGAAATACGGTTAGAGCGTTCCCTTGAATCCGTCGTAATTCGTCGTGCTTCCGGTCGGCAGATAGCGCCCAACGATCAACCCGCTGTCGTTGATCCCATCACCATGAGTTTGGGTGCCGTTGGGATCGTCGAAAATGTAGTAGCTTCCGTTCATAAGAACCGCGCCGTGAATGTTCGCATAGTAGTCGTACCAGGCGAGCGCGATATCTCCGGATGTGTTGATGGCATGGGCAAAGGTGTCGAGAGCGCCGGGAACGTCGAGCGTCGTGTACGCGCTTCCGTTGTACAAAGCACCCTCCGTAAATCCGTTGGCATCGCCCCAGCTGAAGGTCAGTTCGCCCGATGCGTTGATGCCCCAGCCGTAAGTGAAGGTGGCTCCCGGAACGTCGAAGGTCGTGTACGTGGAGCCGTTGTAGGTGAATCCGTGCTCCACATCACTGGAATCGACAAAGACGCCGGAGATGACGCCAGAGTCGTTGATTCCAAGAGCGGACGAGACGATCGCGCCGGGCGGCACGATATCGCTATAGGTGCCTGCGGAATAGAGGAATCCCACGTTCGCGTTACTCGCATTCTCGTAATAGCCAACCACTTCATTCGCCGTGTTGATCCCCTCACCCACCGTGGTTCCTGTCAGCGCGCTGGGATCGTCGAGATTCGTTATTTTGTTGCCAATCATCAGCAGTCCATGGAAAGCCGAAGACGAAGTCTCGTAAAAGCCGGTCAGAGAACCCGAGTTGTTCACTCCATAAATGCTCGTGCTCATCGCCTTTGGTACCGCGACCGTGCCGAAGTTCTTGAATGTCGCCGGTGTCGCCAGATAGCCATACTCCGTGGCTCCGGTGCTTCCCGGACCAACATAGACGCCCACGAACACTCCACTGCTGTTGATGTCGTTCACCTCCAGGAAATCCACGGTAACGAACACGCCGGCGGTGTCGGTGAAGCCATACGATTGACCTGCGCTGTTGATGTACCAGCCCGTGATGACCCCAGCGTCGTTGAGGCCCAGGCATGCCGTTTGCACCGCTCCCGGAGGCACGATTTCAGTGATGACTCCGGTCGAATCTCGCATATAACCATGCGACAGGTTGCTGGAATCGATGTACTGCCCCACCGCCTCATCGGAATCGTTGATGGCGTAGGCGAACGTGTTGTCCGTGCCGCTGCCGTAGAATTCCGTGACGGTACCGCCGATGTCAACGAATCCCTGGTTCGGCCCACCGGCGCCGGCCGCCCCCGCGAAGTCGCCGTTATTGTCCAGGCCGAAGATCGACGTGGAAGTTTTCTTGGCCACGTCGAACTGCTTGTACTTGCTGCCGCTCAAGGTAAATCCGTGGTAGAAACCGTCGCTGCCCAAAAAATCGCCGGCCACTAACCCCGAATCGTTAATAGCGTTGGCGCGAGTGAAGTTGTTGGCATGCGGGTCGGCGATGGTTTTGTATTTACCCCCGCTAAATTCAAAGCCTTGGGTAACATCGCTCGAATTCACGAAATTGCCCACCACCGCGCCTTTCGTATTCAGAGCGTTTACATAAGTGAAGGTCGCTCCCGGCACCGCGATCTGCTCGACTTTGTAGGCCGGCACGCCTGCCGCGCTCGCCGCCGTAGCCACTCCGAGCAGCGCCGAGAACAAGAGCACAATACCGATTTTGCCGGGAACATTTTTCGAAACCTGTTTCGAAGCTTGTTTCGAAACCTGTTTCGAAACCTGGGAAAGGACAATGAACCTCATGGCCTGCCTCCTCTTTTCGCGCAGATTGTCCCGCATGGAAGGCTCTTCCGTAACCACGAGGGAGGACGTCGACCGTGGCGAGGGCCGCGGTAACGGCGGACACATTCTTGTACAAGGCAAAAACCGAGTCAAGGAGAAGTTACACTCGGTCCGAAAGTCCTAAGCGGGGAACATCTGCAGAACTGCAATCACCCGGACGGTCACAACCGCCTACTTCTGTGTCGGGTTATTGCCTGGAGCTTGTGCCGGAGCAGCGGGCTGCGTCTTCACCGGAGCCGATTTCACTCCCTGCAGCACGGAATTAGAATTGCCGTGCTTGGTGGCATAAATGGAGAGCGTCACCGAGGTCAGCATGAACAGAACGGCCGAAATCGTGGTCGCTTTGGAGAGCGCCGTGGCAGCACCTCGAGGCCCGAAGGCCGCCTGACTGCCCTGTCCGCCGAATGCGGCCGAGATGTCTCCGGCTTTGCCGCTCTGCAGCAGAACCACAATAATCAGAAACAGACAAACCATCACGTGAACGATAGTGACCAGTATGATCATGAAATTCCAGAGATTAGAGTTGAGATGAGTACGGCCGCGATTGTGCGACCACGGCCTCGGATCTATTGTACGATGCGCCCGGTGTGGAGCACAAACCCCTGATAAACGCAGGAGGCGGGGCGCCTTCTCAGGTCACCCCGCCGCCGGAGTTCATACCGCAATTCGTTAGCGAGTGCTAGTTCACGGTCAAGGAAACGGAGTTGGCGGTGTGCTGCGTTCCGTTCGCGCTGCCGGTCACTACCACCGAGTACGACCCGGCCGGAGTGCCCGAGTTTCCGGTCGAAGTTGTAGTTGTAGTAGTTCCACCTCCGCCGCAAGCTACCTGGAACGCGCATCCGCTGAGGACCAGGAAAATCAGACAGAAGCCCAACAGCTTTCTGCGGTTCGGCTTATTGAGTCCCGCCCCTCCCAGCAACATCGCCGGAACCATCAGCGCGAGCGCGAACATCGTGCCCGAACCTTTTTGCCCGGCGGGAGTAGCTAGCGCCGCCTGCGGCCCGGCCGTCGTGACCGTCAGTTTGGCGGTGCCCACGTTGTTTGCTACCGAGATCGCTCCCACGGCGCATGTGGCCGCCGGAGTCGTCGCCGGAGTTACGTTGCAGCTCAGAGCCACTGTGGACGGGTTCAGTCCACCGACCGCCGTGACGGTGACGCTCGAACTGGCGGATGAGCCAGGAGCAACGGAAGGGGGCGACAGAGTCCCCGCCGACAGGCTGAAACCCGGAGCCGTCACTATCAAGTTCTCCACCGGCGAGGTGCTCATGAGGTAGTTGCTGTCACCGCTGTAGGCCCCGGTGATGGCGTGGGTGCCCGCTGCAAGCGAGCTGGTCGTGAACGTTGCAACTCCTGCGCTCAAGCTGGCGCTACCAACCTTGGCGTTTCCATCAAAGAAGGTGACCGTGCCTGTGGGATTGGTGCTCAGAGAAACCGTGGGATTGACCGTCGCCGTGAAGGTCACGCTTTGGTTCAGAATCGGTGAAGATTGCGACGAGCTCAGCGCCGTGGTCGTGCTGGCTTGTCCTACGACCTGGGATACAACCGGCGAGGTGCTCACCGTGAAGTTGACGTCTCCGTTGTAGGCCGCGGTGATGGTGTGCGTGCCGACGGCAAGAGTAGAAGTCGTCAAGCTGGCTTGAACCGCGCCGCTCACTAGAGCCACAGCAACCGTACCGATCGCGGTGGTGCCATCCGAGAACGTCACCGTGCCCGTGGGCGCGCCGCTCGTATTTGGATTGACGATGGCTGTGAACGTAACCGCCTGAGTCGGAGCCGACTGCGGGTTCGAGGAGCTTAGCTGCGTGCTCGTGCCCGCCTGATGAACCGTTTGCGTGAATCCGACGGTATGTGCCTGGTAATTAGCATCTCCCGAGTAGACCACTGACAAATTGTCAGCTCCCACCGGCAAAGCAGTTGTGGTAACAGAAACCACACCGCCGGTCAGAGTTCCCGAACCGATTACCGCACTTCCATTCTTAACTGTCACCGTGCCGGTTGGTCCTGTGCCATTCGACACGCTGGCCGCCACCGTGGTGCGCAGTGTAACCAACTGCCCATACGGTGATGGATTTCCCGACGAACCGACGGTGATTGCTGTTCCGGCCTGATTCAGAAGCACGCTGACGCTGCCCGCCCTGCCGTTGGCTACCGCCAGGTCAAGCGCACCGTCTCCGTTGAAGTCGCCTACGACTCCGGAATAAGCCAGCGATCCCACTCCATACAAAGAGGGAGCCTGGAACGTTCCGTCGCCGTTGCCCAGCAGCAGAATTACCAGATTTCCCGGGTAGAGTCCCGACGGCGTGCTGGTCAGGGCCAGGTCCCACTTGCCGTCGCCGTTGAAATCGGCAACTACAATCGAGGATGGATTTGCATTACCCGTTCCGTAGGTTTTCGGTCCTTGGAAGGTGCCGTCGCCGTTGCCCAATAAAATGCTTACCTGTTGAGTTAGGAAGTCGGCTACCGCCAGATCAGGAATGCCATCTCCGTTGAAGTCTTGTACTGCGACCCCGAGCGGGTTGCCTCCGGGGCCGGTCGGATAAGCTACCTGCGTCTGGAACGTGCCGTCGCCATTGCCCAACAGAACGCTGGCGCTGCTGTCAGTCTCGTTCACTACGACTATGTCCAGAATCTTGTTGCCGGTTAAGTCCGCCAGAGCCACTGCGATCGGGCCGTTGCCGACCGCGTAATTCGTCGCCGCCCCGAATTGTCCATTGGCAACGCCGTTGGTGGTTTGGCCGAGCAGAACGCTGACGTTATCAGTATGGTAGTTGGCCACCACTACGTCTGGGACGCCGTCCCCATTTACGTCACCGATCGCCACCGCCGAGGGCTCGCTGCCCACCGTATAGGTGGTGTCCGCTTGAAATGTGCCGTTTCCAAGTCCGTTGTTTTCCACTCCCAACATGATTCCCACAGTGCCTGTGCCGTAGTTGGTTACCGCAAGATCAGGAATGCTGTTGCCGGTGAAGTTGCCCACTGCCAAGCCATAGGGATCGGTGGGAGTGTTCGCGATGGTTTCAGTAGAGAAGTGATTCGGCCCCTGGAACGTTCCATCGCCGTTGCCTAGCAGAACGGAAATCGCGCTAGCCGTGCCCGTATTGGTCACCGCCAGATCTAAAAGTCCATCGCCGTTGAAGTCGGAGGTCACAATCGAAAAAGGCGTGGCTCCCGCGGGGTAATCGGTGCGCGCCTGAAAGGTTTTGTTTCCGTTGCTCAGGACCACCGTCACGCTGTTGTCGCCCGAATCCGCTGTTGCCAGGTCGGTGAAGCCGTCGTTGTTGAAATCACCGGCCACTACCGCGTACGGAATGTCTCCCGTGCCGGCGTTCATCTGTCCCAGCATGGTTCCGTTTCCAACTCCCCACAGCACGCTAATGGTATTGCCGTTGCCCGCCGAAACCGCGATATCGGTGTTGCCGTCTCCGTTGAAATCCGCCACGGTCACGGCAGTCGGGAAGGCGGCGGTGGGATAATCCACATGGGCCGCGAATCCTCCCGTTCCGTTGCCGATCAGTATGCTGACCGAGTTGCCCTGCTGATTTGCAACCACGATGTCGAGGGGTTTGCTGGTGCCATTCAGATACGCTAGTGCCACCGACACGGGATTGCCTCCCGTCCCGTACTGAATTTGCCCCTGGAAGGTGCCGTTTCCGACTCCCGCCGTTCCATTACCCAACAACACGCTGACCACATTGTTGTTGTTGTCGTTGGCCACCACCAGATCCGGGATGCCGTCTCCATTGACATCGCCCACCGCCACCGAAGTCGGATTGAAACCGGTGTTGTAAGTCGTCGAAGATGTAACCGGGCTAAAGGTGCCGTTGCCATTGCCCAGAAGAATTCCGACCGTGCCATCGGTAGCGTTCGTGACTACGAGGCTGAGATTGCCACTTCCAGTGAAGTTGCCAACCGCGATTCCCTGTGGGCCCCGTCCAGTGGCGTAGTCGGTCTTCCCCTGGAAGCTTCCGTCGCCGTTACCCAGCAGAATGCTCACCGTGTTGCTGACCGAATTCGTCACCGCCAGATCTAATTTTCCATCGCCATTGAAGTCAGCTACGACCACGCCCAAGGGCTTGGTGCCGGTCACGTAATCTACGTGGGTGGCGAAGGTTCCGTCGCCCTTGCCTAAGAGAATGCTGATCGTGTTGGTATTCGAATTAGCTACCGCGATGTCCAGATTCCCGTCGCCGTTAAAATCTCCTATCGCCGCCGCTTGAGGATTCGTTGCAGTTCCGGTCGTATACTCAGGCGCGACCAGGAATTGTCTGGTCTGCGCGACCAAAGTTCCGGTTAGTATGCACAACACAAGTCCCACAAGCGTGCGTCTCAACATGAATCCTCCGGCCACTCTCGATGGCGTTTCGTTTCTCAGATAGGTCCCGCGAAGCTCCGCGGTGATGCTTTCGATTCGGCAGTTGTCAAACCCGTCCCGTGTGAAAAATCGACGCTAAATTGCGTAGACCCATTGGAAACGAGTTGCCGGTAAAGTTATTGCTGCGGGGGAGACACTACTTAGGGGAGTTTGGCTTCCATAACCGCGGGGGAAAGAAATTGCGGCTTGAAATCTTGTCAAGATTACTGTGGGCCCTCTGTGCTCGCAATAGCCCGTTCGTGTCAAGTCGAATGTATAAAGCCGAAAGGCTCCAATGAGCGTCTGTGACCAAGAAAAAAGGCCCAAATTCATAGAATTTGGGCCCTGCGGGTTCAAGGAGCCAGGCGATTCGGGGGAGGGCTTCCTATCCTACTTGCCTGCGCTACCTGCACCCTGGGGCGGAGCACTCAATTGCTGCTCCACAACTTGACGCAGTGTGGCGTAATCCAGCGCCCCACTCATGAAGTGTCCGTTGATGAAGAAGGCCGGCGTACCGTTGAGCCCGAGCCGCATGCCTTCCTTACGATCTTTTTCCACCGTGGCCGCTTCCTCGCCGGAGTCGAGGCACTTATCGAATGCGTCGCCATCCAGCTTCAGGGTGCGGGCCTCGGCTTTCAGTTGCTCGAGATCCAGCCCTTTGGTGCGGAACAGGTCGTCGTGGAATTCCCAGAACTTGCCTTGTTTGCCGGCGCAGCGCGTCGCTTCGGCTGCTTTTTCCGCTCGCGCATGCATCGGCAGCGGGAAGTCTTTGTAGGTGAATGCGACCTTATCGCCCAGATCGGCCTGCAGCTTCTTGAGGTCCGAAGCTACCTTCTGGCAATAAGGGCATTCATAGTCGGCAAACTCAATCACCGTTACCTGCGGCTTCTGCGGTCCGATCACCTCAGCGTTCTGGGTATCGACGTTCACTCTGGGGGGAGCGAGCGTAACGTACACCTCAGTCTGGATGCGGAGCGCTTTGACGTAGGCGGCGAGCGCCTTCTTGGTCCGGAGCTCGCGAATCTTGTCGAGGATTTTTCCCCGCACCGCTTCATACGGCTGATCGGTTTCCAATCCTTCGTAGTAGACCTTCATCTGATCTTCGCTGGGATCCTTCACCTGCGACTTAATGTCGCGGTCCACCAACTGGTCCAGCGTCAGGTTTTCGCTCTTGGCTTTCTGCTCGAGCAGCCGCTTATCGATGAGTTCGTCGAGTGCTTTGGTTTCAGCCTGGTAGTACTGATAGTGTGCGGATAAAAGTTTGGCGGACTCCTCCTGCTCCAGTTCGCCCATGGTTACCTTGACTCCGCCCACATTTGCGATCACTTCACTCTCACCCTGGGCGAAGATGGTTCCCGCACTTAATACAGTAAGCGCGGCTCCCAACCCCAACTGCAGAACCTTTCGTGAAACCGACATGAGATCCCCCATCTCAAGAATTTACAAAACTGCCGATCATTATAACGGCTGCGCCAGAAAGCGGATCGATTCGCCTTCTGGCCAGCCGGGTTGCGGAATCAGGCGAGGCTCTCAGAGCCCTGCCTGACTCGAGTTAAACAAAATTAGTCGCCGGTTCCGCAGGTGCAAACGCCCTTCTGGCTGCCGTCCAACTGGATGGCATAGCACTCGCCCTGCAGACGGCTCACTTCAGCGGCGCTGAGCGTGGCATCTTGCGAAGCCGTCTCAGTGATCGCGAAGTTGCTGTTCTGGATGTGCGTACCCCACGAACGAATTCCGGCCGTCGGAGTCAAGCTGGTCGGAAGCGGGCAAACGCCGCCCCTGGTCGGGGTCGAAACGATCTTCACCACGCCGGTGCTCAGGATCACGCCGGTCAGCGGGTTGCCGGTCAGGTCGGTGTTCACCGAGAGTGTACGCAGACCATCGGGACTCAGGTAGCAGCTGCAGCACTCGGAAAGTTCCTGATTCGGATCAAACACGTAGATGGCTGCGCAAAGGCTGCCACCGGCCGTGCCCGGATTCGTCAGGCGATAGGTCCCATCGGGAGCGCCAGCGGTGTTGGCGTTCGCGAAATAGTCCACTTTCAGAGTGTCGGGGCCGGGCGTTGTTACTGCCGCCCAAGCGGACCCGGCACAGAGTGCCAGAGCAATGGTACAGACTACGAGCATTGTGGTTCGACGCATTATTGTCCTCCTTGGATTACGCCGCCAAGCTGGGGAGGGGTATGCTCGGCTTTTGTGGCGCACCGCGTACTCTATCTGAAATTGCGCTGCCCACAAGACTCCAAGTGCACTAACCCAAAATCACTAGCCTCGCCGAAAGCCGCTTCCAGCAAGGTTTTCAGGCTCGCGGACCAACAATCTTTCCGATGATTCCAGAACGGGTCGAGACGCTCATTTTCACCATCACCAGACGAATAAATGCCTTCACTGTGTTGGGACTGATCTTCATGCGTTGAGCGATTTCCTTGCTGGTGAAACCCTCCAGCAGGAACTGCACGGTTTCCTGCTCCCGCGCCGTCAAGCCGAAACGCTCCGAAATCTCGGCGATGGTCACCGCTTCGTTGCTTTTTCTCTCCAGCATCACGATCAAAAGTCCTCCCGATTGGCCGGAACCGTTTTTATGATTGGCCGCCAGATCGAGCGGAAAAGAGCGGCAGAGATAGGTCCGCCGCGCCGACTGAAATTCGCCCACCAGGCCGGAGCGCGAACGCCTCTCCATCAGATTTGCGCGGATCTTATTGGCCAGCCAGCTCTCCAGGTTGTGAATCTTTTCCGGCCGATCCGGGTAGGTCAGTATTTGCAGAACCTCGGCATTGGAGGCGACGACGCTCAACGATCCGTCCACCACGATCAGACCCGGCCTAGCCGGAGCAGTATGCACTGAGTTCCCCTTTTTAGGCCGATAGGACTACGTCCCCGCGCCTTTAATACGAATTGACTAAGCCTAGCCAGGCCCTTCCAGACGGTAATTGCATCAGCAGCGAAGTGTCCTGGACGCGCACTTCCATGCGCTTGTTTTCCGCTTCTGCCAGCCTATGCAGTTAGTGTTCGAAGCAGGTAAACACTTTCCTTGGGGTAGGAAAGATCCCGAACTTCTCCCTAGGGGGAGGAGGAAGCCGCAGTCATTCTGCCACAGAATCAGCCATTGTCAAGATTAAATCCACGCCAGTTGTGAATGAACGCGACTTTTCTCGGATGCTAATCCTTATGGGCTAACCCGAATGTGCTAAATTGCCGGGCTAACGCCCGCTTGTGTGCAATCTACTGCACCGCTGCCGCAGAAATTTCAATTAGCCGATTGAGTTCTTGGCTTAACCGGACCGCTTCGACCTTATTCTCGCCGCGCCGCTGCTGCGCGATTCTGCCCTGCCGATCGACTTCACTCGACTCGGCCTTCGACCCTGAGACCGTGGTGCTTCCGGAGTGGGCCGCGGCGCTTCAATAATGCGAGACTTCGAGGACCTGATAGCCGGAGTCCTTGCCTGCTCATCGTTTCGGTCGCCCAGTAGATTGACGAATCGCGAGGTCATCAACTGACAAGCGTTCCACAGCTTCACACGAATCCTCGTGAGGCGAGACTGCGGAATCGGAGCTTCATTCAAAGCAGCTCGATACTTCGCAATCCACGCTTCGTCTCGATTGGGCGTTTTACCCTGCTCAGCCTCAATCATGTTCTTCACACTTGGTCTTCACATGTCGCTGGCCGCGTGGCCGTCTCTAAAATATTTATAGACTTATACGCCTTGGCGGCGCTCGGGGCACGACTCCGAATGAACTAACCCCTAAGTTGATTGCGTTGTCTGGGCTGGTGGCGCATCGTCGCCGTGCATCCGCCGGAGGGCGTGCTTCCTAAGTCCTAAGTGCCGGATGATAGAATTGCCCTCGAAATTCCACATTCCCAAAACCCAGGTTCCATCGTGAGAATTCCACTGTGAGAAATTCCCGAGTCATAATGATGCAACGCACAGCCGGTCTCATCCTCCTGCTCATTCTCATTGCACAAGCACTTTCCCAGGTAGCCCCGTCCCAGCCCGATGCTTATCTCAAAGATGCCGCTATCTCAGAAGCTGAGGGCAGCATTCACCTTGTGGCGTATAGTCCGCGCCCGCTGGCCCAAGCCTTAGACGCTTTGCAAAGAAAATATGGTTGGGTGGTGGATTACGAAGATCCCAGATACGTCTCCAAGGTTGATGTGACAGAACTGGCGGATCCCCTGCGCGGTCCCAAGCCCAGGCTGCTTCCAGTCGGCGGCCGCTTCGAGGCGGGTTTCCCAATGCCAACCGGCGAAGTCTCGGCGGAGGCTGCGAAGGACACCGAAGAGAAAGCTCTCAGGCTGGTGGTCGATGCCTACAACCACAGCAGGAATGCAGGACAATTCGAAGTAAGAAAGAGCCGCGCGGGAGACCT
>Ga0074045_10005529_pt1 | contig 11014 bp, 5 predicted proteins | sample BogForMeECP23OM2_FD_94442 | JGI IMG/M metagenome (GOLD analysis project Ga0074045, IMG submission 94442) | Bog forest soil microbial communities from Calvert Island, British Columbia, Canada - Bog Forest MetaG ECP23OM2 | ecosystem: Environmental > Terrestrial > Soil > Wetlands ... | reverse complement strand
GTCATCCGTCACGTAGCGGAACATCTGCATCCGTCCCGGATATTGTTCCGCGGTAAAGATGCGATTCTGCTTATCGATGGCAAGTCCAACCAGGGACGCAAACTGTCCCGGAAAATGGCCGTGGCCGCCGAGCCAGGTCAGCAACTGTCCTTCGCGATTGAAGGCCTGCAAGGTGTCGTTGAAGGCGTCAGCCACCCAGATGTGGCCATCGCCATCGACCGCGATCCCCTTCGGACGCGCGAAGCATCCCGGCCCATCGCAATGTCTGCCGAACTCGCTGATGAAGTTGCCGTCCGCGTCAAAGATCTCGACTCGGTTGTTCATGGTGTCCGTGACGTATACATTTCCATCTTTATCTAACGCGACACCCTGCGGGCCGCCAAAGTCTCCGGGCGTGGTCAGCCAGTGGTCCTTGCCGCCGGTGCCGATGCGACGCAACTCCTTCAGGGAGTCCGCGTCGAAGACAACCACTTGGTCTGCCTGGGTATCAACGACATAAAGGAGTCGATTCTCAGTATCGAGCGCCAGGCCGACCGGATCGATCAATTTTTCGTTGATCTGGGCTTCGACTTCATGCTTGGTGTTGAAAACCAAAACTCTGCGATTTTTTCCGTCGGAGACGAACAATCGGTCGTCATCGTCGATGGCGAGCCCGTTGATCCAGCCGAAGTGGGCCTCGTATCCATTGCGAATAAGTTGCACCGCACGGGTCTCGGTATTGAAAATGAACACCGCTCCCACCCTTTGATCGGCAACATACACCAGCCCCTTGGAGTCGATGGCAATCCCGTAGGGACCCAGCAACTGAAACGGAAAATTCTTGACGTTTACCTTCTCGCTGACCGATTGTGCGCCGGCCAAGCGATCCATCCAGGTTTGTTTCTGTTTGGGAGGCGTTGGCGACTTGTCGAAGGGCATCCCCGCGTAGTAGGTCAAATACCGCACCCGAGGGATGGAGGGCGGGCTGGGCCAAACCAGCTTCGTGGTATCGAACTGCGGTTGCTGCGTCTGCTGCGTCTGCGCGTCGGCGTCGGCCTTTTTCTTTTTCTTGTCGGCCAACGCCGAATTCGGCGAAGCCACCGTCAAAGCCAGAATCATCAGCAGTGCAACGGCTGCTTGTCCGCTGCGAATCGGATTTCTGGTAAGCGCATGCATCTCGGTCTCCTCCGACTTCTACTTCGTCAATTCGATTCTGTTCTTGTGACACGTGTCGCAAAACGCCATGTTGTTGGCCTGGTCCTTCACCAGCAGATCCTTCTGCGTAGAAGAATGTGGCTGGTGGCAAGTCAGGCAACCTAGATGAGTCTTTATCTTTGTCGGGTCAGCCGGGTCCATAAGATCCTGCACGGGATGCCCCGCCACCGGGTGTCCCAACCCATACCGCAGAGGCAGGATCATCACCTTATTTTTTTGGTAGTAGTCCTCCGGCAACTTCACTTTGCCGTTAAAGATGGTCTGCACGTGTTCGGATTCAAGCAACTGCGGCTTCGAGTCGGGGCCGTGGCACTCCAGGCACAGCGCATTTCCCGGGAGCCGCAGCAGATGATCGTTATCTCCGCCGTGCGGAGTGTGACAAGTTCCGCAGCCTTGCACGAAGGCCGGTTGATGGAGCACGTGCTTCTTCGACTGCTCAGCCAGATCGTCGTGGCAACCCAGGCAAATATCCACCCCGTTGGTTTTCGGAAGCCCAGGTTGCCGGCTGGCATGGGGACTGTGGCAGTCGGTGCAATCTCCGGCCGCTCCAGGATGCTGTACTTTAGCGGTTTCGATCAGTTTGCCTTTATCGTCATGGCAGGTCACGCAAAGCGACTTGACATCCGCTTGCGTCAGCACCACCTTTCCATCCTTAGGCGGAGCGTGACAGATCTCGCACTGCTTGTCGGCAAAGGGCGGATGCATGAATTTTGCCATGAGCTTGGGAGCATCGGATTGGTGCGGATCGTGGCAACTCACGCAATTGGCCGTTCCAAAAGGCTGATTCTGATGTGCTTTCTGCAAGTCGGCGCTCTTTACGTCATGGCAATCCACACACAGGGCCGGTGGCGCTTTGGTCAGATGAAAATCAAACTCGATCTTGCCTACCTCACCGGTCTTATGCGTGACGTGGCAGGTGTTGCATCCCATATCGAGGGCCGCATGGCGGCTGCCTTTGTCGGACACGTTCATCCCGGTCTTGTGGCAGCTAAGGCAAAGGTTTTCCTTCTGGTCTCCGGATGCCGGCTTCAACAACTGAAACTTGTTTTCGGACGTGTGCGGATCGTGACAGGTAAGGCAGTCGCGCGCCGCCGGGGGATGAACCTTACCTTTGATGTCTGCTGGATTCTTATCGGCGTGGCAAGTGAAACAAAGAGCATAAGGAGTAGCCGTGATCAACTTGACATGGGTTGTGTCTCGAACCGTGCGAATCTCGTGGCAACTGGTGCAGCCCATCGCGATAGCTGAGTGCACGAACTTACCTTTGGTCTTGTCATCGTGACACGCCAGGCAAGTGGAGGGATCCGCTTTCGGATCGAGCGGTATCGGATGCTTCGCAGCCAATGCACCGCCAGCAAATGTCAGCATGACAACGAAACAGGCGAGTGCGTTCAAAAGACGAACGTTGAATGTCGTTGCGGGGTTCGATTTGAATGATCGCAGCGCCACACCTGCCACTCCTGGGGGATCGATTTGCACGAATCCTACCTTAGTTCGGCGACCCGTTAAATTTTTCAACAGTTCTTGTAACCCACTGCGATCTCAGTGGGTTGCAGGTCCGGTACAACCGAGTACCGAATTCAATCGACAACCTATAGGAATCGGATTTGGGGGCTTATCCCGCAGCACGATGATCAAAATCACGCATGGAGTAACTTTGCCCGTGCGTGAAATTCCGGCCCCAGCTTAACCCGCTGTGTGATATGCCTCACGTCCGTTCCTCCAAACTTCAGCCCAACTCCACATATTGTCAAGCTTTTCAATGACTTCGCAAACTTCCGTCGCAATGGCGGGCGACGTGCGTTTCCCCACCCGGAGAAGGGGGAACTCATGGCGGCCCTCGTACCTCGGAAAATCTGGCAAACCCTCGGTGCTATCAAGACCGGTGTCATCCTGCTCATTCTCGTGGTAATCCTGGCGGCGGCCGGGACCGTGATCCTGCAGCGTCCAGCTACCGACGCCGAAGAAATGCAGCGCGCCTACTCCCCCCAAATGTTGCGCCTGCTCGATGGGTCGGGACTGACCGACGTGTTCCACGCCTGGTGCTTCGTGTTGTTGCTGAGCCTGGTCAGCCTGAGTATCATCGCGGCTTCGATCCAGCGTTTTCCTAACGCCTGGAGATTTTATTCCCGTCCTTATAAGAGTCCCGACGAAGGCTTCCGCAAAGCTCTGCCGACGCATGTCCTCATTCCCATCACAGACGAAGAAGCCGGATTAAACGCCGCCGACCACGTTTTCCAAAGGGCTGGTCTAAATCCAGAGCGCATTGTGCGTAAGAGCAGCTTCTCACTCTTTGGCGAGCGCCATCGCTTTTCTGAGATGGCTGTATACATCGTTCACGCGAGTCTGCTCCTGATTTTTCTAGGCGGCATCGTCGATGCGCTATTCGGATGGCGCGCCTTCGTGACGCTCACTCGCGGCCAGCAATCCAGCCAGGTAGAGACGCAGACTGGCAGCAAGCTGGACCTGCCCTTCGCCGTGCGCTGCGACGGCGCCGGCCAGGAAAATTACGCCGACGGTACTCCGAAACGCTGGTGGTCCGATCTCGCAGTGGTCGAGAACGGCAAAGAAACTCTGCGCAAGCAGATCGTAGTCAACGAACCTCTCGTGTACCGCGGCATCCGCTTTTATCAAGCGAGCTATGGCAAGACCGGAAAGCTCGACCAACTCGTGCTCACCGCGACTCCTCGGAATACCAAGGCTCCCAACTCCCAACCGGCTAGGGATATCTCGATCGCACTGAACGAAACTCTCTCCCTCGATCCAGACACCACAGTCCGCCTCGCCGAGTTTATTCCCGACTTCGTGGTGCAGGACGGCCACGTTTACGCGCGCTCCAACGACCTCGAGAATCCCGCGGCGCACCTGGTGGTCGGATCAAAAAAATCGGGTCACACCGTAAACGTCTGGCTGCCGCGGATCGAAGGTCTGGAACAGAACCCCGAGCAGAACGACGCCTCGCCCTACGAACTCGAAGGCAAAGACGTGCAGATGGCCTACTTTACCGGACTTGAAGTGTCGCACGAGCCCGGCCAGTGGGGAGTTTGGGCAGGCGTTGTCGTCATGGGCCTGGGCCTCGCGCTGGTTTTCTATTTCGTCCACACCCGAGTGTGGGCGGTTCCCGTCCGAGATGCCCGCGGTCAGCTCATGCTCTGGGTCGGCGGCACCGCCAACAAGAACAAGGATGTCTTCGAGCAGCGCTTTCGCAAGCTGGTCGAGCAAATCGAATCTGAACTGAAGCTTTCCGCGGAGCCGCGCGCCTTGGCGCCGGTTACCGCGTTCGCCGGGAATTGATTCCGGCCACGGAGGATGAGTCTATGGAACGAGTAGCAAAAGCCGAAGCGCAACCAGTTGCCACCGGCACCACGCTGGTCGTAATGGTGGGATTGGGCGTCGCCTTTCTGCTGTTCATGGCATTTCTGAACGTAGTCAAGAGCGGCAACCTGCTCGACGATTCCAACTTGCTCTATGCCGCGCTAATTTTTTACTCGGGCGCGGGAGTACTCTATCTCGCCTTCGGCATTACCGGCCTTCCCGCCTACGTTCGCTTCGCATCGCTCGCCACCTGGGCGGGTTTGCTCGCCAACACCGGCGCCGTCGCTCATCGCTGGTATGAGTCGGGACATCCGCCCTTCGCCAGCATCTACGAGATGCTCCTAAGCTTCGTATGGACACTCGCCGTACTCACCCTCATAGCCGAGAAGAAATATGGAGTGAAAGTCATCGGCACGGTCACCATGCCGGTCGCAATTGTAGGCGTCGTACTCATGCAGTTGCTGCGAACCGAAGTTCATCCGCTCGTTCCGGCCCTGCAATCAACCTGGCTGCATGTGCACGTTACGCTAGCCATGCTGGCCTATGCCGGGTGCGCACTGAGCTTCGCACTTGCCATGATGTTCTTGATCCAGGACAAGATGCAGACCGAAACCTTCCTGGCCGCGACAAGCTTGTTTAGTGTCGCGACCTACGTCGGCATCCTGACGCGCTTTGAAAAATTGGGAGGACTCAGCGTGGTGGCCTGGAACTCCGAACAAAAGTCGGAAGTATTTTTATCCAAAGGCGTGCGCCTTTTCGTCGTGATCCCCGATCTCGGCTGGATGTTGCTTCTAGTTCTGGCGGCGGTCGCCGCGCCGCTGGTTTTCTATCTTCTCTGGCGCAAGACTCATAACAACGCCCTGCTCAACATTGCGAACCGAGCCGTCTTCCTTAGTATCTTGCTACAGGTAATGGCTCTGGGATTCTTTATCCTGCGGGTGCGCGGTGGCCGTTACGCTTCCCAGGACGCCGACGGTCTGTTTCCCACTTCGCTGGCTGCCAGCCCGTTCATTCTTTCCGGCCTGGTAGGCGCAATCTTCGTTTCGCTGCTCTACCTGTTACTGCTGTGGAGGCGCGAAGACCTGCAGCGAATGTTGCCCAGCGCCGACGAGCTCGACCGCCTCACCTACAAAACCATCGCGATCGCCTTTCCCCTACTCACCCTGATGATCGCGGCAGGTGCCTACTGGGCAAATCGCACCTGGGGCTCTTATTGGAGTTGGGATCCCAAGGAAACCTGGGCTGCGATTACCTGGCTGGTGTACGCCGGTTACCTGCACATGCGCATCACCCGCGGATGGAGAGGCCGGCGCGCGGCGTACTTCGCCATTCTCGGATTCGTTATCGTGATGTTCACCTTCTTCGGTGTCACTTATTTGTTGCCCGGATTGCATGCCTATGCCTGATTCGACGCATTCAGCCGCGGCAAAGACGCCCCAGCGGGTTCCACAGAACGTCCAGCCGCCGGCCTTACTCCATGTTCCCCCAGGAGCGTTAAGCGGCGACCTCCACCCTAACGCTGAACTCCTTCAGCCGGAGCCAGACTTCCTCTCAAGCTCCATGCGCGTAAATTGGCAGCTAAAAGCCATCCTGCCGATCGCCTTCGTCCTGCTGGCCGGACTGCTGCTTTTCACCTTAGCGACGGTATCGCTGCGCGATCCTGACCGCCACGCGGTATTGATCGTTGCAGGCGCAGGAGCCGTCGCCGTCTGTGCGGTCTCCATGCTGGCGCTGGCCTATCTCATTCAACGTCCCATGGTTGAATTGCAGGAAAAGATCGCGCAAGTCAGTACGGGCAACCTCGATGTAGCCGTCAGCTTCGCCGAACGCAACGACGAAATCGGCGATCTCGGCCGTAACTTCAACCGCATGATGAAGCAGTTGCGCGAGAGCCGCGAAGAAATCGAGCGCCTGCATCGCACCCAGATGTCCCGCGCCGAGCATCTGGCAACGCTAGGCGAACTAGCCACAGGCCTGGCCCACGAGATTCGCAACCCACTCGCTGGAATCGCCGGAGTCATAGAGATCGTCGGCCGCGATCTGCCCGCGACCAGTCCAGCCCGCGCCGTGGTGAAAGACGTTCGCCAGGAAATCGCCCGCATCAACCGCACGCTCACCGATCTCCTCGAAACTGCCCGCCCCCATCCTCCGCAGATTCGTCAGAGCAACCTCAACACCACGGTTGAACACGCGGTAATGCTGGCCCGCCAACAGGTCATTTCCAAGCCCATCAAGATCGAACTGCAGAAGGCGCCCGATCTGCCGGAGGTCGAACACGATAGCGATCAGATCCATCAAGTCCTCTTGAATCTGCTGCTGAATGCGGTCCAGGCCGTGGAAGGTCCAGGCACTGTCCTCGTCGAGATAGGCTCACGAAGCAGCTACGCCAGCATAGTCGTGAGCGATACCGGCCGCGGAATCTCGCCCCAACATTTGCCCAACATCTTCCGCCCCTTCTACACGACCAAAGGTAACGGCACCGGCCTCGGACTCTCCTTAGCCCGCCGCATCGTAGAAGAGCACCACGGCCTCATCGAAGTCGCGAGCGCCGTAGGCGACGGAAGCAAGTTCACAGTGTTGCTCCCCTTTGAAACGCCAGCGGCGCAGGTGGCTCACTCATCGAAGTAAATGCCGGTTAAGAAGTGTCCTCAGAAGGTCCGGCGGAACAGCCAGAACAACATTCCTGACAGGAACATCGCTACTGGCAGTGTAAGCACCCAGGCCAGAGCTAAATTGCGAACGGTTGACCACTGGATTCCGGAATGGTTGGCGGCCATCGTGCCGGCGATGCCTGAGGAGAGGACGTGCGTGGTGCTGACAGGGAGGCCGAAGCCGTCAGCGGCTCCAATCGTAGCCATGGCCGTGATTTCGGCGACAGCTCCCTGCGCATAGGTGAGGTGGCTCTTGCCGATTTTTTCTCCAACCGTGACGACGATGCGCTTCCAGCCGACCATGGTGCCGAGGCCGAGAGCCATCGCCACGGCTACCTTTACCCATAGAGGAATAAACCGGGTGGAGTGGTCGATATGCTTTTTGTAGTTGCCGAGGACGGCGTTATCGGCGTCGGAAAACTGCGGTTTGCCGCTCTTCTGCATGAGCCGAATGGATTCGCTGATCAGGTACATGTCATTGCGGAAGTTGCGGACCTGGTCGTTAGGAACGTTCTTCATCTCTTTGTAGAGAGCAGTTTCGTTGCCGATGTCATTGACCATGGTGCGCAGGGCAAGCATGGTGTTGGGCGTGAAATTCTTGTCGCGAATGTATTGCGTGACGTCTTCGTGAGCGTCGCCGACAGAAGCGTTTGGGCTGACGTATTTGGTGAGAGTGTCGGCGGCCTGCTGGGAAACGGCGATGAAATCCTGCGAGTCTTTGTATGTAATGGCGTGATTGAGAGCATAGGCGGTGGGCACAGTTCCGATCAGAATGAGCATGATCAAGCCCATGCCTTTTTGTCCGTCGTTCGATCCGTGGAAAAAGCTGACGCCGGTGCAGGTGAGGATGAGGAGGCAGCGGATATAAAACGGCGGCGGCTCGGCGCCTTCGGGAGCCTTGTACAGTTTGGGATCTTTAATCAGTGCTTTGGCAAGCAGCAGCAGGAGGGCTGCACACCCGAAGCCGACCACGGGCGAAAGCAGGAGAGACTTGCCGATGTTGGCAGCCTGGCCCCAGTCCACGCCGCTGGTGCCGGTTTTGGGTGACATGAGCTGATTGGCGATGCCGACTCCGATGACCGAGCCGATGAGTGTATGCGAACTGGAGGCGGGCAGGCCGAAGTACCAGGTGCCCAGGTTCCACAAGATGGCGGAGACGAGCAGGGCGAAGACCATGGCGAATCCGGCCTTGCTACCCACCTGTAGAATCAGCTCGACGGGCAGCAGCGAGACGATGGCGAAGGCCACCAGGCCGCTCGATGCCAGAACGCCCAGGAAATTCCAGAAGCCGGACCAAACCACAGCGATATGGGGCTCGAGCGAATGCGTGTAGATCACAGTTGCCACCGCGTTGGCGGTGTCATGGAATCCGTTGACGAACTCGAAACCGAGCGCGACCAGCAAGGCTACACCCAGAAGCACGAACGGCAGGATCGATTCGTTGTGCACGGTGGAAAGGTCGTGCAGCAGGCTCGAGCCGGCGTAGCCGACTCCGATGACGAGGACAACTCCGAAGACCAGCATGCCGACCTTGCCCGGCGAGCGGGAAAGTTTCTGATCCAGTAAGCTGGGCGGTGCGGTAGTCGAAGATGCGGTGGCCATGGTTACTCCTCGGATGGTGGGCTGTGTAAGACTGGCAATATTGCTAAAGTCCGAAACTATACGGCAGAATTGTTAAGGGAGTGTGAATAAGAATCGGTTCTCAGTTTCGGTTCTCGATTCCCAGGTTAAACCGCGCTGAACGATGCTCTGAACGGGAACCTCGAAGCGCACCGCAAACTGAGAACTGAGAACTGAGAACTGAGAACTGAGAACTGAGAACTGAGAACTGCTTATTGTTTACAATAGAAGATTCGTCTGTCCGGATATTGCCTGGAGCGGAGACGAAGAACATTTTGGAACAGTCCAAGGACAAACGAAACGGATCCCTCGCCGCCGCGCGCGGCGCGCCGGCAGTCGCTTCTCCTACCGTCTACTGGCGGGTCGAAGGCAGCCTGCTGGATTTGACCGTGGTCGAGCCGGTGGCGTTCTTCACCTGGAACGCCCAGACTTTCGCAGAGCGCTTTCGGCGCCGCGGCCTGATATTTCTCATGGCGGCCCTGCGCCCGTTTCTCTACTCGACGAACCGCAAGTTTGCCACGCGCGTCGTGCATACCGCTTTGCGCGGGGTGACCCGAGACCGGCTCGATCTCCTGGGCGAAGAATACTTCCAATACAAGCTAAAGCCGCGGCTGAAGACACACGGCGTTGAGCGGGTGCAGGAACTGCAGCAGGGAGGCGCAGACGTGGTGCTGGTGAGCCAGGGCCTGGAGCATGTAATGAAGCCTCTGGCGCAACATCTTGGAGTCAGGCGGGTGGTGGCAAACCGCCTGGAATTTCGCGATGGCGTGGCCACGGGCCGGCTGCTGGAGCCTGTAATTCGGCCGCGGGGAGGGTTCGCGCTCATCCAGGAGCAAAGTCCGGACGGGCGCCGAGCTCCCAAAACCTTGGCCCGGCAACTTGATATCACCGTGGAAGAGCTCCGAGCCGCAGTGATCGGCTCGGGTCGCGAGCCGGACATGCGGGATGGTCCCATCGTCCACTTTGAGGGCCGGCGTCAAACTGCCGGATTCTCGGTCCGTCGGGCGCTTGCGGGCAAGCACGTGATGCTGATCGGTGTTACCGGTTTCATCGGCAAGGTGTGGCTGGCTAACACGTTGATGGAGCTGCCGCAGATCGGACGGATTTATCTGCTGATCCGGCGGCAGAAGTCGAATCCGGCGCAGCGGCGCTTTGAAAAGATGGTCGAGGAGTCGCCGGTGTTCGATCCCCTGTTTGAACGATACGGAGCGGCGTTTGCAGATTACCTGCGTGAGAAAGTTGAGGTAGTCGAGGGCGACGTCACGAAACCGGGGCTGGGTTTCAGTGCGGAAGCGGCGCGGCGGCTGGAAAGAAATCTCGACCTGATCGTGAACAGTTCGGGTTTAACGGACTTCAATCCTGATCTGAGGGATGCGCTGACCACCAACACCGATGCGGCGATGAACATCCTGGAGTTCGTGCGCGCCACCGATCATGCGGGTTTGCTCCATCTTTCGACGTGCTACGTGGCCGGCGAGCGCGATGGGCGCGTGGCCGAGAAGCTGATTCCGAATTACACCCCGCATCGCGTGCCCGGCTTCGATGCCGAGCGAGAGTGGCAGTCGTTGCGCGCTCTGATTGCACAGGCTGAGGAGCAAGCCGAAGGCGCCGAGGTGACCGCCGGGCTGCGAATGCAGTCACTGGCGAAAGAGCATGCCGCGAAAGAATTGCAGGGGGCGGCTCTCGAAAACCAGATTCGCAAAAACCGAATCCGCTGGCTCAAAACGTATTTAACCGAAGCCGGCACGCGCCGGGCGAAGGAGCTGGGCTGGCCGAACACATATACCTTGACCAAGAGCCTGGCGGAATCGCTGATTGTGAAACACGGCGCCGGGCTCCCGATCGCGGTTGTGCGTCCAGCGATTGTGGAAACGTCTGTGGCGAAGCCTTTTCTCGGATGGAATGAAGGCATCAACACTTCGGCATCGCTTTCTTATTTACTGGGAACTTACTTCCGGCAATTGCCTTCGAACGAGAGCAAGAGGCTGGATATTATTCCAGTCGATGCGGTTTGCGATGGGATGACGTTGATTGCGGCCGCAATCGTGGAACGCAGGCACGATCCTTTGTACCAACTGGCCACGTCGGCGACGAATCCTTGCGATATGGGGAGGTCGATTGAGTTGACGTCGCTGGCGCACCGTAAACATTACCGCGCCCAAGAAGGATTGGAATCGTGGCTGCGGCTGCGTTTCGACGCGATCCCGGTATCGAAGACACGCTACCAGCGCATG